>Ga0308164_10004184_pt1 | contig 12392 bp, 8 predicted proteins | sample PhyTR2_FD_201031 | JGI IMG/M metagenome (GOLD analysis project Ga0308164, IMG submission 201031) | Phyllosphere microbial communities from UC Gill Tract Community Farm, Albany, California, United States - DLSLT.R2 | ecosystem: Host-associated > Plants > Phyllosphere > Unclassified | place: USA... | reverse complement strand
TCGATGGCTACGCGCAGATTACGCACGTCGTTCATGGCATCAAAAATGCGAAACACGTCGATGCCATTGACGGCCGCCTTGGCGACGAAGGCCCTGACCACATCATCGCTGTAGTGACGGTAGCCCAGCAGGTTCTGACCGCGCAGCAGCATTTGCAGGCGGGTATTGGGTAGCGCCGCGCGAAGCTGACGCAGGCGCTCCCACGGGTCTTCCTTCAAAAAGCGCACGCAGGCATCGAAAGTCGCGCCGCCCCAGACTTCCAGCGACCAGTAGCCGACCTTGTCGAGCTTTTCGCAGATCGGCAGCATGTCTTCGGTGCGCATGCGCGTGGCCAACAACGATTGGTGAGCATCACGCAGGATGGTGTCGGTAACGAAGATCTTCTTGGACATGGGTGTATTCCTTACAGGCCTGCGTGGGCGGCAATGGCGGCGGCGATGGCCAGAGCCAGCTCTTCGGGTTTGCGCTTGATCGAGTAGTTGGTCAGTTCAGGGTGGCTTTCGACAAAGCTGGTGTTGAACTCACCGCTGCGGAATTCCGGGTTGCGCAGAATCTCCTGGTAATAGGCCGCCGTGGTTTTCACCCCTTGCAGGCGCATGTCGTCCAGGGCACGCAGGCCGCGGTCCATCGCCTCTTCCCAAGTCAGTGCCCAGACAATCAGCTTCAGGCACATCGAGTCGTAGAACGGCGGGATGGTGTAGCCGGTGTAGATCGCCGTGTCGGTACGCACGCCAGGGCCGCCGGGTGCGTAATAGCGGGTGATCTTGCCGAAGCTGGGCAGGAAGTTGTTCTTGGGGTCCTCGGCGTTGATCCGGAACTGCAAGGCGAAACCGCGATGGATGATGTCTTCCTGTTTGACCGACAACGGCTGGCCAGACGCGATGCGAATCTGCTCGCGAACAATATCGATCCCGGTGATTTCCTCGGTGATGGTGTGTTCCACCTGAACGCGGGTGTTCATCTCCATGAAGTACACCTCGCCATCGGCGAGCAGAAACTCCACGGTACCGGCGTTCTCGTAACCCACCGCCTTGGCCGCGCGCACCGACAGATCGCCAATGTAAGCGCGCTGTTCCGGCGTTAGTTGCGGGCTCGGAGCGATTTCGATCAGTTTCTGGTTGCGGCGCTGAATCGAGCAGTCGCGCTCGAACAGATGCACGACGTTGCCGAAGCTGTCGCCCAGAATCTGCGCTTCGATGTGCTTGGGATTGACGATGCATTTTTCGAGGAAGACTTCGGCCGAACCGAAGGCCTTGGTCGCTTCCGAGATGACTCGGGGGAAGGCCTGCTCCAGTTCTTCACGGCTGTTGCAGCGCCGGATGCCCCGCCCACCGCCACCGGAGGTCGCCTTGAGCATCACCGGATAGCCGATGCGATCCCCTTCGATCAGCGCTTCATGGATGTCGGCCACGTTGCCTTCGGTGCCCGGCGTGACCGGTACACCCGCCTTGATCATGCTGCGGCGCGCTTCGGTCTTGTCACCCATACGCCGGATGACCTCGGCAGAAGGTCCTATGAACTTGATTCCACGTTCGGCGCAGATGTCTGCCAGTTCAGCGTTTTCCGAGAGAAAACCATAGCCGGGATGCAACGCATCACAACCGGTTTCCACGGCCAGGTTCACCAGCTTGCGCGGGTTCAGGTAACCCGCGAGCGGTTCGGCACCAATGCTATAGGCTTCGTCGGCGCGTTTGACATGCAGGGCATGACGATCGGCGTCGGAAAAGATCGCCACTGAGCGAATGCCCATCTCGGCGCAAGCGCGCACGATGCGGACGGCAATCTCCCCACGGTTGGCAATCAGTATTTTTGTTATCACTGGCGTTTCCTCGACCTTAAGGACCAACGTCCTGGCTGCTTTTGTAACGAAGCATGTGACTGAATGCCGCAGGGACACCCTATGCCTGATCGAGAATTAATAAAAATGAGTAAAAATTGGGTCAGCCATAAGTAAAAGCTTATAGTTATCAACTTGACCAGCGACGGGAATCGATAAATATGCGTAAGTCATTGATGCGTATGACATTGCGTCAGCTGCGTATTTTTAATGAGGTGTGCGACCTGCGCTCCTACAGCCGGGCGGCCGAGGAAATGGCGCTGACTCAGCCGGCAGTCAGCCTGCAGATTCGCCAGCTTGAAGAGCTGGTCGGCCAGCCGCTGTTCGAGTACGTCGGCAAAAAGCTTTACCTCACCGAAGCCGCCGAAGCACTGCAGGCCGCCAGCAAGGATATTTTTGGCCGCTTGGAAAACCTCGATATGCAACTCTCGGACATGCAGGGTTCGCTGCAAGGTCAGTTGAAGCTGGCCATCGAGTCCAGTTGCAAGTATTTCGTCCCGCACCTGTTTGCCGCGTTCAAACGCCAGTACCCGGAAGTCAGTCTCAACCTGACCGTGGTGAATCGGGCGCTGGTGATCAGAAGACTCTCGGACAACCGTGATGATCTGGTGATCATGTCAATGGTGCCGCAGGACATGGGCCTGGAGTTTCTGCCATTCCTCAATAACCCCATCGTTGCCGTGGCGCCGCCGGATCATCCACTGTGCAGTCACACATTCCTGAACCTGCGGGATCTGGAACCCTGGCCGCTGCTGACCCGCGAGCCTGGATCGGGCACACGTCGGGCCTGCGAGGAGTATTTCAAGGAGAAACGGGTGCACTTCACGCAGACGTCGGAAGTGTCTTCAAGCGAGGCCCAGCGCGAATGCGTGGTGGCCGGACTGGGACTGGCAATGCTGACACGTCATGCGGTGTGTCAGGAACTCGCCACGGGCGCGCTCGTGGAGCTGCCCGTGGCGGAGTTGCCGCTGTACAGAAGCTGGTGCGTGGTTCAGGGCAGAGATAAACGACTGTCTCCGGTGGCCCACGCCTTTCTGGCATTCATTCGCAGTGAACGTGCGCAGATCAGCCAGCTTGTCGAACGTTTCGACGGCCGTCCTCGGACGGCGTGAGGGTCTGCCAGACGGTGCCGGTTACGCCGTCCAGATAGTCAGACAAATCCTGGTTGAGCTGGCGCGCCTCGCAGTAGCTCTCGATAGCGCGACGAAATTCCATGCGACGCTGATCTTCCTGCTGACGGCGGGTTTTCACGGTGCTGTTGGGTAAATCGTCGTAATGCCGAGCCATGTCCTGTCTCCCAATACGTTTCGAGGGAGCATCAGAATGTAGCGTACGGGTGACAGTCAGGCGGCGCGAAGATGACAGAACGATGAATTCTCACCCGCCGCAACGGCTTCAATCTTCGTGTGGCTTGATCGACTTGGGCGACAGACGCAGGCTGCGCAAGCTGCGCTTCACGCTTTTGAGGTGATTGACCAGGCTCGGGCCACGCGCCATCGCAACGCCCATGGCCAGCACATCGATCACCACCAGATGCGCGATGCGCGAGGTCAGCGGGGTATAGATCTCGGTGTCTTCGTGAACATCGATCGCCAGGTTGACCGACGACAGCTCGGCCAGCGGTGTCTGACTCGGGCACAGGGTGATCAAGGTCGCGCCGCTTTCACGCACCATGTTCGCCGTGATCAGCAGGTCCTTGGAGCGGCCGGACTGGGAAATGCACACTGCAACGTCTGTCGGCTTGAGCGTCGCCGCTGACATAGCCTGCATGTGCGGGTCGGAGTACGCCGCCGCCGTCAACAGCAAACGGAAGAACTTGTGCTGTGCGTCAGCCGCCACGGCGCCGGACGCACCGAAGCCATAGAACTCGACACGATTGGCACCGGCCATGGCCGTGACCGCCAGTTGCAGCGCATGGGGGTCGAGATTCTCGCGCACTTCCATCAGGGTATGCAGGGTGGTGTCGAAAATTTTCAGGCTGTAGTCGGCGACCGAATCGTCTTCGTGAATCGCGAACTGCCCGAAGCTGGCACCTGCCGCCAGGCTCTGGGCCAGCTTGAGCTTGAGATCCTGAAACCCCGTGCAACCGATGGCGCGACAGAAGCGCACGATGGTGGGCTCGCTGATGCCCACACTATGGGCAAGATCAGCCATGGAACTGTGCATCACAGCCGCAGGGTCGAGCAGCACATGGTCGGCTACCTTGAGCTCCGATTTGCGCAGCAGGTGACGTGACTGGGCGATGTGTTGCAGCAGATTCAAAAGGCAGACTCGATAATGAAGCGGTGGGCGGGTTGTAGCTTTCTTGTAGTTATACTACATGACCTGCGAGACGCCCAGTTAAACGAACGCGAAACGTCTTACGCAGCATTTAGAAGGACAAATCATAAAAATATGTGGGAATAATCCTACATCCGCGAAAACCCCTCGCACACTGCTGGCGACTCAAAATGATTGAAGCAGAATTCCGGCCATGGCTGCCGCTTCGATCGGGCGACTGATCAGATAACCCTGCACCTCGTCGCAGCCATGATCCCTGAGGAACTCCAGCTGACTCTGGTTTTCCACACCCTCGGCAACCACCTTCAACCCCAGGCTGTGAGCCATGGAAATGATTGCCTGAATGATGGCGGCGTCTTCAGTGCCATCGCCCAACCCGCTGATGAATGCCCGGTCGATCTTCACGTAGTCCACCGGAAACCGTCGCAGGTAGCTCAATGAAGAGTAGCCGGTGCCGAAATCGTCGATGGCCAGTTTCACGCCCAGATCACGCAACTGCTGAAAGGTCGCGATGATGTGTTCGACGCTGTCGAGCAACTGGCTTTCGGTCAGTTCCAGTTCCAGCCACTGCGGCGCCAGCCCGGTTTCCTCGAGCACCTGGCGAACCAGACTCACCAGTTTGCCCTGACGCAACTGATGCACCGACAGGTTGACCGACACCCTGATCGGCGCCATGCCCTGGCGCTGCCACTCACACGCCTGCCAACAGGCCTTGCGCAGCACGAACTCACCAATGGCGCTGATCAGCCCCGTTTCCTCGGCAAGCCCGATGAACTCACCCGGTGCAACCATGCCGCGCTGAGGATGGTGCCAGCGCACCAACGCTTCGGCAGAATCCAGACGCCCCGTCCTGAGGCACAGCTTGGGCTGATAGAAGACCTGGAGTTGCTGCTCTTCGATGGCCCTGCGCAGTTGAATTTCAAGCTGCAGGTGCTCAAGCGTGCTGGCCTGCAGGCTCTGGGTGAAGAACTGGAAGTTATTGCCGCCCAGATGCTTGGCGTGCTGCATTGCCATGTTCGCCTGACTCACCAGCGCCGAGACCTCACGAGCCGAGTCCGACAGCAGGCTGATGCCCACCGACGCACTGATGACCAGTTCGTGACCTGCCACCGACAGCGGTACGCGCAACTTGCCCAGCAAGCGACTGGTTACACGGGCCAGACTGGAAAGGTTCGAGTAACCGTCAAACAGTACGCCGAACTCATCGCCAGAGAGCCTTGCAATGGTGTCGGCTTCCGGCATGGCGCTACTCAAGCGACGAGCAATATGCTTGAGCAGTTGATCGGCGATTTCATGACCCAGGCTTTCATTGAGCAGCTTGAAGCGGTCCAGATTGATATGCAGCAGCGCCAGACTTCTGCCTCCCGAGCGCACACGCTCGCGAGCCTCACGCAGGCGCTCGTTGAACAGCGAACGGTTGGCCAGCCCGGTCAATTCATCGAAATGCGCCAGATAGCGCATGCGTTCTTCGGCAGCACGGCGCGACGACAGATCGGAGAAGAAGCCGACGATATGGCTCAACTTCCCTGCCTTATCGCGCACGATATTTAATTGCAGCCACTGCGGATAAAGCTCACCGTTCTTACGCGCTTCGACGAGCTCGCCCTGCCACTGCCCCGTCTGCTCCAGGGATTGATGGATAGCCTGGAAGTGACGCAGCGCATCGCGGCTACTGGCAATGTCCGTCACCCGGCGCCCGATCACGTCCTCTGGCTGATAGCCACTCACCCGACTGAAGGCCTGATTCACCGTGAGGATGCAGTAGTCCGGATCGAAGATCACGATGCCTTCGCTGGCGGCGTCGAACACGGTGGCCGCCAGACGCGGCGGGCTCTTGCTCAACGCCTGATTGGCTTCCTCCAGCTCAAGGGTGCGCTGGGCCACACGATCCTCCAGCCCGATCTGCGCCTCCCTCAAACCGCGCTCGGCTTCGCGGCGCTGATCGATTTCATGAGCCAGTTCGGTGTTGAGCGCATCACTGGTCGCTTGCGCCTGCTGCAAATGCTCGATCAGGGCCTGGTTCTGGAAGCGCCTCAGCAAACTGCGCTCCAGCAGACGATTGACCTGCCACGCCACCACGCTCAAGGCAAACAACAGAATAAGGCCGAGCCACCCCCAACCGCGAAACGGAATGTCACCGCCCCAGAACAGGTACAGGATCGGCGGCAACAGGCAAGACAGGCTGAACACCAGAAACGCGGAAATGCTGACGGCGTAGGCAACGCTCGCGGACAGGGTCGCAGCGCCGATCAGGCCGAACACCCAGGCCTGCTGCTGAAAATTTTCCACAGGGACGAGCACCACTGCCGCAGCGGCCAGGGTCAGGCCACTGACACAGGCACCCATGAGAAACATTCTGCGCCAGACCGGTTGTGCCTGACGCTCTCTGGATGCCGCCTCGAATGCGGCGACCTGAATGACCCGCAGGCAGACCAGCGCAGACAGCCAGCCCAGCCAGATCCACACCAGCAGATAGCGTTCGGCACCCCAGAGCAGCCAGGCACAGACCAGACCGTTCAGAAACATGAACAGCGTCGGCAGCAATGAGCCCTGATAAAGAAGACGCGTGCGTTCGAGCGCCAAGGGCGCAGCGAACTGCCGGTAGAGGTCGCGGCGGCTGCTTTCGAGGGCTTCGCCCGCGCTGAAGCGGTATGTCATGGCGTCGTTCTTGTCGTTGATCAGACCCCGCATGCGCCCGGTCAGGAGCGTTCAAAAGGAGTCTTGGCCCTGAGCGTGTGCGGAGCATACACAAGGCCTCGGGCAGACCACACTGCCGGACCAAACAAAAATATCAATATGCCACTGCGCTGAGTGATCTGCCCTCGCTCAAGGCACGGCGCGCAACGCTCGCTGCACTGACCGACCGGTCGTCAGCGCCAGCGATTTTTTATTGCCCCACGCAAAGCATGGTTTGCCCACCATGACGCAGCACCCTAGAATGCGCCGATGCGCGATGATCTCTCTCTTCTTCTTAATTCCCTCAACGATGCCCAGCGTCAGGCCGTAGCCGCCTCCCTGGGTCGTCAGTTGGTCCTGGCCGGTGCTGGCTCCGGCAAAACCCGTGTGCTGGTGCATCGCATCGCTTGGCTGATGCAGGTCGAGCAAGCCTCCCCGCACTCGGTCCTGTCGGTGACGTTCACCAACAAGGCCGCTGCCGAGATGCGTCATCGCATCGAGCAACTGATGGGCATCAGCCCGGCAGGCATGTGGGTCGGCACGTTCCACGGCCTGGCGCACCGTCTGTTGCGGGCGCACTGGCAGGAAGCCGGGCTGGTGCAGACCTTTCAGATTCTGGACAGCGACGACCAGCAACGTCTGGTCAAACGCGTAATCCGCGAGCTGGGTCTGGACGAGCAACGCTGGCCGGCCCGTCAGGCGCAGTGGTTCATCAATGGCCAGAAAGACGAAGGGCTGCGTCCGCAGCACATTCAGGCCAGCGGCGATCTGTTTCTGACCACCATGCGCAGCATCTATGAAGCCTATGAGGCGGCCTGCCAACGTGCCGGCGTGATCGACTTCTCCGAACTGCTGCTGCGCGCGCTCGACCTGTGGCGCGACAACCCCGGTCTGCTGGCGCACTATCAGCGCCGCTTCCGCCACGTACTGGTGGACGAATTCCAGGACACCAACGCCGTACAGTATGCCTGGTTGCGTCTGCTGGCTCAGGGCGGCGACAGCCTGATGGTGGTTGGCGACGACGATCAGTCCATCTATGGCTGGCGCGGCGCGAAGATCGAGAATATTCATCAGTATTCGTCCGACTTCCCGGACACTGAAGTCATTCGTCTGGAGCAGAACTACCGTTCCACGGCGAGCATCCTCAAAGCGGCCAACGGCTTGATCGTCAACAACAGCGGTCGCTTGGGCAAAGAGCTGTGGACCGATGTCGGCGACGGCGAGCTGATCAGCCTGTACGCCGCCTTCAACGAACACGATGAAGCGCGTTACGTGGTCGAGACCATCGAGAGCGTGCTCAAGACCGGCATCTCGCGTAACGACATCGCTATTCTGTATCGCTCCAACGCCCAGTCGCGGGTGCTGGAAGAAGCGTTGCTGCGCGAGCGTATTCCATACCGCATCTACGGTGGCCAGCGATTCTTCGAACGCGCCGAGATCAAGAACGCCATGGCGTACCTGCGCCTGCTGGAAGGTCGCGGTAATGATGCAGCGCTTGAGCGGGTCATCAACGTGCCGGCGCGCGGCATCGGTGAAAAGACCGTTGAAGCGATTCGTGAACATGCCCGTCATGCCGACGTGTCGATGTGGGAAGCGATGCGCCTGCTGGTCGCCAACAAAGGCCTGACCGGCCGTGCGGCGACTGCGCTGGGCGGGTTCATCGAGCTGATCGAGAATCTGTCGGCCAAGGTCATGGACATGCCGCTGCACCTGATGACCCAGACCGTCATCGAGCAGTCCGGGCTGATCACCTATCACGAGCAGGAAAAAGGCGAGAAAGGCCAGGCCCGGGTAGAAAACCTTGAGGAACTGGTCAGCGCCGCGCGCGCTTTCGAGAACACCGAAAGTGAAGAAGACCTGACCCCGCTGGCCGCCTTCCTCGGGCATGCGTCGCTGGAAGCCGGTGACACTCAGGCCCAGGAGCACGAAGAAAGCATCCAGCTGATGACGCTGCACAGCGCCAAGGGGCTGGAGTTTCCGCACGTGTTCCTGGTGGGCATGGAAGAAGGATTGTTCCCGCACAAGATGAGCCTGGAAGAACCCGGCCGTCTTGAAGAGGAGCGCCGTCTGGCTTATGTCGGCATTACCCGCGCCATGCAGCAACTGGTCATGACCTACGCCGAGACGCGTCGCCTGTACGGCAGCGAGACCTACAACAAGGTTTCGCGTTTCGTACGCGAAATCCCGCCCGCGCTGATTCAGGAAGTGCGCCTGTCCAACAGCGTCAGCCGACCATTCGGCGGCACGCAGAAGGTCAACAACAGCAGCCTGTTCACCGGTACCGGCATCCCGGAAACCGAGTTCACCCTGGGCCAGCGCGTGCAGCATGCCGTATTCGGCGAAGGCGTGATCCTCAACTTCGAAGGCGCTGGCGCCCAGGCCCGCGTGCAGGTCAACTTCGCCGAAGGCAGCAAGTGGCTGATGATGGGCTACGCGAAGCTGGTAGCGTTGTAATCGGACGCTGATTGTCCCCGGCGCTCTGCGTCCGCCCTTGAAGGTGACGCAGAGCGTCACGGGCTGCATGCCCACGCGGAGCATGGGCAGGATCGGTGTGCTTGAGATCACGCTGATCGTTCCCACGCTCCAGCGTGGTAACGCCGCCCAGGACGCTCCGCGTCCGCTCTGGAATGCGACACATATCTCCGTGACAACACGCCCACTTGGAGCATGGACTTAGTCCACCATCAATCCGGGTTGTGCTTTCATTCAGCTGTACGCGCGTATAACTGAACGTGCAGACGACCAATCCCGCAAGCCGTAAAGAAATGTCTTACTCTGTTTGTGTAAAAGTCCGAAACATTAACGTGCTGGTCATGCAGCCATGTGCTGTGCAACATGACGCGCGTGCAATCACAAAACGGGAATACCCATATGCAACGTTTTCTTAGCTTCGCGATGGCGCTGTGCATCGGGCTCACTCTGAGCCTGGATGTGAACGCCGCGCGTTTCGGTGGTGGCAAGAGCATGGGCTCGGCACCGACCCATCAGGCGCGCCAGACTGCGCCTTCCACGCCTGCCGCAGCCCCTAACGCTGCCGGTCGCCCGACGCCTGCCGCCAGCGGCGCATCACGCTGGCTGGGCCCATTGGCCGGTATCGCTGCCGGTGGCCTGCTCGCAGCCATGTTCATGGGCGACGGCTTCCAGGGCCTGCAACTGTTCGACATTCTGATCGTGGGCCTCCTCGCTTTCCTGATCTTCCGCTTCATTGCGCGCAGACGTCAGCAGCAACAGCCGAAAATGGCCGGTGCCGGTGCGCCTTATCAGCGTGAAGCCAGCCAGCCTGCGCAGAACCCGATCTTCGGCAGCAGCCCGGCCGCTTCCGCAGCGCCGGTGATCAACGCGCCAGCCTGGTTCAACGAGGAACGCTTCCTTGAAGCCGCCCGCAGCCACTTCCAGTCGCTGCAGCAGCACTGGGACGCCAACGAGATGGACAAGATTGCCGAGTTCGTTACCCCGCAAATGCTCCAGTTCCTGAAAAAGGAACGTGCGGACCTGGGTGATGGCTTCCAGTCGACTTACATCGATAACCTCAACGTCCAGCTGGACGGTGTGGATGATCGCGCCGACAAGACGATCGCGACCCTGACATTCTCGGGTGTTTCCAAAACGTCGCGCTTTGATCAGGGCGAAGTGTTCAGCGAAAGCTGGAACATGGAACGTGCGCAAGGTGACAACCAGCCATGGCTGGTAGCGGGAATTCGCCAGAACGGTTGAACCAGATTCCGTTATTGCGTTCAGAACCCCGGACATGTCCGGGGTTTTTTGTTTATCCGTTCGGATAGTTATTTTGAGAAAGGCTTTACGCTACTGTATAACCCGCGCCATCAAGTAAGAGGATCCGTGTCGTGGAAGAAGTCATCGAACAACTGCGTGAAGCAAACGAACCGGTTCCGGTTCCGCTCGAACTGCCCGATGAAGACCTGTTGGTCGAAATCGAGGAACAGCTGTTCATCAACATCCCGTTCGTCTTCAAGGAGTTTCTCCTGACGGTCAGCGACGTGGTGTATGGCAGCCTGGAGCCTGTCACGGTCACTGACCCGCAGTCGCACACCTACCTCCCGGACGTGGCCGCAACCGCCTGGGATGATGGTGTACCGCGCGAGCTGATTCCAATCTGCCAGGACGGCGACGACTATTACTGCGTCGAAGAAGACGGCACCGTGCTGTTGTGGTCCGCAGAAGAAGAACTGGTCACCGAAGAAAGCTGGGAATCGGTCTGGCACTGGGCGCGGGACGTCTGGCTGGAAAGCTGATACCCGTTGAGCCTTGCCTGCCGAAAGTGCGTCACCGGGCTCAATGCCCGGATGACTCCTGATTGTTGTTACCCAATGTCTCTATCAACGCCAGTTGCATGCGCGTATGCACGCGGATGAACCAGCGCCACAGGAGCGCAGCGACAAGCGCCGCCACCAGCGTGATGACCAGCAACAGTTCGTTGGCGGGAAGAATACTGGCTGACAACGCAGCCAGCATGACAAAAATCAACGCCAGCGAAAGCAACGGAATGACTTCGGCCAGGACCTTGCGCACCCGCACCGTGTGACGCCCCGCCATCTCCGGTTTGACGCCCATCTCTGCCAGCAGCATCGACAACGCCTTGAGCTTGCGATACGCCGCAATCAGGAACGGCAACGACAGCAGCAACGCGGCACCGCAGATCAGCGCCTTCTGATAACTGACATCCGCGACCCATTCGCTCATGTAGCCGCCAATGCGCTCGGCGAAATATCCACCGCTGAAGAAGATCGCCATCACCAGCGCCAGGTTGACGCCGACCTGCAGCAGGATGCGACGGATTATCTGCGCCAGCACCGCTCCCTCTCCCTGTGGCTGAATGCTGCGCAGCCACTCACCGTACATGTTGAACACTCGCGCAACGCGCCCGGGCACCATACTCGCGAGCTTGTTCGACAGTGGATCGGCACCCCGAATCAGGTATGGCGTCAGCAGGGTCGTGATGGCAGACACGGCGACCGCTACTGGATAGAGGAAGTCGCTGGTGACCTGCAGCGTCATGCCCAATGCCGCGATGATGAAGGAGAATTCGCCAATCTGTGACAACCCCATGCCTACCCGCAGCGAGGTACGGCCATCGTTCCCGGCGAGAAACGCGCCCAACCCACAGGACAGCATCTTGCCCAGTACCACAGCGACGGTAATCACGGCGATGGGCCAGGCGTAGTCCAACAGGATATTCGGGTCGATCATCAAGCCGATCGCCACGAAGAAGATTGCGCTGAACATGTCACGGATCGGTTCGATCAAACGCTCGATTTTCATCAGCTCCCTGGATTCAGCCATGATCGCGCCGATCAGGAAAGCGCCCAGCACCATGCTGTATTCCAGCTTGACGACCAACAGGCAGAAACCGAAACACAGGCCCAGGACCGTCACCAGCAGCATTTCGTTACTTTCGAATCTGGCCACGTAGGCCAGCACACGCGGCACCAGCAGAATGCCGATCACCAGCGCCACGATCATGAACAGTGACAGCTTGCCGACGGTCGAGAACACCTCGCCGGAGCTGACCGATCCGCTGACCGCAATGCCGGACAACAACGCAATGATGCCAATGCCGAGGATGTCTTCGACGATCAGC
>Ga0308164_10004182_pt1 | contig 12398 bp, 9 predicted proteins | sample PhyTR2_FD_201031 | JGI IMG/M metagenome (GOLD analysis project Ga0308164, IMG submission 201031) | Phyllosphere microbial communities from UC Gill Tract Community Farm, Albany, California, United States - DLSLT.R2 | ecosystem: Host-associated > Plants > Phyllosphere > Unclassified | place: USA... | reverse complement strand
CGAGAGCCTGGTGAGCAGCGTCTCGCAGGTGCGGACCGGTACAGACACGATCGCCACCGCATCGATCCAGATCGCGACCGGCAATCTGGATCTGTCTTCCCGTACCGAAGAGCAGGCCAGCTCGCTGGAAGAAACCGCTTCATCAATGGAAGAGCTGACCTCGACCGTCAAGCAAAATGCCGACAATGCACGTCAATCCAACCAGTTGGCGATGACCGCATCGGAAGTCGCCGTACAAGGTGGCGCAGTGGTTTCGCAAGTCGTCGATACCATGGGTTCGATCAAGGAGTCGGCCAACAAGATCGTCGACATCATCGGTGTGATTGACGGTATCGCGTTCCAGACCAACATCCTCGCATTGAACGCCGCGGTCGAAGCAGCCCGTGCCGGTGAGCAGGGTCGCGGTTTTGCGGTGGTCGCAGCTGAAGTCCGTACGCTGGCGCAACGCTCGGCCAGCGCCGCCAAGGAGATCAAGGCACTGATCGGTGATTCGGTTGAGAAGGTCAACGCCGGTTCCACCCTCGTCAACCAGGCGGGCACCACGATGAATGAAGTAGTGGAAAGCGTGCGCCGCGTGACCGACATCATGAGCGAGATCACGGCCGCTAGCCAGGAGCAGACGGACGGTATCGAGCAAATCAATCAGGCCGTCATGCAGATGGATACCGTGACGCAGCAGAATGCGGCACTGGTGGAAGAGGCTGCAGCAGCGGCAGCATCGCTGCAGGATCAGGCTGCCAATCTGTCTGAGGTTGTCAGCGTCTTCAAGTTGAATAGTCAGGGCATGGTTGCAGCTTCAGCTCCATCCGCTTCGCGTGCAGTTGTCGCGCGAGCATCGGTGCCACTACGTCAGCGTGCCGAGCCGTCGGTACGCGCCATCGCCAAGCCAGTAAAAAAAGAGCCGACGCCACCCGCATCGGATGATGATTGGGAACAGTTTTGATCATAAAAAAAGCCGCGAACATCGCGGCTTTTTTTATGGCTGACTCGATCAGGTCGTCAGCGGTTTGTAGCGAATACGTTTCGGCTTGGCGCCTTCTTCACCCAGACGTTTCTTCTTGTCGGCTTCGTATTCCTGATAGTTGCCGTCAAAGAAGGTGACTTGCGAATCGCCTTCGAACGCCAGAATGTGTGTGGCGATGCGATCAAGGAACCAGCGATCATGCGAGATCACCAGCACACTGCCGGCAAATTCAAGCAAGGCATCTTCGAGCGCACGCAGGGTTTCCACGTCAAGATCGTTTGATGGTTCATCGAGCAGCAACACGTTGCCGCCCTTGAGCAGCGTTTTCGCCAGATGCAGACGACCGCGCTCACCGCCGGACAGGTTGCCGACGATCTTTTGCTGATCGCCGCCCTTGAAGTTGAAGCGACCCAGGTAGGCGCGCGATGGCATTTCGAAACGGCCCACGCTCAGGATGTCAGCGCCGCCAGAAACGTCTTCGAACACCGTCTTGGTGTTGGCCAGATCGTCACGCGACTGGTCGACCAGCGAGACTTGCGCGGTTTTACCAATCACGACTTCGCCGCTGTCTGGCTTGTCGATTCCGGCGATCATTTTGAATAACGTCGATTTACCGGCGCCGTTGGGGCCGATGATGCCGACGATCGCGCCTGGCGGCACGGTGAACGACAGGTTATCGATCAACAGGCGGTCGCCGAAGGCTTTCGAGACGTTCTTGAATTCGATGACTTCATTGCCTAGGCGTTCTGCAACTGGAATAAAGATTTCCTGTGTCTCGTTACGCTTTTGGTATTCGTGTTCTGACAGTTCGTTAAAGCGGGCCAGACGTGCTTTCGACTTGGCCTGACGCGCCTTCGGATTCTGACGCGACCATTCCAGTTCTTTTTGCAGCGCTTTCTGGCGTGCCGATTCGGTGGCTTCTTCCTGTTTCAGGCGGGCCTGTTTCTGATCCAGCCACGAGGAGTAATTACCTTTCCATGGAATGCCACTACCGCGATCCAGTTCGAGAATCCATTCAGCCGCATTATCGAGGAAGTAGCGATCATGGGTGATGCCGACCACAGTGCCCGGGAAGCGCAGCAGAAACTGCTCCAGCCATTCGACCGATTCTGCATCCAGATGGTTGGTCGGTTCGTCGAGCAGTAGCATGTCGGGTTTGGACAGCAGCAGCTTGCACAGTGCGACGCGGCGCTTTTCACCGCCCGACAGCACGCCGATCTTGGCATCCCAAGGCGGCAGGCGCAGCGCATCGGCGGCCATTTCCAGCTGCAGGTTCAGGTTACCGCCGTCAGACGATGAAATGATGGCTTCCAGTCGCGCCTGTTCGGCAGCGAGGGCATCGAAGTCAGCGTCTTCTTCAGCATAGGCGGCGTAGACGGCGTCCAGCTTGGCTTGTGCTTCGAAGGCTTCGCCAAGGCCGGATTCGACTTCCTGACGCACGGTTTTTTCCGGATCCAGTTGTGGTTCCTGCGGCAGGTAGCCAATGTTCAGGCCAGGCATCGGACGTGCTTCGCCCTGGATGTCGGTATCCAGGCCGGCCATGATCTTGAGCAGTGTCGATTTGCCCGAGCCGTTCAGACCCAGTACGCCGATCTTGGCGCCGGGAAAGAAGGAGAGCGAGATGTCCTTGAGGATCTGACGTTTGGGCGGGACGATCTTGCCCACGCGGTTCATTGTGTAGACGTAATTTGACATTGGTTTCCGGTGATTGAGCTTGCAAAAAGGTGGTGCAAGGATACCTGATCATGGCCGTCAATGCGATGCCGGCGCCCCGAGCCGGACTCGAACTGCCATCCTCTCATTTGCAACGTTTGTAAAGCGGAAGATGATGATTCAACGTCGGCGCAACAGTGCGCTCAGCACGGTTTGCGAATTTCTTGCATGATGATGGCCGGTGCGACTAAGGTGCGTACCAATCTTTCCGTTTTTCCCGGAGTATTTCTTGTCTGCCTCTGCAAAGAAAAGCAGCACCGCCGCGCTAACGTTGGCTGCCGTTGGCATCGTTTATGGCGATATTGGTACCAGTCCGCTCTATGCAATGAAGGAAGTCTTTGCCGAAGGGCACGGGCTTGCGCTGACAGCGGAAAATGTTCTTGGCGTGGTCTCGCTCATTGTCTGGGGCCTGATCATCATCGTCTCGCTCAAGTACGTGGTACTCGTCCTGCGCGCCGACAACCGTGGCGAGGGCGGCATCATGGCGCTGCTGTCGCTGGCGATCTCGTCCGTCGGTCGCAAATCCCGCGTGTACTTTCCCCTCATGGTAATGGGCGTGTTCGGCGCCACGCTGTTCTATGGCGACAGTGTGATCACACCGGCTATCTCCGTGCTTTCTGCCGTCGAAGGCTTGAGTGTGGCGGCGCCAGCCTTTGATCCCTACATCGTACCGTTGGCCGTGGTCGTGCTTGGCGTGCTGTTCGCCATGCAGCGACGCGGCACCGGTGGTTTGGGCAAATGGTTCGGCATCATCATGGTGATCTGGTTCGCCGTACTGGCGGCGATGGGGCTCGTCAATATCGCTGAGAATCCGGGCATTCTGCAATCTCTGAATCCCGTGCACGCGCTGCATTTTCTCGAAGGGCATCCGTTACTTGCCTTCATCGCATTGGGCGCCATCGTGCTGGCTTTCACCGGTTCGGAAGCGTTATATGCGGATATGGGGCATTTCGGAAAACGTCCGATTCGCCTGGCCTGGTTCATGGTGGCTTTTCCTGCGCTCGGTTTGAACTATATGGGGCAGGGCGCGTTGTTGCTCGTGCGTCCTGAAGCTGTCAGCAACCCTTTCTATCAGCAGCTGGGCGAGTGGAGTATCTATCCATTGGTTGGGCTGGCCACGCTGGCAACGATCATCGCTTCGCAGGCGACGATTTCCGGCGCGTTCTCGATGACCAAGCAGGCAATCGCACTGGGCTTTTTGCCGCGCATGAAGATCGAGTACACCTCGGCCAGTGAGATGGGACAGATCTATGTGCCTGCGGTGAACTGGTCGCTCATGATCGTTGTGATGCTGGCTGTGATCGGTTTCGGTTCATCGTCGGATTTGGCCGCCGCCTACGGTATCGCTGTCACGGCGACCATGACGGTCACCACCGTACTGACCTTCTTTGTCATCCGTTATCGCTGGAAGTACAACCTGCTGTTGTGCGTACTGGCGACAGGTTTTTTCTTCATCATCGACGTTAGCCTGCTGGCTGCCAATATGCTCAAGCTGCTGCATGGCGGCTGGTTCCCGCTCCTGCTGGCAGTCATTTTGTTCATCATGATGCTGACGTGGAAGCGTGGCCGTGAACTGGTGGTGGAGAATTTGCAGAAGCATGCGATTCCGCTTGACGATTTTCTGACGTCCTTATTCATTGCGCCGCCGACGCGTGTGCCGGGCACGGCCATCTTCATGCGTAGTGAATCGGATGGTGTGCCGCATGCGATGCTGCACAATCTGTTGCACAACAAAATCCTGCACGAACGCGTGGTTTTCATGACCGTGAATATGCTGGAGGTGCCGTATGTACCAACGGACGAACAGGTCCGTGTGCAGGATCTGGGCAACAACTGTTATCAGATGACCGTGCAATATGGCTTCAAGGACACGCCGGATGTGCCATTGGCGATGGAGTTGGCCAAGGAGCAGGGACTGGAATTCGACATGATGGAGACTTCGTTCTTCATCGCACGTCAGACTGTGGTGCCCAATCCCGAACGCGGCATGGCATTGTGGCGCGAACATCTGTTCGTCACCATGTCACGTCACGCACGAGATGCGGCTGACTACTATCAGATCCCTTCTAACCGAGTGATCGAGCTGGGGACCAAGATCGAGATTTGATTGGGCCTAAAATAAAAAAGGACAGCTGAGGCTGTCCTTTTTTATTTGACGATGACTTTCTTCGATTTTCCGTAAGTGGTCCATAGACCATCAATCGAATAGAGCGCAAGTGCAATCCAGATCGCGACAAAACCGATCAGACGCGCACCACCAAAAGGCTCGTGATACAGCCAGATGCCGGCGATCAGTTGGAGAGAAGGCGTGATGTACTGCAGCAATCCCATGGTCGACAGCGGTACCAGCCGTGCGCCACTGGCAAACAGTAATAAGGGAATCGCCGTGATCGGCCCCGACAGCATCATCAGAATCTTGGTCGTCCACGATGCGTCGGCAAACCCGTGTGCACCGTTGACCGTCATGAATGTGAGCGCGATGGCGGCGAGCGGAAACAACAGCAGCGTTTCCAGCGACAGTCCTTCCAGTGTTCCCAGCGAGGCTGTCTTGCGCAGCAAACCGTACATGCCGAAGGTAATGCCGAGCAGCAGACTGATCCACGGCGGATGGCCGCTTTGCCACGTCAGCCAGAGAACACCAATTGCTGCCATTGCAACAGCGGCCCATTGCAAGCGTCGCAGACGCTCACCCAGAATCAGCGAACCCAGCAATACGTTGACCAGCGGCGTCATAAAGTAACCGAGGCTGGCATCGACCACGCGATCCTGATTGACCGACCAGATATACAAAAACCAGTTGCTCGACAGTAGTAACGCACTTGCCGTGAAGCCGAACAGAATTTTCGGCTGCCGCATCGCCGGCCCCAGCCACGCCCACTGCCGACGCACGCTTAATACAATCGCCAGAAATGCCAGCGCCCACACCATGCGATACATCAGCACTTCGAGAGGCGGGATTTCCTGCAGCGACTTGAAGTAAATCGGGAACATGCCCCAGATTACATAGGCGCAGAAGGCGTAGAGAATGCCGGGGTTCATGGCAGAAATGATCGCGGAGAAAAGACAATCCCGCACATGCGGGATCGGGATGGCGATTATCTCAGCTATCGGGAAAGGTTGCCGGAAGGGTGAGGAAAAAGAAAAACGCGCCAGGGTTTGATGCCTTGGCGGATTGATTCGGCACTGCGCGACTCTGGCTAAAACAGCTACACCGGTTTAATCAAAGAACAACTCGACTGATTCGGTTTGTTTGCCCAATTGGATCAGACCCTGTTCAACCAGCTCATCGTAATGGCAGATCTGGTTACGACCATGATCTTTGGCGTGGTAAAGCGCCTGATCGGCATGACCCAAAATCACGACCGGGGTTTCCGGGGTGATGGCGGCGAAACCGAGGCTGACGGTAATTTGTCCGACTTGCGGGAAGCTGTGGTTTTCGACATTGCGCCGGAAGCGATCAAAGACCATGCGTGCATCGGTCAGCGTCGTGGCGCGTAGCAGGATGACAAATTCTTCGCCGCCGAAACGGAAGATGCGGTCTTGCGAGCGGAACGAGGCGCGCAGGATGTTGGCGACAAGAATCAGCACCTCGTCCCCGTAAAGGTGACCAAAAACGTCATTGACGCGTTTGAAGTGATCGATGTCCACCACCGCCAGCCATTGCGATTTGACGTCGGACTGACGACGATCATTTTCCTGATGCTCTGCAAACTTGGCATTGGCCAGACGTGCGAAGCGTTCGTCGAAGGTTTTGCGATTGAGCAAGCCGGTGAGCGAATCGCGCTCGCTGTACTCGAGCAAGCTCTGGTAATTGCGGTAAACACTCAGAATGCCTTCCATCACCTGCAGGGTATGCAGCGGGAAAGGCTTGTCGTGGACGATTTCCAGGCAGGTCGACACCTTGTCGTTCTGCCAGATCGGAATCCATAAGGCGCGCTGATGTTCGCGCACTTCTTCAAAACGGTTCTTGCGTTGGGCAATGCAGGAGACCAGACCAGGGTAGGCAACAATCGGCTCGCCGGTGTCGGCCGCCAGCATTTCGTTCTCGATCGTGTAGACCTTGCCATTGGCAATCCAGACGCGCGGACGGATCAGCAGTTCGCCCCGTGCCTGGAACAGTTCGAGCACACGCGCCTCGGCAATGCCGGCCATGTTGATCAAGGCGCTCATGACCGAAATATCCAGCAGATCATGATCACGATGACCGGTGATCTCTACCAGATGATCCAGCAGAGATTCCATCTTGAGAGGTTCTGAGTTACTCACGTTGTCGTCCATGTCAATTTCGTCAGCCAGCATCAGATGTGGCCCTTCTGCGTGTCCCGTACTCGACTCCGCGCAATTGTGCGAGATTGGTCCAGCTTCATGTTAGCGGAATCGGCTGCGCCGCTGCCGTCGCCCTGCGCGGGTGAAACCATATTTCACGTTTCGAGCGATCGACGAATTAGCTGCGATGCGGTGGCTGTTACCCAAATAATTTCCACATGGAAATAAAAGCAGGTAAATGCACTCGCGATGCGCATTTATTTCCTCTCAAAAGCACATAATTGATGACAAGCAATAGTCGGGCCAAATGCAAAGTTTAATGTTGCAGGATTGCATCCTTATGACAATGCAAACGTTTGCTTACACGGACCTTACTTGACCCTCCCACAATGGGAAGGATTAAGCTGCATTAAGTTCAAACGAAAGGACACACCGTGTATACATTGCAAGTTGAACAAATGAGTTGTGGTCATTGCGTCAATGCCGTAACCAAAGCCGTACAGTCGGTGGATGCGCAGGCGACCGTGCGAGTTGATCTCGCGCAGAAAACGGTTCAGGTGCAATCCGCCACACCGCTGGATCGTATTGCTGCTGCGATTGTGGATGCCGGTTACCCGGTGGTTGGTACCGCAACGGTGTGAGTGTTGCTCAGAAATTTTGAGCATAGGGTGATGTAGTCGACGAACAATGGCGAATGCGCAATCAGGCATTCGCCATTTTTATTTGGCAGCGCAACAGTCGCTGTCCGGCTGCGCCAGTCCATGCAGAATAGGACAATCTGCGCGGGCGTCACCGTTGCATGAGCGAGCAAGGTCGGCCAGCGTATTACGCATCTCGGTCAGCTCGGCGATACGTTGATCGAGTGCATTGACGTGTTCCAGCGCGATGGCCTTGACGTCGGCGCTGGCGCGATGCGCATCCTGCCAGAGCGACAACAAGGTTCTGATCTGTTCGAGAGAAAATCCCAGTGAGCGCGCACGCTTGATGAAGCGCAGCGTATGCAGGTCTTTCTCGTTATAGATCCGGTAGCCGGCATCCGTCCGTGGCCCGGGTTTGATCAGATCAATGGATTCGTAATGGCGAATCATCTTGGCAGAGATGCCCGACGCCGTCGCGGCCTGACCGATATTCATGACAACTCCTCGATAGACGATGTTGCCAGTGTAGCGCGCACGTACCGTCGTTGCTGTGCAGGTTGCAATCTCAACGACCGGGTTTCCAGCGGCGCAGCAACAAGGCGTTGCTGATCACGCTGACGGAACTGAATGCCATCGCTGCACCGGCAAACATCGGATTGAGCAGACCGAATGCGGCCAGTGGAATCCCAATGACGTTGTAGATGAATGCCCAAAACAGATTCTGGCGAATCTTGTTGTAGGTGCGTCGCGAGATATCGATTGCATCCGCCACCAGATCAGGATCTCCACGCATCAGGGTGATGCCGGCCGCATGCATGGCGACGTCGGTGCCGGTGGACATCGCAATACCAACGTCAGCTGCAGCCAGCGCGGGCGCATCGTTGATACCGTCGCCGATCATGGCCACGATCTGACCATTCTTTCTGAGCTCTTCGATCTTTGCCGTTTTCTCGGCGGGGAGAACCTGGGCAATCACGTGATCAATCCCCAAGGCTTTACCGACGGCTTCGGCATTGCCCCAGTTATCGCCGCTCAGCAGCACCGTATCGACATGCAGCGCATGCAAACGCGCCACTGCGCGCTGCGCCGTGTCCTTGATGGTATCGCTGGCAGCGATCATGCCGAGTAAACGCGCATCGGAACCGGTCGATGCGATCCATGACAGGCTGCGACCCTGTTGTTCAAGTGCGGTCGCCTGCGTACCTGCTTCGCCGAGATCGACGCCTTGCTCGCGCATCAATCTGGCGCTGCCGAGAACGAGTTGGCGTCCGTCGATCAAAGCGGCAATGCCGAGTCCGGGCAGCGCTTGCACATTGCTGGCATCGAGCAGATCGATGTTGTCGTTCTGCGCGCGTTGTACGACGGCGCGCCCCAGCGGATGTTCGCTGCCGCGCTGGATGCTGGCCGCGAGTTGCAGCAATGCACGTTCGTCGATGCCGATGGCGCGTAACTCCGTCACGGTTGCCTTGCCTTGCGTGAGTGTGCCGGTCTTGTCAAAGACAGCGGTGCGAACGCGGTGCATGGTTTCCAGTGCTTCCGCATCCTTGATCAGAATGCCGTGTCGTGCAGCGACGCCGGTGCCAGCCATGATGGCGGTTGGCGTTGCAAGCCCTAGCGCGCAAGGGCAGGCAATCACCAGCACGGTGACGGCGTTGACGATGGCGGTTTCGAGTGTGCTGCCTGACAGCCACCAGCCGAACAAGGTGACGGCCGCAATCACCAGAACAACCGGCACAAAGATCGCGCTCACGCGATCGACCAGTCGCTGAATCGGTGCCTTGGCCGATTGTGCATTCTCGACCATGCGAATGATGCGCGACAACGTTGTCTCGGCACCAATTGCTTCGGTGCGTACCAGCAGCAGTCCATCCGCATTGATCGAGGCGCCGGTTACATGGTCGCCCTCGCGTTTGGTAACCGGCAGGCTTTCGCCCGTGATCAGCGATTCATCCACATGACTACTGCCTGACACGATCGTGCCATCTACCGCGATACGTTCACCCGGGCGCACCACGACGATGTCGCCAATCTTTACTGCATCGATGGCGATATCGAAATCCTTGCCGTCACGCCGTACGCGTGCGGTATCGGGACGCAACTTTTGCAAGGCCCGAATGGCCGAGGCTGTCTGCTTCTTCGCGCGTGCTTCCAGCCATTTGCCAAGCAGGATGAGCGTGATCACAACAACCGATGCTTCAAAATACAAATGCGGTTCGTGACCTTCATGCGCATTGAGCAATAGGTAGATGCTCAAGCCATAGGCGGCACTGGTGCCGAGCGCGACCAGCAGATCCATATTGCCGGTACGCGCCTTCAATGCATACCATCCGGCTCGATAGAAGCGTGCACCCAGCCAAAATTGCACGGGCGTCGCGATCAGCCATTGCAGCCAGCCGTCTGGCATCCAGTGCACGCCGAACGGTTGCAGCAGCATCGGTGCGACCAATGGCAACGACAGCGCGCCGGCCACCGCAACTGGCCACCAGTCTTTGGGTGGGCTAACTTCGGCAGCAATCGCGTCTACTTTTGGCAACGACGCCGTGTAACCGGCAGCCTCGACCGCGGCAATGAGTGTGGACGGTTCTGTTCCGGCAGCGACCTGCACACGTGCCTGTTCGGTCGCCAGATTCACGCTCACATCGAGCACGCCGTCGACCTTGCCCAACGCTTTTTCCACGCGCCCGACACATGAGGCGCAAGTCATGTCGCCGACGGCAATTGTCACTTCCCGCGTCGGCACCGTATAACCCGCATCGATAATCGCCTGTCGAATCACCTTGGCAGACAAGGAATTGTCGCCATCGATAGCCACGGAATCCGTAGCCAGATTGACGGCCACGTGTTGTACGCCGGTTACGGCTGCAATTGCTTTCTCGACCCGCGCCGAGCAGGAGGCGCATGTCATGCCCTCGACCGGAAGGACCAGACGATGGATAGCGGCAGAAGTAGAAGCGGTGGACATGGCAGTGCCTGGGAAGAAGGACGATAACCACAGTATCGTCCTTGACATGGTGGGAAGGTCAATCCACTTGTGGAAAGTCGCCGCAATTCATCTGAAATCGGTGCAAACGCGCTTGGTCACTGGGGCTTCAGATTACTGCAAGCTGCATGCAGAAAGTCACGCAGCTCTTCCTTGTTTGTGAAGTTGTTGATGTGTTCGTTCGTGCAGGTTTCTGGTGAAGGCGTAAAGGTTTTTTCCTTCGCGTTACAGCCGGATAAAGTTGCGACAGCGATGCAGGCTACTGCCAACGTACTGGTAATTTTCATGCGCACACTACTTTCTGCTTGATTGCCTGAGGAAGAAGCATATCCATATCAGGTACTGAGGATTGTTCTACGGTTAAACGACTCTGTCGTTTTGCATGTCGATAAAAGAAGGCGGGCATATTTATCAAACGACATTTGCGAGGCCTCGTCACGGCTCACGACACCGCATGCTTGCGCCAGAATGCCGCATCGGGAATCAAGCCGAACCCGGCGCGTGCATTATCTGCCATATGCTCGGGCCGGCTGGTGCCGGGTATTGCGCATGTGACGGCAGGATGGCTCAGGGTGAATTTCAGTAAAACCTGCGCCCAACTCGTGCAGCCGATGTCTGCTGCCCAGGCGGGCAGGGGTTTGTCGCGCAGGCTGCGGAGCAGCCCACCGCCGCCAAACGGTTTGTTGATGATGACAGCGACGCCACGTTCTTTTGCAAGCGGCAGCAGACGCTGTTCTGCCACGCGGTCATCCATCGAATAATTGATTTGCAGGAAGTCGAGCTTCTCGGCGCGCAGCACGGCTTCGACTTCATCGTAGGCCGACGACGTGTAGTGCGTAATGCCGAGATAGCGAATCCGTCCTTTTTCCTTCCAGTCGCGCAAGGTGCCAAGCTGGGTGCGCCAGTCGAGCAGGTTGTGTATCTGCATCAGGTCAACGCTTTTGGTTTTCAGATGCATGAACGATTGTTCCATCTGCTCGATACCTGCCTCGCGTCCGCGTATCCACACCTTGGTAGCGAGGAACGGTTTGGATTGCGCCGCTGATTGCACGAGTAATTCGCCGGTGGTTTGTTCGGAGCGGCCATACATCGGTGAACTATCGATCACTCGGCCACCCGCATCGAACAGTGCCTTCAACACGCCGGGCAGGCGTTGATACTCGGCACTGCCCGGCGCATGACCAAAGCCGACCCAGGTACCGCAGCCAATCACTGGTAGCGATTCACCGGACGACGGGATGGCGCGCGCCAGCATCTTGGCGTTCGCTTTTGCGTTTTGATTTGTCGATTGCGCATTGCCGATCATGGGCAGCCCGGCTGTGGCTGCGATTGCCGACAGACTGAGTGCCTGACGTAACAACTGTCTGCGGGTCAGATCGGTGGATGGCGCAATGGAGAGATAGTTGAAGGGATGCATGCCAGCTCCTTGGGCTTCAGAATGGTTAATCGATAGACCGGATTGCTTGCACAGGATTCACACTGGTGCCATTTTCGCCTTGATGGTTTCCTATCTGCAATCGGCGTTCTTGCTGACGTGCAAGCCAGAGTGAAAGCGCCGCCCAGATCGCAGCCAGCGGGATAGCCAGCGCAGCCAGTCCCGCAAATCCAATACCGATGGCACCGAGGCCGGCGGAGATCCAGCCACTGACCGCATCGCCGCCGCGATAGACCACCGTTTCGATCGCGTTTTTGGCTTTGTATTTGGTTTCGCGGTCCACCACAGTAAAAAGTACTTCTCGTGCAGGGCGCGCGATCGCATAGTCAAAGGCGCGTCGCAATGCCTGCGCGCCCGCCAGTACAAGGACCGTCGGCGACAGTGCGACCGCGGCAAATGCCA
>Ga0308164_10004181_pt1 | contig 12398 bp, 20 predicted proteins | sample PhyTR2_FD_201031 | JGI IMG/M metagenome (GOLD analysis project Ga0308164, IMG submission 201031) | Phyllosphere microbial communities from UC Gill Tract Community Farm, Albany, California, United States - DLSLT.R2 | ecosystem: Host-associated > Plants > Phyllosphere > Unclassified | place: USA... | reverse complement strand
CAGGCGGCAATCAGCCTCGCGGTTCGCGTCCTTCTTCCGGATTGCATGGACCAGCGCCTTCTCGACCAGGTCGCGCATTGCGACCGCGTGAGCCATGTTCTGAGTCGCCGTGCCGGCGTACTTCGCACGGTGCAGTAGCGCGCCTAGGTCGCCTGTCGAAGTCGATGCCAGCGCCGACGCAAGAAGCGGCTCTGCTTGGCAATGGCGCTCATCGTCCTGCAGGCTCGATGCGCTCAATGCGGTGATATAGCGGTCAACGAACCCCATGATTTAACACTCTCTAAAAGACGACCATGGCAGCGTAGCACACAGCACCTAATTATTTCCACTGGTAATATATTTATTTTTTACATTGTCGTAGGCAAACGTCAATTGAGCAGTGTTGTACTAGTTACCTTAATTTGCGGTTCGCGTGGTATATAGCTGGTCCTCAGCGTAGTGTGAAGGTCTGCTCCATAAGAAAGCACAAATGCGAGCCTACATCTTGGTCATCGAAAGAGACCTACTTCTACGCGAGACAATCATCAACCTATTGATGGCGCTTGGCCATGAAGCAATAGGGACATCATCACCGGTTCGCGGCATCAATTTGCTTAAAAGGCTGGGGTTTGACGTGCTGATTACCAGCCCGGGCGCTACGCTGATAGGCGAACCAAGCTACGCGCTAGATGCAAAAAAGATTCAGCCACACCTGAAAGTTGTAGTAGCCGCCGGATTAGATTCACCTGAGTTCGCAGAGCTAGCGATCGACGCTTTTATACAAAAACCATTTTCCATTCTCACCCTAGCCCAGACACTGAGAAAAATTTCTATCCCAAGTGACATATCAGATGACCGACTTCGTTGAGCGCCGAAATGATACCCACACCAAGATGCTCGTCGAGGTCGGAATTCGGCTATACCGCTTCCGAGGCCAAGAATACGCACGAGATTTCTTGAACGATGTTCATGTCCCGACAGGCATCATCGAACGCGTACTGGCGGAGGCGGCGCTGCAAACTGCTGAGCGGCGCGTTAGGCATGTCAGTTATGCAATGGTGGACACTGCCGGATCGACGATTTCTGCTGATCATTAATCAAACGTAGAGCCTGTATCTACGGGCGCACTTCGATGCGGTGTGTCACTTTTGTGGCACAGTCGCAGCCGAAGAGGGTAAAGTCGCCGTTAACACGACTGCAAGGTTGACGCCAACCTGCAAGCTGATATGCTCACGAGCACCACTACTCTCCACAGCGTTCTTCCAACGCTGACCTTGTTACGACCGTCATGGCAGGACTGAATCCGAGAATTTTGCTCTGGGCCAGAGAGACGGCTGGATTAAGCCTAGATGAGGCTGCTGACTCGTTGCACCTCAGCACACGCAAACAGTCTGGCCCTGAGATTCTTGCAGCTTACGAAAACGGGGAAAGGGAGCCAAGCCGGCCTCTCCTGCTGAAATTCGCAAAGTTGTATAAGCGTCCTCTGCTCACTTTTTATCTTTCCACGCCTCCAGCAAAGGCTAATCGCGGAGAGGATTTCCGTACGCTTCCAGAGGAACGAAAGCAAGAGAACGCAGGCGTAGTTGACGCGCTCGTGCGCGATGTTCACGTGCGCCAGCAACTGGTCCGGTCAGTGCTTGAAGACGCAGATGAAGCCCAGCCCCTGCCGTTCATTGGCACCCTGAATATTGAAACCGATGTAATAACGGCCTCGCAAAAGCTCCAGGCTATTATCGGCTTCGAAATTCAAGCTTTCCGGAAAAAAAAGTCAGCGAACGATGCCTTTTCGTATGCAAGGCAGCTGGTTGAAAAAACAGGGGTCTTTGTCCTTCTGATTGGGAATTTAGGTAGCCATCACACTAATATCAATCCCCAAGTGTTTCGCGGATTCGCCCTGTCAGATCGAATCGCTCCGTTTATTGTAGTGAACGACCAAGATGCTGTAACGGCATGGGCGTTCACACTTATGCACGAGTACGTTCACCTACTGCTGGGTCTGACGGGAATCAGCGGCGGCGGATATGATAAAAAGATTGAGCGTTTTTGCAATGATGTGGCTAGTCAGTTGCTTCTACCTTCTAAGGAATTATTAGAATGGAAGCCCAACTTAGATAGCCGCGAATCTCTCTTGAAAGAGATAAATGATTTTGCGGGCGCCCGACGTATAAGCCGGAGCTTAGTGATTTACCGTTTGTATCTCTCAGGAAGAGTAGATGAGGCGACTTGGAAATCTACCAGTCAAACTTTCGCTGACCAGTGGCTCGCTGAGAAGGCGCAGCAAAAAGAGAAGTCGCGCGCCACAGCGAGCAGCGGGCCTGACTATTACGTGGTCAGGCGCCATAGGGTCGGAGCTGCGCTGGTCAGTCTAGTACGCAGGACGCTGGCTGAGGGAGTCATCACGCCCACGAAAGCCGGTAGGGTTTTAGGCGTGAAACCAATGAATGTCGAGCCTCTGCTCGCACCCGCATGAGCTTGAGGAATTAATGCTTTATCTACTCGACGCAAACATTCTTATTACTGCACAGAATCAGTATTACTCTGCGGACATGGTTCCTGAATATTGGGACTGGCTATTACATATGGCAAAGCGTGGCCTCGTGAAAATGCCCCTAGAAACTTTCGAAGAGGTTTGCGAGGGCGCGAAAAAACGGAAAGACGCATTGAGCATTTGGATCAGCCAGCCAGAAGTCGAGCATGCATTGGTATTTGAAGAAGAAGTTGATCCTGAAATCGTCCGAACCGTATTGAATAAGTCGTATGCCACAGACCTTACCGATACTGAGGTTGAGCAAATTGGACAAGATCCTTTCCTTATTGCCTATGCTTGTGTAGACCCTGAGAACCGCTGCGTCGTGACGAATGAGTCTACCAAGCCTAAGTCGACTCGATCAAATCGAAAAGTTCCGAATGCCTGCGCCGATGTCGGAGTTAAATGCTGTGACCCGTTCACGATGTTACGCCGCCTCGGATTTAAAACTGGCTGGGCTAAGGCCGCATAAAACTGAATTAGATATCATTTTGGCTAATTAGATTAGCCAAGTTCCCTATCTTTTCTTGAGCCTCTGCGGCCACATCAAGGTTTTTCTCTAAATACCCCATCGTGGTAGTGAAGCTCTTGTGCCGCATCACTCGCTGCACAGTCTGGATCGGCACGCCGGCTTCGGACATCAAGGTAGCAAACGTGCCGCGTAAGCGGTGCGGCGTGATGCCCTTGATTGCGCAGGTGTCGTTGGCCCGCCGGATCGCTTGCCGGGCGAATCCAGACGCAAAGGCCTGCCCGTCCGGCCTCGCCACGATCAGCCCAGCCGCCAGACGCCGCGCTTCCAGGTGCTCGCGCAGCCATCCTGCCATCGGCACCGGCTCGGCCTCCCTGCCCTTCGTGATGCCTGGCGTGTACGTCTTGCGGGCCCAGTCGATCCACTCCCAGCGCGCGCTGAGGACCTCTCCCTCGCGCAGGCCCAGCCCAAACATCATGCGCACAGCGGTGCCGATCGCCGGTGCATGCGCTGTGGCGTCGTCGACGGCGGCAAACCATGCGCGCGCGTCGGCCAGCGGCAATATCGAGCGCGGACGCTTTTGCACCTTGAGCATGGACACGTGCCATGGCATCGCCGTCAGCATGCCGCGCTTGACCGCCCACATGGTCAGCAGCTTCACAATCCGCAGCCAGTGGTTCGCGCTGGCCGGCTTGTGCGTCAGCAGGTACAGGTTGCGCGCCAGCTCGACGTCGAGCGTGCTGATCTCGTTGATCGACTTGGCGCCGAGGTCAAACATGTGCAGGCGCCGGAACAGCTCGACGCTGCGGATGTGCGCTGCGCTGGACACGGGCCGGTGAACTTCGATCCACGCGTGCGCCAGCTCGGCCAGCGTCGGCACCGGCTCGCCGCCGTTGGCGCGCAGCACCGCAGCGTCGTAGGCGCGCTGAGCCAAGATTTCGGCTGAGCGACGGCTGGGCAGCCCGGTACTGCGGCGGTATCGCGTACCGGCCACCTGAAACCGGTAATGCCAGACGCCGCCACGCTTGAATACGTTCGCGCTCATAGGCCACTCCCCCTACTAGATCCGCTCGACACTGTTGGGCAGTGTCCGATTTGACGCGACGGCGCAAGTTGGTAGAAAATTGGCATTACTAACCCTCTATCACAATCGCTGAACAACTTGTGGGAGAATCTTTCATGAGCGCATTTACGCCTATGCAGTCGTTCAACCCATGGGATGAGGGTGATTACCGCGTGTATGGCTCCGCGGCTCTCACCCCCGATGGCAACTACTGGCCTGCTTATCAGATTGACCGAGTTCACGGCATTCCCAATCCTCCCCAGCAAGCCGTGCCGCTTTATCAGGTCGAGGAACAGAGCTTCGCGACAGAGGACTTGGCCAAGATGATGGCCGTCTCGCTTGGCGTCGGCCGTGTTCGTGCCCAAGATCGGTTGGGCTGCTGAGGTCAGGACCTCGTACTCTTCGGAGTTGACACGCATTGCGTTGCGCAGTGCCACGCTGGCGAACGGATGCTTACCCTTCAAAACATTTGGGTTTGTACGGCGATTGATGAGCGGCAGTATGACGGCGGCGAATTCGATGCTCATGCATCGAATCTTTCTCTGCCACGGCCGCGCGGCGCGGCCGGTGACGGCGTGCCGCCGGTCCACTGCTCGAACCTGCAGGTGGCTCCTTCGAACCGGAGTGGAATGTCGCCCAGCGCGCCGCTGCGCTGCTTCCGGATCAGTACTTCGGCAAAGCCGCGCACGTCCTCGTTTTCTGGCTCGTACATTTCAGGCCGGTGCACCAGCATCACGATATCCGCATCCTGTTCGATCTCGCCGGAATCGCGTAGGTCAGACAGCATCGGGCGCTTGTCCGGGCGGCCCTCGACCTGGCGATTCAGCTGCGCCAGTGCGATGACAGCAACGCCCAGCTCCTTGGCCAGAGCTTTGAGGCCGCGCGAGTACGATCCAATCTGCTCGTACCGCTTGTCGCCCTCTCCTCCCGTCATCAGGCCCAGGTAGTCGACGATGATGACGTGCAGGCCGTGGCGGCGCTTCCACGCCTTCGCCTTCATGCGTAGCTCAAGTAGAGTGATCGCCGGCGTGTCGTCGATCGCGAAACGGACGTCGTCGAGTTTGATGACGCCGGCAGTCACGCCCGCCCAGGCCGCCGAATCCTCAGGACCGATCTGTCCGAGGATTGACGACAGCGCGACGCGCCCGCGGTTCGCCAGCGCTCGGCTTGCGATCTCCTGCCCTTCCATCTCCATGCTGAAATTCAGCACGCTGTAATGCTCTGCCATGTTCAAGCCGATGTCGGACGTCAGCGCCGTCTTGCCCATCGAAGGCCGGCCGGCGACGATCACGAGCTGGCCTGGCCGCAAGCCGCCGTTGAATAGTCGGTCGAACGCAGGCATGCCAGTAGACATGGCGATCGAGCCTCCGTCAGCCCGATCGCTAATCCCGTCCATCACGCTGCCCAGGATCTCGCGGATCATCCTTGGCTCGTTGCGCACCCGGCGCTCGGCCAGCGAGGTGACCAGCGACTGCGCCGCGTCGAGGATTTCGTCGGCCGACCGCCCCTTCGTGTTCTGCGCCAGGCCGTTGATGGAATCGGCCATGTGCATCACGCCGCGCAGCAGCGCGCGGTCGACCACGATCGCCACGTACTTTCCGACGTTCGCCGCGCTCGGCACGCTTTGCGCCAACTGGTTGAGGTACGGGCCCAAGCCAGCGGTGAAGGTGCCACCACGAGCCTCTAGGCTGGCCCAGACGCTTACGGCGTCGGCCGGGTGGCCCGCCATCACCAGCCTCAGGATTTCGGCGTAGATCGCGCGGTGATCCTCGCGTGTGAAGTGCTTCGCCTGCAGGTCGCCCATCTTGTCGACGCAGTCGTTCACTCGGAGCAGCGCGCCTAGCACCGCCTGCTCTGCCTCGATTGACTGTGGGGTGCCAACGTTCTCTGCCATGTTGCTCATGCTGCTTTCCTATCGTGTTGGCCGCTGGTGACGTCGGCGAAGCCTTTGCGGCTGATGATCCAATCAAACTTGGCGTGCGGCGGGATGGCCGTGTTGTCGCGCACCCAAGGAAAATACCGCTCGACAAAGCCCGGCTTCTGCGAGAACGTGACGAACTCCCTGATCGCTGCAGCGCGGGCTGGCACGAAAAGATCGGCCGACACGTCACCAAGCTGGGCGCCGAGCGCGCGATTGAAGGCGTCGATCACCGCAAGCTCATCGGCCCTGTAGGCGGCCTGCACTTCGTCGAGCCAGCCTTTCGCATTTAGCCATGAAGCTGGGTGCGGGACGAACTGCGGATCCACCCATCCGCCCGACGCCACTTGCAGCGCCAGGCTTGCCAGCATGTCGTTCAGCAGATCTTCGCTCGGGCTCAGCTGAGCGAAAGCCTTTTCGGCGACACCACGTGACCGCTTCTTCGGATATGCAGCGTAGAAGCGCTCGAACCTGTCAACCAGGTCGCCAGCAAGTCCCGTCTTGGCCCGGCCTTTTCGGCCTGCTGGGGTCTCGCCAACTTGATCCTGGTCCACCTGCTGAGCGCAAGATCTTTTCTTTTGGTGGTTTTCTTTTGGAAGGTTTTCTTTTGTGTGTCCCAAATCGGGACTATCGACCTGTCCCGATTTGGGACTACCCTCTGTCCTGATTTGGGACATGTCCTGATTTGGGACTAGTCCCGATTTGGGACTAGCAAAGCCATCGTCCCTTGCGTCAATCGGCTGAGTTTTCAGCCGATCAGCACTCACCCACTTTCGATGATCCTTCTGAATGCCGACGATCATGCCGTATTCCCCCTGGCGCTTTGTGATCACGTTGCGGGCTGCCAAGCCGTTTAATGTGGTGGTCACGTGCTGGCGCGCGACGCCGCATATGGCGCCGATCTGCGAGGCTGACATGTCGTCCGTCTTGCGGCCGTAGCCGTAAGTCTTGCGGATGATCGCGAAGACGACCGACTGCTCGCGGAGCGAGAAGCCGAAGCCCAGGATCGCTTCGAGAAGCTCGTTCGCGATCCTGGTGAAGCCGTCCTCGAGCTGGGGCGTGCTCATGCAGTTGACGCCCCTTCCCTAGCCGACTTCGCGCACGCGGCACGTAGCCGGCGCCGAGCCGAGTAGACCTTGCGCCTGGCCGCCATCAGCGCCTGCTTCTCGTCCATGGTGTACGCGATGATGGCGACGTGCTCGTGGTTGCGCGGGTTGAGCGCGCCCTCGATGCTTCCATGGCGGCCTTCGTACTCGCGGATCTTACGCACGTAGATGCCGTTCAGCTCGGCAACTGCCTGCTCAGCGCGCCAGAGGTCGAGCGCTAGGGCGCCGGCACTCATCAGTGCAAGCAGGTGGGGAATTTGGGCGTGAAAAGACCCTACGCCAGCCGTATTCGCGGCGACGTTTTGAAGACTTCTCATTTTTTACTCCGGTTGCGCTACAGCAGCAGCTTCTGGCTTAAAAAGCTCCGGCCTGATCACCTGCAGATACATCATCCTTGGCTGAGGTATCCCGGCCTTGCGCCACTGCGAAACAGCCGCGTCACTGATCTTGCACAGCTTGGCTACTTCAGACGTCCCGCCCAGGGCGTCGATAATTTCGTCGGGCGTATTGTTCTGTCTCATACCTAATTTTAGCGCACTTAAAATTTAAGTGCATCAAAAAGTTGCGCAACCAGTTGCTAAATGTTAAGCTTGCTTAATGGACTGGCACACTCGAATAACGCAGGCTCGCACTGCGAAGAACCTTAAGAAAACCGACCTAGCTAGGCTAGTCGGCGTTTCCCCTGCAACGGTAACGATGTGGGAAAGCGGGCAGACCAAAAAGATTGAGGGTCGAAATCTTGTCAAGGTGTGCGAAATACTAGAAATTAGTCCGATCTGGCTCTTGGGCGAGATGGGCCTTCGAGAAGATGCAGAGGCCATTCAGGAAGACGTGCAGTCTCTCCGGCAGTACAATGATCACCCCTTCCTATTCCAGCTCCCCATAGTTCAGTGCTTCGCCGACGACTCGGAGCTTGGCTACCGCCTTGAAGGTGAAGTCGAACTTGACATGCCCAGCATGTATGCACTCAGACGACAGTGGGTATGGGCAAACCTCATTGACTTAACAGATGTGCAAGTCATTCGGATCAAGTCTGTCGATATGGAACCGGCCATTTATTTCGGCGACATCATCACCATAAAGACGTCCACTGAAGACTTAGTGGATGGGGCCATCTATGTCCTTATTTACGAGGGCACCGTGCTGATCAGGAGGATGCTTCGTGATGCTGGCGATTGGTGGCTGACTTCCGACAACGCGGATCAGCGTCGTTACGCTCGTAAGCAGTATCGCCCGGCTGAGGCGAAAATTATCGGCAGAGTCATTCTCAGACAAACCGAAAAAATCTAATTCCTTCTGGTCAAGACACCGCCCGCTACTAAGTGAGATTTTTTAAGCAAGCTGAAAAATGGCCTTGCTTAATTTTTTAAGTGCGCTTAAACTAAGTTCTAATCGGAACTTAATTTGACCACATTATGAGCGCACTACAGCGAGCAGTACCCCCCGCCAAGAGCGGCACCGGTCGCACCAGCGACAGCTATGTCGTCCGCATGCCGGACGGGATGCGTGACCTGCTGAAGGCGCGCTCGAAGCAAAAGCGGCGCTCGATGAATTCGGAGATCGTCGCCCTCATCGAGGCCGGCCTGACTTCAGATGGCGTGTCGGTCGAGCCGATCGTGTGGCGCCAGCCACAGGAATCTCCCCCTGCTGCCGCTTCCGAGCTCCTGATGGCCGAGCTGATCATTGTCATAATGCTTGGGCTGCTGACGACCGAGCAGAAGTCGGTGGCCCAGGCTCAACTCGCCGCCGCCGGCATCGTTGGCGCCGACTTCATCCGCTCGCAAGAGCGCCGCGCAGCAATCGTTGCTGGAGGTGCCGCATGAGCGCCCTCATCAATATCAACGGCGTCACTCTGGCGCCGATCAACTTCCGCGGCGCGCGCGTGATGACGCTGGCCATGATGGATGCTGTGCACAAGCGCCCAGACGGAACGGCGCGCCGAAACCTCAACGAGAACAAGGCCCGGTTGATCGAGGGTGAGGATTTTTATGAAGTGACTGCGGACGAAATTCGTACGCAGTCACTGGGCGACGCCTTCGCAGCTCGGACGGCGAAGGGAACCTTGCTCACGGAGACCGGCTATTCGATGTTGGTCAAGAGCTTCACCGATGATCTGGCTTGGGAGGTGCAGAGGCAGCTCGTACGCTCCTACTTCAAGCCAGCCCTCGCGGCAGTCACAGCACCCGACTTCAGCGACCCAATCGCGATGGCCCGCGCCTGGGCTGATGCCAAGCAGGCCGAGCGAGACGAAGCAGCCCGTGCCGTGCAGCTTGAAAACCGAGTAAAGGAACTGGCGCCCGCAGCGGCCGGCTTCGAGCGCATCGCCAGCGCAAGCGGGAGCCTATGCATCACCGACGCGGCGAAGAACCTGCAGACGGGGCCAAAGCGGTTGATCGACCTACTGCTGCAGCAGAAATGGATCTATACCCGCCCAGGCAAGAGGGGATACTTGGCCTATCAAGACAAGATCCAAGCTGGCCACCTCACGCATAAGCAAAGCGTGTACGAAGACCCCAAGACCTACGAGCAGAAGGTCAGTGATCAGGTGCGCGTGACACCGCTTGGACTTACGAAGCTCGCCCTGTTGCTCGGCGCCGAGACTGGGCCGCCGGGGCCTCGAAGCGCGCTTATGACCTAACCCAGCAGCACCCCAGAAACAACAAAGCCACCCGGTGTTCTAGCACCGGATGGCCCCTTACGCCCTGAATCTTTGGAGATACACAATGGCGAATCATAATTGTAAAACAACTGGTTTACTACCGTCAACATTTATCGTTGACATGGGGAAAATCGACTACGACGCGTTCCGGTATTACCCGGGCGATGCTGAAGCGTTCACTGAGGCCACTCTGCTCGGTCCGCTTTTCCTTGATGGCAGCAACCTAGGCTTGGGCAGCATGAGTCGACGCGTCTTCATAAAAATATTGGACAGTGCGGGGACGGCTATAACAACCCACTCCCCTGAGTCCGCTCTCTTCTTGGCAGAACACTTCGCCCCGACTCACAAGCAAACCCTCTTGGGCGCCGCCGCGCTGCATTACGGACTTGACGTGAATGCACTTCAGGGGCGGCCACATGAATAAGCGCCTCCACCCTGCCGCCGCGCAGCCGTTGCGTGCTCCTGCTATACAACTTGTCGGCTTTGAATGTGGCGTGCGCGTCGGGCCGCCCATCGTGCACGCAGTTGCCCCTGGCGAGATGTTCGGCGTGTCACTTGCTGGCGCAATCGAAATGATCGATGAGTTTGCGGAGCCCGGCCGCACGCTGCTGTTAGACCTGCAAAGTGCACTTGCTCGCTTGGCAGCTCTTCAGCCGAAATCGCCACTGCTGCACCGTACTGCTGACCTTAAAACCTGCGCTGCAACTGAACAGAAGGAGCAAACCCATGAGTCTCGCTAATCCGCACTTCAAGCTAGCCGAACGAGCTCCGCACGAGCTGGCCAACCTGCTCGAAAACTTGCCCCCACAACGTGTTGGCGCCAAGCTGTCTGGCGACGAGCTGCTAATGCTTAACGCCGCGATCGATCACGCCGCCAACTACAACAACGCGCTCCTCGACGGCATTGAGGCGATCGGTCAATTGCTCTTCTCAGCCGCGACGAATGAGCGTGCTCCACTCGAACGCAGTACAGCTGCGAGTGTTGGCACCTTGCTGTCCGCCCTCGCCGTGCAGTCTCAATACTTGCAAGACTTCACATCGGGAGCGGAATGCACACTGGCACGCAACGGTGGTGCAGCATGATCGCTTACGCGACAACAGACGGTAATAGCGCGATGCAGGTGGATGGCGTTGACGTTGCCCAGCTGCTGCGCGACATCGGCGAGGCCAGCGCCAACGAGAGCGCGGTCGAGCTGTTCCGGCTGTGCCTGGGCGCGCAGCGCGTGCTGGCCGCAGTGATCGGCGACCGGGTGACGTCATGAGCGCGTTCGACTGGCGGACGTTGCGCGCTGTGGGTCAAGGCGTTTGCATGGGCTGCGTTGTCGCCAGTATCGTTGGCGTCGTCATCTGGCGCTTCGGCGATGCTGGCCTTCTCGGCCTGGCCGTGGCTGCCGGGCCCGGCCTAATCTTGCTGTCGCATTTTATGGAGCGCCGCGCGAAGCGGGTGCTGAAGGAAACCGATGAACAAATCTGAGAACAACCACCGGATCGTGATCGGTGGTCAGCATGTGAGCATGGGTGCGCTGCTCGACCTGCAGCGCGACGCCGCGCGGTACCGATGGCTGCGCGACAAAGCCGACAGCATGGCGTGCACTGCGGCGCCGATGGTGGCCAGCTTGGCCGACGACGGTCGGATGGTCGCGCTCATCGATGGCGAGGAACTGGATGCGGCCGTCGACATAGCGATGGCGCGACGAGTAATCGGAAAAGCAAAAACTTGACCGTACAGTGGCGTTTCTAACGCTTTGGAAGCTGCAAGACGATTGGTCGAGGCGGCGGTATCAGCGGAGGGCAGCCAATTGCAGCGTACATGTCTGCAAAATCTCGCCCCGCCGTTACTGCCTCCTGAGCCTCACGGTAGTCGGAGTGCAGATGGTGGCTGAATCGAGGAATGGTGAGATCGTTTGAGAGAGTGAGGACGAAGAAACACCGCCATCGTCGGTTAAGACATTGAACAGCTGTGATAGCCACCTCGCAGTCACCAACGGTATACAGAACCTGAATCATGGTATCTCCCCCCCCCCTAGTTTCCTACCGTATTACCGAAGAAAGATACTCCTAACTATAGAGAGGTGTAAATACAAAATTGAATCCCAGTATGCACTCCGGTGAACGACTTTTCTTGCGACTGCGCTGCCGTACGGGGTGCCCGTAAGATATTCACTTCATGGCAGCAGCAATTTTTCTCATTAGGCGCTAATCGCCAGCACCACGATTCAAGCAAAGGAATGATATGGAACAGACACTATACAAAGTAACGAGCGCGATGAGAAAGCTGGACGTTTGCCGCGCCACTATTTATCGCATGGCTGCCCGCGGTGAACTGGTGCTGGTAAAGATCAGCGAACGTGCCACCCGCGTGACAGCAGATAGCATCGAGCGCGCGATTGAAGCCGGCAGCAAAAAGTGATGATTGGGTATCATGCGTCTCTTTGCGGCGCTTCCCGGCGCATGTTCAATTTGTAGCCAGGATTGTAGCTAAGGGTATTTTCTAGTCAAGGGAACACCCTGAGACCCGCATAAACAGTAGATTTGGAGGTTGGGATGAGGATAGTCAGCTGGAATATTCATTGGGGTTGTGGCAAGGACGGTCGGATCCGCATTCACGCGATGATCGACGTGCTGCGCCGCTTGAACCCCGATGTGATTTGCCTGCAAGAGGTGGCTGCCAATCACC
>Ga0308164_10004179_pt1 | contig 12403 bp, 14 predicted proteins | sample PhyTR2_FD_201031 | JGI IMG/M metagenome (GOLD analysis project Ga0308164, IMG submission 201031) | Phyllosphere microbial communities from UC Gill Tract Community Farm, Albany, California, United States - DLSLT.R2 | ecosystem: Host-associated > Plants > Phyllosphere > Unclassified | place: USA... | reverse complement strand
CGGCCAAAACCAAGCTCACCCAGATCCAGCTCGTCGACGAACGCCGCGATGAACCGCGCCGGGTTGTCCGCCGATACGTAGTCATCGACCGACGCCGGAAGCAACAGCATCTGATCGCGTGGAAGACCTTCGATGTACCCCATGCCGGATCATATCGATCCGGCCCCCACGCTGGAATTCCTCATGACGTTTTCGGACGGTCTGACCTGTTTGTCGTCACTGACTGCCGGAAGTGAAGCCAGAGCCTCGTCGAACGGCAATCCGGTTCAGATCGGGGTGCCGGAAAACCCATGGGCCACTATGTGAAGTCATCTCATGGTGTCGTTCTTCGCCGCTAGATACACGTGGGCCTTGATCGGTTTCTTCACTGAACGTGGGAAGCCGGTATTCTCGAATCGATCGACAAATGGGATTCCGTTTCGTTGGCAACGGATGGACGGTACGGTGGTGAGCGGTCCGGTGGATTCAGGGTAAACGAGGCACATAAGTGAACGTCGAGCACTTACTACGACTGCGTGACTAACAATCCGGGATTTTTCGCGTCAATAGGGAAGCGGTGTGGATTGGTTGACAGTGCATACGCCGGACTCCACGGGAGTATATGGCCGTGTTAACGGTTGTCTGACTTGTACGGTGCTCATTTTGCCTATTAAAATTGACAAGCGGCTTCTTTACGCAAGAGACTTATTTTCAAAGCAAAGGCGGTTGTTGAACATCTTGTTCAATATCGCTTTAGTGCTTTTCGTTCTCATCCGCCTCCGTCATATGGGTTTTGGCCAAGTCTGGAATGCCTTCCCGACAGAGCCGATGTTTTACCTAGTCTACATTCCTCAGTATGCAGCTTTGCCGCTCTCTGAGATGGTCATTTTTCGCATCGCTTGGCCGCTGGCTAACCGTGTTTCGCTGACTGCCTTACTCCGTAAGCGAGCGATGAATGCGGTAGTTCTCGGATATTCAGGCGACGTATGGTTCTTTCTTTGGGCACGGAGCCGCTTGCTTATTCCGGCGCATCAGATCGCACTGGTGTTGAAAGACAGTGCTATCCTTTCTGCGATCGTCTCTGTCGTGAGTACCGCCGCTCTAACGGTGTGGCTGATCTCCCTTGGCGCTGCCGGAATTTTCATAAGCGCGATCGGCGGACAGTGGCGGCTCATCTCGGCAGTCGCCGTCGTTTGCGTGCTCGGCCTTCCCGTGGCGTTCAGGTTGCGACATCGTATTTTTCTGCTTCCGCCAAGTAAATTGTTCGCGATTCTAAATCTGCACACGGTTCGGTTAATCACCACCCAAGCATTCCAGGTTCTACAGTGGGCGATAGTCTTGCCTACGGTGCCTTTTCAAAGCTGGCTTATGTTTCTAACTGTTCAAATGCTGATTCAGCAAATGCCGTTCGTGCCAAATCGTGATATCCTATTTCTCGCTATAGGTGTGCAGCTTACACACTCGGCTGGAGTCGACCATACGGCCCTAGTGTCGATGTTTCTGGCGATGACTGCGGTTAAACAGTTATCTAACTACGTAACGCTTGCAGCGACAGCGATAATTGGTCACAGTTCTGCCGGACGAGCGGCGATGTAGCAAAAAACACCCTGACAAGCTGTGTCTTACATCTCGATGATCGTTCGCCACTGCTTCCCGACCGCATCGCGATTGTAAAGCCGCCGCAGGTAATCTGCACCGCTCTTGACCTTCTCTTGCGCGGTTGCCGACCAGTCTGCGGCCTCACCAAGACCGGCCTGCCAGTTTCCTAAAGAGGTAAATTCGGCGAGTTCGTGGTAACTCGGGATCGGGTCTGAGACGACCCCCAGCCCGTGTAGCAGTGCAGTAGCTGGGCGGTTCAATGTTTTTCCGGCAGTATATTCATTTCCTTCTATAGGAATCACAGCAACCCGGTGCCGGGTCAAGACCGCGCGTGCAATCGCGAGGTTCCAAGTTACGTAATGGCTAGGTATTGGCCAGGCTCTAGCATGGTGGTGGTAAAGCAGCCTCTGGTTACTCATAACGGTCAAGGTGACTGGCTTTGACCGTGAGAACGTTGACAGTTCGCTGACTGCGCGCCGCATGTGCGCGTAGCCTGACAAGTTGCCCATAGTGTTCCCGAACCATATTGCGTGAAGTCCGTTACTGTTCCTCGCGAGAAAGTGATCCAATCGACTTAGCACGATTTTTGACGCCCAATTCAGCTTAGGGTCCTTGGGTATATCGGTGTCCAACGTATCCGGAAGAATGAAGCGTCCGGCGGGAAGTTTATCGGCTCTCGCTTCGATTTGTGCTTTCAGCATAGCCGTCGAAAAGGTCAAAGTGTCTGCCTCACGCAGCATTGCAGCAACGCAGTCAGCGCGTGCGGCACTGGCGTGACCCGCCTGGTGTGCGGCAAATACGTTATCGCAAAGATCATAGATCGCTCGCCCACCAGCAGCTTGAACAGCACGGAGTGTCGTCAAGCTTGCTGGCTTCTGCGATTTACAAAAGATGACCGCCCGATATGCAGCTGGACCTTTTTGGAGATCGTAGAGCTCAATCGGCACGCCTGCTGCTCGCATGGCAGTCATCGGTTCCAGTAACCTGTAGCGCACAGAGGCGAGGCTGGGATCAACACTGTCAGCATACCAAGCAAAACTTGCATCCATAAACATCGCCTAGCTAGCCGGCCAGCCGCCTGCAAGTCGGATCAAATCTGGTTAGGAGCGCCTCCCGATTGATCGACGACCGCGTGAAGCGCCCAATGCCCTGATCTCAGCCGGCCCTTTGCTACTGTGCATGGTGCATGGCCACGCCGCGCAATTCCAGCAGCAGCCACGGCTCGCGCACCCGGTTTGTCACCGGCTCGTACTCGCGCCCCTTCGGGCCCCGCCTGACGCTGTGCCGCTGCTTGATTGCCGCTCGTCGTGGCCACCGGCTACGCCATCGCCTCATGCACCGACCCTTCAAATCGCTGCGCGCTCGCGATCTTTCGTAAGGCGTTCACGCCCTTTGCGTGTACACCACTATGTCATCCTCACCGAAGTCCCTGTATGCTGATCAAAGTGGATATGGTTTTTGTTTTTATCGGTGGAGTGCACCAAGTGGTGCATCTGGCACCGGTCGCGGCTGAGATCAGCCGCCTGCGCCCTGACCTCGCTGTACACTGCTTCTGCGCCGATATTGAGACCTATGCTGCGTTGTGCGAGGTGCGGCTTCGAATGGCAGCGCCTGACATGGTGGTGACGCAGTTGAACATTCCTTGGCTGGCGCGGATGGTAGCGCGGCTAGCGCAGCGGCGTGCGGTGGCCAAAGGGCCGATACTGGCAGCCATCCGGTGGCGCGCCAGGAACGCTCGACTGATCGTGGTACCTGAACGAACCTCCGCGGCGCTTCGCTGGCTAGGGTGGCGGCGTTCATTGATCCACTTTCGACACGGTGCAGGCGACCGTGCGCCGAAATCAGAAAAACGCCTAAAAGCGTTCGACCTGATCGTTGTAGCAGGCGACAAGGATGTCGATCGTGCGGTCACGCAGGGTATTGATCGCTCACGCCTGCGCTGCGCGGGCTATGTAAAGCTCGACTACATGGCAAGGACAGCGACGGCCGCGCCACGATTGTTCGACAACGACAGGCCCGTGGTGCTGTATAATCCGCATTTTGATCGCGCGCAGTCGTCGCTTGTGATCGCCCGCGCAGTGATCGCACAATTCGAAGCACAGGATCGTTATAATCTGATCTATGCGCCACATTCCCGCGCAGTCGAGGACCTACTCCCAAACGAGCGCGCGGCGTGGATGGCGCTGGCCGTGCCCGGTCGCATAATCATCGACCTCTGCTCGTCGAGGCGGTTCGATATGACCTACACACAAGCGGCTGATCTGTACTTAGGCGACATGTCGAGCCAGCTGTATGAGTTTTTGTCGCGGCCGCGGCCAGTGGCGTTCGTAGACGCTCATGGCGTCGACTGGCGCGAGAACCTACGATATTCGGGTTGGCACCTGGGTGAAGTAGCATGTGGTGCGCACACGATACTCGATGCGGTCGACCGCGCATTCGCCGGTCAGGGGGCGCTGGCCGTTAAGCAGGCAGAAGCGGTCACGCTTGCATTCGGCGAATATCACGGAGCTATCGAGCGCTCAGCCGCGATCGTGCTCCAAACCATGATCGACTAATTCCGCGCGTAGTGCATTAAGCTTGTACGCTTGGCGCTCCAGTCATTTTAGGCCACATGTGTGGCGCTTCAAGCGCCAGCGCGAATATTCAGTTCTATGTATCAGATTTCCCAGGAAACTAATATATCATGGTCCACAATGCTAGCATCAAAGAACAAAGCGCACATTCATCAAGGAGCGCTGCGCAGCGCATGTCCGAGAGACAGCGCCGGGTAATAAAAAGATTATATTTGATGACTTTAGCTTCTTAAAAATTTTTCTAATAAATACTTTAGCATTAAATATAACACTTATTTACTTTATATGAGCTGGTACGCTAAGTTTGTTACTTAGATGCTTTGAAGTATATTGAGCCATGCATCAGTGATATGGCTGGAATCGTATTTCTTCTGAATAAAATCCTGAGCCCGCTCTATTCTAACTAGCTCCTCGTTCCAGTTCCCCCCGTATTCTAAAAATCCTTTATCCCATTCGTTGATGTATATAAAATCTCGCAGTTCTTCATAGCTTGGTATAGAACTGGCTATTACTCCGACTCCCGACATTAGAGCGGTGGCCGGTCTATTAATAGTTTTTCCGAAGGTGTAATCATTGATGCCGATCGGAATGACCGCAACATGATGCTTCCTAAGAATCTCGTCGAAGTCGCCCAATTTCCAATCTATATAAAAATGCGGTATATTCCACTTCCTCGATACCTTTCTATAAAGCATGCGTTTATTGCTTATGATAGTTAAGGTTAAACCAAATTTCTTATTATACCTCTCCATTTCTGGCATTATAAGATCTAAGTGAGATATCCCAGACTTGATACCACTGCTTTTGCCAAACCAGACGCAGTGAAGCATATTGTCGTTCTTTGACAAAAACGACTCTATCCTTTTTATTCTGTACCAGTGAAATATACCAGTCGACCGCGATATAGGCAGGCTCTCTAGCATATCAGGGACTATCTGTATCTTGCTTGCTAGCTCAGGCAGGCGATCTATGAAGATTTTCATTAAATCGTTAGTAGGTACAGTTATAAGGCTCGCGTCCCGTAGCTGACTTTCTATGCTAGCGAGGCGGCTAGTCTGCCCTCGTCGCTCAGCACGTTCAAGTATGTTGTCGCATACATCCATCACTACAGGAATTCCGCAGGTCAGTGCGTTCTTTGTGATCTCGACCGCATTCTTACCATAGATTTTTGAAAGTATGACTGTGTCGAAATGCGAAACATCAGTGTTATGAATAAGGCCTATATTGATCCCGCGTTTTTTCAACTCGGCAATCGGCTTGAGCACCCGAATCCGAGTGCTCGCTTTTTTCTCACTATAATCGCTATCGTACCAGCCAAACTTCTTTTCAGTCATGCCACAAACCTATCTTAGGGTCTTCTACGTTGGCCCGTGGGGTTCAAACTTACTAAACCCGCGATCAACCGTTCACTTAGTCGCAGGTGGCGAGCGATATAGAATAGCGAGAGGGGTCTGGAGCCATGTGGCGTCGCTGAAACGCTGCTCGAATCCATTAACCGCCCTGTCTCTTGGCACGATGGAGGGTGCGCAGCATTAGCAGTCCGAGGACTAAATACGTCACTGTTGCTCCAATCGCCACAGACCATGCGATAGCAGGCCCCGACTGGGCCTTCAGGAGGAAGGCCGAAATGATCATCCCGCCAAGCCCTATCAGACGCGTGACAAGTGCCGTGCGAGCCTGGCCGGTGGCATGCAGCACTGGTTCGAAAGCAACGCTCGCTAATTCAAGTGAGGCCGCCACGGTCAGCGGAATGAGGATCACATAACCTTTTCTAAAGGCAGCTCCCCCCATTATTTCCAGCAGGGTGCCGCCTAATGCGACTGCCAAGGTCACGACGATCACGCCAGCTGCGCTTGCTAGCATTGTGGTCTGCATCGTAAGCTTGCGAAACTCGGTTGCGTCCGCGACCACGCTCGCGCGCGATATTTCCGCATAGGTGGCGCGGGTCAGCAGAGTTGATAGTTTTGAAAGCCCTTGCGCCAGCTGATCGGCCAACCGGTAAAGCCCCGCAGCGCGGGTCCCAACAAAGAAACCGATAGCTAGCAAAGGGCCGCTACGCACGGCCGCAGACAAGGACGCACCAAGATACGTCACGACCGCAAAGTGTCCCACGCCTGGATTTTCCGCAAACGCTCGACGCCAATCCTTAAGCTGGCGCAGCTTGAGCGCTTCGGGGCAAAGGTAGCGAGCTGTTCCCCAATAAAGGGCTGCCTCCAGCAGATCGATGAGCGCCCAGGCAAGCAGGAAGCGCGCAAGGCTAGGGCCAGTAAGCGAGATTGTCACAGCAGCGAGAAGGCGCCCTAAAGGAACAATCGCTTCCACGTACACCGCAAGGTCGAAACGATCGAGCGCACGGACGATCCCAGTAGGGGCTGAGGCGATCGCCCATAACGAGGCGACGTTGAACCAAAAGGCCGTGCTGACCAGAGACGGGTTTAGGCCTAGCGCATCGCCGAAGTGGATGATCGCGCCATAGGCCAAAATGCAGCCGCACAGTGCGCCGGCAACGTCGATTAAGCCGGCGAACATTCCCAATCGTCCGAACGCAGCCCAGTCTTTATCATGGGCGTGACGCGCGCCGTAGCGGACGACGATGCGCCAAGTCTGAAATCCCGCAATCGCGATAAACGCCTGGGACGTTCCTAAGATCAGCGAAAAATGCCCAAAAGCCTTCAGTCCTAGCGACCGGGTTAAGATAGCTAGGTAGATCAAGCTGCAGACAGCGCCAAACCCCTTGCCGGCAAGCATCCACACGGTGTTGGCAAAAAGACTGCCGAGCAAGGATGCTGGCTTCTGCCGAGGTCGGTTCCTAACGGGCATTGCGAGGCCATTGGACGAGCGATCCCCGCGATGCAAGACACTTGCATCCAGCTCGTCGCATGAACCTTCGGCCGAACGCTCCCTTGCGGATTCACCCGGGATGAGCCTACACGATGGGCTGCTGATGGCGATGCAGCACTCCTCGGCAAGTGCCTGCGGTAGCGCCTGCTTAGCTTTCCGATTTGCAGAGATGAAGATGATCGAACACGCGATATTATTGAGCGCGGGACAAGGGTCTCGGATGCTGCCTCTCACGGCCGAACAGCCCAAGTGTCTAATCGACTTTTCGGGCCGAACGCTCATAGAATGGCAGATCGAGATGCTGGCACGTGGTGGCGTAAAGCGCATCGACGTCGTGACCGGCTTTAAGGAAGATATGGTCGAGGCGGTGCTAGCCCGTATGAATGATCCGCGCGTGACAGTGACCACGCGCTTCAACCCGTTCTATAAGGTGGCTGACAATCTCGGCTCTTGCTGGATCGCTCGGGAAGCAATGGCCGGAGACTTCTTGATCCTCAACGGCGATACGTTGGTGTCGGAAGCGATCGTACATCGCGTACAAGCGGGAGCCGACTGGCCAATCGCGGTGACGATCGACGTGAAGGCAGAGTATGATAGCGACGACATGAAGGTCACGCGCGAAGGTGAACGGCTGACGCGGATCGGCAAGACACTGACTGCGGACGAAGCTAATGCGGAATCAATCGGATTTCTGGCGTTCCGCAGCGAAGGCGCGACCATGTTCCGCGAAGCGGTGCGCGCTGCAATGCGCACCCCCGAAGGCGTGCAGCATTGGTATCTGAAGGTCATCGACCAGCTCGCTGTGACCGGCAAGGTTGGCACGGTTGAAATCAGAGGGATGGATTGGGCCGAGGTCGACTTCCTGACCGACATCGAAAAAGCTCGAACGCTGACCGACTTATGGAAAAACATGGCCTGATGTCTGATCGACTGCTGACGATCGGTAGCGCTGCACTCTAGCGTCACGGGGTCATGCGCTTGCCGGTCAAGCGAAGAACGTCTTCAGCCAGCCTACGAGCGCGGATAATTCGTCGCCTTCCAGTGTTAAGGCATGGCCAAGGTCTGGTACTTTGGGCCATCCCGCATCAACGAAAGGGCGGTCGTTCCACTCACGTGCGCCGTCATAACGCGGGATGATGTGGAAATGGACCTCGTTGTCCGCCATCATCAGCATCAGGTAATTGATCTTTTCGTAAGCGACCGCGCTACGCAGAGCGTGCTCAATGACGGCGCTGGCCGTAGCGAGTTCTGCATGAGCGGCTGACGGCAAGGCGGAAAACGCGGTAACATCCGACTTGGCCGCTAGAACCACGCTGCCAAGTGTCGGCTGCGTCGGTCGGGCGAGCAGTACCCAATGTTCCCACTCGCGCAGCAGGGTGCCAGGCCAGCCAAATTTCAGGATCGTTGGGTTCATCTCAGGCCTCCGCCAACCAGGAGGTGATCGTCCCCCCACGCTTCACGTGTAGCCTTGCCTGTACCAGCCGTACCATATGAATTGCGCAGCTCATCACCGTCCACCGGGCAACCGCGATCAATCCCATGTCGGGGCGCGCAAACAGCATCGAGACGAACAGGATCACCATGTTGGGATTGCGCCGCGCGGTGATCAGCCGGAATTGGCTATCGAAGCGGCGCCAGACATGAATGGGCATCATCCCGTTCTGGCGCATGAACACCCCCTCGATCACACGCTGGACCACATAGCCGCCCAGGATCGCGGCCATCACCCAAGCGAACCCCTCGTGGGACAGAGCCAGCACCCAACTTGCGAGACCGGTCCCCCAGAACCAGAACCAGAACGGCGGATGAACCAGGTCAAGGCCATGGTCGGCTATGTTGCCGATGGCACTAGAGGTGAGCGTGCAGCGCGCGAGCTTTCCGTCGACCGTGTCCAGCACCATGAATACGAGGCCGAGGGCCATGCCTAGCCAGAACCGGCCATCGGCGAAGGCGAAGGGCGCGGCGACGCAGAAGAGCGCGCCCACTATGGTCACCATGTTCGGAGTGATGTAGATCCGGGCGCAAAGCCGCGTGAGCCACAACGCCCATTCCGGCCAAAGGTATTTCGTTAGAAGATCGGTCACCCCTTTGTAGGCTCCGAAATAGCTGGCGCGCTCCACAGCCTTTCGGGTTTCGGGACGCAGCCGCATCAGAAACGGCGTTTCGCGCTTGCGCAGCTTCTTGTTCTCGATCGTCGGCCCATCTTCATACGCCAGCAGGTCGAATCCGCCGCGCTCGCTCACAGCGAGCGGACGCCCCTGATGCATGGCCGCCCGCAGCAACTCCGCTTCCGCAGTGTCGCGCGCATGGCATATCGCTGGGATACCCTCCAGCGTGAGCACGAGGCCCGAATGCGCGGTTACATATTTGATCCATCCCCCATCAGCGGCGAAATCCGCATTTATCAGCAGACGCGAAGGACTCTTGATACTAACTCCCGCCTCAACCCCAAGCCGACGGGTACGCTCCGACATCGTCAGGCCCCAAAGGAGAGTTCCATTCGTCCCGACGCATTCGAGGTTCGGGTTAGGTGACGTTTGTTTCATCGAATCCGGATAGTGGCGGGTCAATCCACCGGCAAGTGGCCGTGCACCGCAGCCATCCGGGATCTCAGGAACGTCATTCTCTCAACATAACGCTCCCAAACCTTGCATCCGATGCGGTTAGACGGCGGGCGTCACTCAAGTTCCGCCTTGCCGTCACCTAGCTTAAAGCTAGCCCTGTAATTTTGAATCACTAACGAGGACATCAGCATGAACGCCACTTATGACTTCGTCGGCAAGGTCGCTCTTGTTACCGGCGCCAGCGACGGTATCGGCTTCGCGGCAGCAAAGGGCTTCGCCGAGAATGGAGCTTCCGTCGTGCTGTCGGACAAGAATGGGAAGTCGCTGCTCGCGGCGACTGAAAAGCTCGCCTCGGTAGGTCACAACGTGCTCGCGGTTGTGTGCGACGTTAGTGTCGAAGCGGAAGCCGAGAGGTTAGTCGCGCGTGCGGTGGCAGAATTCGGCCGCCTCGATATGGCTTACAATGATGTCAGCATTTTTGGACCTTGGGGTCCAATTACGGAAGATGTTAAACCGATATTTGATGCCGCCAATGCGGCTAATTTGGCCGGCGTTTGGGCATGCACGAAGCACCAACTGATCCAGATGGAAAAGCAGGGCAATGGCGCAATCGTAAACTGTGCGTCGTCAGGAGCCCTGGTCGGGCATCAAAATCGCGGTGCCTATCAAAGCTCGAAAGACGCAGTGCTGAGCCTCACGAAATGTAACGCGCTTGACTTCGCAACAAAAAATATTCGTGTGAATGCGGTTTGCCCCGATGCAATCGTCACGGCCACGATCTCTGATATATACGGAAACGTGTCTGATGAAGTTCTGCGCGACCAACCAATGGGACGTTTCGGCAGATCTGATGAGGTTTCCGCCGCAATCCTGTGGCTGTGCAGCGACGCCGCGAGTTTTGTTCTGGGCGCCGCGCTGCCAGTAGATGGAGGCTTCACTACTTATTGTACGTGAAGTCGAAGCGCGGACTTTCGGACATTTCGAATGTGGCAGTCAGGTTCGTCGTGCTGTCGGGCGTAGGCGGTGCTCAACGGCCCTGTGACGATGAACGCGACGGTCAGCCGTCGGCCTCGGAGCCCACGTGCCAGGATGTGCAGCATGGTGATTTAGGGCCTGGTTTGCGTTGTGGGTCGTCCTACACGTGTTTGCCAGCTTACCCGGTAGGTTACACGAAAGCCGTCGTGGTCGGATAGCTTCGGGTTCCCAGCTGAGCCATCAAACATCGCCTCGACGCGGATTGGGATGATCTGCACAGCGGCCCCGCTCTCAAAAAGTTGGAGCTCCTGTGTGTCCATCCACGGCTCGTCGCCGTCCCAGGATATCCGCGTATCACAGCGCAAGGGTTGATCGTTGCACTATTCATGAACAATTTCAAAAGGTTCAGTGACGTTTCGGAACCGCTCAAACCGGATGGCGGAGCCCTTCATGTTGAAGTCTCCCCCGAGCACGGTCGGAATGACCTGACTTCCGACAGTAGAAATGAATGTCCCCAGTTCCTCCACCTGAAGGTGGTGAGCGCGCGTGTAGCGCTGCGGGGAAACGCGCGATGCACCTTGCGAGTTTAGATGCGTGTTGAACAGGTTGATCGTCCCCGGGACACCGGGGATCGCGATCCGGGCAAAGAGCATGCCCTTGTTGCTAAGACAGTCTAGGCCCGCACACCGTCGTCGGCCAAATGGCTCAGAGCGCGTCTCGATAATTGGAAAAGCGCTGAGAATTGCCAATCCCGATCCAGCAATATGCACGCCAAGCTCGCCCTTTTTCGGCTTATAAGAGCCGAGCATTCGACCCGCTCCCTCCAGTTCTTTCCGCTGAGTACGCGATGGACCTGACACCATGTTGGGATAAGCCAGGTCCGAGATGGTGCTAATGGCAGCGTGACTGAACATCTCTTGGACCATGATGACGTCAGGCGCTTTGCCCCTCAGGGCCATGCCCCTCAAAGCGGTGTTGATTTTTCGTAGTGATGGCGCACGTGCACGACGTGCGGGCCAACCAAGCCCTTCGATGTTGAATGTGAGGACATCGAACGTCGTGCTTGCTCTTGTCCCGTCCGCAGAAACCGTGATCGGCTTGGCTGTCTTCACAGAGCTTTGATTCAGCACGGGAGCCGGCAGCGAAGCGCAGCCGGTTAAAACTCCAAGCGTAGCGGCGAGGAGCCAGCCCCATCGAGAAGATTTGCTACTAGAAGGACTTGAGTGGCGGTCGTCGAAAAATATCATTGAAGGGCAGCGATTTGATAACAACACACGCAGAACGCAAGCGCAGCATTTGTGACACCAGCGATCAACGGCGAAGGGACCGCAACCCGTGCTTGCCTGTCGTAAAACACATGATTGTCGGCCCAGCAAACTGCAAATTCTGGAGATTGGCGGCGCGCGCGGTGGCGTAAGTGCTCCGTGTTCGTCCCAGTGTGCGAAATACCCTGTCTCATTGAGAAAATGCGCGACAACCTCGGAAGTGGGGTTTTTCGTCAGGGGAGCAGCGGCTGCTATTTTGGTGGGAGATCCAATCCCGGCGAAGTCGCTACGGTGCAGGCCGGCTCGTTGCCGAGCCGATCTCGGAAGCCCCGCGAATGGCTAGTTTATCCGAAACCCGACATTCACCATTGATTACCCGAACGACGGCTTTGTCCCACTTCTCGTCGTTCCGCGCCCTCGACACGTCGCTTACGGCGAGCTGATCAGTCTACATGAATGAACGACCGAAGCTGAGAAGCGAGCAGGGCGGCCTGAACGTCCACTTGTGGGTCATTGCGGACGACGCAGACTCGCAATCTACACTTACGGCTTTCAATTCTTTAACCGCCATATCGTCTGATTAACGCCCGCCGTAGCATCCGGTCTT
>Ga0308164_10004178_pt1 | contig 12404 bp, 10 predicted proteins | sample PhyTR2_FD_201031 | JGI IMG/M metagenome (GOLD analysis project Ga0308164, IMG submission 201031) | Phyllosphere microbial communities from UC Gill Tract Community Farm, Albany, California, United States - DLSLT.R2 | ecosystem: Host-associated > Plants > Phyllosphere > Unclassified | place: USA... | reverse complement strand
GTCCGGCCGGATTGTCATTGCCGCCGTCATCCGGCTTGCCGCTGCGCAGATAGGAGACCAGATCGCGCGTGGCGGCAAAACCGATGCCGAGTACGAGCGGGTCCTTGCCTTCGTAGATCAGCGTATAAGCATAGGCAGGGTCGAACCCGCCTCGCACGCACAGTTTCGTCGGGTCGGGCTTGCCCGGGAACGGCGTCGTTCCGCAATCGGCAAAGGCCCAGTCGGCGGGCTTCACGTCCATCTGCCGCGCCGTATCTGACGTCTGACGAAACAGCCGCGCCTTTGCCGTATCGAGCGTCACCGGCGCTGGCCGCGCCGTCGGTTTGCCAATGCTGCCGGTGATCGGGATCGACCGCGCGCCTGCCGGCATGTCGGTGAACCGGGCGAGCACTGGTCCGGTCAGCGGAGTCCCGTTCCTGCCGTGAGCGACGGGAACGGTAGCGGTCTGGAGATCGGCACCACGCGGCAGGTCGCCCTGCCAGCCACTGATCACCCGGACATGACCGTCCGGATCCGCGCCGATCGGCCAACCACCGCGATTGGGCACATCGTAGAACAGGACGCCGCTCGAACGCGAACGATCGACAGGTCTGGCGATCGCGAAGGTCGCCGAATACCGGACGCCCTCCTTGGCATCGCGGGGGGCTCCGTCGATGTCGGTGATGACGCGGTTGTGCGCATCCGCTGGATCGAGTGCGCCGAAGAACTGCCCGCGTACGATCTCGTAGGGTATCGCGGGCTTTGCAGCAGTAGCGCCAGCGACCGGCGCGACCGGCGCGGGCGTGACGCTCTCGATCTGGATCCGCGTCAGGCGAGCCGAGGCGGGGACCGCCAGCACTGCAAGCGTGGACGTTGCCAGAAGCGCGACAGAATGGCGCATTCGTGAACCTTTCATTGGGGATCGATCACCAGATCGAGCAGTTGTGCGCCAAGCGTCTTGCCGTGCGCGTCGAGTGCAAGCGAGCGGGTGACGCCACCCCGCAGCGCGCCTTCGAGCACGAAGTTGACCGCACCGATTCCAGCCAATTCGAACCGCCTGATCTGGCGTATCGACAGGTCGCCGAGATGTGCGGCAACGCGCTCTGCGGTGACGGCCTTGGCCAGAAGCGCGAAGTGCTCGCTGTGATAGGCGATGACCGCGATCTGGGAAATATCGCCTTTGTCACCGGTGCGAACATGGGCGATGTCCCGCAGGATCATGTCAAGCAACCTCATACTGGACGGCATGGGCGATCTGCGTCCTGTCCATGACCGTCGATGCGACCGCGAGTACCTCGCGCACGTTGGTGACGACACCGCCACCACCGAATGGACCGTTGGTGTAGAGCGCCTCCACCTCGGCGCCGATGCGTCCGGCGGCGGCGCGGGTCGGTGCTCGTCCGGCCACCCGGACGCGAACCTCGCGAGGTTCCGGTCCATCTGATTTTCCGGTCCTGTCGATGGCGTTGAGCCCGATGAGCTCGCATCGCAGGTCGGACACGGGCACGCCCGTCATCTGCAGGCGATCGCGCACGACGTCCAACGCCAGTTGCCCCCGCGCGACGGCGCCTGGACCGGCATAGGAGATCTGGCCCTCGCCGACGAAGCCGTCTTCGTATCCGATGGAAACCTTGAGTGTGTCGGGGCAAGGATGCCCGGTGCCACCGAACACCCGCACCCGGTCCGCGGACGTCTGTTCGAACGATACTCCCGTAAAATCGGCGATGACGTCCGCCTGTAGATAGCCGGCAGGATCCAGGATCTCGTACAACAACTGTTCTTTGCACGTGGCACAGGTCAGGCACCCGCCGGATCCTGCGACCTTGCCGAGAACTGCGCTGCCGTCGTCCGACACATCGGCGAACGGAAAACCCAACCGGGCAAGATCGGGCACGTCCTTGATACCGGGATCGGCGAAATAGCCGCCGGTCACCTGGCCAGCGCATTCGAGCAGGTGGCCGACGACGGTGCCGCGACCAAGCCTTTCCCAGTCGTCCATTGCCCAGCCGAACTCGTGGATCAGCGGGCCGAGGAACAGTGCCGGATCGCCAACCCGCCCGGTTATGACGACGTCTGCACCGCCGGCCAGCGCTTCGACGATGCCGCTCGCGCCCAGATACGCGTTGGCGGAAACGATCGTATCGCCTAGATCGCCGCTGCGGCCGGGCCGGTCGATCAGCGGAAAATCGCCCGCGCTGATGATCGAGAGGACGTCGTCCCCCGTCACTGCCGCCGTGCGCAGCCCAGTCAGGCCCAGTTCCCGAGCGATCTCAGTCACGAGACGCGCAGCACCGAGCGGGTTGGCGGCACCCATGTTGGTCACGATCCGTACGCCGCGGGCGTGCGCTGCGGGAAGCACCGCGCGCATGCGATCCGCGAGCAGGGGATCGAACCCGGCATCGGGATCGATCCGTCGCGCCGCCTGTGCAAGCGCGATCGTCCGCTCCGCCAGGCACTCGAACGCGAGGTAATCCAGTGCGCCATGCTCGACCAATTCGAGCGCCGGCTCGATCCGATCGCCGGAAAAGCCTGCGCCGGCGCCGATACGGATGGTTTGGTCGGTCATAGCGAGAATATTCCAAAGATCACGGCGGCCAGCGTCATCACGATCGACGCGGCGAACAGCCAGGGGATCGCAAAGCGCTGATGCGCGCCGAGCTCGACACCACTCAGGCCGGCGACCAGAAACGTGGCGGGGGTGAGGGGGCTGACGGGAAAGCCGGTTGTCATCTGGCCGAGCAGTGCGGCCTGCGCCACCTGGACCGCGGGAATGTTGAAATGTCCGGCGACCTCGGCGATCACCGGGAGCACGCCGAAATAAAAACTGTCGGGATCGAACATCAGGCTGAGCGGCATCGCGATCATGCCGAGCAGGACGGGAATGCGCGGCCCGATCGCATCGGGAACGTGCGCGACCGAAGCCTGTGCAAGCGCCTTGATCATCCCGGAACCGGTCATGATGCCGGTAAAGGCCCCCGCCGCGAACAGGATGCCTGCCATCATCAACGCAGCGCGAGCGTGCGCATCGATCCGTTCGCGCTGTTGCGCCGCCGACGGATAATTGATGATCAGCGCCAGCGCGGTACCAGCCATGAACACGACGACGGGTTCGATCAGGCCGGTAATCATCGTCACGACAACTGCCAGCGTGATCACGACGTTGACCGCGAAAAGCCTCGGCCGTCGCAACGCCAGCTCCGCCTCGGTATCGAGCGCCGCCACGCCCGCCGGCAACGCAGCATTCGAGTTCGCATTCGCATAATGATGCGCGGCGCTGAGGCGTCGTTCCTCGCGAACACCCAGCCACCATGATACGACGAAAACGAAGGCGAGGCCAACAACCTGAACCCCGATCATCGGCGTGAAGATCGTCGCGACGGGCAGCTTGAGCGCGGCTCCCGCCCGCAACGTCGGGCCTGTCCATGGTAGGAAGTTGACCCCTGCGGCCATCGACGCGGTGCAGGCCAGCACACGGCGATCCATGCCGAGCCGATCGTATAATGGCCGAAGCGCCGGAATCGTCACGAGGAAGCACACCGCGCCCGAGCCATCGAGGTGGATCAGCAGCGCGAGCAATGCCGTGCCAACCGTGATCCGCGATGGTCGCTCGCCGACGGCCCGCAGGACTGCGTTGACCAGCGGGGCGAGCAACCCGGCATCGGTCATGATCCCGAAGAACAGAATGGCGAAGACGAACATGCCCGCGACGGGCGCGATCTTTGCAAGACCATCGACGACGTAGCCCGGAATGCCCGGCGCCACTCCCGCTGCCACGGCTCCTGCGATGGGAATCAGGATAAGCGCCGCCAAAGGCGAAACCCGATTGGAAAGGATGACGGCGAGCAACGACAGAATGGTCGCTGCAGCGACAAGTGCCAGTATGATCCCCTCCCGTAGCTTTTGGACGTCTTAGAAGCGCATCATGCCCGCAGGGGATCTATTCAGCAATTAAACTTATCTGATAGATCGATCAGCTAAGTTTATCGGTCGCCTTCGCGGTCATGACAGCGGCCAGAAATGCCGTGGCGGCAGGAGACAGTGTTCGGTTCTCCAACCTGGCAACGCCGATGGTTCGCGAAATATGCGGGGATGCCATGGTCCGCCAAACTATCTCTCCCCCGATGCCCAACATCGGCAACGTCGATAGCGGCAACAGAGTAATGCCCAACCCTGCAGAGATCAGCCCGCCCACCGTCGCGAGCTGCGCGCATTCATACAGCGGCTTGACGACCAGATCGGCCTTGGCGAACGCGGTGTCGGTCAGCAGGCGTACACTACTGCGCGGCTCCATGGCGATGAACGGCTCCTCCGCGAAGATGCTCCACGGAACAGGTTTTGAACCGCTCGTGATATCACGGGCACGGCACACCAGGACGCATTCGTCATCAACAAGCGGATCGAACCGGAAACCTGCCTCAGTTCCGGGTGGTGTCGTGATCGCGAAATCGATCAGCCGGTCGAGCATCTGCTGATAAAGCGCGCCCGATAGATTGTCGCGTAACACGATGTCGACCTGCGGATGCGTATCGCGGAAGCCTGCGATGATCGTCGGCAGGATATGGGCGGCGGCCGAGGGCAATGCGCCGACAATCACGCGGCCGCGCTGCCCGGCAAAAGTTTGTTGAAGTTCCTGGAACGCGAGGTCGAAATCTCCCGTCAACCGCTCCACCGTGGGTAGTAGCGCCGCGCCGGCCGCGGTCAGCGCGACGTTGCGCGAATTGCGATCGAACAGGCGAACGGCGAGCTCCTCCTCGAGCAGCTTGATCGTGCGGCTAAGCGCGGGTTGAGACACGTTGGCATGGCGCGCGGTCTCGCTGAAACTACTGGTATGGGCAACCTGCATGAACAGGCGCAGGCTCGACAGGCTTGGGGTGCGCCGCATCCTCGTTCTCCAACAAACGGATCGATCCGTTGAGCTGATCGATCCATGCAAATACTCTACTTTTCTTATTGTCTTTAGTCGCGGATACCGCGGCAACAAAGAAATTGCGGGAGAGAGCGATGATCGGTCAGTCAGCCGGATATCGACGGGAAAAGACGGTCGGATATCGCAGTGCGTTTCGCGGGTGCGCGATGCTGGCGCTGAGCGCTGCGCTGACAGCCGTTCCCGCTTTTGCCCAGTCGGCTCGGTCCGATGACCCCGATGCGCGCGCCGCCGCCATTGAGGGAAAGATGACCGACGCAGAGCGCGTGACGATCACGCACGGCATCATGGCGATCCCTTACGGCGACACGAGGATACCGGAGGTTGCGCCACTGGGTGCCGGCTATGTCGAAGGGATCCCGAGACTGGGCGTACCCGCATTGTCGGAAACCGACGCCAGCCTCGGCGTCGCCTATGTTGGTGGCCTGCGCAAGGACGGCGCGACCGCGCTGCCATCGGGATTGGCGATGGGAGCGACTTGGGACCCCGATCTCATTCGGCGCGGTGGCGCGACGATCGCCGGCGAGGCGCATGCAAAGGGCTTCAATGTGCTTCTGGCGGGGGGCATCAACCTGATCCGTGATCCTCGCGGCGGTCGCAACTTCGAATATCTGGGTGAAGACCCCCTCCACTCGGGTATCCTCGGCGGTGCCGCGGTGTCCGGTATCCAGTCGCGGCATGTGATTTCGACGGTAAAGCATTTTGCGATCAACGCGGTCGAGACGGGTCGCCAGTTCCACAACGCCATGATCGGCGACGCGGCCCTGCGGATGAGCGATCTACTGGCGTTCCAGATAGCGATAGAGCGCGGCAATCCCGGATCGGTCATGTGTGCCTATAACCGCGTCAACGGTCAGTCGGCATGCGGAAACGACGCGCTGCTCAACGGTGTGCTAAAGCGTGACTGGGGCTTTAAGGGCTTCGTCATGTCGGACTGGGGCGCGGTGCACGGGCTGGACTTCAGCTTAAAGGGACTCGACCAGCAGTCCGGCGCGCAGCTCGACGACAAGCTGTATTTCGGCGCCGAACTGTCCGTGGCGGCACGGCGTAGCGGCGCATACCGGACGCGTCTGGCGGACATGAACCGTCGTATCCTACGATCGATGTTTTCAGTCGGGATCGACAAGGACCCGCCGGTGAAGATGCCCATTGACGTCGCAGCGGGCGCGCGGGTTGCGCAGGATATCGCGGAACGCGCGATCGTACTGTTGCGCAACCGGGGCGACGCGCTTCCCCTAATCGCCAAGGCGCAGAAGATCGCGGTGATCGGCGGCTATGCCGATAGCGGAGTCTTGTCGGGCGGCGGTTCCTCGCAGACGCAAGGGCAGGGCGGTCCGGCTGTGGCTATTCCGACCATCGGAGGCCCGTTCGCGGCACTTCTCGCGCAGTCCTACCAGCCGTCATCGCCGCTGGCGGCGATCCGGGCACGGGCACCGAAGGCCGACGTCTTTTATCGCAACGGGCGGTACATCGCCGATGCGGTGACTGCGGCCAAGCAGGCGGACGTCGCGATCGTCTTTGCAACGCAGTGGATGACCGAAGGTCTCGATGCACCGAACCTGTCGCTACCGGAAGGGCAGGACGCGTTGATTGATGCAGTCGCCGCGTCCAATCCGAACACGATCGTCGTGCTGGAAACGGGTAGCCAGGTGCTGATGCCGTGGCTCGACCGTACGGCGGCAGTGCTCGAGGCCTGGTATCCAGGCGCACGCGGCGGCGAGGCGATCGCCGGTGTCCTTTTTGGCGACGTGAATCCCTCGGGTCGACTGCCGGTTACGTTTCCGGCGTCCGTCGATCAGTTACCGAGGCCGATACTGCCGGGCAGCGGCACCGTAGAGCCCGACTTTATAGGGAAAGGCAAAGCCGGGCAGACACTCGATATCGATTACGGGATTGAGGGATCCGATGTCGGCTATCGCTGGTTCGCCCGACGCAAAGCAGCGCCATTGTTCCCATTCGGGTTCGGTTTAAGCTACACCAAATTCGAGCACAGCGCGCTAGTGATCAGCGGTGGAACGATGCCCGCCGCACGCTTCACGGTTACCAACGTCGGTCAGCGCTCTGGTGCCGATGTCGCGCAGGTGTATCTCGTGGGGACGCCAGACGGTCCGACTATGAGATTGGCCGGCTTTACGAAGCTTGAACTGAAGCCGGGCGAGCGCCGCACCACCGATACGGCGATTGATCCCCGGCTGCTCGCCCAGTGGAAGGCTGGTCGCTGGCGGATGACCGCAGGGACTTACAAGTTCGCGCTTGGCTCGTCGGCAACAGCGTTGGCGGACCCGGTAGAAGTGACGTTCGCTGCACGCGATTGGTGACAGCGGTCGATTATAAAATTCTAAATAGCAACGCTCACCGGCAAACGTGAACGAGTGTCCGTTTTTGGCGAGTTCCTAGTGAGCCCTGAGCGTCCACTAATGGGTCGTGGAGACGCGATAGCTCCCGTCCAGGTTAAGATCACGCGCCGCTCACGAAAATTCTTCAGCGTTAGCCGCTGACCGAGGTTTGAAGGTCACAGCCTGGCAGCGTCCATCTTCGGCGCTTCGTACTCCCCGTCTTCCCCCGGAAAATGCAAGAGTTCGTCAAATCGACCATCCGCCTTTGCCAGCGACCAGACAAGGCTTTGTCCGGCTGGTAGAACGTCAGGTTCCATCTCGAAGATCGGTGAAGCAAATGCCGTCTGCGCATCTATCAGCCGCCACCCGCGCTTTTTGAACATCGACAGCATGTCGTCGAGGAAAAGTCCCGTGGTCAGTCGATGGTGAAGCAGGATCGTATGGTCGATCGAGTGGCCGAACAGCGCCTGCGCCAGACCGTCGTAGAAGGTCGCGCGGTCCCACATGTGGTCGAGGTAGAAACGCCTGTACGGGGCGAGCGATGTCGACGGCTCGGTTTTCAATCGTGCCTTTAGTCGGTTGTCGATAAACCAGTCCGACGTATCGATCGTCACATGCGCATTCGCATAGCCATGCTGCTTCAGCAGCGCGCGCATCGCGTCGCGCCCTTCCGCTGTCCGGCCCTCTGCCAGATAGGGGAATCGAAACAGCTTGCGCAAGCCGGGATAGCCCGACAGCAATGGTTCGCATTTTACGATGTCCGCCATCAGGCCGTTCGGATCAGTGCCGCTGAAGTATCGATGAGAGAAGCTGTGGTTGCCGAGCAGGTGGCCGTCCTTCGACCAGGCGGACAGGATCCGCGGGCTGAGCGCAGCATTCACATACTTTCCGGCGATGAAACCGCCTGCCTTGATCTTGTGACGCTTCAGAGCGGAACGGATGGCCGTATCGCGCGCTTCACCGGTCATCAGAGCAGTGTCGGACAAGTCGAAATCGTCGATCGTGATCGCAATGCCGGGCCGGCGGTTACTCCGGGCCACGCCAAATGCCGGACCAGCTCCGGCAAGGCCGATAGAGGCAAGCCCCCCGAGCAGCGATCGACGATTGGGATGCAAGGTCATGTCGTGTTCCATATCGCTGCTACAGCCGCTCAACTTTCAACATACCAAAGAGACGAACCGGGTGGTTCCCTTCCGGAAACCGCCTGGCCCTATCACTGCCCGGTGGATCCCGATCGCAGGCGATCGATCGTCTGTTGTTCGAACGCCTGCGGGTCTTGGGCGGCAATCCGCATCGCATTCTCGCCCAGCGCTAGTGCGACCTTGCCATCGGCGAGCATGAGACCGGTATCGCATGCCGAGGCGAGCGTACCGAGATCGTGAAGGGCGGTGATGAGCGTCAGGCCGTCATCGACCATTGCGCGGAGAACCTCTCGCAGGTCGAAGATTGCGACGGGATCGAGCCAGTTGAACGGCTCGTCAAGGATCACGAGGGGGTGACCGCCTGCGAACGCCGCAGCGATGGCGATCCGCTGCCGCATACCGGCCGAGCAGTCGCCGATCCAGCGGTCGAGCAGCGGAGCCACGCCCAGCGTCTCATGCAGCTTGCCCAGACGGAGACGGACGTCGTCCATGCTCCCGCCGACAAGTTCGAGAACGTCGCGGCCATGTAAGGCATCAGGCAGCTTGTCGGCCGGAGGGGAGAAACCGAAGCGGTGCGCACGAGCGGCACGATCGTCCGCCAGTTCCTCGCCACCGATCCGGCATGACCCACCGGCGAAGGGCAGCCGACCCGCAAGCGCCCGGAGCAGGCTGGTCTTCCCCGATCCGTTCGCGCCGATGAGGCCGAACCACGCTCCGTTCGTGACGGTCAGATCGACATCCTGCACGACGCGCTGTCGGCCGCGATCGACGCCTACGCCTGTCAGCTCGACGGCGAGGTTCATGCCAGTAGCCACGTCTTCGCCTGCCCCCGGCGGTGTAGCTGCCAGAGCATGACGGGCGCGATGACGGGCAAGGCCACGGGCATCGCGTAGGCGACCAGCATAAGCAATCCTGCGAAAATGGAGACGAGCACATCGGCAAACCGGTTGCCGTGCAGCCGATAGGCGAGGATGCGCAACGTCATCAGAAGCACGATGGCCGTGCCGGTCGCAAAGACGACACAGCCCGCCACCGGGCCGGACCAGACCCAGCATCCCGGCACGGCGATGACCAGAAATGCCATCATGCTCTTGGCGTGGTGAAGGAGGATGCGCCGCGATCCAAGTCCGGCGATCGTCATGAAGCGGACGATGGCGTCATCGACGGGAGTCAGCGCCAGCGCGGACAGCAATGTGCCGACGCCGATCACCGCCATCAGCGCGTTCATGCCCAGCGTGCGTGCGGGCAACAACAGGAGGATCAGAACGATCGCAGCCAGCATTCCGGCGATCGGTGAGCGCAACCATGCCCGGAGCGTCCAGCCTAGTCGCGCGGTGCCGGCGATCCGCTTCGGCAGCCTGACGCCACCCGTCAGCCCGGTGACCAGCGCGCCGATAAGATAGGCCGGCACGCTGGCGACGAGGAGGGACGGACGGGCGATCAGGACGAGGACCACCAGTTGTCCCAGCCCGATGCCAAGCCAGGCTGCCATGTAACGCTTGCGTGTGGGCGGGTGCAGGGCATCGGCTGCGAGCAGTCCATCGAACGCTTGGAAAGCGAGGCGCGCGCCGACAAGGCGCCCCGCGCCGATACCCGCCGACAGTCCCATAACGACAGCCGCCCATGCCGCAATCCGCCAAGGACGATCGGCAAACCATGCGTGGACGGCCGCCAACGCCGTTAGTAGCGTGAGCGCGGCAATCGCGCGGTCGTGCCAACCTGCGAACGTCGCACGGATGGTGTTCGTCAGGATCAGCCAATCCTGACGAAATAGGCGACCCGCTTTCACGCGTGCTGGCGACGTAAGCGGTGATGCTCGGACCATATCGGCATTCTGAAAAGCGAGACAATCAGGCGAACAGGGGCTTAGAGGATACCGAGATTCTGCAGCCACTGCTTGACCTGTCCAGGCCATTCGCGGGAGATCGGATCGGCTGTTGGCCGCATGCCGAACGCATGGCCGCCTTTGGAATAGATGCGCATGTCCACCGGCACACCTGCATCGCTAAGCGCCAGTGCATAGGCCAACGGCTGCCGAACCTTGTCCATTGGATCGTTCATGGCGTGAAGGATCAGCGTCGGCGGTGCCTTGGGGCTGACGGTGACCCACGGTTTAAGTTCGAGACTATTCCTGCCCTTGCTGTCGTCCAACATACGGGCCGTATAGGCCACAATCGAGAAATTGGGCCGCGGTGATTGACGGTCTGCCGCGTCCGCGAGCGGATAGGTCCGCTCTTCGGTATTGCTCATCGCTGCGGCCAGATAGGCGCCGGCTGAAAATCCGATCACGCCGATCTTGTTCGGGTCGATCCCGTAAGACGAAGGCTGATGGCGAAGGAGCCCCATGGCACGCTGGGCATCCTCCAGACCCAGAACTACCTTCGGGCGCACTTGCTTGTCGTTTTCTCTCGGCCATACTTGCGGCACGCGGTACTTCAGCACGGCGCAGGTCATTCCCTGCTGCACCGCCCAATCACAGATTTCCGTTCCCTCGAGGTCGAGCGCAAGCACTTCAAAGCCGCCTCCGGGAAGCACGAGCAAGGCAGCACCGCTATTGTGCCCCTTGGGCCGGAAGATCGTCATCGTCGGGCGGGTGACGTAACTCGCCCAATTCCATGTCCGCCCGCCCACGAGGCCAGTGCCGTTGCCAAGTCCCTCCGGACGATCACCGGAATCGGGCTTGGCAAGCGGCGTAGTTGCGGGCCACAGCGGAATCTGAACACCGTGCTCGGGTGGCTGCCAGACGCCCGGGCGTTCGTTTTTCGGCAGAACCTGTCGCGCCGGCGCATCGTCGGACTTGGTTGCCTGGCCATAGGCTGTTCCACCGAGGCTGAGTGCGATCGACGACACGACAAGCAAGAGGCGCGACAAATGACTGTCTCCAAATCGAAAGATGTCACCCGCTGACGGAGTCAGGCGGGATCCGGTGATGAACGTTAATCTCGTTCAGACGGAACGGACAATCTCGTCCGTCCTCTCTTCAGAAATAAAGTCACCCCGTCCTTGACGGAGCTACCCTGCTATCCGGCATGTCTCCTCCGCTGCAGCTCAAGTGACTGTATGGTTTGGCGCGCAGGCTATCCAGGGCCGTACTGATCCCTGATGCCGTCGGGGTGTGCGCTGAAGTTGATGACGCAAAGCGGACTGATCTGCATCCCCCTATAGGTGACACTCAGCCCCAAGCGTTGCCGTTATTGTCCGCTACCGCGAGATGAACGAACGGCAGAAAGCGGGAAGTGGTCTGGCGGCCTCTAATGACCGGTACTGGGTCGTCGGGGCCGCTTCCGGTGAGGCTTTGCGTTACCTAAGCGCTTATATCCGCAAACAGTCGACGTCTATGGCATGTAATGTGCTTATGGGTTGACCTGTTCCTCTTTGTCTAAGTCAGCATCGGGACCGTAATAGAGTTCAGCGCGCGCTTCGCGCAGGCAGCCACCCTTGATCTCGATATCGTCCCGATAGGCGTCCCCGATGAAGCCGAGGGTGTCGACGTGCTTTGCCTCGAAATACATCGGATGCACATCGCCGCGACCAGCACCGTAAACGACGCGGCCGACTTTCTACCAGATCGATGCCATCGTGCACAATGCCGCAGGGCTGGAGCGTCGAGTATAACGTTGCCCCGCGCAGCTCCAGTTCTCCGGTTTGCTCATAAGCCCGGCGGATCGCCATCATTTCGGCATAAGCAGTCGCATCAAGCAATTCCTTGGTCTGATTGCGTTCGGCGACAATCACTTTCACGAGGCTGGCCTCCAACGTGGAGGCCAGCTCTTCCTTACTCAGCTTTGGTTTCGCCCTTGCGCTTTGCCGTGCCAGACGTTGCTGCCTTGGTTCCCTTCTTAGTGGTGCTGCCGAGGCCGATCTGGTGCGCCATCGCGCGACGGGCTTCCGAATAGTTTGCAGCCACCATTGGATACTCCGCCTTCAACCCATAACGTCGACGATATTCGTCGGGCGTCATGCCTTTCGTGGCTAGGTGACGACGCAGCGTCTTGTACTTTTTGCCGTCGACCAGTGAAATGA
>Ga0308164_10004174_pt1 | contig 12411 bp, 5 predicted proteins | sample PhyTR2_FD_201031 | JGI IMG/M metagenome (GOLD analysis project Ga0308164, IMG submission 201031) | Phyllosphere microbial communities from UC Gill Tract Community Farm, Albany, California, United States - DLSLT.R2 | ecosystem: Host-associated > Plants > Phyllosphere > Unclassified | place: USA... | reverse complement strand
AATCCTGAATTCTCTATCCTTCCCCTGTCACTCACGGAGTGTCCATGCACTACTCATTTACTGAGAAGAAGCGCATTCGCAAATCGTTTGCGAAACGCGCTAACGTCCACAACGTTCCGTTCCTGCTGGCTACACAGCTCGAGTCCTATGAGGGCTTCCTGCAGGAAAATGTCATCGCGTCTCAGCGCAAAAACGAAGGTTTGCAATCTGCCTTCACCTCGATTTTCCCTATCGTTTCGCACAATGGTTTTGCGCGTCTCGAATTTCTGTCGTATGTGCTCGGTGATCCACCGTTCAATATCAAGGAATGCCAACAACGTGGCCTGACGTACGCGTCACCGCTGCGTGCCAAGGTGCGCCTGGTGATTCTGGATAAAGAATCACCGACCAAGCCAGTCGTCAAGGAAATGAAAGAGCAGGAAGTCTACATGGGCGAATTGCCGCTCATGACGTCGACCGGTTCGTTCGTGATCAACGGCACCGAGCGTGTGATTGTTTCGCAGTTGCACCGTTCGCCTGGCGTGTTCTTTGAACATGACCGCGGCAAGACGCACTCGTCCGGCAAGTTGTTGTTCTCGGCACGTATCATCCCTTACCGTGGTTCATGGCTCGACTATGAATTCGATCCGAAAGACATCCTGTTCTTCCGTGTCGATCGCCGCCGCAAAATGCCTGTCACGATTCTGCTGAAGGCAATCGGCATGACGCCGGAGCAGATCCTCGAAAACTTCTTCGTTTTCGATGATTTCAAACTGCGTGAAGATGGCGCGGAAATGGCGTTCGTCGCCGAGCGCCTGCGTGGTGAAGTTGCGCGTTTTGACATCGCTGACAAAGCCGGCAAAGTGCTGGTCGCAAAAGACAAGCGTATCAACAGCAAGCACGTGCGCGATATCGAAACCGCAGGCATCAAGCATATCTCCGTACCGGAAGATTATTTGCTGGGTCGCGTGCTGGCTAAGAATATCGTTGACGGCAGCACTGGTGAAGTCATTGCCAATGCCAACGACGAGTTGACCGAAGAACTGCTGGCGCGTCTGCGCGAAGCGGACATCGACGCGATTCAAACGCTGTATACCAACGACCTGGATCAAGGTTCGTACATTTCGCAAACATTGCGTATGGACGACACGGCAGATCAGATGGCTGCAAAAGTCGCGATCTACCGCATGATGCGTCCTGGCGAACCGCCAACCGAAGATTCGGTTGAGGCGCTGTTCAACGGCTTGTTCTACAACGCCGACCGTTATGACCTGTCCGCCGTCGGCCGCATGAAGTTCAACCGTCGTATCGGTCGCGATGAGCTGACCGGTGACATGACTTTGTCGAACGACGACGTGCTGGCCGTGATCAAGATTCTGGTTGAGTTGCGCAATGGTCGCGGCGAAGTCGATGATATCGATCACTTGGGTAATCGTCGCGTCCGTTGCGTCGGTGAACTGGCTGAGAACCAATTCCGTGCCGGTCTGGTGCGTGTTGAGCGTGCGGTCAAGGAACGCCTCGGCCAAGCCGAAGCTGACAACCTGATGCCGCATGACCTGATTAACTCGAAGCCAATCTCCGCAGCGATCCGTGAATTCTTCGGTTCGTCGCAGTTGTCGCAGTTTATGGATCAAACCAATCCATTGTCGGAAATTACGCACAAACGCCGTGTTTCCGCTCTCGGACCTGGCGGTTTGACTCGTGAACGCGCTGGCTTTGAAGTCCGCGACGTGCATCCGACGCACTACGGTCGTGTGTGCCCGATCGAAACGCCTGAAGGCCCGAACATCGGCTTGATCAATTCGCTGGCGATGTATGCGCGTTTGAATGAATACGGTTTCCTGGAAACGCCTTACCGCAAGGTCGAGGGTAGCAAGGTCACCAATCAGATCGATTATCTGTCTGCAATTGAAGAAGGCCGTTACATCATCGCTCAGGCGAATGCGACGATCGATGCTTCGATGAAGTTGTCGGATGAACTGGTTTCGGCACGTGAAGCCGGCGAAACGATTCTGGTCTCGCCAGAGCGCGTTCAGTACATGGACGTTGCGCCGGGTCAGGTCGTCTCGGTTGCTGCGTCGCTGATCCCGTTCCTCGAACACGATGATGCAAACCGCGCATTGATGGGTGCCAACATGCAACGTCAGGCAGTACCTTGCTTGCGTCCGGAAAAAGCATTCGTCGGTACCGGTATCGAACGCACCGTGGCAGTTGACTCGGGTACCACTGTGCAGGCGCTGCGTGGCGGTGTGGTTGATTACATCGATGCAGGCCGTGTCGTGATTCGCGTCAATGACGATGAAGCACAGGCTGGTGAAGTCGGTGTGGATATCTACAACCTGATCAAGTACACCCGTTCGAATCAAAACACCAACATCAACCAACGTCCTATCGTGCAAGTTGGCGATCGCGTTGCAAAGCATGACGTCATCGCTGACGGCGCATCGACGGACTTGGGCGAACTGGCTCTGGGTCAGAACATGCTGGTCGCGTTCATGCCATGGAACGGTTACAACTTCGAAGATTCGATTCTGATCTCCGAAAAAGTTGTGGCAGATGACCGTTACACCTCGATTCATATCGAAGAGTTGTCGGTTGTTGCACGTGACACCAAACTGGGTGCGGAGGAGATCACACGTGATATCTCCAACCTGGCCGAGAACCAACTGGCACGTCTGGATGAGTCCGGTATCGTCTACATCGGTGCAGAAGTCACCGCTGGCGATACGCTGGTCGGTAAGGTAACGCCTAAAGGCGAAACCCAACTGACGCCGGAAGAAAAACTGCTGCGCGCGATTTTCGGCGAAAAAGCATCCGACGTAAAAGACACTTCGTTGCGCGTTCCGTCCGGCATGGTCGGTACCGTCATCGACGTTCAAGTCTTCACGCGTGAAGGTATCGCTCGTGACAAGCGCGCACAGCAGATCATCGACGATGAACTGCAGCGCTATCGCCTCGACCTGAACGATCAGTTGCGTATCGTTGAAGGCGATGCCTTCCAGCGTCTGGAAAAAATGCTGATCGGTAAAGTCGTCAACGGCGGTCCGAAGAAGATCGCCAAAGGCGCCAAGATCACCAAGGAATATCTGGACGATCTGGACAAGTATCACTGGTTCGATATCCGTCCTTCGGACGACGCATCGGCAAACGCACTCGAAGCAATCAAGGAATCGATCGCCGAGAAGCGTCACCAGTTCGATCTGGCCTTTGAAGAGAAGCGCAAGAAACTGACGCAAGGCGATGAGTTGCAGCCGGGCGTGCAGAAGATGGTCAAGGTCTATCTGGCAGTCAAACGTCGCCTGCAGCCTGGCGACAAGATGGCCGGTCGTCACGGTAACAAGGGTGTGGTTTCGCGCATTGTTCCTGTGGAAGATATGCCATACATGGCTGACGGTACGCCAGCTGACGTTGCATTGAACCCGCTGGGCGTGCCTTCGCGCATGAACGTCGGTCAGGTGTTGGAGGTTCACTTGGGCTGGGCAGCAAAAGGTCTGGGCCTGCGTATCGGCGAAATGCTGAATGCACATGCCAAGGCCACCGAACTGCGCAAATTCCTGACCACGATCTACAACGAGTCGGGCAAGTCGGAAGAGCTCGACAAGTTCTCGGACGAAGAAGTGCTGACGCTGGCCAACAACCTGAAGCACGGCGTGCCATTTGCAACGCCAGTGTTTGACGGTGCGCATGAAGATGAAATCCGCCGCATGCTGGATCTGGCTTATCCGGACGACATCGCCAAGAACCTTGGCATGACGCCGTCGAAGAACCAGGTCACGATGTATGACGGTCGTACCGGGGAAGCTTTCGAGCGCACTGTTACCGTCGGCTACATGCACATGCTCAAACTGCACCATCTGGTCGATGACAAGATGCACGCTCGTTCGACCGGTCCTTACTCGCTGGTTACGCAGCAGCCACTCGGCGGTAAAGCGCAGTTTGGTGGTCAGCGCTTCGGTGAGATGGAAGTCTGGGCACTGGAAGCATACGGCGCGTCTTATGTGCTGCAAGAGATGTTGACCGTGAAGTCCGATGACGTGAATGGTCGTACCAAAGTGTACGAAAACCTCGTCAAGGGCGATCACGTGATCGACGCCGGCATGCCGGAATCCTTCAACGTTCTCGTGAAGGAAATCCGCTCGCTGGGTATCGATATCGATCTCGAGCGCGACTGATCTTGAAGGCGAAGCGGCCATGCCGCTTCGCCTTTAGTCGTCAGCAAACGGTTTCAAGCAATACCCGCAACAACAAAGTTTCAGCATTCAGCACTAAAGCAGTTCGGCAACGTCCAGCTGTCCCGGTATCTGCGGAACTCTGCCTCACGGCTCAGCTCTCCCGCATGTGCGAACAGGGTCATCAAGCAGTTTGGCGTTACCACCTCGTCTACATCAGCGTTTTTCACGCCAACTGGAGTGATACATGAAAGCACTGCTCGATTTATTCAAGCAAGTTCAGCAAAACGAACAATTTGACGCGATCAAGATTGGTCTGGCGTCTCCTGAGAAAATCCGTTCCTGGTCCTACGGCGAAGTCAAAAAGCCGGAAACCATCAACTATCGTACCTTCAAGCCTGAACGTGATGGCCTGTTCTGCGCCAAGATTTTTGGCCCGATCAAGGATTACGAATGCCTGTGCGGCAAATACAAGCGCCTCAAGCACCGCGGCGTGATCTGCGAAAAGTGCGGCGTTGAAGTTACGCTGGCCAAAGTGCGTCGTGAGCGCATGGGCCATATCGAACTGGCATCGCCAACCGCGCATATCTGGTTCCTGAAATCGCTGCCGTCGCGTCTGGGTATGGTCCTCGACATGACGCTGCGCGATATCGAACGCGTTCTGTACTTTGAAGCCTACGTCGTGACCGATCCTGGCATGACCCCGCTGAAAAAATGCCAGATCATGTCGGAAGACGATTACGCCGCCAAGTACGAAGAATTTGGCGACGACTTCACCGCATTCATGGGCGCGGAAGGCATCCGTGAACTGCTGCGCTCGATCGATATCGACCGCGATGCAGAAACGCTGCGCGTAGAGCTAAAAGAATCGAAATCCGAAGCCAAGATCAAGAAATACGCGAAGCGCCTGAAAGTGCTTGAAGCGTTCCAGCGTTCGGGCATCAAGCCTGACTGGATGATCATGGAAGTGTTGCCAGTGCTGCCGCCAGAGCTGCGTCCACTGGTGCCGCTGGATGGCGGTCGTTTTGCGACCTCCGATCTGAACGATCTGTATCGCCGCGTCATCAACCGTAATAACCGTCTGAAGCGCCTGATGGAACTGCGCGCACCAGAAATCATTACGCGTAACGAAAAACGCATGCTGCAAGAAGCAGTCGATTCGCTGCTGGACAACGGTCGTCGCGGTAAAGCGATGACTGGCGCCAACAAGCGTCCACTGAAATCGCTGGCAGAAATGATCAAAGGCAAGGGCGGTCGTTTCCGTCAAAACTTGCTGGGCAAACGCGTCGATTACTCGGGTCGTTCCGTGATCGTCGTGGGCCCACAACTGAAATTGCATCAGTGCGGCCTGCCGAAATTGATGGCGCTGGAATTGTTCAAGCCATTCATTTTCAACAAGCTCGAATTGATGGGTCTCGCGACCACGATCAAGGCAGCGAAAAAACTGGTTGAGATTCAAGAGCCAGTCGTCTGGGACATTCTGGAAGACGTGATCCGTGAACATCCGGTCATGCTCAACCGCGCACCGACGCTGCACCGCCTTGGTATTCAAGCATTTGAGCCAGTCCTGATCGAAGGCAAGGCAATCCAGCTGCATCCGCTGGTCTGCGCTGCGTTCAACGCCGACTTTGACGGCGATCAAATGGCGGTCCACGTCCCACTGTCGATCGAAGCGCAGATGGAAGCACGTACGCTGATGCTGGCGTCGAACAACATCCTGTTCCCATCGAACGGCGAACCGTCGATCGTGCCGTCGCAGGATATCGTGCTGGGTCTGTACTACGCCACGCGCGAAGCGGTCAACGCCAAAGGCGAAGGCATGATGTTCCCGGATGTGTCCGAAGTCATCCGTGCTTACGACAACAAGGAAGTCGAACTGGCAACGCGCATCACCGTGCGTATCACCGAGTATCCGAAGAACGTCGAAACCGGCGAATTCGAAAAAACCGTGACCCGCTACGAGACCACCGTTGGCCGTGCGATCCTGTCGGAAATTCTGCCTAAAGGCCTGCCGTTCTCCGTACTGAACCGCGCGCTGAAAAAGAAAGAAATTTCGCGTCTGATCAACTTGTCCTTCCGTAAGTGCGGTCTGCGCGCGACGGTTGTGTTTGCTGATCAATTGCTGCAATCGGGCTTCCGTCTCGCAACGCGTGCCGGTATCTCGATCTGCGTCGATGACATGCTGGTACCGCCACAAAAAGTGGACATCATTGCCACCGCTGAAGGCGAAGTCAAACAGATCGAACAGCAGTACTCGTCCGGTCTGGTCACGGCAGGCGAACGTTACAACAAAGTGGTTGATATCTGGGGCAAGGCTGGCGACGACGTCGGCAAGGCCATGATGGATCAACTGAAGGTGGAAGATGTCGTCAAGCGTGACGGCAGCAAATCCACGCAAGAATCGTTCAACGCGATTTACATGATGGCCGACTCCGGTGCGCGCGGTTCCGCAGCACAGATTCGTCAGCTGGCCGGTATGCGCGGTCTGATGGCGAAACCGGATGGTTCGATCATTGAAACGCCGATCACCGCGAACTTCCGCGAAGGTCTGAACGTGTTGCAGTACTTCATTTCGACTCACGGTGCACGTAAAGGCCTGGCCGATACCGCACTCAAAACCGCGAACTCGGGTTACCTGACCCGTCGTCTGGTCGACGTGACGCAGGATCTGGTCGTGATCGAAGATGATTGCGGCACGACCAACGGCGCATCGATGAAGGCACTGGTCGAAGGCGGTGAAGTGATCGAGGCGTTGCGTGACCGTATCCTCGGCCGCGTTGCAACCAACGATATCGTCAACCCTGAAACACAAGCGACCCTGTATGCGGCGGGCACTTTGCTCAACGAAGACATGGTCGAAGAAATCGAAGCGCTTGGTATCGATGAAGTCAAGGTGCGTACACCGCTGACTTGCGACACCCGCTTTGGTTTGTGCGCACAGTGTTACGGTCGTGATCTCGGCCGCGGTTCGCTGGTCAATGCCGGTGAAGCGGTTGGCGTCATTGCAGCGCAGTCGATTGGTGAGCCAGGTACTCAGCTGACCATGCGTACGTTCCACATTGGTGGTGCGGCATCGCGTGCAGCAGTGGCATCATCGGTTGAAGCCAAGTCGAACGGTACCGTTCGCTTTACGGCAACCATGCGTTATGTCACGAACGGTAAAGGCGGTCAGATCGTCATTTCCCGTTCAGGCGAAGTATTGATCACGGATGACGTCGGTCGTGAACGTGAACGTCATAAAGTGCCTTACGGCGCGACCCTGATCGTTCAGGATGGCATGGTCATCAAGGCCGGCACTGCGCTGGCAACATGGGATCCGCTGACCCGTCCGATCATCACCGAGTACAGCGGTACCGTGAAGTTCGAGAACGTCGAAGAAGGCGTGACCGTTGCTCGTCAGATCGACGAAGTGACCGGTCTGTCGACTCTGGTCGTGATCGATGCCAAACGTCGTGGTTCGACCACCAAGTCGGTTCGTCCGCAGGTCAAGCTGCTCAACGAGCAAGGCGAAGAAGTCAAGATCGCTGGCACCGAGCACGCTGTGACCATCGGCTTCCAGGTTGGCGCGCTGATTACCGTGAAAGACGGTCAGCAAGTTAGCGTCGGCGAAGTGCTGGCACGTATCCCGACCGAATCGCAGAAAACACGTGACATCACCGGTGGTCTGCCGCGTGTTGCCGAGCTGTTCGAAGCGCGTTCGCCGAAAGATGCCGGCATGCTGGCTGAAGTGACCGGTACCGTTGCATTCGGTAAGGAAACCAAAGGCAAGCAGCGTCTGGAAATCACGGACATGGACGGCAACAAGCATGAGTTCTTGATTACCAAGGACAAGCAAGTGTTGGTGCATGACGGCCAGGTCGTGAACAAAGGCGAGATGATCGTGGACGGCCCAGCCGATCCGCAAGACATCCTGCGTCTGCTGGGTATCGAAGCGCTGGCGCGTTACATCGTCGACGAAGTGCAGGACGTCTACCGTCTGCAAGGCGTGAAGATCAACGACAAGCACATCGAAGTCATCGTGCGTCAGATGTTGCGTCGCGTTCAAGTGGTTGAGCCGGGTGATACCAGCTACATCACAGGTGAACAGGTTGAGCGTTCTGAATTGCTGGACGAAAACGATCGCGTCAATGCCGAAAACAAGATCCCGGCAACGTACGAAAACGTACTGTTGGGTATCACCAAGGCATCGCTGTCGACCGACTCGTTCATCTCTGCGGCATCGTTCCAGGAAACCACACGTGTCCTGACCGAAGCTGCGATCATGGGCAAAAAAGACGGTCTGCGTGGTCTGAAGGAAAACGTCATCGTCGGTCGCCTGATTCCTGCAGGTACCGGTCTGGCATTCCACCGCGCTCGCAAAGAGAAGGAATCGTGGGAAGCAGAAGAGCGTCAAGCTCTGCTGCAATCGGAAAAAGCAGCACGTGCTGCGGAAGCCGAATCGCACTTTGCCGACGTGTCGAGCGTACCGGACAGCGATACAGACGCTTCCTGATTTCATTTCTGAAAAGCAAAAAAGGCACCGATTCGGTGCCTTTTTTATTTGAAGCGGAAGAGTGAGTGCCAGCTCTCCATCTGCGGGCTTCAACCCGGCATGGCGTATTTGCAACGCATGGCGTTTACTTGGTGAGATAGTTGACGCTCTTGTCCTTGAGGGATATACTCGCGAGTTCTCGATTTTAAGCTCTGCTGGGCTTAAGCGTTCTTTGATCTGCAGTCGTCCACGTCTTGCACTCTCTGCGCGCTTCTTCCTTTCTGGCTCACTGATCGAGCCGCGCGTTGAATTTCCCATTCTTCCGCATGATTTCCCGAGGTTTCGAACAACCGTTTTCGAGGCCGTATTATTAATGTAGTTATTAAGCTGGATAGAGATCGATGCCAACTATCAATCAACTGATTCGCCAGCCGCGTGTTTCTGCACGCGTCAAGAGCAAATCGCCGGCGCTGGAAAACAGCCCGCAAAAACGTGGCGTTTGCACCCGCGTTTATACGACGACTCCTAAGAAGCCTAACTCGGCGCTTCGTAAGGTCGCCAAAGTTCGCCTGACCAACGGTTTCGAAGTCATTTCGTACATCGGCGGTGAAGGCCATAACCTGCAAGAACACAGTGTCGTGCTGCTGCGCGGCGGCCGTGTGAAGGATTTGCCGGGTGTGCGTTATCACATGGTTCGCGGTGCACTGGATACCCAGGGCGTTAAAGATCGTAAGCAAGCACGTTCGAAGTACGGTGCTAAGCGTGCGAAAGCAGCCAAGAAGTAATTAAATCATTTCTGCAGTCTCTGCGGAATAAGGGTCGGTCCCGAATGGGCCGAGTAAGTGGATGATTATGATGATTGTCCGCGAGCAAGCAGTAAGTTGAATGCTGTGTGCTCAACTGAAGATTAAAAGGAATCGAAATGCCACGTCGTCGTGAAGTCCCGAAACGGGAAATTCTGCCAGATCCAAAATTCGGTAATGTTGATGTTGCCAAGTTCGTTAACGTGTTGATGTTGTCCGGCAAGAAATCGGTTGCTGAAAACATCATCTACGGTGCGTTCGAGCAAATCCAGACCAAATCGGGCAAGGATCCGCTGGAAGTGTTTATCGCAGCAATCAACAACTGCAAGCCGATGGTTGAAGTTAAATCCCGTCGCGTTGGTGGTGCAAACTACCAGGTGCCAGTTGAAGTGCGTCCAGTTCGCCGTATGGCGTTGTCGATGCGCTGGTTGCGTGAAGCTGCAAACAAGCGCAGCGAAAAATCCATGCCATTGCGTTTGGCTGGTGAATTGTTGGAAGCCGCAGAAAGCCGCGGTGGTGCCATGAAGAAGCGTGATGAAGTTCACCGTATGGCAGAAGCGAACAAGGCGTTCTCGCACTTCCGCTTCTAATGGATTGGGTGGTTGCATGTGTGTTCTGCATGCGATCAACCTCATGTGTAATTTGTTCGAGGCCGGGCACATTTTTTCAAAAAATGGCGCTCGGTTTTGTTCATTAAAAACGAATTAGGATTAGCTATGGCCCGCAAGACCCCCATTGAGCGTTACCGCAATATCGGTATTTCGGCTCACATCGATGCTGGTAAAACCACCACCACCGAACGCGTTCTGTTCTACACCGGTGTGAACCACAAAATCGGTGAAGTGCATGATGGCGCAGCGACCATGGACTGGATGGAGCAGGAACAAGAGCGCGGCATCACGATTACGTCTGCTGCGACGACCTGCTTCTGGAAAGGCATGGCCAACAATTTCCCGGCTCACCACATCAATATCATTGATACCCCAGGCCACGTTGACTTCACGATTGAAGTTGAGCGCTCGATGCGCGTGCTCGACGGCGCGTGCATGGTCTACTGCGCGGTTGGTGGTGTGCAGCCACAATCGGAAACGGTTTGGCGCCAAGCGAACAAGTACAAGGTTCCACGTCTGGCATTCGTCAACAAGATGGATCGTACCGGCGCGAACTTCTTCAAGGTTTACGATCAGATGCGTGCGCGTCTGAAAGCGAACCCGATTCCTATGCAAGTGCCAATCGGCGCCGAAGAAAACTTCGAAGGCGTGATCGATCTGGTCAAGATGAAAGCAATCATCTGGGACGACGCGTCGCAAGGCATGAAGTTCGACTACCGTGACATCCCTGAAAACCTGTTGGCTGAAGCGCAAAAATGGCGCGAAAACATGGTTGAAGCGGCAGCGGAAGCGTCCGAGGAACTGATGAACAAGTACCTCGAAGAAGGCGACCTGACCGAAGAAGAGATCAAGAAGGCAATTCGTCAACGTACGATCGCCAGCGAAATCGTGCCAATGATGTGCGGTACGGCGTTCAAGAACAAAGGCGTGCAAGCCATGCTGGATGGTGTGGTTGAGTACCTGCCATCGCCAGTCGACATTCCTCCTGTCCCAGGTGTGAATGACGATGACGAGCCTGTCGTGCGTCAAGCGAAAGACGATGAGAAGTTTTCGGCTCTCGCATTCAAGATCGCAACCGATCCGTTCGTTGGTCAACTCTGCTTCATCCGTTGCTACTCGGGCACTTTGAACTCGGGCGATACCGTTTTCAACTCGGTTAAAGAGAAGAAAGAGCGTATCGGTCGTATCGTTCAGATGCACGCAAACCAACGCGAAGAAATCAAAGAAATGCTAGCAGGCGACATCGCGGCAGTTGTTGGTCTGAAAGACACGACCACTGGCGATACCTTGTGTGACGACAAAGCGATCGTTGTCCTTGAGCGCATGATTTTCCCTGAGCCAGTGATTTCGCAGGCAGTTGAGCCAAAAACCAAAGCCGACCAGGAAAAAATGGGTCTGGCACTGAATCGTCTGGCTGCTGAAGATCCATCGTTCCGCGTGCGTACCGATGAAGAGTCGGGTCAGACCATCATCGCCGGTATGGGCGAGTTGCATCTGGACATTATCGTCGACCGTATGAAGCGTGAATTCAACGTGGAAGCGACCGTCGGTAAGCCGCAGGTTGCGTACCGCGAAACGATCCGCAAGACTTGCGAAGAAATCGAAGGCAAGTTCGTCAAGCAGTCTGGTGGTCGTGGTCAGTACGGTCACGTGGTTCTGAAGATTGAACCACAAGAGCCAGGTAAAGGTTTTGAGTTCGTCGACGCAATCAAGGGCGGTACCGTTCCACGCGAATACATCCCTGCAGTTGAAAAAGGTGTTCGTGAAACCCTGACGACCGGCGTGTTGGCTGGTTACCCAGTGGTTGACGTCAAAGTAACCCTGTTCTTCGGTTCGTACCATGACGTTGACTCGAACGAAAATGCATTCCGCATGGCCGGTTCGATGGCGTTCAAAGAAGGCTGCCGCAAAGCCAGCCCGGTCATTCTGGAGCCAATGATGGCTGTGGAAGTTGAAACGCCTGAAGACTACGCTGGTACTGTGATGGGCGATCTGTCGTCGCGTCGCGGTATGGTGCAAGGTATGGATGAAATTGCTGGTGGTGGCGGCAAAATCATCAAGGCTGAAGTGCCACTGTCGGAAATGTTCGGTTACTCGACCTCGTTGCGTTCGGCAACCCAAGGCCGTGCTACGTATTCGATGGAATTCAAGCACTACTCGGAAGCGCCTAAGAACGTCATCGATGCAATCGTGACTTCGAAAGCCAAGTAAGTTTGATGCCCGCTCCGCAAGGGGCGGGCAAGTTGTACAGTTAAAAATTCATTGTTTCTATAAACAAATCGTTCTTTTTGAAGGAAGAATAAAATGGCAAAAGGCAAATTCGAGCGGACCAAGCCGCACGTGAATGTGGGCACGATTGGTCACGTTGATCATGGTAA
>Ga0308164_10004173_pt1 | contig 12412 bp, 5 predicted proteins | sample PhyTR2_FD_201031 | JGI IMG/M metagenome (GOLD analysis project Ga0308164, IMG submission 201031) | Phyllosphere microbial communities from UC Gill Tract Community Farm, Albany, California, United States - DLSLT.R2 | ecosystem: Host-associated > Plants > Phyllosphere > Unclassified | place: USA... | reverse complement strand
AGCTTCAAAACCGTCGCCCCTGCGCAGGCAGGGGCCCAAGTTTGCACGCGTTTCGGCAGCTCACCGAACTTGGGCCCCTGCCTTCGCAGGGGCGACGGTGGCTTGCGGGCGACGGTGGAGTGCGGGCGACGCTGATCGGCCCCAATTGTTGACAAAAAACATCGGCTATTGGACAGACCAGTTGCCCATTCGGCCAAACCACTCTAGACTGGCCCGACCAATTAGTGATAACGGATATTCACCAACCCCAGATCTGACGCACCCAGCATCAAGAAGCCCGGAGAGAGATCAAAAGGCGCCGCGGACCCCGACGGCGCTCCCCCTCATCGAGTCGCACCGCCGATTTGAATCATGCCCCAGGAGACAGCTTCATGAAGTACCCACGCAAACACATCCGCCATACCCTCGCCTTGTCCGCCATTTCGGTGGCCGTCCTCACCCTGACCCAGCAAGCCGCCGCCCAGCAGGCGCCGGCGCCGATGCAGCGCGTCGAAGTCACCGGTTCCAGCATCAAGCGCCTGGCCGCCGAGGAAGCGCTGCCGGTCACCACCATCAAGGCCGAGGAACTCGAAAAGCAGGGCATGACGACGCTGGCCGACGTGATGATGGCGCTGCCGCAGTCGGCATCGCTGGCGCCGTCGCAGGCTGGTTCCGGCACCAATATCAACCTGCGTGGCCTGGGCGTGAACCGCACGCTGGTGCTGCTCAACGGGCGCCGCCTGGCGAATGAAGCCATCGCCGACGGCTATGCGAACCTGGACACGATTCCGATCAGCGCGCTGGCGCGGGTCGAGGTGCTGCGCGACGGCGCGTCCTCGATCTACGGCTCGGATGCGATCGGCGGCGTGGTCAACTTCATCACCAAGCGCGAAATCACCGGCGGCGCGGTCACCGTGCAGGACGTGCAGCCGGCGCGCCACGGCGGCGCCGACGAGCAGCGCGTGACCCTCACCTACGGCAAGGGCAGCCTGCAGAACGACGGCTGGAACCTGTACGGCACGGTCGACTTCCACCAACGCAGCCGCCTGCTGCAATCGGACCGCATCGGCTTCGTGCCGGATGCGGCGACGCTCACCTCGATCGGCCTGGCGCCGAGCGCCGCCAGCGGCGGCTATGCGCAGCCGGCCAACTTCACCAGCTCGGCCAACAAGACCGCGGCCAACCCATACTATGCGGCCGGCTGCCAGTCGCCTTACTCGATCCAGGGCGCCAAGAACACTTGCGTGCTGAACAACGACACCTACGGCACCGCGCTGTATCCGAACAAGCAGCTGACGATGTACGCCAAGGGCACCAAGAAATTCGGCGAGCACACGGTCAGCCTGGAATTCACGCGCGGCGACGAATCGATCTACAGCTACAAGAACCCGACCCAGGTGACGGCCGTGGGCAGCGCCCAGCCGATCCTGCCGGCCACCTCCAAGTGGTACCCGGGCAAGAGCGGCGGCGTGCCGGCCGTGGCCGGGCTGACGAACCAGCCTCTGACCGTGAGCTGGGCCGTCGGCGACGGCGGCGCCGTCACCCGCGACAACCAGGTCAACCAGCGCCTGCTGCTGTCGGCCGAAGGCACGGTCGGCAGCTGGGATTACCGCACCGGCGCCAGCTACGGCCTGTCGCAGCGCAAGGTCTACTTCGCGTCCGGCTACTACTCGGGCATCGGCCTGATCAACGGCCTGGCCAACGGCGTGCTCAATCCCTTCGGCAGCCAGGACCAGGCCGGCCAGGACTACCTGACCTCCATCGCGGCCGACGGCATGCAGAACCGCAGCGCCAAGACCGCCTACTACGGCATCGACGGCACGGTCAGCAAGCCGCTGATGGCCATCGGCGGCGGCGACCTGGCGCTGGCGCTCGGCGCCGACCTGCACCGCGACACCAACGAAGACAACAAGCTGGCGCAGGCGGCCGACATCACCTACGCCAAGATCGTCCCGGGCCGCGGCGCGAGCGCGCGCAACATCGCCGGCGTGTTCGCCGAACTCGATGCGCCGGTCACCACGACGCTCACGCTGAACGGCGCGGTCCGCGTCGACAAGTACAGCGACGTCGGCAGCACCGTCACGCCGAAGATCAGCTTCCGCTGGCAGCCGACCAAGACCGTGATGTTCCGCGGTTCGGCCAACACCGGCTTCCGCGCGCCGACCCTGTTCGACCTGAACGGCTACCGCACCACCGTCGCCAACACCACGACCTCCGCGCGCTGGGACGATCCGGTCCTGTGCCCGAGCAGGACCCCGACCATCCCCGGCACCGGCACGGCTGTTGCCGGCGCCAACGCGGCCGACGTCTGCAACGCCAAGTTGAACAAGATGACCGGGTCGAACGCGAGCCTGGAGCCGGAAAAATCGAAGGGCGGCACGCTGGGCGTGGTGTTCGAGCCGAGCCGCGCGGTCACGCTGTCCTTCGACTACTGGCAAGTCAACATGAAGAACATGCTGGCCAACCTGCCGGAGTCGGTCTACTTCACCAACTACGCGCAGTACCAGAACCTGTTCGTGCGTAACCCGAACGGCAGCCTGGCCTACATCGACAACACCACGATGAACCTGGGCGGTCAGATCGCCGGCGGCGTCGACGTCTCGGGCAGCTGGGCGCTGCCCAAGACAGGTTTCGGCAACTTCAACGTGGCGATCGACGGCACCTACCTGACCCGCTTCGACAACCAGCTGGTGAAGGACGGCGCCTGGATGTCCAACGTCGGCCAGTTCGGCTGGGCCAGCAACGGCACCACGTCCAGCTACCCGATCATCACCTACCGCTGGAAGCACAACCTGCGCCTGTCGTGGCAGAGCGGCGACTGGAGCGCCCAGCTGACCAACAACTTCAACAGCAAGTACAAGGACGCCAACGTGGCGGTGGCGCAGCAGTACTACCGCGACATCCCGTCGTACTCGGTTTGGGCGCTCACCGGTAACTGGAAGGCCAACAAGCAGGTGTCGGTCACGGCCGGCATCACCAACCTGTTCGACAAGGCGCCGCCGATCACCAACAACACGGTGTACAGCTACGCCTACCTGAGCAGCGCGGCCAATCCGACCGGGCGCGCGTATAACCTGCGCGTGACCTACAACTTCGAGTAAGTTGTGTTGCCGGCCCACGCCCGACCATGTGCGGGCGTGGGTATTCGTCTTTTCCAAGGAAACCTCATGAAGCCACTGTTCCTTGTGCTGGCGGCAGCGCTCCTGTGCGGCCCCGTCCTGGCCGCCGAGCCGCAAGCGATCCGCGTCATCCTGGTGGGCGACTCCACCATGGCCACCAGGAGCGGCTACGGCGACGCCCTGTGCGCCCGCTTCACCCCGCAGGTCACCTGCATCAACCTGGCGCGCGGCGGCCGCAGCTCGAAGAGCTTCCGCGAAGAAGGACGCTGGGACGAAGTCCAGCGCCTGCTGAAGGATGGCGGCGCCTTCCGCGCGACCTACGTGCTGGTGCAGTTCGGCCACAACGACCAGCCGGGCAAGCCGCCGCGCTCCACCGACCTGGTGACCGAATTCCCGGTCAACATGGCGCGCTATGCGTCGGAAACGAAAGCGCTCGGCGGCGTGCCGGTGCTGGTGACGCCGCTGACGCGCCGCAGCTTCAAGGGCGACTACCTGCGCGACGACCTGGCGCCCTGGGCCGCCGCCACGCGCAAGGTGGCGCAGGATGCAGGCGCGATCCTGCTCGATCTGAACGCGGACAGCGCCGCCGCCGTGCAGGCGATGGGTTCGCAGGAAGCCGATACGCTGGCGATGGCACCGCCGCCTGCCACGGCACCTGCCGCGACCGATCCGAACAAGGTGGAAGTCGCCGGCGCCGCCAAGAGCGCCTTCGACCGAACCCACGTCGGCGCAAAAGGCGCCGACCTGTTCGCGCGCATGGTCGAACGCGAGATGGCGTCGGCCCTGCCGGCCACCCGTCCCTACTTCCAGGACGGGGGCAAGCCGTGATGCGGCGCGCTGCGCTGGCAGCCGCCATCGGGGGCGTATTCTGCAGCGCACACGCCCAGGACAGCCGCAACGTGCAGGAGCCGACGATCCCGCAAGCCTGCGCCCTGCTGTTCGGCGAGGCCGCCAATGCCGGCCGCGACGATGCCGCCCGCATCCAGGCCGCCATCGACAAGTGCGCGCCCGGCCACGCCGTCGTGCTCTCGGCCAGCAACGCCAGGCGCAGCTTCGTCGCCGGTCCGCTGGTGTTGAAAAGCGGCGTGACCCTGGTGGTGGACGCCGGCGCCACGCTGTACGCCAGCACGGACGCGCGCCTGTTCGACCGCGGCGCGGGCACCTGCGGCAGCAACGACGCGTCCGGGCGCGGCTGCCGTCCCTTCATCACGGCCGAGAATACGCAGGGCAGCGGCATCATGGGCGCCGGTACCATCGATGGCCAGGGCGGCCAGCCGATGCTCGGCAAGAGCGAAAGCTGGTGGCAGATCGCCCGCCGCGCGCAAAAGGAAAAGACGCGCCAGAACGTGCCGCGCCTAGTCCAGGTCGAGCGCTCCAAGGAATTCACGCTGTACGGCATCCGCCTGGCGAACTCGCCGAATTTCCACGTCACCCTGAACAATGTCGACGGCTTCACCGCCTGGGGCGTCAGGATCGACACCCCGCACGACGCCCGCAACACCGACGGCATCGACCCGATCTCCTCGCGCAACGTCACCATCGCCCACAGCTGGATCCGCACCGGCGACGACAACGTCGCCATCAAGGCCGGCAACGGCGGCCCCACCGAAAACATCTCGCTGCTGCACAACCATTTTTACAGCGGCCACGGCATGTCGATCGGCAGCGAGACGAATGGCGGCGTGCGCAAGGTGCTGGTCGAGGACCTGACGATGGACGGCACCACGTCCGGCCTGCGCATCAAGAGCAGCGACACGCGCGGCGGCGGCGTGTCCGGCATCCTGTACCGCGACGTCTGCCTGCGCGGCGTGAAGTCGCCGATCGACATCAGCACCCACTATGAACAGGCGGCGCAGCCGGGCAGCCAGATTCCTTCCTACACCGACGTCCGCATGGAGCGCGTGCGCAGCCTGACGCCTGGCCGCGTGATCCTGCAAGGCTACGACGAAGCGCACCTGCTGCAACTGGCCCTGCGCGACGTGACAATCGAGCAGGCGGACGTGCGCATGGCCTACGCGCGCCTGAGCGGGACCGCGCTGAATGCGCCGGGCGCCGCCAATATCGAATGCGGCGCCAGCTTCCCGGCCTTCCCGGCCGAACCGGCTATCAATAGTCGCCCGCAGCTGACGGCGGAACAGGCCAAGGCCTACGACTACCGCGAAGTGCTGAAATACGTCGGCCCGGTCGGCAGCGAACGCATCGAACCCTGGGATCCGATGGCCGACCCGCTGGTGACGAATGCGCGCTTGACGCCGGATTACGTGGTCGATGCCGCCGTGGCGGCCGACGGCGTCACGCGCTTCAAGACCGTGCAGGCGGCCGTCAGCCGCGCGCTGGCCGACACGGGACGCACGAAGCGTCTTTATATCCGCCTCGCACCCGGCACCTACGACGAACTGGTCTACGTGCCGGCCGGCGCCGCGCCGATCACCTTGTATGGCGACGGCCCCGATCCGCAAGCCACGCGCATCCGCGCCGCGCTCGATGCATCGACCAGCGGCGCCGCCTACCGCCAGCGCTACGCCGCCCAGTTTGCCGATGCCGCGCCCGCGGTGCGCGCGCTGTACGACGGCTTGAAGGATCTGCCGGCGCTGGGCACGTACGGCTCCAGCACGGTGTGGGTGCAGGCGGACGACTTCCAGGCCCGCAAGCTCACCATCGAAAACGCCTTCAACCGCGACGGCGCCGTCCAGCACGGCGAGTGCCGCGGCGACAACTGCCCGGACACCAGCGGCGGCAGCCGCGTGCACCACCAGGCGGTGGCGCTGCGCGTGGACGGCGCCGACCGCGTGCAGTTCGAATCGGTCCGCCTGCTCGGGCTGCAGGACACCCTGTTCCTGAGTTCGAAGGATTATGCGAACACCGTGCGCAGCTTCTTCCACAAGAGCTACGTGGAAGGCGACGTCGACTTTATCTTCGGCGACACCATCGCCTACTTCCAGGATTGCGAGATCAGGCAGATCGGCGGCCGCCCGGCTTCGTACGCGCTGGCGCCGGACACCAGCCGCCGGGCAAAATACGGCATGGTCTTCAACGGCTGCCGCTTCACCGGCGACAGCGTCAAGGGCACCGACTATTACTTCGCCCGTCAATGGTTCCACAACCAGCGCTGCACGCCCTACGGCCGTGTACCGGTCGATGGCTACGCGTGCCAAGTCGGCGAGGTCGACATCTACAAGGCGCCGAACGGCAGCATCCGTAAGCGCACGCTGGAAGCGGTCGGCAAGGCCGTGATCCTGAACTCCCGCATCGGCGCGCATATCGACAAGACCCATCCATGGTCCGAATGGAACCGCAACGGCACGCTGGCGCACCGCCCGGCGCAATTCAGTTCCGACGACTGGTGGGACAACCTGCGCCGCGCCGGCCTGGACCCGGCGGCCAGGCTGGGCGAAGGCGCGCGTCCTGCGCCGGCCGACATCTACCTCGGCGAATACAACAACACCAACGAATGACGGAGACCGCATGAGCACCCACTTTACCCAACGCCGCACCTTGCTGCGCGGCGCCTCCGCCACCGGCCTGACCCTGCTGGGCGGCGCGCTGCCGCTGGCGGCGCAGTCGGCGGTGCAAGCCGGCGATCCGTGGGCGCAGGCGCGCGCCATCGCCGCGCGCCTGAAGATGCCGGTCAAATTCCGCAAGGTCGATTACAGGATCACCGACTTCGGCGCGGCGCCCTGCAAGCTGGTGCCGGTGAAGGCCTGGATTTCGTTCGAAGAACAGGATACGGTCGGCACGCCGGCGCCGGGCAGCCTCGATTGCTACGTCGCCATCAAGGCCGCGATCGCGCGCTGCCATGCCGAGGGCGGCGGGCGCGTGCTCATTCCAAAGGGTGACTGGTTCGTGGCCGGCCCGATCGTGCTGCTGTCGAACGTGAACGTGCACCTGCAGGCCGGCGCCCACGTCTACTTCAGCAACGACCCGCGCGACTACGCCAAGTACGGCGAGGTCGATTGCGGCGCCAACGGCAAGCTGTCCGTGTCGCGCTGGCAGAGCAACGACCTGCTGAACTTCTCGTCGATGATCTACGCCCACAAGCAGGACAACATCGCCCTCACCGGCGACGACTGGACCGCCATCCTCGACGGCCAGGGCGGCGTGCCCTTCGCGGGTTCGAACGATTGCTGGTGGACCTGGAAGGGCAAGAACGCCACCATCAACTCGGTGGCCCAGGACAAGTCGCCGAATTATGTGCCGGGGAAGATCGCCCAGAACCAGCCGAACCCGCTCAACCCGGCATCGCTGGCCGCCATCGCGCCGAACCTGAGCGAGGCCCAGCGCTTGCTGATCCAGGGCGAGGGCGACAAATGGCGCGCCGACGACGCCTACCTGCCCGCCCTGTCCGAAGCCGGCGTGCCGCTGGCGCAGCGCGTGTTCGGCCTCGGCCACTACCTGCGGCCGTCGATGATCCACCTGGTCGACTGCACCAACGTCCTGCTCGAAGGCTACCAGGTGACGCACACGCCGTTCTGGCAGCACCACCCGGTGGCCTGCCGCAACCTCGCCATCCGCAAGGTCTACTGCAACAGCCTGGGCCCGAACAGCGACGGCTTCGACCCGGAATCCTGCGACACCGTGCTGGTGGAAGACTGCCAGTTCGATACCGGCGACGATTGCATCGCCATCAAGGCCGGCAAGAACCGCGACACCCAGTACGGGCCGTCGCAGAACATCGTGATCCAGGGCTGCACCATGCACAGCGGCCACGGCGCCGTGACCCTGGGCAGCGAGATGGCGGCCGGCATCCAGCACGTGTATGCGCAAGACCTGGTCTTCGAAAACAAGAACTGGGCCACCAATCCGCTGAACATCGCGATCCGCCTGAAGACCAACATGAACCGCGGCGGCTTCCTGCGCCATTTCTATGTGCGCAACGTCAGCATCCCGAACGGCGTGCAGACCACGCCCTCGTTCTACGCCACCCTGCCCGGCTCGCCGATCCCCGACCGCTCGGTGGCCGCGGCCGCCGGCGGCGTCATCACCTTCGACTGCGACTACACCCCGCGCGCGGACAATGTGCGTACCCGCCCGCCGGAAGTGAGCAATGTGCACATCTCGAACGTCAAGGTCGGCAATGTGACGACCAAGGACGGCAAGCGGCTGTCGAGCTGGCAGGCGATCGTGATCCTGGGACCGGTGGCCTCCGACTACAACGGCGCCGGCCCGCGCCCGCCGGTGCTGCCGGTGCGCGACGTGACCGTCACCGACTGCGATTTCGGGACGCCGGCGAACGGGGAGCAGCCGTGGTTCCTGTATAACGTGAAGAATCTCAAGCTGAGCAATGTGACGATCGGCGGGAAGAAAATCAACACCACCTTGTCAGCCTGAGCCACCCGCCCGTCGTCCCCGCCAAATGCCCGTCGCCCCCGCGAAGGCGGGGGCCGATGCTGACGATCCGCAGTCAGTCTCCCGATGACGGAAAGGTGCTTTCGATGCACGGACTTCGGTACTCCAGCATGGGTTCCCGCCTCCGCGGGAACGACGGTGCTTTTGTTCGTATTGACCGGTAACGTGCGCTGCGACCCCGCCCCAGATGCTAGGGTTGACCTCATCCACCAACATCGGCAAACGGAGCAATCATGAGCAAGACAGTGGGCGATTTCGTCGTCGAACGGCTGCACGAATGGGGCGTGCGCCGCATCTTCGGCTATCCGGGCGACGGCATCAACGGCGTCATCGGCGCCCTAGCGCGCGCCAAGGGCAAGATCGAATTCATCCAGGTGCGGCATGAGGAAATGGCCGCCTTCATGGCCGCCGCCTACGCCAAGTTCACGGGCGAACTGGGCGTGTGCCTGTCCACCGGCGGCCCCGGCGCCACCCACCTGATCACCGGCCTGTACGACGCCAAGATGGACCACCAGCCGGTGCTGGCCATCGTCGGCCAGGCCGCGCGCACCATCCGCGGCGCCCACTACCAGCAGGAAGTCAACCTGGACCGCATGTTCGCCGACGTCGCCGAGTTCGTGCAGGAAGCCTCGGCGCCGACCCAGGTGCGGCACCTGCTCGACCGCTCGATCCGCACCGCCACCGCCGAACGCGGCGTCGGCGTGCTGATCCTGCCGAACGACCTGCAGGAACTGAAATACGAAGACCCGCCGCGCAAGCACGCCAACGTGTTTTCCAGCAGCGGCTACACGCGCCCGAAAGTCGTGCCCTACGAGGCCGACCTGCAGCGCGCCGCCGAGGTCCTCAACGCCGGCAAGAAGGTGGCGCTGCTGGTCGGTGCCGGCGCGCTGGGCGCCACCGACGAGGTGATCGCCGTGGCCGACCGCCTCGGTGCCGGCGCCGCCAAGGCCCTGCTGGGCAAGGCCGTGCTGCCGGACGACCTGAACTGGGTCACCGGTTCGATCGGCATTCTCGGCACCAAGGCCAGCTGGGAGCTGATGAGCGATTGCGACACCCTGCTGATGGTCGGCACCGCCTTCCCCTACGCCGAATTCCTGCCGAAGGAAGGCCAGGCGCGCGCGGTCCACATCGACATCAAGCCGGCCATGCTGGGCATGCGCTACGCGTCCGAAGTCAACCTGCACGGCGACAGCGTCGAGACCCTGCGCGCGCTGCTGCCGCTGCTGCACCAGAAAACGGATACGAGCTGGCGCGAGAAGATCGCGTCGAACATCGGCGATTCACGCAAGCAGCTGCAGGAACGCGCGCTGGCGCCGGCCAACCCGGTCAATCCGCAGCGCGTGGTGTGGGAGATGTCGCCGCGCATCCCGGACGACGCGGTCGTCACCAGCGATTCCGGCTCCTGCGCCAACTGGTACGCGCGCGACCTGCAGGTGCGGCGCGGCATGATGTGTTCGCTGTCCGGCGGGCTGGCGTCGATGGGCGCGGCGGTACCCTACGCGATCGCGGCCAAGTTCGCGCATCCGTCGCGTTGCGTGGTGGCGCTGGTGGGCGATGGCGCCATGCAGATGAGTAATATGGCGGAGCTGATCACGGTGTCGAAGTACTGGCGCCAGTGGGCGGATCCGCGCTGGATCGTCTGCGTCTTCAACAACGAGGACTTGAACCAGGTGACCTGGGAACAGCGCGTGATGGAAGGCGATCCGAAGTTCGAAGCCAGCCAGAACCTGCCGAACGTGCCCTACCACCGCTTCGCGGAGCTGATCGGCCTGAAAGGCATCTACTGCGACGATCCGCAGCGCGTGGGCGCCGCCTGGGAAGAAGCGCTGGCCTCGGACCGGCCGGTGGTCCTCGAATTCAAGACCGACCCGGAAGTGCCGCCGCTGCCGTCGCACATCACGCTGGAACAGGCGAAGCAGTTCATGACGACCATCGTGCACGGCGACCCGAGCGAGGGGTCGATGCTGGCGGGCGTGGCCAGGCAGGTATTGAGTGCGATTTTGCCGGGCGAGAAGCAGAAGTAAGCGGCCGTGGCGGCGCCGGCCGCCGCCAGGGTCCGATGGCCTTGCCGGCGCCTGGCGGACGCTATGTCGCCGGCCCGACCGGGGCATCGTTCACGGTGCCCCGACACCCGGCGACGTTTGCCGGCGTAACGACCACATCCAGAACGCGCGTGGTGTCGTGACAATCGCATCGACGTCCTCATTTGCCCCCGCTGGCATGCCTGCCGGGATCCGCGCCGTCGCGGGATCGGCACTGACCAACAGCAGTTACAATGGCTGAGTTACCTCAGGCGAGCACGATCGCGGAGAAAAGTGTATCGATATGCCATGCGCATGCGATCCGCTACGGGCCTCGACGCAGCGTTCCGTCAGATGTTCCGGTGTTTGTTGTTACAATCGGCCTGACCGGCAGGGCCTGCCGCGCAACACCGAACAAGACCTTGCTTACCCAATATCGATCGACTTGACAATGCTTGAATCGCCCCATCGTGACGACCCGGCAGAGGATTCGCCTGCGGCTGCGCCACGGATCTTCCCGGACGCCCTGACCGAAGAACATGCGGACCGGATCGTCCGGATTGTCGCGCAATCGCTCGACATGCCGATGGTGCTGTTCATCGTGCGCGACGGCGAGCGCCACTGGCACAAGTCCCAGCTTGGCCTGAAGCCGGCACAGGCCGCGCACCTGACCGCATTCTGCAGCACCGCCTTTCAGCTCGACGGCCTGCTGCTGGTGAACGATGCGCTCGACGATGCGCGTTTCGCGCCGGCGGCGGGCGCCGACGATCATCCCTTTATCCGCTTCTGCGCCGGCATGCCCGTGCGCACACCCGGCGGCGCCCTGGCCGGCGCCTTGTGGCTGCTGGACCGCCGTCCGCGTGCGCTCGACGCCGGACAACTGGCCTTGTTCGCCGACCTTGCCCGGCTGCTGGAACGTGAACTGCTCGCGGAAAAATGCGAGAGCGGATTGCTCGAACGGGAAGTGCGCGACACCTCGATCCAGAGCCTGATCGACTACCTTCCGGAAGCCGTGCTGATGCTGGGCCCCGACGGCGTCATCGTGTCCTGCAACGCGGTGGCCGAACGCCTGTACGCGGCCGACGCGCAGGGACTGGTGGGCCGCCCTGCCGCCGAACTGATGGCGGAGGATCCGTCGCGCCTGCGCGAGGCGCTGCGATCGGGCGACCGCGACCAGCTGCAGGCCATGGCGCGGCGCCTCGACGGCAGCGCGTTCAGCGCCGAGCTGTCGGTCAAGATGCTGGACACCTCCGGCCTGCGGCGCTACGTGCTGGCGGTGCGCGATGTATCGACGCGCAAGGCACGCGAGCGTTCGCTCAGGGACTCCGATGCGCGGCGCCGCAAATACTTCGTGACGGCCACCCACGAACTGCGCACGCCGATGGCGAGCGTGCTGGGATTCTCCGAACTGCTGCTGAAACGCGAGTTCGCCGCGCCCGAGCGGAAAGACATGCTCGACATCATTCATCGCCAGGCCAGCCGACTGGTCAACCTGGTCAATGAAATGCTGGACCTGGCGCGCATCGAAGCGGGCGGCAAGGACGCCATGGACCTGCGGTCCCACGATGCCGGCGCGGTACTCGAACAAACCCTCTCCGGCCTGGAAGGCCTGGGCGCGACGCACCGCATCCGCTGCACGATCGGACCCGACCTGCCGCCGGTGCTTGCGGACGCCGCCAAGCTCCAGCAAGCCCTGACCAATATCATCAGCAACGCCATCAAGTATTCGGCGGCATCGAGCGACATCCGCGTCGACGTCTTCCACACGCAGCTCGACGGCGGCGCCGCGGTCGGCTTCAGCGTGGCCGACCGCGGTATCGGCATGACGCCCGAGCAGCGGGCGAACATATTCGAGCCCTTCTACCGCGCCGACGGCGAGTCCGAGGCGATCGGCAGCGGCCTGGGCATGACGATCTTCAAGGAGATCATCGACCTCCACGGCGGCAA
>Ga0308164_10004172_pt1 | contig 12414 bp, 8 predicted proteins | sample PhyTR2_FD_201031 | JGI IMG/M metagenome (GOLD analysis project Ga0308164, IMG submission 201031) | Phyllosphere microbial communities from UC Gill Tract Community Farm, Albany, California, United States - DLSLT.R2 | ecosystem: Host-associated > Plants > Phyllosphere > Unclassified | place: USA... | reverse complement strand
CCCGCGAAGGCGGGAACCCAAGTACGTCGCCTGCATCTGACACGCCGCAGGGGAATGTCCGACGCAGTTTATGCACCAGCCATCACCGGCAGCACCACCGCGCGCAAAGGCCCGTGATAGCATCGTTCGAGATACTTTCTGGAGATTTTGCCAATGCGCCGCCCTGTTAACGATGTGTCCCGTTTGCGCCTGAATCTGCTTGGCGCCCTTTGCTTGATGGCGCTATTGGCCGGTTGCGGCGACGGCATCCCGAAAGACAAGGACAAGGACGATGACAAGCCTCCAGCACAAACGTCGGCGCTGTCAGTGTTCGCGGGTGACCCGACTGCCGACGGGACCATGGACGGCACCGGCACTGCGGCGCGCTTCAATAATCCGCACGGGCTGGCAATCGACAGCAACGGCAATGTCTACGTGGCAGATCGCGGCAACTACGTCATCCGCAAGATCACGCCGGACGGTGTGGTAACCACGCTGGCCGGCGGCGCAGGGCAGAGCCGGCTGACCAATGGCGCCGCCGCCAATGCGCGCTTCGTCAATCCGGTCGCGTTGACGGTCGGGAGCGGTGGCACGGTGTATGTGGCTGATGATGTGAACATCCGCAGCATCACAACGGGTGGCCAGGTCGCAACGGTGACCACGATCCCCGTTGGCAGCAACGTCGCGACAGCGAGCCGGCCTGACGTCACGCCAGGCGCGATTGCCGTCGACGCCAACAACAATCTCTACATCACCAACAACTACGGCACGCGCCGTTTTGCCATCGGTGCGGGCGGGACAGGGATTTTGGAAGGGCAGAACACGGTGGGCGACCTGTTCGGCACGCGGACGCTGGCGCCGCGCGGGGTGGCGGTGGACAGCAGCAATGTCGTGTACTTGTTCGACCTCGAGCGTGAGATCAGTCGCTGGAATCCGACAGCCAATTTTGGGTCGGACAATTTGTTTACGATAGCTGGTGCGCCGAACGTTCGCGGCGCGGTAAATGGCACCGGCAACGCGGCGCGCTTCGAGCAGGTCGTGGCGCTGACCGTTGATCCTCAAGGCAATCTGTATGCGGCGGATGCGGTGAATAACCTGGTGCGCAAGATTACGCCGACGGGTGTGGTGACGACGGTGGCGGGGACGACGCGGGCGACGACGTTGCGAGTGGGGGATCTGCCAGGGAGCTTGGGCGATGTTCGCGGCATCGTTACGGACGGCAAAGGGCTGCTGTATGTGACGTCGGGGAATGCGGTGGTCAAGATTCGGCTGCGGTAAGCAGCACGTCGGCGATAGGGAGATTTATGAAGATGCTTGGCCTGATTCCTGCTCTTCTTCTGTTCTCCCTCTCGCCCATTGTCGCAGCGGAAAAACTGCCAAACGATGTTAGACAGTTCACTGCGCAACGCGACGCGTGCGATCATTTTCGCGGCGAGCTACCCGATCCTGTAGAGGCCGAGCGAATGCGAGAAGTCACTGGCCAGATCGAAAAACGCTGTCGCGGTACCGATCGGCGACTGCGCTCCCTCAAAAAAAAATATGGCAGCGATGCCAACGTGAAAAAGAGGCTGAATGTGTACGACGAACAGATCGAGCCGCGAGACAATCAGCATTAGCTGGCACGTTAATTCAACGCCGACACCTCGACGAGCACCGGATTGACGGCCAAGTCGTGAACAACATCTGATCGCTGAAGGCAAATTAAACAGAATGGCTGGTCAGACGGCCGACCACCCCGAATACTGACCGTTCAAGCCGGCATCATGACAGTCTGAGTAGCATACATAATTATCCGGCCGCCGTGCTGGCGCTGCCACGCAGCAGCAGTGGGCTGGTCTGCAAACCAGACATGCTCATGGGCGCCGAACGTGCCGTAGTAGAGCCGGAAGCGATCCAGCACCTCGCATATTGCTCGTGTGACGTGGCGCGATTCCCCTGTCTTACTTGCGCATTCTTTGCCGCAGCATTTCGGTATGCAACAAGATATTTGTTGTGTCAACAGCGGGTTTTCATGAACGGCAAGTTGGTTCACTCTGACCGTATCTCGTCTTCAAGTCGCATCAACCTTTCATCCGGTGTGCGCTTGAGTTCACATTCCCACACTACAATGACTCGCCAGCCAGCTGTACGCAACATACTCTCCTGTCGAGAATCGCGTTCAGTGTTCGAATCGAACTTTAGCCTCCAACGCTCAACGTTACTTGCTGGCGTAGTTGCGTATCGACAACCAAGGTGACGGTGCCAGAAGCACCCATGTACGAAGATGACAACATGATATCGTGGTAGCACAAGGTCAGGTGACCCTGGCAGAGTACGTACATGCAGTCGATAGCGAAATCCTCGCGCATGCAAATGTTTTCTCACCATCATTTCGGGTCGTGTGTCACGAGACCGAATCCCTGCCATCATTCTTGATCGAGTTGCTGCGTCGACTACGTCCATTTTTCCTGGTATCCTACTGCCCACATCAAAATTTCTATGCAAGGCAAAGTTGTTCAGCGAACCGCACTCACTACTCTCTGGCCACATCCCGGTCGTTGATCTCTTCGCGGGTCCTGGTGGCTTGGGCGAAGGCTTTTCCTCGGTAAAAGGGGATCCCTTTAGGATAATTGTATCGGCAGAAATGAATTCGGCCGCGCGCGCTACGCTACGACTTCGCGCGTTTTATCGTCTGCTGAAACGTCAACAAGGGGATGTCCTCGACTCCTACTACAAATTCTGCAGCGGTGAGTCCACAGTGCCCTACGACAGTACGAACCGACATCTGTGGGATGAGGCTGGCGAGGAAGCGCGCCAACTTGAGCTCGGCACACCACAAGGAAATAGCGAGCTTGACCTGCGGATTAATCCGCACAAGCTCGGCCCAGACGCCCCGTGGGTTCTCATCGGCGGCCCGCCGTGTCAGGCATATTCAATAGTTGGCCGTGCACGCAACCGTGGGAAGATCGAATACAAGGCTGAGGACGATAATCGTCACTTCCTTTATAAAGAATATCTGCGCATAATTCAGAAATATCGACCAGCAGTATTCGTTATGGAAAACGTCAAGGGAATTTTGACAGCTTCTGTCGGCGGGAAGAAGATTTTTGAGACTATCTTGGACGATCTGTCAGATCCAGATAAGGCGATTGGGCAATGTGAAGGCGGTCTTGGTTATCGGATTCATTCAGTCAGTTGCGCAACAAGTTTCTCCCGCGGAGATGATCCACGCCAGATCGATGTCCACGATTTTGTTATTAAGGCGGAAGAGCACGGAATTCCACAAGCTCGTCATCGAGTAATTCTCATAGGAGTTCGCGAGGATATCAACCATCGCCCTGGAAAACTCGAGCTGAAACCGGGACCATCGGTGGGAACTATTCTTGAGGGCATGCCACTGCTTCGGAGCACCCTAAGTAAGGAAGCGGATTCAAGCGAGCGATGGGCTGAGGTTGTCGCTAACCATTTTGCAAGTATGGCGCGCGAAGTAGAAGGCATGGAGGAGTATCGTGAACTATGTAAAGAGCTGCGCGAGGCGGCAACTGGAATCAGGCGTGGACTTGGATCTGGTGCTCTAAGGCTTTCAAAGCAACACAGAGACGGCAATACCTTATCCCTACTTCAGGGCTGGTATCACGATTCGCGGCTCTCGGTTTGGCTAAATCACGATGCACGAGGTCACATGACTAGCGATCTACAGCGTTACGCTTATGCCGCCGCATACACAAAGGTGTATCGACGCTCACCTAAAGGTCATGCGGAATTTGCATTGAATGGTTTACGCCCTAATCACGATAACTGGGAAAGCGGAAAGTTTTCTGATCGGTTCCGGGTTCAGGCAGAGCATCGAGTAGCGACCACAGTGACCAGCCATATCTCGAAGGATGGCCACTACTTTATACATTATGACCCTTGCCAGTGCCGTAGTTTGACAGTGCGAGAAGCCGCCCGGCTGCAAACTTTTCCTGATAATTACTTTTTCCAAGGAAATCGAACTGAGCAATTCCATCAGGTGGGCAATGCAGTACCACCGCTGCTGGCAAAGCAGATTGGCGAGCTAGTGTCAACCCTGCTTGGATTTAATGCTGAAATTGCCATTGGTGATCTGATGCCAAAGACATTATCGTTGCCCGTGTGATTAAAGCTGGATTCAAGCACCCAAGGACGGAACGGTTTAAGTGTTTTTAAAATTAGTGTTATATCGTATCTTCCATATAGTTTTTTGAATAGGGCATATGGTTGATTGGGTGGTTCCAACCAAACGAACCCAAATGACCAATGCAAAATCCTTGACAAGCCAAGTGGTTTTTCTAGTAAATTTTTTGATGTCCTGATGCCACACTCTGCTTAAAAACTTGTGGTGAAGCGGTGAAAGATATATCCTAAGACTAATTCGCAGAATAGGCTTTTTTGGGCCGGCTATGCACATCAGTCTTTTTTGAAATTTCTCTGAGCCTGCTGATGACTTCCATAATTTTCAGAATTTATTGCATTTTTTGAATTTTCGAAGTCGCATGCTGCTGCCCTACATGGTGATTGCTAGGGGACTTCAAAGTTCCGAAGGAATAATTTCTTGGTCGAGATCATAGAAGTGCTTCCGGATGCGGCAAGCCTTATCGAATCCATGCGAGCCATCGGATATACCCCCGAAACCGCCTTGGCAGACATCATTGACAACAGCATATCCGCAAGGGCGTCTATCATACGGATTGCTTATGACGGTACCGGCGAACCGTTTGTTGCCGTGCTCGACGATGGGGACGGCATGAGCGCTGAAGAGCTTACCAGCGCAATGCGCCACGGTAGCCGAAATCCGGTTGATACTCGCGCTGCTCAAGATCTCGGGCGTTTCGGTTTGGGACTGAAAACAGCTTCGCTTTCACAGTGCCGCCGTCTAACTGTCGTTAGCCGGAAGGGTGGCAGCGTCAATGTGCGCTGCTGGGACCTAGACATAGTACGCGACAAAAGACGTTGGGTTGTCGTAGTGCCAACAGAGCAAGAATGCCGGACGTTGCCGCTGTATGACGAATTGCTGGGTCAGGAGAGCGGGACGTTGGTAATTTGGCAGTCGCTAGATCGCCTGATGTCGGGGGCATCGAATCCTTCAGCCGAGATGACCACACGGATGGCGGGTCTGCATCACCATCTTTCCTTTATTTTTCATCGCTACAGCCGCCGCGAAGGTAGCTGCCCCCCGGTTTCGATGACGATTAATGGGCTGCCACTGAAATGGTTAGATCCATTTTTAAAAGATAGCAACTATACCCAGCCGCTTGAAGGTCAGACCATCTGTGTGAATGGGGAATCTATTAGCGTCCAGCCATACGTCCTGCCGCATGTAAGCCATCTGACGCATGATGAGGCACAAAGTGCTGGTGGCCGCGAAGGCCTGCGTAGTAGCCAAGGGTTCTACGTATATCGGAACCGCAGGCTGGTCATTTGGGGTACTTGGTTTCGTCTCGTTCCCAAAGAAGAATTTTTCAAGCTCACTAGGGTACAGGTTGACATTCCGAATAGTCTCGATCATCTCTGGTCGCTGGACATCAAGAAGTCTGCTGCTTACCCGCCCGATATCATCCGTAACCGTCTTAAGGAGCTGATTCCGCATTTCGCGGGAACCAGCAGAAAGACGATCACCTTTCCTGGGCGCCGCCAAAAACATCCGGCTGGCTTTGAACCACTTTGGGAACGTATCGAGCCGTCTCATGGCGACTTCCGTTATGAGGTTAATTCTAATCACGTGGTTATTCGAAGTTTAGCTGACAGCCTCGATGCACCTGCACAGAAAGTGCTGCAGCACATCCTTGAGATGATGGCATCGGCGCTGCCACTCGAATCCATTTATTCGGATATGTGCGGAGATCGGCGTGCCGAGCGCGAGGACCGGTATGAAGAAACTTCTGCGCTGACTGCAAAAATCATGGAAATCACTGGGCTCCCCTTGGCTATCGTGCTGTCCCTCGACCCGGTCGCACGCTTCCCCCAATATCACGAACGGATTCGAAAGGAGTTTCACCGATGAATAGCTTCGAAATGGATCATGTCGGACTGGCTATGAGCATGATTAATGGACGCCCTCTTACCGACGATCTGCTTCAAGAGATTCTCTGCAAATTAGCGTTAGTTGATGCTAAGTTGGGGGAAGCAGGTTTGCTGCACATACGTAGAAAGCTTGAGTCGACAATTGGTATCCGTATGGTGGCAGGGGAGGTCGTACGTGAAAGCATCTTTGCTCCTTGGGTTGCTGACGCGAAGGGGAGCATTGAATGGAGCTATTGGGACAGCTACAGGCGGATGCTTCAGAGCCAAGGTTGGAGCTCAAATGTTGTTCGGGTGCTTGACGAGGATACCGATAATATTCTGACTGAATGTGGCAATCCAGCCAAAGATGGATCATGGGGCATCCGTGGCTTAGTCATGGGAGATGTCCAGTCAGGCAAGACAGCCAGCTACAGCGGTTTAATCGCCAAGGCTGCCGATGCTGGTTATCGCGTCGTGGTCCTGCTCACAGGTGTAATTGAGGATTTGCGGAAGCAGACACAAGAGCGGTTGGATTTTGGCTTTGTAGGGCGTGATAGCAGAAAAGTTCTTGGTCGCGACCGTAACAATGAGGCTATTGGCGCGGGGATCAATAGGAAACGCTCGGCGAACGTGCTTACATCGGTCGCACGGGATTTCCTGACCAGCAACGCCCAAGTTCTTAATGGGATCCCTCTTGCCAATATCAGCGAGCCGATCTTGTTCGTCATGAAAAAGAACAAAGCACCGTTGGAAAATCTTGTAACTTGGCTCGATGTACAGCTAAAGCTTACTGGACACGCTGCTCATGAGATGCCGCTGCTTGTTATCGACGACGAAGCGGACAATGCCTCAGTAAATGTTCGTAAGGAAGGAGAGGAGCCAGCCACAATCAACCGCCTGATTCGCCAAATCATTGGGAAGTTTGCGCGTTCATCCTATGTGGCCTACACCGCGACACCATTTGCGAACGTTTTCATCAATCCTGACAGTGACACAGACCTGTTCCCGTCAAATTTCATCTACAGCCTTAACACGCCTTCGCATTATATTGGTGCTTCAACCATTTTTCTCGAGGACGGAAAGTATTATAGTCAACTTCGCGAAATTATGGATGTCGAGGGCAGCTTTCCATATATACACAGAAAAGATCATCCTGTAGAAGTTTTGCCTGAAAGTCTGCACGATGCAGTTCGCGTGTTCTTGCTCGCCTGCACAATTCGCGATATTCGTGGAGAGGAACTAAAGCACCGTTCAATGTTAGTTAATGTGAGCCGGTTTACTGATGTTCAAGGCCGGGTGTCAGAAAAGATCAAGAGCTTCCTATATATTATCCAGCAGGAGGTTCAACAGTATCTCGCTGGTAGTTCTTGGAGCAACCATTCCGAACTCGTGAAATTACAAGCAGCTTGGGATCAAGAATTTTCTAATGTAAGTGTTGCTTGGGAGCAAATCCGTTTCGCCCTTAACGACGCGATTGCTTCCGTCAGAGTCGTTACGATTAACCAAAAGTCTCCGCCTGAAGAGAAACTTGACTATTCGGCTTATCACAACACCGAAAAAGGGCGCCGTGTTATTGCGGTAGGAGGGCTTACGCTGTCCCGTGGGCTTACCCTTGAGGGCCTGTGTGTCAGTTACTTTTATCGAAATTCAAAAGCCTACGACACGCTTTTGCAAATGGGGCGCTGGTTTGGTTATCGTGCGGGATACGACGATCTCTTCCGTATTTGGATGGATGCCGATGCGCAGGATTGGTACGCGCATATCGCGCAAGCAGTTGCAGAACTGCGAACAGATTTTCGCCGCATGAGCGCTCACCACTGGGAGCCTTCCAAGTTTGGGATTCGTGTTAAGTCACACCCTGATACCTTGATTGTTACTGCTCAGAACAAAATGAGAAATGGGCAGGATGTTGAACATTCGGTGTCATTTAGCGCATATGGAACCGAAACAGCAAGTATTCCTAGGGCAGCTGACCTCAATGCACAAAATGTACGCCTTGTGAACGAGTTTTTGGCTGATCAGGCTCCAGCAACTATTGTTCGAAACCGCTATCTATGGACAGGAATTGATAAACGTAAAATCGGTTCTTTTCTCGCGGAATTAAATATCAGCAACATGAACCCGGAGTTCGTCCCAGACGCGCAAGAAGGCATCCGTCCGCTAGTGCGGTTCATTCAGAACAATGGATTTGATGCGCTGAGTGAATGGGATATATGCATTCCGCAAGGGGCAGGCGAAGTCGTAGATGGGATGACCGTAGCACTAGGAACTACTTCAGGTGCTGTCCGATGCCGGGAACGACAATTTGAGAAGGTGGCGAAGGGAGTTCCATATCTCACATTGAATAAACATCGTGTTGGCGACACTAGTGATGAACTGGTCCAAATGGATGCCATCGAAATCGAAGCGGCCAGACGAGATTGGGGGATCCAGAACGAGAAGGATCAGGTAACAAGGTCGGTGCCAGGGCATCAGTACCGTAGATTCCGATCCCGTCCTTTGCTCACGATTCACTTTATTCAAGCAAAAGATCCTAGTGAAAAAAACATGGCTAAAGGCAGGATGATGTTGGCCTCGGAGATCGGCACTCATCCCATGGTTGCGGTAAGCCTCAGTTTCCCCGACTTTGATCCACTTGCTGAAGGAGACACTGTCGTCTATCGGCTAAATCGGGTCGCGCTGCGTGACTTATTTGGCGAAGAAACGGGACAAGATGATGACGAAGATTGAGGAATTATGGCGATCGATACGTCAGGAGACTATTGCCAGTCCAACAGACGACAGCGGCTGGAAACTAGTGAGGCTCGATCCGCATCACCCCTTCGATATCTATGCGGCTATTGATGGGAACGGACTTGCAATGCTAGCAATTGGAACAAGCAGTATTCCTCCATCAATAGATGCAGACACTGGTGCACTTGGCTATATACGCTTCCAACGCAGGGGTGGCCGTTGGCTCATGGGATTACGCTTAGCCGTCAAGGGACTCGAGGGCGTTTTCGGACGGCTCTGCCAAGATCTGGCCGACGCGGCGGCGAACGTCTCTACGGAATCCGCCTTGGTGGCGCTTTTTCGGGAAAGGCTAATGCTATGGAAGCGGTTATTTCGGGATGGCGGAAACGGGCTGATGCACAAATTCCAGATCAAGGGGCTCATAGGTGAACTCCTCACGCTTGAGGAATTCATCTTAGCTCATCCGGATGAGCCATTAATGCCACTAATGGCGTGGACCGGACCGAGTAGAACAAGTCAGGACTTTTTGTTTACTGATCGTGCTATTGAGGTAAAGGCAGTGTCTGTAGGCGCACTGGCAGTCAGCATTTCGTCCGCCAAGCAGCTGGACTGTGATCTGCCGTTAGTATTGCGCACATGCGTTTTGCGTGACGCTAGCCCTGACGAGAACGGCGCGCTTAGCCTGCCTGTGCTTGCCGCCCGTATCGAGCAGCTTTTGATTCCCGTTCCTGGCGGCGTTGCTGTGCTGCGCGACAAGCTACTTGAGGCAGGTTACGTTGAACACGAATATTACCGGAGCATCGCTTTTTCTCTGCTTGAGACCCGGCTCTTTACAGTCGGGCCCGATTTCCCCCGAATTATCCCGACCTCCCTGCCCATAGGCATTCCCGACGCTAGTTATTCTATCCTTTTTTCCGCAATCGAAGCTTTTCGGATCGTAGAGAGTGAACATGCAGCCTGAGGAATTCCTTGACGAACTTAAGCAATTAATAGCACGTCGTAGCTCCGCCAATCATTTAGTGGACACCCTCGCATTCGTTAATGAGGTAGCGGAAAGGCTCGCAGAGGATCCAGTATTCGGGGAGTTTGAACTGGCGGAATATCAAGGAACGGGATCGAGAAGCAGAAAGTTGAAGATACACGGATTTACTGGGATCGATGAATCTGACGGTGCCATTGGAATCGTGATCGGGAAATGGGAGGATATTGCGGAACCCCAGATTCTAGGGGCCGCGTTGGTCGATCAACTTTCGACTTTAGTCGAGAACTATGTCCGTGAGGCTATTGAAAACAGCCTACATAAACAGATTGCCGAAGTCAATCCGGCTTATGAACTAGCGCTTCGACTCCATACCGAGTCACACAGGATCAGCCGCATCCGCCTTCATATTTTCAGCAACCTATCGCTCAGTAACCGGTTTAGAGAAGAATTACGGGATGAGATAAGTGGAATTCCCGTAGAGCGGCATATATGGGATCTGAATCGTCTGGCTGCGTTGTATGAGTCAGGGCGTGAACGTGAAGCAGTGCGGATCGAGCTTGATACGGTAGGTGGAATGGTCATCCCTTGTCTCGAAGCGGCTCGTTCTGGAGACATTTGTTCCTACCTTTGTGTGGTGCGCGGCGATCAATTGGCTGATATGTTTGAGCGCTATGGTAGTCGTCTACTTGAAGGAAACGTACGTTCATTTCTGGGAATGAAGGGTGGAATCAACAAGGGAATACGTTCAACGATCCAAGACGAACCCGGCCTCTTTTTTGCCTATAATAACGGCATTGCAGCTACTGCATCCGATGTAACGGTGGAATCGCGTAACGGTCAGCTTGTAATAACTGGGCTTACCGACCTGCAGATTGTGAATGGCGGCCAAACTACTGCCAGCATATTGAGCGCCCGTAAGAGGGACCGACTAAGTCTCGAAGGAGTGTCTGTTCCGATGAAGCTTACTCGGGTCTTGCCAGATAAAGCACAAGAATTAATTCCCTGCATTGCCGAATTTGCCAATACTCAAAATAAGGTTGCAGCGGCAGATTTCTTTGCGAACCATCCATTCCACCGAAAGATGGAGGAAATTTCCCGCCGCTTACTCACGCCCGCACGTGCTGGGCAGCGTATTCAGAGCAAATGGTTTTATGAACGGGCTCGCGGTCAATACCAGAACGGGAAGCTTTACCTCGAAAAATCCAAAAAAATAATATTTGAGAGTGAATTCCCGGCGAACCAGCTCATCAGTAAAACCGATCTCGCGAAGTGCATCCATACGTGGGATGAGAAGCCACACTGGGTTAGCCTTGGAGCTCAGAAAAATTTCGCAAAATTTGCAGGCGGATTTTCGAGCGGAAGTACGGATATATCCGAAGCCGAACATTGGGAACGCCTCAGCCCCCGTTACGGGGAATCCTACTTCCGGTTTATAGTGGCCATGTGCTTGATTTGGAAGAAAATGGAGGGAATTGTAGACTCAGCGCGTGGATCTTGGTATCAAGGGGGATATAGGATCAACATCGTTACTTATACTATCGCGAAGCTCTTACATGATATCCGTAAAGCAGGCGAGGAGGCTGACCTTGATTCGATCTGGAACAGTCAGGATGTGGGGGCGACGGTGGCTACGAGGCTCGAACAGATTGCGCCTCTGGTGCAGGACGCCCTGCTCTCTCCACCAGCTGGTGCCAAGAACATCGGAGAGTGGTGCAAGCGACTAGAATGTTGGGACGTGATTACTGCACTGCAAATTCCTTACGAAGGCGACCTTCGTGGCATTGCAATTTCCAAAGATATTTACCAAGAACAGAAAGCACAAGGCTGGAAACAGGGTCAGGTCGATGACGGCATTGATCTCCAGAGCAAGTTGCTGCAGCTTGCGAAATCCGGATACTGGGCCACTCTTCACACTTGGTCACGTAATAGCTTGAAATTCTCACCTATGGATCGCTCGCTCGTGCTTAAGGCTAGCACTCTGCAAGGTTTCGTAAAGATCGTTCAACACAAAGATTGGAAACGGCTAGCGGCAATTAAGGAGACAGCAGAAAACGACGGATTTCGCCACGAAGTAAGTTAAATCTAAACCGGAGATTGCTATAAGATTTGATCTGCTATTTCTCGAAATACAATGCAACTGTTATTGCATTATTCTCTGTCAATATTTGGCTTTTTTTCGATTAATGAGTGACGTTCTATAGTTCAAAGCATAACGTCTCATCGCTGAAAGCAAACTAAATGGGATGGCCGGTCAGACGGCCCACCATCCCAGATACTGACCGTTCAAGCCGGCATCATGACAGCCTGAGTACCATACACAATCATCCGACCACCATGCTGACGCTGCCATGCAGCAGCCGTGGGCTGGTCTGCAAACCAGACATGCTCATGGTCGCCGAACGCGCCAAGGTCGAGCCGGAAGCGATCCAGAATCTCGCTCGGGCGACGATCGATATCGCGTTTGCAGGCATCCCAACTCGCGTAGCCGAGTTCCGCTGCCAGCGTGCGAAACATATGCTTGAGTTGTAGCTTGGCGCGAGCATGGTAAAGCTCGGTCAGGCGTGGCATCGAAAACGCGCGCGCCGTGTGGACATGGCGGACGATAGGGAGCGCCTTGCTGGGTTGGTCCGAGTGCGCGCTGCGCAACATGCCACGGGCGTGGCGGCGCAAAAAGTCGGTGTTGGTGTCGAGCGGGATTTGTTGCTGAGTTTGGGGGCGCA
>Ga0308164_10004170_pt1 | contig 12427 bp, 6 predicted proteins | sample PhyTR2_FD_201031 | JGI IMG/M metagenome (GOLD analysis project Ga0308164, IMG submission 201031) | Phyllosphere microbial communities from UC Gill Tract Community Farm, Albany, California, United States - DLSLT.R2 | ecosystem: Host-associated > Plants > Phyllosphere > Unclassified | place: USA... | reverse complement strand
CCAGTCAAGGTTGTGATCTGAATCGCATCCGTTCAGTCGCGAGTGAAATGCAATTGCAGCCAAGCCGCGAAGGGATCCAAACCCACTGTTCCTGATGACTTGACTGCATCGACAAAATCGCTTTTTTAATCGGGCTTGACCCCGGATGTTGTAGCATAACCTGAGCAGGTTGTTTTCCTGGATTTCAATTTTACGTACAAGTAAATCTTTTAACTTCTCGCTATGCATGAAATCAAGGCAGAATCACTTCAAGTTGGCGTTTCCACTCTGTGCGCACGCTCAAACGGCAATTTCTTAATGTATTTAATGGATGCGAGAGCTTTTTGAACGAATAGGTGATGCTTACAACTGCACTGGGTTGGCCTGCACAACCGTGTTTTTTGCCACGACATTATCGCTCTGCTCCAGCGTGCACAATGCGATCACCACCGTCTGCTTTAACGCAGCAGGCCGGGATAGTGCTAAGACTCCGCCGCTAACGCGTTTCCTGAGCTTCGGATGCAACTCATGAATCCATGCAACGAGTTGAGCATAAGCAGGCTTTCATGCTGCAGTGTCTTTGCTGTCGCTGTCACGGTTGCGAAGATCATTATGGAGAGTTGTCGCCGCTGAGGCCGCATGGCCCATCGCGACACTGATCTGATCAAGCCCCATAACTATATCGCCGGCGGCATAAACACCCGCGACGCTGGTGCGCTGCTTGGCATCAACGACGATGCAATGATCGTCACTTAACTCAACCCCCAACTGTTGCGCAAGAGCATTATTGATATCCGACCCAAGTGCGGGATAAATCGTGTCAAAATGCAATTCACTGCCATCGTTCAAGTGGAGCAAAACCCGATCGCCCGAAAAATCCATCCGATCCAACGGACTCGGTGCAACTGCTATACCGGCCATTGCGAGTGTTTTGCGATCATTGGCATCAAGATCAATCACCTTATGCGCGACAAGTGTGATTCGGTCCGAGAAGGTGCGCAGAAACAGGGCTTCGGCGACGCCGTGCGAATTCGCGCCGATCACTCCAATCGCCTGTCCGGTTACCTCGTAGGCATCGCAGATGGGGCAGTAACGCATCATTCCTCGCTGCAGGGCTTCGCGATGCATATCAGCATCGAGCACGGGACTGCGATTTTTGACGCCGGTTGCGATCAGGATGGCGCGCGTGTAGATAGTCGCGGCTGATCCTTGCGCTTGCAGAGCGTCGACTTCACCGCTGACCTTGTTGATGCGGTCCGTCAAAATTGTGGCGCCATAGCGTTCGGCCTGCTCGCGCATCCGTCGCAGCAACTCGTCGCCCGTGATCCCGTCCGGAAAGCCGGCGTGATTATGGGAGAGCGGTATCCATTTAGCGCGACTGTTCCCGTCATCCACCACGACGACGCGGCGGTGGTAGCGCGCGAGATAGATCGCGGCCGTGAGGCCTGCCGGTCCGCCGCCAACGACTAATGCGTCGTAGCGATCCGTCGTCATGCGATCTCCTTCGCGGGATCGCGATAGGCGAGCAAGCGAAGAGCGTTGAAGACGACCAGAAGCGTCGACCCTTCATGCACAGCGACCGCTGGGCCGATGCCTAAGCCGAAGATCGTAGCGGGCACAAGGAATGCCACGACGCCAAGGCTAACGAACACATTTTGCCGGATGATGGCACGGGTATGGCGGCTCAAACCCACTGCAAATGGCAGATGCGCGAGATCGTCGGCCATCAGAGCTACATCTGCCGTTTCCAGCGCAACGTCCGATCCGGCTGCTCCCATAGCGATGCCAACCGTTGCCGACGCCATGGCCGGCGCGTCGTTGACGCCATCGCCGACCATAGCGACCTTGTCCTCTCCAGCAAGTTTCTTGATCGAGGCAACCTTGTCTTCCGGCATCAAATCGCCCCACGCCTCGTCGAGTCCAACCTCCTTTGCGATGGCATCGGCGACCTTCTGGTGATCTCCCGAGATCATGATCATTCGGGTGATGCCCATGTCGCGCAGGCGCTTGAGCGCGACCTTGGCTGCCTCGCGCGGCGTGTCCATCAGGCCGATCGCGCCGATGTCCCGGTCGCCCTTGCGTACAACCATGGTCGTGCGGCCGCCCTCGCGCAAGGTGGCGATGGCCCCGGTCGCAGCAGCGTTCAGCGGCGGGATGTTGTCCACGCCGAACATTTCAGCCTTGCCGATCCACACTGTCTCGCCATCGACGGTCGCGGTGACGCCCCGTCCAGTCAGGCTTTTGAGGTCTGTCGCGCTCGGTAGTTCCCGTTTGCCTAAGCGTTCGCGCCCATCTTTGACGATCGCCTGTGCCAACGGATGATCACTCAAAGCTTCAACCGCAACGGCCAGGGTCAGTAGTTCTTCCTCGCTTGCACCGTCGACCGGGACGACATCGGTAATGCGCGGGCGCCCTTCTGTCAGCGTGCCTGTCTTGTCAAACGCGATCGCCCTCAACGAGCCAAGGTTCTCCAGCGGCGCACCGCCCTTCACCAATACCCCACCGCGTGCGGCGCGCGCAACGCCGGACAAGACTGCACTGGGAGTGGCGATCGCCAGTGCGCACGGGCTGGCAGCGACCAGCACTGCCATCGCGCGGTAAAAGCTCACGCGGAAAGGTTCATCGACCACCACCCAGGCGAAAAGGAGAATAAAGAAGAGGGCCAGCACCGCAGGCACGAAGACGCGTTCAAACCGATCGGTGAAGCGCTGCGTGGGCGACTTCTGCGTCTCCGCTTCGCTCACCATCTTCACGACCTTGGCAAGTGCGCTCTCGCTGGAACGCCGTGTCACTTCGATCTCGATTGCGCCGCCGCCATTGATCGTGCCGGCGAAGACACGTGATGCGGCTTCGACCGCATCGGGCTTCGCGCGTGCCGTCTCTACATCGGCAACCGGTTCCTTATCAACGGGAATGCTTTCGCCGGTGACGGGAGCTTGATTAATTGCGCTCGACCCTTTGATGATGAAGCCGTCGGCGGACAAGCGTTCGTTGGGCCTGACGATCACCACATCGGCCACCACCAACTCTTCGACGGGAATCTCCATAATCTGCCCGTTGCGACGCACAGTCGCCTTGTCAGGTGCGAGTTCGGCCAGCGCTTCGATGGCGCGCTTGGCCCGTCCCATTGCATAGTGTTCGAGCGCATGACCGAGGCTGAACAGGAAAAGCAAGAGCGCCCCCTCCGCCCAGGCTCCGAGTGCAGCAGCCCCGGCAGCCGCAACCAGCATCAGCGTGTCGATCTCGAATTTCTTCAGCCTCAGGTTGTCGATCGCCTCGCGCAGAGTGAAGAAGCCTCCGAGGACATAGGCGCCCATATAGAGGGCGATCGGAATCCAGTCAGGTGCACCCGCAACCAGCTTCTCCACAGCGAAACCGATCACCAGCAGCGCACCACAAGTGAGAGCAAAAATCAATTCGGTGTTGGGACCGAGAAACCCTGCATGTGCGTGATCATGTCCATCATTCGGCCCATGCTTCTCCGCGTCTTCGGCATGGCCATCAAGTCCGTGATCGTGCCTGGCGTGGTTGTCAGCACTGTGCAGGTGTGCGGCACGTGCGCCGGCATGATCCGAGTCAGTCTGCTTCTTTGGCATGACTTTGAGCTTGCTCATCGCCGCCATGATCGTCGCCTCATCGACGTGTCCCTTGTCATATTCGACGCGGACACTGCCTGAGGCGCTGGCATCCGCCTGCAGCACGCCGGGTACTTGGCGTAAGGTCTCGCCGACGCTGCGGGCGCGGCGTTCATGCCCGATGCCTTCGACCTGCCATGTCGCATGGCCGTATCGCCCGCTGATCTCCGCGCCAGCCGCGCGCACCATCTCACGCACGCGATGCAGCGGGAGCACCCCGCTATCGAAATGGATGCAGAGCTTCGCCGGTGCATCGCCATCGGCGGCGCGTACATGCACATGCGCGACGCCAGTCTTCGCGTTCAGCGTCGATATAAGGCGGCCGACACAGGCATCGGCTGTGTCACCCACCTCAGGCAGCAGGATGGGAATATCAAGTTCAAGCTTGTCAGTCATGGCGTCTTTTTCTGAATTATTCTTGGTTGCCGGGCGCATTGCGCAGAGTTCTGAAGAAAGCCGGTTTTATTTAAAAAATGACTTTATAGGAAATTGCAATGTTGGAGGTTGCCAGACATATGAAGGATCCAAAACATTTCGGGCTTCCGAACGCCCGTCCCAATCGATCTTCAACAAATCGACCATCGTCCAACCGACCCAATCGGAGCGGAACGGCCGCTCATCAAGACCGATTTTTATGTCTTGCTGACGATTGCGCCAAACTAACGCAGGGATTCGATAGCCTGATTCGGTCATGGGACTGTGCCCAGCCCGGTTGCTCACGTGACCCACTTCTTGCCCGTGATCTGAAAGATACATCCATGCTCGATCCTCTGTTGAGGAAGGAATCGTGCGGGTGAGTTGCAATGTCTGGGCGACCACGGTGTCGTGATAGCGTATGGCGCCGTCATATTCTTTTCTGGATTGCCTGATCCAAGAAGATTTTCCGCTTTCGATTAGCTGGCGTTCGACATTATCAGTTGCCTTATCGAAAGGATTGCTTTGAGCGGGAAAGCGCAAACTGTAATGCGGGTGTGCTCCCAGCAAATGAACAACAATCAATTTGCGTTCGGTGGGATCTTCCAATGCGATTTTCAAATGATCCAGCAATTCACCGTCGAGTGACGTGCCTGATCGCCCTGGCGTGCGGTTCACCATCTCCACAACATTTGCAAAACGCGCATGCTGCTGTTCGACGGCAATGTCATCGTGATTGCTCATCCACCAGATCTTGTAGCCCGCAGCGCGCGCCATTGCGAGCACGTGCTGTGATCCTTCCTGATCCGGCACACCGAAGTTGAACATGCTTCGCAACGCAGGCAAGGTACTCGCTTCGGTCGACCACGCGTTACGCAGAACCACCATTTGGTTGCCCACCTGGTCCTTCTGCGCCTGTAGTGCTGGCGTCGTGGCTCGTCCATAGCCGTAGAGCGACATGTTGTCACGATTGACGCTGTCCGATATGACCCAAACGACCGTCGATGGTTTGGTAGCTGTGATGATTGGAGCAGTTGCCACAGCGCGTGCCAAAGCATCATCACGCATTTTCTGCTGATCATTCCATCCGGCGCGCAGCTCCCCAGCCGAGGTGATCCAGTGAGTCCAAAACACCACTGGATGCAGTCGACGCCACGGCTTGCTGGCATACGCGATGCCACCGATGATCAGCAGTCCACATATTGCGATCGTGGTCCATTTCGGGCGAACACCCTTACTCCTACGGCCTTGATCAGCCAATTTCCAAGCAACAACGCTGAACAAGATCAGTGTCATTGACCACAGCCCGATCGACCGCCAATTGCTCGAAAAATATTCGGCTTGCTCTCGAGGATTGCTGTTCGCGACTGCACCAAGTACCAGTGCACTGTCCGGCGCAGCACCATAAGCTTGCAACAAGTAGGCGCGTGTCATTGCGTCAGCGACAAAAATGACAGCCCACGCAGTCAATGCAATTGTGCGCATCCGATGCCATGAAAGACTGCGCACTGGCCAGCTATACCACAGCACACCGGGCATCGCCAGCCAAAGCATCTGCCCGATGCGCCAGCCATCGTGCCCCAAAACGACCAGTGCGATCAAGCAGCCCCACAACAAAAGCAATGCCAGTAGACTTTTTCGCTCAGGCAATTTCAAAAATTCCTGAAATTTTATATACGGATGCATTTTTAATGCTGATGGCTCAGTCACAGATGGCCAAAGCCATCTAGAAATTTTCCGAATCAGTCAATTAGAAGAAACGACCGCCGGTGCAATGGGCGCGCAATGAGCGAAGCGGACGGCTCCAGAAGACTGATCAACGGAGGTGGTTAGAGATTTTGATCGGTGGGTTACTAAAAATAAAACTTCGAATCTGATTCATTCACCCTTGATAGGCGTATCAAGTCATCCTGCGCGAAATCGTGCTTGCGGCATTGTTTTGTGGAGAGCGCTGCAGCGAGAAATTAATATTTGCGACAGCGCCCACCTGAGTGTTTAAGCGCTCATGCCAGCGCAACTTTCAGCACAGCGCCTGCATGCTTCTGCGCATCTTTTCATTTGGCCATCAGGATCTTCATGTGCTTCGCACATGTCAGCACAAGCGTTGCAGATTTCCGCGCATTCCTTGCTGATGTGATGATGATGAGGTGACAGGCGGCTCATGAAATCTGCAGAGAGAGCGCAAAATTGAGCGCAATCCAAAAGAGCTATCAAATGCTTCGTCTCGGAATGGTTTCCACCGTTGTGAAGCACGTGGGCAACCGTTGCGGTGCAAATTTGATGACATTCGAGACAGATTCTGATGCAATCCGCGTGCAGATTGGTGTTTGTGTTTTCCATGATGTCCTTTAATTTAACTAAATTTAAATCACATTGAATTCATTCAAGCACTATAAGCAACCTCCTGGCCGTAAAGAAAATTTATTAAGCAACTCAACCACGCAGCAGCGCGGTTGATATTCATATTTAAACCCGTCGCGCGCTATTCGAAGTGACTGTCTCATCCTGTGACGGGTTGGTGATGAAACTTATGTTCAGAATTCAACTTATGGCTGACATTCAATCCGCGCCATGAACGTCATCTCATCGCGCCTTTAGAAACTGCGATCGAAATCGCGTCAAATAGAGATCATTTGATTGAGAAGCGCACGGCCTGAGCCGGCTGGCCCTTGATCGCCACCTGCGCCACGGCCTTGGTGCCAGCGGCCACAGCGAAATCGCTCTTGGCCTGCAGGGCGTCCTTGCCCGGCATGAGCGTGAGCTCTTCCTTCTTGCTGCCCGAGAGCAGCGTCAGCTTGGCCGTCGCGCCTGTGAGGTCCACGGCCTTGCCGTGGTCGGTGACGTAGAGCAGGATTTCACCGGCGCGCGTGACCAGTTCGTAGTTGGTGTCCTTGACAACCGACACCACGCCGCCGTGCTGCGCCTTGGCCTCGTGCGGGTGCGCTGCGGCCTTGTCGTCGTGCCCGTGGCCCTTGTGTTCCTCGGCGGCCTCGGTCAAGCCGCACAGGCTGAGCGCGAGCGTGGCAGCAGCGATAAGGGAAGACGTTTTCATGATGCAGGTACCTCGTGTGAATGGGGGGTTGGAGAAAAGAAATCTGCCCTCGGCCATGCCGCCGTGCGAGGGCGATCACGGCACGGGTTCAGGCGGGGTGCTGGGCCGGCAGGAGCAGTGCGCCATTGACGCGTTCGCCTTGCTCCTGAGCTTCCTCTGCGTCCTCGTCGCGCCGGTGCGCGAAGCGGTAGAGCACCGGCAGCACCAGCAGCGTCAGCGCGGTGGACGACAGGATGCCGCCGATGACCACGGTGGCGAGCGGGCGCTGGACCTCGGCACCGGTGCCCGTGGCGATGGCCATCGGCACGAAGCCCAGCGAGGCCACCATCGCGGTCATCAGCACCGGGCGCAGGCGCGTCAGCGCGCCTTCCCGGACCGCCTGGTCCAGCGTGGCGCCGCCCTCGCGCAGGTGGCGGACGAAGGAGATCATCACCAGGCCGTTCAGCACGGCCACGCCCGACAGGGCGATGAAGCCGACGGCCGCCGTGATCGACAGCGGGATGTCGCGCAGCCACAGCGCCAGGATGCCGCCGGTGAGCGCGAACGGGATGCCGGTGAAGACGACCAGGCCGTCCTTCAGGTTGCCGAACATCGCGAACAGCAGCACGAAGACCAGCAGCAGCGACACCGGCACCACGATCTGCAGGCGCTGCGTGGCCGACTGCAGGTTCTGGTACTGGCCACCCCAAGTGGTCCAGTAGCCGGTGGGCACCTTGACCTGCTGCGCCAGGGCCGCCTCGGCCTCGGTGACGAACGAGCCCAGGTCGCGCCCGCGCACGTTGGCGCTGACCACGACGCGGCGCTTGCCTTCCTCGCGGCTGACCTGATTGGGCCCGGGCGCCAGCGACAGCGTGGCCACCTCGGACAGCGGAATGAAGCTGACCCGGTTGCTGCTCCCACCGGCGGGCGTGACGCCAGTCACTGCTGGCACACCCGTAGACGCGGCTGCGGCAGCGGCCGGCAGCGCGATGGGCAAGCGCTGAATGGCCTCGATGTCGCTGCGCAGGCGCTCGGGCAAACGCACCACGATATCAAAGCGCCGGTCGCCCTCGAACAGCGTGCCTGCTTCCTGGCCGCCAATCGCGGTCGCAATGGTGCTTTGCACGTCAGCGACGTTCAAGCCATAGCGCGTGGTCTTCTCGCGGTCGATGTTGACCGTGAGCATGGGCAGACCGGTGGTCTGCTCGACGTTGACCTCGGCGGCGCCGTCGATGGACTTCAGGACACGCTCGATGTCGCGCGCTGTCTCATTGAGCACGTCCATGTCATCGCCGAAGACCTTCACGGCCACGTCGGCGCGCACCCCCGAGACCAGCTCGTTGAAGCGCAGCTGGATCGGCTGCGAGAACTCATAGGCGTTGCCGGGAAGCTTCGCCACTTCGGCCTGCACGGCCTCCACGACTTCCTGGCGCGTTCGCTTCGGCTCGGGCCATTCGCTCTCCAGGTTGAGCATCACGTAGGCGTCCGAGATGTTCGGCGGCATCGGGTCGGAGGCAACCTCGGCCGTGCCGGTGCGGGCGAAGACACGCTTGATCTCCGGGAACTTGGCCTTCAGCGTGCGTTCGAGCTGCTGCTGCATGGCGACCGACTGGGTCAGGCTGGTGCCGGGGATGCGCAGCGACTGTACGGCGAAGTCGCCCTCGTTCAGGCTGGGGATGAACTCGCTGCCCAGGCGCGTGGCGAGCAGGCCGGAGAGCACGACCGCGATCACCGCGATGGTGGCGACCACCGCCTTGGCGCCCAGGGCACGCTCGAGCAAGGGCTCATAGCCCTTTTTTGCCCAGAGCATGAGACGGTTCTCCTTCTCCGCCACCTTGTTACCGATGAACAGGGCCACCGCCGCCGGGATGAAGGTGATCGACAGGATCATCGCGCCCAGCAGCGCGATGACGACGGTCATGGCCATCGGGTGGAACATCTTCCCCTCCACGCCGGTCAGGGCGAAGATCGGCAGGTAGACGATCATGATGATCACCTGCCCGAACAGCAGCGGGCGGCGCGCTTCCTGTGACGCGGCGAAGACCTCGTCAAAGCGCTCCTTGAGCGTCAAGGGTCGCCCGTGATGGGCCTGCGTGTGTGCGAGCCGCCGCACGCAGTTCTCCACGATCACCACCGCGCCGTCCACGATGATCCCGAAGTCGAGCGCGCCCAGGCTCATCAGGTTCGCGCTCACTTTCTGGTTGACCATGCCGGTGAAGGTGAAGAGCATTGACAGCGGAATGACCAGCGCCGTGATGAGCGCCGCGCGCAGGTTGCCCAGGAACAGGAACAGCACCACGATCACCAGCACCGCGCCTTCGAGCAGGTTCTTCTTGACGGTGGCGATGGCCTTGTCGACCAGCACCGTCCGGTCGTAGACCGTGATCGCTTCGACCCCGGCAGGCAGCGTGCGGTTGATCTCCTCCATCCGCTTCGCCACGGCCTGCGAGACGACGCGGCTGTTCTCGCCGATGAGCATGAACACCGTGCCCAGCACCACCTCGCGGCCGTTGTCGGTGGCCGCGCCGGTGCGCAACTCCTGCCCGATGCCCACGGTCGCGACGTCGCGCACGCGCACCGGCGTGCCGCCGCTGTTCGACAGGATCACGTTGCGCAGGTCTTCCATGCTGCGCACCTGGCCCGGTGCGCGGATCAGGTACTGCTCGCCGCGCCGCTCGATGTAGCCGGCGCCAACGTTGGCGTTGTTTAGTTCCAGTGCCTTGACCACGTCGGCCAAGGACAACCCGTAAGCCAACAGCTTCTCCGGGTCCGGTGCCACCTGGTACTGCTTCCCATAACCACCGATTGAGTTGATCTCGGTCACGCCGGGGACGTTGCGCAGCTGCGGCTTGATGATCCAGTCCTGGATCTCGCGCAGGTCGGTCGAGGTGTAGGGGGTGCCATCCGGCTTTTTCGCGCCGTCCTTGGCTTCAACTGTCCACAGGTAGATTTCCCCCAGGCCGGTGGAGATCGGCCCAGCCATGGGCTCGATGCCCACGGGCAGGCCGGCCTTGGCCGACTGCAAGCGCTCGTTGACCAGCTGCCGCGCGAAGTAGACGTCGGTGCCGTCCTTGAAGACGACCGTCACCTGCGACAGGCCGTAGCGCGAGAGCGAGCGCGTCTGCAGCAGGCCTGGCAGGCCCGACATCACGGTCTCGATCGGGAAGGTCACGCGCTGCTCGGTCTCCAGCGGCGAATAGCCTGGTGCGCCGGTGTTGATCTGCACCTGCACGTTGGTGATGTCGGGCACGGCGTCGATGGGCAGCTTCTGGTAGCTGTAGACCCCCAGGGCGGCCATGGCCAGCACGGCCAGCATGACCAGCCAGCGCTGGTCGATGGCGAATCGGATGATGCGTTCGAACATGGTCGGTCGGTGCCTCAGTGGGTGTGCGTCGCAGAGCCCTTGCCCTGCTGCGCCTTGACGACGAAGCTGCCGGCCGCGGCGTAGTTCGCGCCCGGCTTCAGCCCGCTCGTGACTTCGACACGCTTGCCGTCGGTGCGACCGAGCTGCACTGGCTGCGGCACGAAGCCGCCTTCGACCTTCAGGAAGACGACCGGCTTCTCGTCGAGCGTCTGGATGGCCGAGGACGCCACGGTCACGGGCGCATTCACCTCGTTGGCCACCACCTCCACGGTCACAAACAGGCCCGGACGCCAGGCGTCCTGCGGATTGGGCAGGACGACTCGGGCACGTGCGGTGCGTGTCTGCTCGCCCAGCAGGGAGCCGACATAGGACACCGTCCCGTTCGCCGTCGTGTCCGAGGCGCCCGCGCGCACCATCACCCGCTCGCCCACGCGGACCTGCGACAGGTCGCGCGCCGGCACGTTGAGCTCGGCCCACACGTTGGACAGGTCGGAGATGGTGAACACGGTGGTGTCCTCCCGCACGGCCTCGCCCAAAGCGACGTGTTTTTCGATGACGATGCCGTCGAAGGGTGCACGCAACTCCAGTCGGCCCAGGGACGAACTGCTGGTGGACGCGCCCAGGGTCAGGAGCTTCTGCGTGGCGTTCGCCACGGAAATCTCCGCCTCGCGCAGTGTCTGCTGCGCTTGCAAGACGTCCTGCTCGGGCGAGATCTTCTGCTCCCAGAGGGTCTTCTCGCGCTCGTAGGTGGTCTTGGCGAGTTCACGCCGCCGCTGTGCGCCTTGGAGTTCAGCGCGTGTTTCCGACACCATGGCACTGGAGACGACCGCCAGCACCTGACCGCGCTTGACGCGTTGACCCAGGTTGGCGCTCACACTCTCCACGACACCGCCCACGCGCGGCACGATGTGGGCCGTGCGGTCCTCGTTGAACTTGATTTCACCGGGAAACTGCAGGGCGCTGCGAATGCTCGCCGGCCGGCTGGTCTCCAGGGAGATGCTGGCCGCCTGGATCTGCGCCTCGGTCATCTCGACCTTGCCTTCCTGCTGACTGAAGGTGAACAGGTGCGGTTCGGTGGGCGTCTGTACCGCCACCGTGGCCTCGAAGACGTGCGGCTCGGGCACGGCTTGGTCGCTGCTCAGGACGCCGCCCTTGGGCGTGAGCTTGATCTCCTGCGTGTCGCCGTTCGGGCGTGTGAGCGAGAGGACGACCTCATTGCCATCCAAGGAGGCCGGTTTGTCTTTGTTGTAGATCCAGGCCTTGAAGCGTGGGGTGCCTCCCTCCTCGGTCAGCAGCAACTCCAGGCCGAAGTCGCCTTCGGTAAAACGCTGTCCGCCGTTCGGGCCCTTGGGTGCTTCTTCCTCGTGGCCTGCGCCTTCTGCACCGTGTCCGTGGCCATCGTCCTTGCCTTCGGATTTACCAGTTTCGCTGCGCTCAGCCTGTACTTCGGCTCCATCGCCCGCCTTGGACGTGGACCCGCTGCGCAGGATGAAGGCGCCGGCAACGACGCCGAGCGCGATGAGGCAGGCAATGACGATGAGTTGCTTGCGGTTGGGTCGGCCGGAGGCCGTGGACCGTGGTTGCACCATGATGAGTCCTTCAGGGATTGGAGAGGGAAAGGCCGCTGGACAGGGCCGGATCGCCCAGCAGGCGGTCGATGTCGGTGACAGAACGGTGCGCTTCGGCCAGCGCGCGCAGGTACTGGGCGCGTGCCAGCAGCAGCGTGCGCTGGGCGTCCAGGACGTCGAGGAAGGCAAACTTGCCCAGCTCGAAGCCGGTGGTGGCCGCATTGAAGGCGGTCAGGGCACCGGGCAGGATGTCTCTTTGCAGGGTGTCGACCTCGGCCAGCGCGTTGGCATAACGCTGGCGCGCCGTGGCGGCGTCCGAGCGCAGGCGCAGCGCCGTGGCGGCGGCCTGGTCCTCGGCCTGGTAGCGCCGGCTTACCGCCTGGGCGATGTTGCCGCGGTTGGTGTCGAAGATCGGCAGCGGGATCGAGATGCCGAC
>Ga0308164_10004169_pt1 | contig 12430 bp, 8 predicted proteins | sample PhyTR2_FD_201031 | JGI IMG/M metagenome (GOLD analysis project Ga0308164, IMG submission 201031) | Phyllosphere microbial communities from UC Gill Tract Community Farm, Albany, California, United States - DLSLT.R2 | ecosystem: Host-associated > Plants > Phyllosphere > Unclassified | place: USA... | reverse complement strand
TTGTCCGATTATTGCGATCAATATGCGAGGATCGACCTATAAAGCAGACAGCTGAAGACGCTCATTGATTATCTTATTCAATGTATTGTCGATCTGCTTGCTGCTCATGCAATCCAGAAGCTTAAAACCGCCAACAGAGTTTATCTCTCTCATGAACTGACGAAATACAGACCTCTCGAAAAGCTGCTTTTCGCCTTTGAGAGAGCGATATAGTAGGCCGACGATTGCGCTGAACAACTCCGATGATTGCGAGCTTGTAGGCCGTTCGATGATGTTCGCGCGTACGTCGGAGCGGAACAGTATCGCCTCAAGTGAGTCGACGAGGCTGACTGTGGGCACGCGAGCACAAAGATGGGCCATCCACCAGAGGCGTGATGCCGAATTATCGCGTTCCACCTGACGCTTATCGCGAGCGAAAAAGTGTTTCCGGATATGTGAAACTGCCGCTTCATCATCCTCCGGGATCGGCCATCGAGCGCGGGTGTAGTCGAGTATAAGCGTATGGGTAAGGTATACCCATAGTCTCTCGTCTCGTGCTTCGTAGGGACTGATGTCCTTCAAAGCCTCGTATACTATCTTACAGTTTTCCGGTTCATGGAGATCCTGACCGGCGGGTGGCAGAAGTTCTGCGAGCTTTGTGTCGTTGATCGGAGCGTCATGCTCGAACCAATAAGAGCCATCTACCTCAACATACTTGAAATCGCCAGTCCGGTAGGCTGCCAGATTGGCAGGAACCTGGCTACGAAGCTCTTCAAGCGTGGCGTACCGAAGAAAGCGAGCGTTCGTCACTGATCGCCTCCATCAAAACAATAAGTCTCAACGAGTGCAAAGGGCTGTTTCATCAGTTGTTGTGCCAACGTTGTTTCGTCATGGTCCTTTAGACTTAGACTCGCCTCGTCTAACTTCCGATTAAAAATCGTCGCCCATCTATAGCCCTCGTACTCTGAACCGGCCTGCTTGAGATAGCTTAAGCACTGCATTACTGCGCCGAAATATATAGAGTTCAACAAAACCGCTTTATTGCGATTTGAGTTTCGCGCGTTGTCTATCTTTTCTTTAAGTTCAGGGGCGACCTCAATGCGAATCTTGTCACCCGACGCATCGACGCGCCAATCGTGTCCGGCTACGTTTTGGTTAGCGACTAAGACAAAGGCGGAGCTGATAGGCTTGAACGACTCCCGATCGATATAAAATGTCTTCGGTTCATCAAGCGCTAGTATCGCGCCCTCAACGTACGAGAAAGGTCCGTTGCCAAATTCGTCATTTATCCAGTCGCAGACGAAGTCGTCGATCGCCTTAGTGACGACGACATATGGCTTGATGAGAACCTCCCCTCGTAAGGAGCCTCTCGGGAATGAGAACTCAAAGGTAGATACGTTGCTGGTGACTGGCTGCCGAAAATACGTGTCCCGACATTCAAACACGACCGCAAACTCCGCCTCCCCCGCGTCAATACGGGCGATGATCTCGGGGACACTGACTACAAAGAGGATTTCTGCTCGCAGATCGAGCCCATCGTCAGACTGTTCGAAATGAACAGTCGCCTGAATGTCCCCATCAATATAGTCATTTACCTTTGGCCGGAGAACCGGATACGGAAATGCCCGAAGAAGATCAAATTGCATTTGCCACGACCCTTAGCGTTCCAACAAACGCCTTTTCCAGTTCAACCTCGATAATGACACGCTGTCCGGCTTTTACGGCAACGCCTTCGATGCGTCCCGATCGTACGCCACCTAGCGACGTGCCTTTCACATCAAGCATGTAGTTTGCGTCAGCACCAGAGTCCTGCAGCTCAACCGAAACCTTGCCACTGACGGACGGAGTAAACGCCACTCTACGATGGGAGGGCCCGAGGGGCACAGCTCGAACATCCCTGAGCGCGATACCGGTTGCCGTCGTCTTTTTGGGCGAAGTTCCGCCGAGATCGGTTTCGGTATTCGTGCCTTTAGAACCTTCGCCCTGCTTAGGTTCGCCCTCACCCTTTTTAGCGGTGCCCTCATTCACTTTCCCGCCGGTGGTTTTGCTATCCGGCACATCCTTGAAACCGTCGCCGCTACTCTCCTCTGGGTCAGCTTGCGGAGCGATTGCGCCAGTCGGGGTCGCGTAAGTTGCGACACGAGCCTTCACCTTCATTTGGCGCTGGCGAACGATAATAGCACCGCCGGGATTCTCGTCCTTTTGCTTGCCGTCTCCAGCCTCCTCTTCGTCACCGAAAAAGTCAGCCAGCTCGTCCAGTGTTGTCACTTCGGAGACTTCGTCCTTCGCATGTCGGTCGAGCATTTCGCGAACCCACTTAGCAATTTCCCTCAAAGCAACCCGACCAGATTGACGCTGCTCTGGGGACAGGCGATCTGGTTCGAAATCATCATGCCTGGGAGGTTCCATCGCCCGTAAAAGCGCTTGGCCCTTCTCGTTTCGGCATTCCAGGACGGCTACGAATTCTTTGTACGACCCGAAGCGTTTTAGGCCGGTCAGTTCGTCCGTTATGAGCATGCCATTTCTAAGGACGGCAACCTTCCTTGGTAGACCCTCACCAATGAGGATGCGCAATCTGCATTTGCCGAGATGATGGTTCTGCGTTTCTTCGACCTTGACCTCAATCGCATCGGTAAGCGCCCGCAGATAGCTGCGTACATTTCCGAATTTCTCGGGTTCACCCTTTTGATCTTCGATGGAGGCGCGAATTTCGGTGTCGTTGAAAATGTCGTGAAGCGTATCTTGATTGATGGTGGGGCCGCCCTCAATCTCTACCTGTAACGTGCCTTCCTGGATCGCCCCGAAAAAGTTCTCGGCGATGTTCGCGCCAAGGGCGCGCTCCCAGTTTTTGCGACCGGCAAAACCAAGGATGCTCAGCGTCGTTCCAGCCTGATCCTCAAGCGAGCCGTCAGGACTTTCCCTCTTCATCCACGCCGGGAGAACGTCGGTCGTTTCGACGGGTAAGCAACCTTCGCGCAGACCCCAGAAACCGGTACCCCGATGGGTCTTTTTGCCCACCATGTGCGACATTAGAATAGATTTGCCTTGCGCATAATGGTGCTGGGTGTCGGTGCTGTCTGCCCAAACGGTAGTCAGGAACACGGTGCGCAACTCGGACACTGTAAAAGGCGCGAATTTGCCTATCCCGTAGGAGCCTGTCGACGTACCAGACTTCTTGCTTTGGCCGGTAGCCTTCATCATAGCAAAAAACGGCTTACCGTTCTCGCACGGTCCAATCACTCCGGTAGTGTTGTAATCGGCAATCTGAAGAACCTTCACGGTGTCCTTTTCGAGAAGCGCGAGGGCATTCTTGAAAAAGGTTTCCGCCTTGGGACTCTCTTCTGGCGCACCCTTAAGGCACCGCTTTACCGTCGCCTTCAAGTCGTCAATCCCAGGGATCGAGGCCGTCGGGATGTTAATCAGCGAGATCCGGACCTTTGCGGGCGCGGTGGCAAGCGCGTCGATGGTATTTTGAGGAACCTCCCGGCCGAGATGCTCGAAGGGACTTCCGGAAAAATGTTCCATACCTGGCTCGTTGAAACCGTCCCACTGGCCTGCTTGGTCCAAGGGAAATTCGAACCCGATTTTGCCCCCCATGTTACGCTAACTCCCGCTCTATTTTTGCTTTGATATTCTTTGCGAGTAACCGGGCCATCGGGACAGCTACGGCATTGCCAACCTGCATGTAGCGCTTGGCCCTTGGAACCCCATTGGGAAACTCGAAGCCTTCTGGAAAGCCCTGAAGCCGTAAACATTCATTTTCGGTCAATTTTCTCAGACCATTGCAGTTCATTATGAAGGGAACGTTGTGCCCACCTAGCCCCATGTTGGCCGTCAGCGTTGGGCAGACGCCAGGTTCCTTTGCGCGAACCTCATATTTGCGGAGCTGGTAGATGCATTCCCGATCCCGTACTGCCGTTGATATCATCTCGAAGTAGCGGTTGTCTTTTGGAAGATAATAGCTCTCGTCGACCTTCCCATCGAAGTCGATAAACGATCGGAGATTTTTTGGTTCCAGGTTTGGAGTTTCCGGAAAATCGAACCTGCCACTTCGGAAATGTGACATTGAAAATGCCACCATGAACAACCGCGTCCGCTGTTGCGGAAGTGTCGTAAGCTCGTATGCGCTTAGCTCACGGCTGTTCTCCGGACGGAACCAATAGCCGGCCCGTTGGATTGCCTTTTGCAGCTCCAGGAACCAAGCGCCGCCCTCCCCGTATTGAAGGAACGGCGCATTCTCCAAAACGAGGACCGCTGGTCGATTTTCCCCGAACTCTTCGATGATCCGCATGATCTCGAAAAATAGGCGTCCTCTGGGATCTTCGAAGCCCTTCCGACCGCCAGCTTGGGAGAAGCTCTGGCAGGGAAATCCCGCATGTAAAATGTCTACTGGCTCAAGCTTATCGGTGTCGACGTGTACGTCGATAACGCTCTTTTCAAGCAGGCGAACATCTGGGAAATTTTCTCGGTACGTAACACACGCATTCGGATCGAGCTCTACCGCCCAGGATGTCGAGATACCCTCTTGGCCGAAGCCCGAGCAAAAACCACCGATCCCGGCGAACAACGCGCCACATTTCAATCTTACCGTCATCGATCCACTAGCCATCAAAACTCGGCCCCGTCGCATGCCTTTTCGACACGTCCGCGAACCACCGCGAGCCGCTTAGCACGTCCGCGATCCCCTGTGCAGCGGGTAGGTACGAGGAATTTGCTCATGGTCGGATAGCATTCCGTTAGTGAATGCCTTCCACCAGATCAGGGAAAATGCCTCACAACCGAAGGCCTCCGGTAGACCTAGGGCAGACCAAAAGCTCATGCAGTGATCTCATGCCTCCTGGATGGCGTCGAGCGCCGTGCGCCTGGCCCTAGCCATCGTTATAGATGGTGAGATCGGCAGAGGTCCCGTCAGGCATCAGTTTAAGAGTTCGTTTGCCTTCCTCCAATCGCGCGGTACCCGTGCGTGCAAGACCGCCTATATCGCAAGGTTCGTCACTTATAGTGAAAAGAGTTGTTTAAATATAAATTATCCAGAAAGATACTCCAGCACAGCAGCGACAGCGGCGTTTCGCATTCTTCGCGCGCGCACATCTCCGACATAACTTGCTTGCTTTAGCTTTTGTTCAGTGGCGCCAAGCACATCGCCTATGGTATTTAACCCGAGGGCAACCAACTTGCCACGCTGCCACTCAGTTATATCCAGTACCGAGATGGACTTCTCAAGTTGCTCATTAAGCGCATAACCGCCAATTTGCGCGGGGGCCTTGTCAACTGAATCCACAAGCGAACGGTAAGAGGGGTGATTTGCTCCAAATTCGGTCATGCGCTTAGGCGTCAAGCCTCGGGCAATCTCAAACGCCGTCGCAGTCGGGCTGGACTCGAGCGCAAACAAACAGCCCAGGTTCACGACATACCGAGTTCCGATCTCCCCACGACTAGCTTTGATGCCCACCGCCTGTTCCGTAAGTATGCCGGTGTAACTTAATACCCTAAGAGCCTCCTTAACCGCCGCAGGCGCGTCTCTGTGTATCCATAGGTAGGCGCTTGTATCTTTGCCCGCGGCTAGGTAACTCACATTCTTTGCTTGTATCTCGGGAAGTAAATACCCTTCTACAAAAGCTCTACCCCAATCTATAACTTCCTTATGTCCGAAGTACTTGTCTGAAAGAACAGAATGTTCAGACCAAATATCTGATCGATAGAACTCCCTTACAGTCTCATTGACCTGAGACCCATTCACTCTTGGGGATGCAGCGAGGGTCTTAAGCAAGAGTCGAGGATTTCCCGACGCAGAATATGCTAGAATGGAGAAGTTTTTCCCATACTGAGCTATATTTTTGAGAATTGCAGCATCAGCTTGTTTTTCTACTATTTCACGCATATTCGAAACGTAATCTGGGGCTAATACGTCCCGATCGATGGATAGCATTGTAGCGTCATGAGCGGGCTGAAAAGTTTCGCCAAAACTAGTGACCCCGGGATAAACGGCCGCATTGCATGTAATGCAATGACTTCTAAGATCTCTAAAAAGGGTGAAGAATTGACGCTGCTGCTCCGGAACAAAAATATGAGCAGCTTCATCAATCAACAAAACAAAACGTTTTATACCTAATTCGTCGGTCAAATCTTCAAGAGCGTTCTTTAGACTGTCAACATCTAGTATGTGGCTGGTATCAATCGGCTCGTTCGGTTTCTGCCATGACTCTTCATAAGCTTCAGCAATAACCTCGATTGGTGTGGAAGACGCGTCGGTTATGTCACTACCAGCCAGCGCCTTTGCGCTTTTTGGCATTGCCGCTAACAACCCTTGCTTTTGAAGGCCTCGAATAATCGCGGCTGTTATCTTCGCTAGCATCCAATGCTTAAACTGCTCGGGATCTGTCGACTGAAGAAGTGAACTCTTTACAAAGCTAAGATAGACTGGAAAAGCTCGTTCGTCGTCGAATCGCTCTAGAAGCTCTTTTTGTGCCACTCGCAGTAGGAACGATTTACCGACGCCTCGGCTCCCGACCAAAATAGTAGGGTTTCGATTCTTAAGAGCATCGACTATCCTGCGATCCTGGCTATTTTCAACAAAGTATTCCCCGACTTCTTCCGGCCGGATGTCCTCGGTTCTAAAAAAGAAGTCAGCCATTTTTCAATCTCACGTATAAATCTGTTGGACAGCGGCGATGTGACCGAGCCGGTCGATCATTGGGGCCTCAACCTGTGCGAGTTGGTCCTTACTGAGCAATGCTAAATATCGACTAGCGAATGAAAAAAGAACGCATAAGTTCGCTGCCTCAGCACGATCAATCCACTCCTGTAAGCTCTCTCGTTTATAGCTTAAGGGTGGAAAGCTCAGGTCTTGAGTGTGTATATTGCCATGCACAAACTCTGAGCACTCACGATACGTCGCGGTCGCAATTGTCCGATACTGCTTTGCAGACGATGAAATCGCAGGGTTGAACGCATTTACAAATGATGTCGAGTATATCCCGGTATCAGCATTTGATAATGCCGCCCAATTTATGTCGCTTCCGTCAAAGCCACTGAGCCATGACCGTAACTTTATTTCATATGCTGAAAAGTAAATCCCGGCGGAGAAAAGCTCTAAGAACATCCTGAGGCCAATGTGCGCATGCCGATAACTGCCGCTCGATGCGGCATATAGTGCATAATTATATTCCCGGAGTGCCAATTTGTATAAGACGGCTTCAGGTCTCTCTGCGACGGCAGAGACAACCTTCTCGATTTCGTCAGCCACATTGTGTACTGCGACAAAAGTTGTGAAAGGCTCTACGTCACCAACCAGACTCTCGACGGACTCGGCTGCACGCTGCACCAGCGCGCGGTAATGTTCATCGGCGCTCATTCATATCTCCCCTGCCCCAACGGTGCCGGCGGTCGATCCTGAAAGCAATAGCCGATCACGTTGAATCGGCGCTGTGTCGAACTAAAGCACATGCAGCTCGTTTGCCGATAAATGGTGGACTCGTCAGGCGCAATTTCGATCACAAACGTTCGCGTAGTGCCAAATGAGAGAGGGCCTGCGACGAAATGGCCGCGTGCTTACTGGATAGCAGCAGGATTGACCCACGCTGTTTCCTTAGATTAACGATTGTTGTGCTCGCAACCGATACGTGGCAAACGCTGCGGTCTGACCGAACCCGAAGTCAAAGAACGAGCCTGGTGCCGGTCATGTGTCGAAAAGCCCGTTCACGGCAGGTCAACAGAATAACCTGCATGTGCTGAGCCGCTTCCGATAGAATTTCGGTCATTAGGTCTAGCCGAGTATCATCGGCATATACGAGCGGATCGTCGAGTATAAGGGATACCGGACGCCCTTCTTCTCGCAACAAATCAGCAATCGCGAGGCGTGTCAGAACGGCGAGCTGTTCTTGCGTGCCTCTCGATAGGCTAACGCAATCCTCGGGCGATCCGCCGCGACTGATTGCCGCCAGACCCAGGTCATCGGCAAAGATGAGTTCCGAGCCGGGTAGCAGACGCTCGATGTGTCGCTTCGCTCGGGTTGTGACGGGACCGACATAGGTCAAGGAAGTCTCGGTGCGAACTTCCTCCAGAGTGTCCCGTAGCAGCTTGAGTGTTTGCGCTTCCTCTGTGGTTCGGCCGAGTGCCTGCTCTGCTGCCATGGCCTCTTCTGTCGCCACGGCAGCGCGTTCGGCTAGCCCCTTGCCGCCCTCGCTTTCGATCGTACCCTCTAATCGGGCAATGTCAGTTTCGAGCCGTCGCCGCACCTCACTGGCGGCAGCCTGACGCACGTCGATATTGGCGATCCCGCGCTCGATCGTTTGCGCGTCGTGGGCGCTGGCGTTGCGCTCGGCTTCGTTCAGAATAGTGGCGGTTTCCGCCGCCTTCTCTTTTGCGCCGATCAGATCCCCTGCAAGGTTCGCGAACCCCCTTCCCTTTTCGATCTGTTCAAGTTGGCTTGCCGCGTTTTGAAAGTCGCTAGCCGCCCCTGCTTCGGTGGCAGCCAATGGACGTTCCTGTTCCTCGATCAAGGCTAGGAGCGTCGCCGCACTTTCCTGCGCGCCTTCAGCACGGGCAAGCAAAGTCTCGGCGACATCGACCGCGTCAGCGAAGGCTTGAACCGGCGACGCTTCGTCGTCGTTCTCGTCTTGCGCCTCGGCCAGCAAGCCCGTTACGAGCAGCTTGAGTGCGGCTACGCCGGCAGCAAGTCCGAGTTCGGGATCGGCGGGGGCGCTTGCGTCTAGCTGAGCGGAAAGTGTCTTCACCTCACCAGCTGCATCCCGTGCCGTGTCGTTGCGCTGCCGTGCGCCAGCGATGCTCTCCACGCCCAACTCAGTCAGCGTTTCATCCTGGCGAGCGATGGCTTCTTTTAGCCCCAGCTCGGCGCTTCCAGCGGATGCCGGTGGACGAATAATGAGCTCCGCGCCGGAGCCCAAGCTGACGCGAGTCTCATGCGTCAGGACACGACGGTCGGTAGTGACCGGCTTGCCGTCGATCCTGACGTCCGGTGCGGAGCCAACAAGCTCGATGGTGGTTGCACCGGCCGCAAGTTTGGCACGCGCTTCAGCAATGCTCCGCTCGCCTTTCTCCAGCCGGCTGAGCCCGTCTGACGAGATCATGGTTGAAGACGTCGCCTTGGCGATGGAAAGGCGTTGCTCCAACGCTATGACGGTGTCGTGGCGAATGCGCGCGGACCTGATCGCTTGCCGACGCCGCAGAGCGGCCGCGTGCTTTTCAGCCTCCGCGAGTACCGTCTTGGCCCGCTGCCGGTTGGTTCGCGCCTCGACAAGCGCGGTGCGCGCCGCATTGGCCTTATGCCTTGCCGCCGTCAGCTCCGCAGACCGTTCCGCTCTGCGCGCTTTGGCAGCATCGAGGGTGACCTGCGCTTTGTCACGAACGCGTGCAGCGGTGGCGTGGCGTGATGCTAACTCATCCAGCGTTTGAACCCGGATGCTCGCAATCTCATACTCGGCTTTCCGTTGTGCCAGCATCTGCGCTGCGGCACGTGCGATTTCGAGCGATCGAACGAGATCGGCGCGCCTGTTGGTGTCGGTGGTGTCAGCCATCTCCCTTTGGAGGAGCTTGAGGCGTGCCCGCGCGGCTTCCACCTCGGCAAAGCTCTTCTCTAGAAGCTCGACCTTGCTGGCGGCTTCGCGTGCAATCACCTGCGCTTGGTCGAGCCGCTCCCTTGCTGCCTTCTGCTCGCCACCGGGCGACCCTTTCGCGGTCCAGAATACGGCACACTGCTGGTCGACTCGTTCGCGAACCCGCTCATAGGCCGCACCGCCGAGGATCGTGCCGACCTCCGCCTCGAGTGTCGCTTGGATCGTGTCACGGACGATCCGGCCCGGCGCAGAAACAGCAAGCGCTTCGGCCTGTCCAACCCATAGCAAACCGAGCGCGCCATAGGCAGTGACATCGCCATTACGGCTCGTGTCTTTCTCAAACCCAAGCAGTGCCTGAAGCTGCTCTTCGGCAGCATCACCCTGGCTCCTGCCACTCGGCCCTCTCACCTCCATTGATGGTGACTTGAGGAAGCGTTTGGTGATCGTCCACGGTGCCCCTGCGACGTCAAAGCTGACCTCGACTTCAGGGGCGACATTCTCGCCGAACGGCTGATACGAGCGCGTCAGCTGATTGCTTGATCGGTGCGGCACGAAGAGGGCTGCGCGGATTGCCTCGAGCAGGGTGGACTTGCCCGTCTCGTTGGGCTCGACCACGATGTTGAGGCCATCGGTTAGCCCGTCGATCGTGACCGGTGCGCGGAACTTACGGAAGTTGTTGGCGGTGATGCGCCGCAGCGTCAAACTCACGCAGTGGTACCCCTCGTATGTTCCACGAACAGGCGTTCAAGCGCGCGCTTGGCCAGCGCCGCATCCCCCTCGCCTGCCCTCACTTTTGCGTAAAGCTTGGCGGCTGCGGCGCCGAGCATTCCCTCCCCTGCCAGCGACGCGAGATCGTCGTCGCTTGGCCTGGCGACTAAATCGTCGGCGCGGAGATCAAGATGGCGGAGCCGGTGCCGCAGATCATGTTCGATTCTGCCCAGGATGGCAACGCGATCTGTCATGCTGGTGATACCCACCAACGAAAGCTGGAGCAATGTTGCGGCGGGATCAACCTCGCCCATCAACCGTTCTAGCTCCGCATCGAAACTAGCTGTGTCATTGATCCGCCATTCTCGGATCAGCCACTGGTAGCGGCCGGTTCGGATTGGGGTGACCTGGGGCCCCTCCCCTACTCCGAAATCGACGAGCAAAACGTGTCCGGGAATATCGCGCTGGAAGCGGTCGGTCTCGGGCGTTCCAGCATACCAAGTGCGGCTGCCGATCTCGAGGACGCCGTGCCAATCCCCCAATGCGAGATAATTGAGATTGGAACGTTCGGCGCGGTCGGGTGGAATCTGGTTGTTGGCCTCGCCCCGCGATCCGAAATCCCTAATCGAGCCGTGCGCAAGACCGATGCGAAGCCGTGCTCCCGGCGTGGCCATCGTATCAAATTCGGCGGTCGGATCGTCGAGGTTGTGGCGGTGCGTGAGCGGGGCCGGCAGCAGCCAGATGCCGTCCTCCATCTCCTGCGGATCGGGCTCAGTCAGGATCATGACGTTGGCAGTTCGACGCGCCCTTAAGCGGTCCCACAAACCGCCGTTACGTGCATAATCATGGTTGCCTGGCAGCAGCCACCAACGGCAGGAATAGCGCTCCATCCGGGACAGTGCCTGGACGATGGTTCGGTCTTCCGGGCCTTCGGTATCGAACACGTCACCAGCTACCAGCACATGGCTCGCGTCATGGGTTCGAGCAGCTTGGCCAATGGCGTCGATCGCATCGAAGCGGGCTTCGATGAGAGCCGCCCGGACGTCCGGTTCAAAGCGACCAAACGCCCTGCCGAGCTGCCAATCGGCACTGTGCAAAACGCGCACCATTCACTCCCTTGCCGGCCCCTGGCCCGTTCTAGTTTCCCTGGAACGTCTAGCGAACAGTCGGGGTGCGAGGAAGCCTCCAGATCGCTGCCCAGGTACGCCTCCGCAGTTTACACCCTCGTGATGGCTATTTGCTCCCCAAAACGGATCAGACAGGGAACATGGAGTTTTGTCATCGAAAGACGGTCAGCATTCAAGCGCGCTGACTCGCGCGCTTAAGTCATTGCGGAAAAAGGAAAATGGCTTGCTCTTCAACGGATGACTTTGAGCCCGGATGTAGGCGAATCTGATGCGGATTTGACAGCACACCTTACGCACGCTTTGGAAATGACTGAGCTGCCGAATGCTCTCGACAAGTTCATGAACGAACGGCTGCTTTTTGCGATCACCGCCCGATAGCGGACGGACCGCTATCCACCAATTGACGCCATTCAGCGGTCAAATATGCGGAAAACCCGGTCGTAATCACGACTGTGCGACAAACGGGTGATTTGCGTCACTCGTGTGCGCAGGAAACTTCAAGCTATACGAATTCCGTCCCGTGCATTCAGCGATCAGTAACAACGCAACCGCAACGAACTTGATATATTGTCACTCCGATATCATACTAAAAACCGCAATTAGAGGTTAACGCGCTCTAAACCTCATGCGATGATAATCGCTAAACAGAATTTTCGTATAAGCATTCATGTCGAAAGACACATTCGTATTTAACTAGGGGGTTAACATGCGCTACTGGCCTATCGGTAAGCCCATTAGGGGCTAATTAATATAAATACATGAAGTTATATTGCTATTATAATAGCGCAATTTTGCATAACAAAATGTATTTGCTATCGGCAAAATAATAAGACTCATAAATGTGGAACTAAAAAATGCCCGGCTTTCTAAGTCGGGCATTTTTTTGTTATTAATAACCTGTCGAATTATTTGCTGTCGTTAGAGCAGGTTGTTGCCTCGGAGATGATCCGCGACACCCTTTCGCAGCTCACGCGGGCAAAAGTTGACGGATCGGGACCATCGCCAACACAAGCGTCGAAGAGGAGCCGCCCGGACACCCAC
>Ga0308164_10004168_pt1 | contig 12432 bp, 8 predicted proteins | sample PhyTR2_FD_201031 | JGI IMG/M metagenome (GOLD analysis project Ga0308164, IMG submission 201031) | Phyllosphere microbial communities from UC Gill Tract Community Farm, Albany, California, United States - DLSLT.R2 | ecosystem: Host-associated > Plants > Phyllosphere > Unclassified | place: USA... | reverse complement strand
CGGAACGATCACGCGGCCACGTTTTCTCGGTGGCCTGCGACCACTGTAAATAAAACCAGTTAAACTACGCAGTTCTCCGTCCGGCCCGCCCACCAGCCCGTGCGCCGGCCCCGCAACCATTTGAAAGCCTGCCTACATTAATGGAAGAAATTCGCATTCGCGGTGCTCGCACGCACAACCTCAAGAACATCAACCTCGACCTGCCGCGTAACAAGCTGATCGTGATTACCGGCCTCTCGGGTTCCGGTAAATCCTCGCTCGCCTTCGATACGCTGTATGCCGAAGGCCAGCGCCGCTACGTCGAGTCGCTGTCGGCCTACGCGCGCCAGTTCCTGCAGCTGATGGAAAAGCCGGACGTCGACATGATCGAGGGCCTGTCGCCCGCCATCTCCATCGAGCAGAAGGCGACCTCGCATAATCCGCGCTCGACCGTCGGCACCGTGACCGAGATCCACGACTACCTGCGCCTGCTGTACGCGCGCGTCGGCACGCCCTACTGCCCGGACCACTCGCATGAGCCGCTGGCGGCGCAGACCGTGTCGCAGATGGTCGATGCGGTGCTGGCCATGCCGGCGGACACCAAGCTGATGATCCTGGCGCCGGTGGTGGCGAACCGCAAGGGCGAGCACGGCGATCTGTTCGCGGGCATGCAGGCCCAGGGCTTCGTGCGCTTCCGCATCCAGAGCGGCACCGGCGTGGCCAAGATCTACGAGATCGACGACCTGCCGAAACTGAAAAAGACGGAGAAGCACACGATCGACGTGGTGATCGACCGCATCAAGGTGACGGCCGAGATCAAGCAGCGCCTGGCCGAAAGCTTCGAGACCGCGCTGCGCATCGCCGACGGCCGCGCCGTGGCCTACGAAATGGACACCGAGAAGGAGCACATCTTCTCGAACAAGTTCGCCTGTAACGTCTGCGGCTATTCGCTGCAGGAGCTGGAACCGCGCCTGTTCTCGTTCAACAACCCGATGGGCGCCTGCCAGGAATGCGACGGCCTGGGCCACATCGAGTTCTTCGATCCGAAGCGCATCGTGGCCTTCCCGAACCTGTCGCTGGCGTCCGGCGCCGTGAAGGGGTGGGATCGCCGCAACCAGTTCTATTTCCAGATGCTGAGCAGCCTGTCGCAGCACTACGAATTCGATCTGGATAAACCGTATGAACAGTTACCGAAGGCGGCCCAGGATGCGGTGCTGTTCGGTTCCGGCAAGACCGCGGTGCCGTTCGCCTACGTCAACGAGCGTGGCCGCACCGTGATCCGCGAGCACACCTTCGAAGGCGTGGTGAACAACCTGCAGCGCCGCTACCGCGAGACCGATTCGATGGCGGTGAAGGAAGAGCTGGCGAAGTTCATCAACGAGAAGGAATGCCCGACCTGCAACGGCGCGCGCCTGCGCACCGAAGCGCGCTACGTCAAGATCGGCAACGGCGCCCAGCAGCGCGCGATCTACGAGGTGGCGAAGACGCCGCTGCGCGACTGCCTGAAGTACTTCGCCAACCTCGAACTGACCGGCGCCAAGAAGGACATCGCCGAGCGCGTGATCAAGGAGATCGTGGCGCGCCTGACCTTCCTGAACGACGTCGGCCTGGATTACCTGTCGCTCGACCGCAGCGCCGACACCCTGTCCGGCGGCGAAGCGCAGCGCATCCGCCTGGCGTCGCAGATCGGTTCCGGCCTCACCGGCGTGATGTACGTGCTCGATGAACCGTCGATCGGCCTGCACCAGCGCGACAACGACCGCCTGATCGCCACCCTGAAGCACCTGCGCGACATCGGCAACAGCGTGCTGGTGGTCGAGCACGACGAAGATGCGATCCGCACCGCCGACTACATCGTCGACATGGGACCGGGCGCGGGCGTGCACGGCGGCGAAGTCATCGCCGAGGGCTCCTTGAAGGACATCCTCAAGAACAAGAATTCGCTGACGGCGCAGTACCTGAGCGGCCGCAAGAAAATTCACGTGCCGAAGAAGCGCACCGTGGCCGATCCGGACCGCCAGCTCTTGATCACCGGCGCCACCGGCAACAACCTCAAGAACGTGACGCTGGAACTGCCGGTCGGCCTGATGACCTGCGTGACCGGGGTCTCGGGGTCCGGCAAATCGACGCTGGTGAACGACACGCTGTACCCGGCCCTGTCGCGCCACCTGTACGGCTCGCAGACCGAACCGGCGCCGCACGACAGCATCCACGGCCTGGAGCACTTCGACAAGGTGATCTCGGTCGACCAGGCGCCGATCGGGCGCACCCCGCGTTCGAACCCGGCGACCTACACCGGCGTGTTCACCCCGATCCGCGACCTGTTCGCGACGGTGCCGACCGCCAAGGAGCGCGGCTATTCGGCGGGCCGGTTCTCGTTCAACGTCAAGGGCGGCCGCTGCGAAGCCTGCCAGGGCGATGGCGTGATCAAGGTCGAGATGCACTTCCTGCCCGACGTGTACGTGCCATGCGACGTCTGCCACGGCAAGCGCTACAACCGCGAGACGCTGGAAGTCCAGTACAAGGGCAAGAACATCACCGAAGTGCTGGAGATGACGGTCGAGGACGCGCACGAATTCTTCAAGCCGGTGCCGGTCATCGCGAGGAAGCTGCACACGCTGCTGGACGTGGGCCTCGGCTACATCAAGCTGGGCCAGAGCGCGACCACGCTGTCGGGCGGCGAGGCGCAGCGCGTGAAACTGTCGCTGGAACTGTCGAAGCGCGACACCGGGCGCACGCTGTACATCCTGGACGAGCCGACCACCGGTTTGCACTTCGCCGACATCGACCTGCTGCTGAAGGTGATCCACCGTCTGCGCGACCAGGGCAATACGCTGGTGATCATCGAGCACAACCTGGACGTGGTGAAGACCGCGGACTGGGTGGTCGACCTGGGGCCGGAAGGCGGCGCCGGCGGCGGTCAGATCGTGGCCCGGGGTACGCCGGAAGAGGTGGCGGCGAATCCGGAGAGTGTGACCGGGAAGTATCTGGTGCCCTTGTTGAAGCAGTAGATCCTGCGTGGTTGCGGCGCCGTTCCGGCCCGCAGCGCTCAAACGTCGCCCCTGCGATTACCCGTCGTCCCCGCGAAGGCGGGGACCCAAGTTCGGTCTGCGTCAAGTGAGCGTTACGCCGCAGGCCTGCAAGCAACCTGGATCCCCGCCTTCGCGGGAATGACGTGCAAATAACGCGGGGCCATATCAGCGCCTTGGCAACGCTACCATCAACGCCCCGCCTCGATCTTCACCAGCACCACATCATTCACCCGCATCGGCACCTGCACGCTGGCCGTGCCGCCCGCCCCCACCTTCACCGTCTGCACGACCGGCTTGTCCTCGGTCAGCCCCTGCAAGCGCGCCACCTGCGCCGTATCCAGCGACTTCGGCTTGCCCATCTCCAGATACGCCGTGTGCGCATCGTTCGCCTTGAACCCGGTGCGGTACACGCGCATCGTGTAGCTGCCCGGCTTCATGCCGGTCAGCGCCAGCGTCAGGGGCGTGCCCGCGCGCGTCGGCTGCACCGTCGTGTAGAACGGGCGGTTGCTCTTGCTGCCCTGGTCGGGCTGCTGGAAGTCCCAGGCCAGCACCTGCACGCCGCTCGCGTCGCGCGTGACCCAGCTTTGCGCGTCCGCCGTCCGGATTTCACGGTCCTTCAGCTGGTTCAGGTATTTGTAGGCGAACCAGGACGGCTTGCGGATGCCCTGCGGGTTCATCAGGCCGAAGCCGCCCTCGAAAGGCGCGGTCGGCGGGCCGGGTTCTTCGAACAGATCGGAATAGGTCCAATAGCTCATGCCCTGGACATAGCCCTCGGTGGCTTTCAGCTTGCTGAGGATGTAGGCGGCGCTGATGTACGAGTCATGCACCGGGTCGCGCGGCGTGTAGCTGGTGCTCCACTCGGTGAAGTAGAGCGGCAGCTTGGGCAGGTAGGAGGCGTCGATCTCGCGCCGCACCTTGCGCACGTCGCCGACGATGGCGTCTTTCGATGGCGACAGCTTGGTGTCGTCCTTGCCGTTTTCGTCGAGGAAGCCGCCGTCCACGCCGTAGGTGTGGGTGGTGACGAAATCGACCGCCGCCCCGCTCGCCTTCGTGTGCGCCAAAAATTCCGGCACCCAGGCCGCGCCCGCGGTCGACGGGCCGCCCACGCGCAGCGCCGGGTCGATCGCCTTGATGGTGCGCGCGCTCAGGTCGTACAGCGCGAAATAGGCCTTCTGGTCGGCCTTTTCCCAGAAACCGTCCAGGTTCGGTTCGTTCCACACTTCGAAGAACCAGCTGCGCACTTCCTCCTTGCCGTAGCGCTGCTGGATGTGTCGTACGAAGGCATCGACCAGGCCCTGCCACTGCGCGTGGTCCGGGTGCGAGGTGTTGCCCTTCCAGTAGAAAATGCTGTTGTTCGAGGACTTCATCGCTTCCGGCGTGAAGCCGAGTTCGACGAAGGGTTTGATGCCCATGCCGAGCAGCTTGTCGTACAAATAATCGATCTTGGTCCAGTCGTAGACCGGCTTGCCGTCCACGACCTTGTAGGTGCCGAGCACGTCGTGGAAGATGGCGTGGAAGCGGATGGTGCGGAAGCCCAGTTCGTCCTTCGCCAGCTTGAGCTGGGCCAGGCTGTCGTCGCGGATCAGCGTGCCCGGGTAGTCGGCGCCGATCGACAAATCGGCGAAGCGGTCGCGCGCCACCGTGGGCGCCTGGGCATCGATGGCGATGCGGCGCACGACGGCGTCGGCGGCGATGGCGGGCAGGTGCACAAGAGAAGTCAAAGCCAGCGCCAGAGCGCTGCCGAGCAAGGTGCGGCGGTATCCCATGTTTGTTGTCCTTTATTGGGTTCAGTGGTCTCCAGTGAATGTTTGCGCTAACAATTCACTTGACACAAGAATAAAGGAGAACTTGTCGAAAGTAAAAGCAAAAACGGCCGGCATCCGGAGAGGCCGGCCGTGCGCAATCACGTAAAAGATCAGCCGTCGATGCGCACCGACACGCCGGTCGCGCTGTACTGCAGCGTGGCCTTCACGCCATCCGCGACGATGTTCGTGAACACGCCCTTGCGCGCGCCCGCCGCCATCACCGGGTAGCTGGTGCCGACCACGGGCTTGAAGCCGCTGGCGAATTTCAGGCGCAGGGTGCCGCCGACGATGGTCGCGGTGCCCTTCACGTTCAGGGTGCCGGCATTCGCGGCGCCCAGCGTGATGTCGAGCGTGCCCTTGTCCAGCTGGGCGTAATTGCCGCCGATGGCGAGGACGCCCGGCGCGCTGCTGACCAGGGTGCCGGCGCTGCCGACGTAGACGTCGCCGCTGCCGAAGGCGGTGTTGGACAGGGCTTCGAGCGAACCGGCGTCGATCTGGGTGCCGCCGGTCCAGCTGTTGTTGCCGCCCAGTTTCAGAGCGCCGCTGCCCTGCTTGACCAGCTTGCCGCTGCCGGCGATGTCGTTGCGCCAGCGGTCGGAAGCGTTAAAGCCGCCCTTGGCCGCGTCCATGTTCAGCACCACGTTGCCGCTGAAGGCGGCGTAGCCGTCGGCGGCGGCGAACAGGTTCAGGCGGCCCCAGCCTTCGGCATCGTCCAGCACCGGATAGCCGGACGCGATCGCGGTGGTCTTGAGCACCACGCGGCGCTGGGCGTCGCTCAGGTAAGGCAGGCGGGTTTCCAGCAGCACTTCGGCGCCTTTCGGCACCACGGCCGGCGCGTTGGTGGCGCCGATCTGCGGCAAGCCGTAGGTCAGGCGGCGCACGTAGTTGGCGCGGCTGGCGGCGTAGTCGGCAAAGCGGTCGTTGGCGGCCGTGCCCGACACCGCATACGCCGGGAAGGTCGCGGCGGTGGTGTTGGTCAGCTTGGCCAGGGTGTCGTGGGCCTGGGTCACGGCGCCGTTGCGGGTGGTGACGCTGGCGGCGATCAGGTTGGCGGCGGCCACGGCCTGCGCCTGCACGCGCCCGCCGATCACGTCCAGCGGCGAGTGCATGCCGGCCAGGATGCGGCTTTCTCCCAGTTCCAGGCCGCGGCCGACCAGTTCCTGGTAGCGCTCCGGCAGCACGTAGGCCATACCGACGGCGTTGCGGGTGGCTTCGGCCGCGTGGCCGCTGGGGAAGCCGCCATCGGTGGCAGGCGTCGTGCTTTTCGCCGGTTCCAGTTGCGGCACGACTTGCACGGCGCTGCTCCAGCGGTAAGGGCGCGCGTACTTGAAGAAGCGCTTGGCCGGCTCGGTCGAGCCGTTGCCGCCCATGGCATTCACGAGGTCGATCACCTTGCCGAAGTCGGCATTCGCATCGCCGCCGACGCCGTTGTTGTTGCCGCCGTCGTCGTATTTGACGGTGGTGGCGTCCGCCGGCACGTTGTTGATGGTGGTGGTGGCGCGCGCCGCCGTGCGCCAGGCGCTGGTGAGCGGGCCCATGCCTTCGGTGACGCTGTAGCCCTTGTTGCGGCGGTCGTCCAGGTAGGCCAGCTGCGCTTGCGCCGCGGTGCGGGCGGCGGTGGCTTTCACGACGTAGTCGATGTTGGCGCTGTGGACTTGTGCGTTGAGGATGGTGCCGCCGTTGGTGCCGTCGTTCGGCACCCCGGTCCAGCTTGACTTGACGACGGCCGGGAAGCCGTCCACGGCCGGCGCCGGCGAGTCGGCGTCGACCAGTTCGGTCAGCGGTTTCCAGACGTTCAGCATGCCGCCGATCACGCGCACGCCGGCGTTCGTGGCCAGGGTGGCGTAGCGGGCGTCGCCGCGCTGGTTGCTGGCGGCGCTGTCGACGAAGGCGGTAACGGCCGGCACCGGCGCGCTGTCGGCCGCGCCCTGGTCGGCCGGGGCTGCCGGGATGACCGAGACCGGGTCCGTGTTGCTGTCGTGGTCGGAACCGCCGCAGGCGCTCAGCGCGCAGAGAGTGCCGATGGCGATGGCGAGAGGAAGACGGCGCAGCTGGCTGGCGTAATGCATGGTGACCCTTCAATTGGTGGTGAGGCAAAAAATTGAGGGCATCATATAAACGGGCTGTGACAGCTTCATGACGGCGGGCACAATGAAAAAAGGGACAGGCAGCTTGCCCGTCCCTTCTCCATTTTTTTCGCGGCTGCGGTCGTTGCCGCAGCCGTCGTCTCCCCACTCCATAACTTTATGCCAGCCGTGCCTCCAATTGCTGCTTGGTGGCCACCAGTTCCTGCGGCAGCCGATAGGCCAGCTTGTCGAACAATTCCGTGTGCAATTTGAGCTCTTCGCGCCAGGCGGCCTTGTCGATCGAGGTGATGCGCTCGAAGGCGTCCTGGCTGAAGTCGATGCCGGTCCAGGTCAGGTCGCCGTAGGACGGCGTGGTGCCGAAGATGTGCTCGACGCCGCCGGCCTGGCCCTGCACGCGGTCCAGGATCCATTTCAGCACGCGCATGTTGTCGCCGTAGCCGGGCCAGACGAAGTTGCCGGCGTCGTCGGTGCGGAACCAGTTGACGCAGAAGATCTTCGGTTGCGCCGCCGGGTTCCGGTCGGCGATCTTGCGGCCCAGGTCCAGCCAGTGCTGGAAGTAATCGCTCATGTTGTAGCCGATGAAGGGCAGCATCGCATACGGATCGCGCCGCACCACGCCCTGCTGGCCGGCGGCGGCGGCGGTGGTTTCCGAGCCCATGGTCGCGGCCATGTACACGCCTTCGTTCCAGTTGCGCGCCTCGGTCACCAGCGGCACCGTGGTCGAACGGCGGCCGCCGAAGATGAAGGCCGAAATCGGCACGCCGGCCGGATCGTCCCAGGCCGGGTCGATCACCGGGTTCTGGGTGGCGGCAACCGTGAAGCGCGCATTCGGGTGCGCCGCCTTGGTGCCGGAGGCCGGGGTCCAGTCCTTGCCCTGCCAGTCGATCAGGTGGCTCGGCGCCTCCTTGGTCATGCCTTCCCACCAGACGTCGCCGTCGTCGGTCAGCGCCACGTTGGTGAAGATGACGTTCTCGCGCAGCGAGGCCATGCAGTTGGCATTGGTCTTGTCGTTGGTGCCCGGGGCCACGCCGAAGTAGCCGGCTTCCGGGTTGATCGCGACCAGCCTGCCGTCCGCGCCCGGCTTGATCCAGGCGATGTCGTCGCCGATGGTGGTGACCTTCCAGCCTTCGAAACCGGCGGGCGGGATCAGCATCGCGAAGTTGGTCTTGCCGCAGGCCGAGGGGAAGGCCGCCGCCACGTACTGCTTGTCGCCGGCGGGCGATTCCACGCCCAGGATCAGCATGTGTTCGGCCAGCCAGCCGGTGCCGCCCTGCTGGGCTTCCTGGTAACCCATGTTGGAAGCGATGCGCAGCGCGAAGCATTTTTTACCGAGCAGCGCATTGCCGCCGTAGCCCGAGCCGAAGGACCAGATCTCGCGCGTTTCCGGATAATGCACGATGTACTTGGTGGCATTGCAGGGCCACGGCACATCCGCCTGGTGACCGGTCAGCGGCATGCCGACGCTGTGTACGCAGGGCACGAAGTCGCCGTCGCTGCCGAGCACGTCGAACACGGCCTTGCCCATGCGCGTCATGATGCGCATGTTGACGGCGACATAAGGCGAATCGGACAGTTCCACGCCGATGTGGGCAATCGGCGAGCCCAGCGGGCCCATCGAGAACGGCACCACGTACATCGTGCGGCCGGCCATGCAGCCGTCGAACAGGCCGTGCATGGTCTGGCGCATTTCCTGCGGGTCGACCCAGTTGTTCGTCGGGCCGGCCTGTTCCTTCGTGGCGGCGCAGATGAAGGTGCGGTCTTCGACGCGGGCGACGTCGCTCGGGTCCGAGCAGGCCAGGTAGGAATTCGGACGTTTTGCCGGGTTCAGGCGCTTCATGGTGCCGGCCTCGACCATCAAGGCGCACAGGCGGTCGTATTCTTCTTCGGAGCCGTCGCACCAATAGATGGCGTCGGGCTTGGTGAGGGCCGCGATCTCGGCCACCCAATCGACGAGTTTGTTATGCTTGACGTAAGCCGGAACCTTCAGTGCGGCGACGCCGCCCATGACGGGTTGATTCATGAGTACCTCCAATGCCAATAAAGAATGCCTGGCGACCTTGAAACCGGCGCACGTGCGCATCGGGATGCGGTGCTGCTGCGGTGTTCGTGATCCCTGTTTGTCTTGTCCCGGCGCTCGGTGCACGGCGATTGTTCACGGCGCAATGCGGGCTGGATAGAGTTGTTATATGGGCGGAGAAAGATATCAATCAGACATCGCGTTCCCTTATTTCTGATCGATTCTACACCCGCAAGTCCGGCTTTTACATGCTCGAACAACAAAAATGTAGGAATTATGGTTGACTAATGTAGTAGGCTATTTCTGCGATTTCAGATCCCGTCATTTCATTACTTTCCGTGAACAAACTTCTGCCAACGCCCATGAAAATAGCGATTCTCGACGATTACCAGGACGCGGTCCGCCGGCTCGACTGTTTCAATTTATTGACAGGGCATGACGTCAAGGTCTTCCACAACTCGTCGCGTGGGCTCGGCCAGCTGGCGATCCGCCTGGCGCCCTTCGATGCGCTGGTGCTGATCCGCGAGCGCACGGCCTTCCCGCGCGCCTTGCTGGCCAGGCTGCCCAAGCTGAAACTGATCGCGCAGACGGGCAAGGTGTCCGGCCACATCGACGTGGCGGCGGCCACCGAGCTCGGCATCGCGATCGCCGAAGGCAGCGGCTCGCCGGTGGCGCCGGCCGAGCTGACCTGGGCGCTGATCATGGCGGCGTCGCGCCGCATCGTGCCGTATGCGAACAATCTGAAGGACGGGCTGTGGCAGACGGCGTCGATCAATCCCGAACTGAACCGATTGGGGCGCGTACTGCACGGCCGTACCTTGGCGATCTGGGGATACGGCAAGATCGGGCGCTTGCTGGCCGCGTACGGCAAGGTATTCGGGATGCGGGTGACGGTGTGGGGCAGCGAGCGCAGCCGGGCCGCGGCCGAAGCCGACGGCTTCACGGCGGCGCCGTCGCGCGCGGCGTTTTTCGCGGAAGCGGATGTGCTGAGCCTGCATCTGCGCCTGGCGGACGCAACACGCGCTCTGGTGACCGCCGAGGATCTTGGACGGATGAAGCCGGATGCGCTGTTCGTGAATACGAGCCGGGCGGAACTGGTGGCCGAAGGGGCGCTGGAAGCGGCCCTGCGCCAGGGGCGGCCGGGGCAGGCGGCGCTGGATGTGTTCGCCAATGAGCCGCTGGCGGTGGATGCGCCCTTATTGAAGATGCCGGTGGTGCTGGCGACGCCGCATCTGGGGTATGTCGAGCAGGATAGTTATGAAATGTATTTTCGGGCGGCGTTCGAGAATGTGGTCAATTTCGCGAATGGCAGGCCGACGGGGATATTGAATACCGATGTGTCGGCGCGGTAGGGTGGACGGCGCGCTGTCCGCGCGTTCAACCAAGCGCCGCGTCACCCCACCCTTTGTTCACCGGAACTCCGGCTCGCCCGTGAAATTCGGTTTGCGCACCGGCATCTCGTGCCGCCGCGTCCACAACCCGGCCCAACCCGGCGGCCAGGCAATCGCCGGCCCGGCATAGGCCGGCAAGCCGGCGCGCACCGCCACCACCGGCACCGGCGGCATCTCGACCAGGCCGCCGTCGCGCGAGGGCGCCATGTCGAAGCTGTACATATAACCCGGTAGCAGGGCATCGCACACGCCGGCGAACCAGGCGGTGTGGTCTTCGTCGCGGCCGAGCGCGCGCGCCAGGCCTTCGGGGTCGAACCTGGCCAGCGCGTGGATGAGTTCCTCGGTGCTGGCGCCGGGCGCGTCGCCCCAGCCCATTACCGGGTTGCCGTTGTAGTCGGCGCCGGAACCATACCAGCCTTCGCGCCAGGGGCGCTGCATCCAGTCGCGCTGGCCGGCGAACAGATGCCAGCGCCAGTGCAGGCCGGACGGCTTGGGCCAGGCGTGCAGATACAGTTTTTCGTAGCCGGCCATGTGCAGGTCGCGCACCATCGCCATCAGGCGCGCGTGCGGCATGCGGTCCGGCGGCGAGCGGCGGAACAGGATCGCTTCGCCGTCGGCGTGCTGCACTTCGTCGGTCGACAAATTGAGATCGTGGGGACGCGTTTCGTTGCCGAAGCGCGCCGAGATCCAGCCGGTCAGCAGATTGACGTGGGTGATGACGCCATAGCCGCGATGGCGTTGAAAAATAACGGTTCCGGGAGCGACGGGTTTCATGTGGAGGCGGGCTCATGCCCTGGAAAGAAATCAGGCGATGGATCGGCGAGCGAAGATCAGTATACTCAGCCGATCCTGCAGATTCTAGCGCAGTCACGTGCGGATGCACCACCGTTTGCGGCTATCATGGGCCACCTTTTTTTACTGCCTTTACAAACCATCATGACTTTGCGGATCATCGCCACCGGCGGCACTTTCGACAAACATTACAATGAACTCAAGGGCACTCTCGGCTTTGCCGAGAGCCACCTGCCTGAAGTCATCGCCCGCTCGCGGATGACGGTGCCGGTGGCGCTGGAAGTCCTGCCCCTGCTGGACTCGCTCGACATGCAGGATGCCGACCGCCAGCGCGTCCTGGCCGCCTGCCGGGGCGCCGCCGAACGGGCGATCGTGATCGTGCACGGCACCGACACCATGCGCGACACCGCCGAAGTGCTGGGCGCGGCCGTCAGCGACAAGACCATCGTGTTCACCGGCGCCATGATCCCTTACGCCATTGCCAACTCGGATGCGCTGTTCAACTTCGGCTTTGCCTGTGCCGCCGCGCAGACCTTGCCGCCCGGCGTGTACGTGGCGATGAACGGTAAGGTGTTTACATGGGATAACGTGACCAAGAACCGCGCCGCCGGCGTCTTCCAGGCGCTGTAATTGCAGAAAATATAGTTCTTTCCTGGAGGCTCCAGAACGCTGCCCCTTGTCGTGTATTTCTATAATCGTTCTTCCACGAACACAGGAGGACAACACGATGAGCGAGCAGCGCCCCATCCTGACCACCCGCCAGGGCCACCCCGTCCGCGACAACCAGTCGCTGCGATCGGTAGGTGAACGTGGCCCGGCGACCCTCGAGAACTACCAGTTCATTGAAAAGATCACGCATTTCGACCGCGAGCGCATCCCCGAACGGGTGGTGCATGCGCGCGGCACCGGCGCCCACGGTTATTTCGAAGCCTACGGCAGCATCGGCGACGAGCCGGCCGGCAAATACACCCGCGCCCGGGTCTTGAACGAGGTCGGCGTGCAGACGCCGGTATTCCTGCGTTTCTCGACCGTGATCGGCGCCAAGGAATCGCCGGAAACGGCACGCGACCCGCGCGGCTTCGCCATCAAGCTGAAAACCGTCGACGGCAACTGGGACCTGGTCGGCAACAACCTGAAAGTGTTCTTCATCCGCGATGCGATCAAGTTCCCGGACATGATCCACGCCTTCAAGCCGGACCCGGTCACCAACCAGCAGGAACCCTGGCGCTTCTACGACTTCATCGCGAACCACCCGGAATCGCTGCACATGGTTACCTGGGTCAAGAGCCCATGGGGCATCCCGGCCAACTACCGCGAGATGGAAGGCTC
>Ga0308164_10004167_pt1 | contig 12435 bp, 10 predicted proteins | sample PhyTR2_FD_201031 | JGI IMG/M metagenome (GOLD analysis project Ga0308164, IMG submission 201031) | Phyllosphere microbial communities from UC Gill Tract Community Farm, Albany, California, United States - DLSLT.R2 | ecosystem: Host-associated > Plants > Phyllosphere > Unclassified | place: USA... | reverse complement strand
ACCAGGGCTGCCGCAACGCCGCCAAGACGAGCATGGACACGACCTATCTGCCGCTCGCCGCTGCCCATGGTGCGGAAATTCGCGCTGGGTGCCGCGTGCTGTCGTTTGAATTCGACGCCGGCGGCCGGATCAGCGCGGTCGTGTACCGGCAGGGTGACGCGGAACACCGCCAGCGCTGTTCGGCGGTCTTCCTGTGCGCTGGGGGTGTCGAAACACCGCGCCTCTTGCTCAACCTGGGTATCGCCAATTCGAGCGGTCAGGTGGGACGCAACTTCATGGCGCATGTCGCGACGCAAGTTTGGGGCCGGTTCGATGCCGATATGCGGATGAATCGCGGTTACCCGTCGTCGCTCATCAGCGAGGATATGCTGCGCCCCGACGATGCTGGCTACGCCGGTGGCTATCTGATCCAGAGCCTGGGAGTGTTGCCAGTCAATCTTGCCACCGGTCTCGCACGCGGCGCGGGCATGTGGGGCGAACGCCTCCAGACTATCTTGCGCGGCTACAATCATATGGCGGGGATCGGCATCAACGGGGAATGCCTGCCCCATCCGGACAATCGCTTGACGCTTGCCGACGAGACCGACGCCTTCGGCCACCGCAAGGCGCGGATTGACTTCAGCTACCACGCCAACGAGCATGCCATCGATCGCCACGCCCGCCGCACGCTTAGCGACATCTGGGCGGCGGCGGATGCGAAAGACATCTTCGCCGTCGATCGCTCCGCGCATACCATCGGCACCTGTCGCATGGGGCATGACGGCGACGAGGCGGTAGTCGACGCGGATGGTCGCAGTTTCGACATTCCCAATCTGATGATCTGCGACAACTCGATCTTTCCAAGCGCGCTGGCGGCGAACCCGGCACTGACGATCATGGCGCTGTCGCTGCGCACCGCCGACCGGTTTATCGCATCCCGTCGCTAGGTGGGTGAGCATGCGGCTGGCACCAAAAATCACTTCGCGATGATCCGGTATGCTGGGTCGACGACACGCCCGAATAGCAGGCGCCAAGGCGACCGGGCGCGCCGTGGCCTCGCTCAAACCTGGGCGCGGTTGGCAAGGCCGATTGCTCACATCGTGATTGCCGCATAGCGTCTATCGTTCATTCTTACCGGAAGGCCGCGATGTCACCCCCCATGGATCGAACCCCTATGAGTCGTCGCAGCATCCTGATCGCCGCCGGTGCTACATCGGCAGCGTTGGTGGCGAGCACACCCGCGCTGGCGGCGACACCGGGCCTGCCGGCGTCATGGGATCAGCAGCCGCGGATACCGTTATGGCCGAAGGGCACGCCCGAAACCGGCTTTGCCGCGCAACCGCAGCCAGCCGACTACCCCAAGAATTTCGTACGCAACGTGGCGCAGCCCGAGTTGCGCGTATTCGTCCCCGCGCGCTCGAACGGCCAGGCGGTGCTGTCGATCCCCGGCGGCGCCTACACGTTCGTCTCGGTCGTCAACGAGGGGATCGACGTCGCGCGCCGGATGAACGCGCTCGGCTACACGGTGTTCGTGCTTATCTACCGCCTGCCCGGTGAAGGTTGGACACACCGCGCCGACGTGCCGTTGCAGGATGCGCAGCGCGCAGTGCGCGTGATCCGGTCGCGCGCTGCCGAATATCGTCTCGATCCCGCGACGCTGGCGGTGGTCGGCTTCTCGGCTGGCGGGCACCTTGCCGCAAGCCTTGCGACCGGGTTCGGCGAGGCGGTGGCGCCGGTGCGCGATGCGATCGACCGTCTGGACGCCCGCCCTGCGCATGTCGGGTTGATCTACCCGGTCATCAGCCACGTCCCCGGCATCGGCCATGCCGATTCGAGCCTGAAGCTGCTTGGCCCCTCCCCCGACGCCGCGCTGATCGCCCGCCGCTCACCCGCCGAGCACGTCACCGCGGCGACCCCGCCGATCTTCCTCGCCCACGCACTGGACGACCCCGCGGTGCCTGCGGAGAACAGCGTCATCATGATGCGCGCGATGCAGGCGGCGAAACGCCCGGTCGAGGCGCATTTCTTCCAGCGCGGCGGGCACGGCTTCGGCACCGGCGAGCCCGACCTGCCCGCCAGCGCCTGGCCCGACCTGTTCCTGCGCTGGATCGCCGACCGCGTCGCTGCCGCTTGACCCGACACGGAATGGAGACCGTCATGACCGGATGGACCAGGCGCGACATGCTCCGCACCAGCAGCGCGGTCGTCGCCGGCACGATGCTGGCGGACGTGGCCGGCGCTGCCGCAACGCCGCAGCCATCGAGCGAGGCGCTGGCGCATGTCGCGCCCGAACTGCGCCCGGCCGCGCGGCAGATCATGCTGCTCTCCGCACAGGGTGGCCCGTTCACCGACGCCAAACTGCCCAAGCTGCGCGCGACGGGCGCGGCCGGCGCCCAACCGCCACTTGCCGACATACCCGTTCAGACGCGGCAAATTGTGGTCGGTCGCGGACAGCCCGACGTCACCGTCTATGTCGTCAATGCGAGGCCCGGTGGTCCAGCGCGCCCGGCGATCCTGCATACGCATGGCGGCGGTTTCATCGTCGGGTCGGCAAAGCAGGAACTCGCTTATCTCCAGCAACTGGCCAAGGACATCGACTGCGTCATCGTCACCGTCGAATACCGCCTGGCGCCCGAGACGCGCTACACCGGCTCGATCGAGGAGAATTACGCGGGGTTGCGCTGGCTCCATGCGCAGGCCGCGATGCTCGGCGTCGACCGCAGCCGGATCGCGGTGATGGGCGAAAGCGCGGGCGGCGGCCACGCCGCGCTGCTCGCGATCGTCGCGCGGGATCGCGGCGAGGTGCCGGTCGCGTTCCAGTCGCTGATCTATCCGATGCTCGACGATCGCACCGGCGGCGCAGTCCGGCTGCCGCCGTTCATCGGCGCGGTCGGCTGGGATGGCCCGGCCAATCAATATGGTTGGCGCTCGTTCCTCGGCATGGCGCCCGGCACCGCGCAGGTACCCAGCGCCGCCGTCCCCGCGCGCGTCGCCGACCTGCGCCGCCTGCCGCCCGCCTTCATCGCGGTCGGCGGCGTCGACCTGTTCGCACTCGAGGACATGACGTACGCGCGACGCCTCACCGAAAGCGGCGTCGCGACCGAATTCCTGCTCGTCCCCGGCGCGTTCCACGGCTTCGACCGCGTTGCACCGGAGACGCCGCAAGCGCAGCAGTTCACCCACGCCAAACTCGCCGCACTACGCCGCGCGTTTGCCACCGGTGGATGAGACTCTCGCCCCTCCCCAGTCGTGACAGGATCTGCATCGCCAGTGCGCATAGGAGCACGCGGTCTGATAGGCCTCATTGCCCTGAGGTAACGATTTTTGATCGCCCGCGAGGGGCCGGGCAACGGCACGCGTAGGTAATGCATTGGGCAAAGGAACGATGATGATCGACGACCTGGACGTCCGGCTGGCGCGTATCGCCTCGGTGACGTTGACCGACGAACTCGAGGGTCTCGAACACGCCGTGCTGGGTCGGATAGCGACCGAACGGGCCCAGACCGACACAATGCTTCGTCTCGGCGTCGCCGCCGTCACTGGCGCATTGCTGCTCGGCGGACTCAGTTCGCTTGACCAGACACGACCGACGCAGGCGGTCGGCGCGTTCGAGATGCTGGGCGGGGCAAGCGCCCTTGCGCCGTCCACCCTGCTGGGCGGATCGTGATGAGGCCGCGTACCGGCGTGCTGCTCATCATCCTCGCAGCGTTTGTGGCCGCGATCGCGGGTGTCATCGCGGGCCGCGTGTTGACCGTTCCAGCCGCGACGCCCGCCGCCGAATTGCACGCCGTCCTGCATGACCGGATGGATCTGAATCCCGATCAGACGACGAGGCTCGACGCGCTGGAGCACGTTTATGCGGTCCGTCGCGCGGCGATCGAACGTCGGATGCGGGCCGACAACACGGTGCTCGCCGCCGCGATCGAGACCGAGCACGGCTATGGTCCGGGCGTCGCCGCCGCTGTCGACCGCACGCACGCCACGATGGGGGAACTGCAAAAGGCGACACTCGCGCACATCTTCGCAATGCGCCAAGTGTTGACGCCTAGACAGGCCCCGCAGTTCGATGCCGCGGTGGTCAAAGCCTTGACCGACGACTCCCATGCCGCGAAGTGACGACCGCGTTCACTTCGATGTCCGATGCCGAGCTGGTCACGCTGGCGCTCGCACGCGAGGACGCCGCATTCGCCGAAATCGTCCGTCGGCATCGTGCCCCCCTCTACCGGCTCGCGCGCGCGAGCCTGGGGGATGCCGACGACGCACTCGACGCGACCCAGGACAGTTTCGTACGCGCGTATCGATCGCTCAGCCGGTTCGATCTCGAACGACCGCTGCGCCCTTGGCTGGTACGGATCGTACTGAACGCCTGTCGGGACCGCATACGACGGCGGATGGTGCGCCGCTATATGCTGCCGTTCGCCGCCGAGGCGCATGATCGGGTCGCCGACGACTCCCCGCATCAGGGCGTCGTAGCCGGCGACCGGCAAGACCTTGAGCGAACCCTGCGCGCGATCGCCGCGCTTCCCGCCGCCACGCGCGAGCCGCTGGTCCTCTGCGCGATCGACGGCATGAGCCAGGCGGACGCGGCGACGATTCTTGGCATAAGCATCAAGGCCGTGGAGACACGTGTTCGGCGCGCTCGGGAGGCTTTACGAACCGCGCTCGATCGCGTCTGACGAGGAAAATCACGCGCCGTCGAGGGGGCGACGTCCGGCGTGCGTACCATTATCACCACCCATGCGGTACTCTGGAGCCTGAATGCACGACCATCTTACCCGCCGCACGGTGTTGCGCGGTGCCGGCCTCGCTGGCGGGGCCGCTGCGTTTGCAGCCTGGATGCCGGCATGGGCGCAGTCGGTCTCGTCCGGGCTGATCGCACCGCTACCAACGGTGTCGGGCGACGACATCCGCCTGACGATCGCGCGGCAACGCATGACGATCGATGGACGTCTAATGAAGGCAATCGGGATCAATGGCACGGTTCCGGGCCCGTTGATCCGCCTGCGCGAAGGCCAAACCGCGCGCCTGTCGGTCGTCAACGACCTCGACGAGGACAGTTCACTGCACTGGCACGGGCTGCTCGTACCCGCGCAATATGATGGCGTACCCGGCGTCTCGTTTCCCGGTATCGCCCCGCGATCGACCTATGTCGCGGAGTTTCCGGTCCGACAGGCAGGCACCTATTGGTATCACAGCCATTCGGGTTTGCAGGAGCAGCTCGGGCTCTATGGTCCGATCGTCATCGATCCCGCGGACATCGATCCGGTCGCGTCGACCCGCGAGCATGTCATCGTGCTGTCGGATCACAGTCCGTCGTCGCCCGCCGCGATCTTCCGGCGGATGAAGCTTGGCGATGGCTATTACGACTTTCAGAAGCAGACGCTCGCGGGAACGCTGGCAGGCCGCGACCAGCCGCTGAAGGACCGGCTGAATTGGGGCGGGATGCGGATGTCTCCAACCGACATCGCCGACGGGACCGGCGCTGCTTATGTCTATCTCGTCAACGGCCACGGCCCCCGCGACAATTGGACGGCATTGTTCACACCGGGCGAACGCGTCCGCCTGCGGATCATCAACGCCTCGTCGATGACGACTTTCAACGTCCGCATTCCCGGCCTGCCGATGACGATCGTGCAGGCCGATGGGCAGAACGTCCGGCCCGTCGCCGTCGACGAATTCCAGATCGGCGTCGCCGAAACCTATGACGCGATCGTGGTTCCCGGTGATTTGGCCTACACGCTGGTCGGTGAAAGCGTCGATCGATCGGGCATGGCCCGCGCGACACTTGCGCCCCGCGCCGGCATGACGGCCGCCGTTCCACCGCTCCGTGCACGACCATTGGCGACGATGATCGACATGGGCATGGGCGGAATGAGCCATGCCAGCATGGAGAAAGGCGACCCACACCGCGGGGTCGATCCGACCGCCGAACGGAATGCATCGGCGCAACTCGCGACGCCCGGAACGCCCGCAAGGGCTACGCGATCACCCGCCATGCCCGGACCGACGGCGAAAATGCCCCCCACCGTGGATCATGGAGCGATGCCGGGCATGGACCATTCGGCCATGGCAATGGGGCAGCCCTCGGCCATGCACGGGAGCGACATGGCCGACATGGCCGACATGAAGATGTCGATGCGCGACTTCTCGAACGCGCCGGCGATCGATCGGAACCCCGGCGTTCAGACGGTCGCGATGGCCCCGATCGATCGCACCGATTATCCGGGCCAAGGCTTGGAAAATGTCGGGCATACGGTGCTGACCTATCGCGATCTGGTCGCCCTGGAGCGCAACCCCGACGTCCGCGCGCCGACCCGGCAGCTCGACATACACCTGACGGGCAACATGGAGCGCTTCATGTGGTCGTTCGACGGCGTGAAGATGTCGGACACGATGGACCCGTTTCCCTTCACCCTCGGCGAGCGTGTCCGCGTGACGCTTATCAACGATACGATGATGGCCCATCCCATCCATCTCCATGGTCATTTCTTCGAACTGGTGACCGGACACGGCGACCATGCACCGCGCAAGCATACGGTGATCGTCCAGCCGGGCGGCAAGGTAAGCTGGGATCTTACCGCCGACGCGGTCGGCGACTGGGCGTTTCATTGTCACATGCTCTACCATATGCATGCCGGGATGATGCGGACGGTGAGCGTCCGTCCGGCGGGAGACACGGCATGAACCGCGTCCTCGCACTACTGCTTATCGGAAGCGCAACGATCGCAACGCGTGCCCTTGCGCAGGATCACGCGATGCACGGCATGACCATGCCAGGTATGGCGATGCCCGCAAAACCGAAGCGCGCTAAACCCGCGCCTCCCAAGCTTCAGCCTGCCAAGCGTGCGACTGCAAAGACACCGACGCGCTCTGCCACAGCGCGGAAGGCTTCGACGGTTCGCCCGACGGCCCCAGCTGCGCGCCCGTCTGCGGAACCCGCGATGCCGGCCATGGATCATGCGCATATGCCCGGGATGGCGATGCCAGGTACGACGGCGCCCGGTATGACGGCCACCGGTATGACGGCGCCCGAGATGGACATGCCCGGCGGACATGCCGGTCATGACATGACTGCGCCCGCGATGGCCACCGACACGATCGCGCCGACGGGTACCGCGCTCCCGGCAGGCAATGCCCCTGCCCCGCCCTTACCAACCGGTCATTTTGCCGATCGTCAGTTCGGAGCCGCCGCTATGATGCCGGCCCGCGCGCAGATGATGCGGGAGAGCGGTGCGCAACGCCTGGCGCAGGTGATGTTCAACCTCGCCGAATATCAGATCCGCAACGGCAAGGACGGCTATCGCTGGGACGGCGAAGGCTGGTTCGGTGGCGATATCGACCGCGCGGTCATCAAGACCGAGGGCTCTGGCGCAGTCCGAGGCGGTGTCGAGGCCGCCGAGGTACAGGCGCTCTACAGCCATGCGATCGGCCCTTATTTCGATGTGCAGGCGGGTATTCGCCACGACTTCGCACCATCGCCGACGCGGAGCTATGCGACGATCGGCGTCGAGGGTCTCGCGCCGTACATGTTCGATACCGAGGCGGCGGTTTTTGTCTCGACCAAGGGGGACGTGCTCGGGCGGCTCGAAGGCTGGTATGACCAGCGCCTTGCTCAGCGGCTCGTGCTGCAGCCCCGGGTCGAATTCAATCTGGCCGCGCAGGATATTCCCCAAACGCGGGTCGGTGCAGGACTATCCGACGCCGAACTCGGCTTGCGCCTTCGTTACGAGATGGCGCGTGAGTTCGCCCCCTATGTCGGGATATCCTATGAGGCGAAGACCGGTCGCACCGCCGATTACGCGCGGGCCGACGGCAAGGATGTGACGACGACCAGCCTGGTTGCGGGTGTACGATTCTGGTTCTGATGGTGGTGTACGCGGCGCCGCGCAGCCACGTCGGCCTTCGCAGCGCTGTGCTTCACCGCTCCCCGAACAGGTCCCGCTGTGCCTTTTCGAGTTCCTCGGCATAGCGTCGTCGGACGAAACTTTCCGACAAGATGCCGAGCACTCGCCGGTCGTCGTCGAGCACTGCGAGTTCGTCTGCGCCCGATGCGTCGAAGCGACGCATGATCTCGGCAATATCCATGGTCGGCGTCAGCGCGGAGTCGATGTTGATCGCCAGCGGGCCGACCGGCGACTGCGGATCGAGCCCTTCCGCATAGGCCGTCGGGGTCTGGACAATGCCTGCATACCGATCCTCGCCATCGATCAGCACTGTACGGCTGGTCGCACCGAGCGGCACGCGGCGTCGGAACTCGGCGATCATGATCCCCGCCGGCAACGGCTTGGCATCACGCCGCATCATCCGCCCCGCGGTCAATGTCTTGACCCAGCCGACGTCGCGCGCGCTCTTGATCGTCTCGCCGCGCAAATGCAGTCGCCAGGTCGAGAAGCTGTAGCCGAAGGTCTCGCGCACGATGGTCGATGAGACCAGCGCCGCCGCCAGTACCGCGCCGGTGAGCGCGAAATCATGCGTCGCCTCCAGCACCAGCATCGCCATCGTCATCGGCCCGCCGACCACCGCGACCGCGAGCGCGGCCATCCCGACCAGCGCGGCATTGCGCGGATCGACCACGTCCTGCCCGGCCAGCGCAGCCAGGCTGCTGGCAAACAAATGGCCGACCAGTGTGCCCAGGAACAGCGACGCGAAGAACAGCCCACCACGAAAGCCGAAGCCCAGCGACACGATCGACGCCGCGCATTTCGCGAGGAAGATCATCGCGATGAACGCCAATGATGCCCCCAAAGCGAGATCGGCATGAAGCGCGCCATGTCCTGCAGACAGGACTTGCGGTGAGACCAGCGCGATGGGGATGAGCAAAAGGCCGCCGATTGTCGGCCGCGACCATTCCGGCAGTTTTGCGCGCCGCGATGCGGTTTCGACCAGCGCCACCGCACGCATCAGGACGATACCGATCCCGGCACACAGCGCGCCAAGCCCAGCATAGATCAGATAGTGATGCGTCTCGGTCGGCATCGTCGAGACCGAATCGATAACATAGGGCTGAATACCGAGAAGCTGCGCGACCAGCGTCCCCGCCAGCGCCGCCGCCACCACTGGGGCGAGCGCGGTCGGCGTGTAGGCACCGATCACGATCTCGAACGCATAGAAGGCGCCGGCAAGCGGTGCACCGAAGGCTGCCGCGATCGCCGCGCCCGTCCCGGCGCCGACGAGATTCCGCAGGTCGGCACGGCGCAGATTGAACACACGACCGGCGACCGATCCGATTGCGCCGCCCAGTTGCGCATAGGCCGCCTCAAGCCCGACCGACGCGCCGAACCCGTTGGACAGCATAGTCTGTACCGAGATGACGAGGCTGTCGGACACCGACATCCGACCACCGTGCAGCGCGTTCGCTTCGACCGCATCGACCATCCGGCGCTTGCGCGATCGGACGGCCAAGGAAAAAGCCGCCAGCACGACCCCGCCGATCGGCAGCACGACGAGTGCGCCCGCCGGTAATGCCGGCAGCGCGCTCAAACGCCCGGCCGACGACAGGCCGAACAGCACATGCTGCAACGTCCGCGCAATCGCGCCCTGTAGAACACTGAGCAGCCCCGCCCCCGCCCCGACGAGCGTCGCCAGCACGATGAAGGCAGCCTCGCTCGCGCGGACACGGCGGCGAATCCATTTGAGGAAGGAAAGAGCGTGCAGGGTCGTGCGCCAGGCCGGGGATTCGGTCTTGCTCATCTACGTCGGGACGCGCCAATCATGACAGGAATTTCGTTCGCCATTCGACCAACACACCGACCGCAGGTTCAGGACCGGGTTTCTGCTCCTCCCCCGCCGCAGTCCGTGCGACGACGGAATGCTTCGAGGACAAGCTGCCGACGACTGCGGCGCTGTTCCAAATCGACAAGACCAAACATAGTGACCACCTTCGACATCCCGTCGGCGGTGAACAGCGTGCGCACAAGGCGTTGATCCGACCATCTTGAGCCAAGTCGAGCCGGTCATCGCGCACGCCAGACACGCGCGAACGCGTGCTTCGATGGGCATTTCAATACTAGCGTTCGCGTCGGACTTGCCCGTCGAACATCGTCGTCGTCCGACCGCCGACCCAGACCTGTCCGTTCCCATCCTGTGCGACGTCGATGCGTCCATCGCGACCGATGCACGAGCCCTGCGCAGCAACATAGCGATCGTGCGCACGGCCGCTGGCGAACAGCCATTGGCCGACCGAGGCGTTGAGGCTGCCGCAGACCGGGTCCTCGATCAGCGCGCCGTGCGCATCGCTGAAGATCGCGCGGATCTCGAACGCGGCGTCGCTGCCAGCCGGGTGCGGGCCGACGATCCCGATGTCGATGCGCCGGGAATGATGGCGGGCAGGCTCGACCGCCAGCACGTCCGCAGCGGTCGCGAGCATCACCGCGATCCAGCCGGGACCGTTGTCGACCCACTGCGCATCGACGATCGCGGCGCGGTCGATCCGCAGCAGGTCGGCCACTTCCAAGATTTCCACTTCGGTCGGCATGCCGCTGCGGATCAACGGCGGTGCGGCGAACGCGAGCCGGTTGTTGTCGCGGCGGACCTCGACGAGACCAACGCCGCATTCCTGCACGATCACGCCCGCGCGTTTCGGCGTGCCCCCCGCCTCCAGCCACGCATGGCATGTCCCCAGCGTCGGATGCCCGGCGAACGGCAGTTCGCGCGCGAGCGTGAAGATGCGGACGCGGTAGTCGGCAAGGGTATCGGTTGTAGGTAACAGGAACGTGGTTTCCGACAAATTGAGCCAGCGCGTGATGCGCTGCATGTCGTCGGTCGAAAGGCCCTCCGCGTCGGCGACGACCGCGAGCGGATTGCCGGTGAACGGCGCGGTGCCGAACACGTCGACCAGCTTGAAGGCCTTGGTCATGAGCGAGTCTCCGGTTGGCGGCGGTATTGCCAAGCTCGAGTCAGGAGCGGTGCGTCGATCCGGCGGACCGTATCGCCGACCGCCCCGCGCCAGCAGGCGGAAGCCTGGATCGCCTGGGTAACTACGCGCAGGCTCCCGCCCGCCCCGCCGCACGCCGCGGTCGCCGCGCGATCGATCCGGCGCAGCGCACGGCGTGCCAAGGCCGGCGTGGGCGATGACAGGTCCGCGCGCGGCACCGTGACGGCGTACCGCTCGGGGCCGATACGCATTTCGCGCGCGATGCTTGGCGCGGACAGCGTGGCTAGCATTAAGGCGGCGAGAGTTTTGGTCGTCATGAGAACCTCCTGTGCAGGCGCACCGATGCCGATTTACGGCTGGCCAGGACAGGGACGGATGCGTACGATCGGGGTGAACTGTATTGGTCAAGAGAGCGGTACGATGGCGACGAACATGCTCGAGACGCGGACCGGACAGGTCATGCACGTCATTCGCGATCGGATCGAGCGGCGGACGCTGACACCCGGCGCGCGGCTACCGTCGGTGCGCGCAATGGCCGAGACGATCGGGTTTTCCAAATCCACCGTGGTCGAGGCGTATGACCGGCTCGCCGCCGACGGGACGATCCGGTCGCGACCCGGATCTGGCTTCTACGTCGCCTCGCCGCTCGCCCCGCTGGCGCTTAACCGATTGGGTGGCGCGGTTGAGCGCGAAGTTGATCCGCTGTGGATGCTGCGCCAGTCGCTCGCCGATGGTGGCAAGCGCATCAAGCCTGGCTGTGGCTGGCTGCCGGACGAGTGGCTGGCCGGCGATGCGATCCGCAAGGGGCTGCGGGCCGCGGCGCGTGACACCCGCGATCGCGCGCTGACCGGTTATGCCTCGCCGCAGGGATCGTTGCCGCTGCGCGCGCTGCTCGCCCGGCGGCTCGCCGGACAGGGCGTCGATGCCGCGCCCGATCAGATCCTGCTAACCGACAGCAGTACGCATGCGCTCGACCTCGTCTGCCGCTTCCTGCTCGAACCGGGCGACACCGTGCTGGTCGACGATCCGTGCTATTTCAACTTCCTCGCGTTGCTCCGCGCGCACCGCGTCAAGGTCGTCGGCGTGGCGATGACGCCGACTGGGCCGGACGTGACGGCATTCGCCGCCGCACTCACCGAGCATCGCCCGCGTTTCTATCTGACCAACTCCGCGGTCCATAATCCGACCGGCGCGACGCTGGCCGCCGCGACCGCGCACAAACTGCTGAAGCTTGCCGACGCGCATGATCTCGTCATCGTCGAGGATGATATCTTCGCCGATTTCGAACATGCGATCGCACCCCGGCTGGCCGCGTTCGACGGTCTCGACCGCGTGATCCGGATCGGCAGCTTCTCCAAATCTGTGTCAGCCGCCATCCGCTGCGGGCATATCGCCGCGCGACCGGACTGGGTCGAGGCGCTTGCCGACCTGCGGATCGCGACGTCGATGTCGGGCAATCCGCTGTCGGCCGATCTGCTCCACGGCGTACTGACCGACGGCAGCTATCGCCGGCATGTCGAGACCCTCCGCGCTCGGCTGGCGCGCGCGATGGCGCGGACGGTGAAGCGACTGCGCGCGGTCGG
>Ga0308164_10004164_pt1 | contig 12438 bp, 9 predicted proteins | sample PhyTR2_FD_201031 | JGI IMG/M metagenome (GOLD analysis project Ga0308164, IMG submission 201031) | Phyllosphere microbial communities from UC Gill Tract Community Farm, Albany, California, United States - DLSLT.R2 | ecosystem: Host-associated > Plants > Phyllosphere > Unclassified | place: USA... | reverse complement strand
TGTACTCGCGTTAATGCGGTAAACGACGATAAGGGACGGCCCAGCCGTACCTTATCGTCTTCCCCGCGAAGGCGGGGATCCAAGTTCTGCATGAGCCGACGTAACGCTAGCAAACTTGGGGGAGTTGATGCCATTGGCATCCACTCCGCCTTCGCGGGAACGACGGTTCATCCGTCAACACCGAATTCGTTTCACCGCCTGCTCGAAGAAGCAGGCGTTTTCACTGATGCCATCAGCCTTATCGGTGTAACGAGCCGAGGGTATTGAAGAGGACACCCATGCAAAATAGTTTGTTGAAGCCACGTATCATCGACGTCGAAGCTCTCGGCGCCGGCCACGCGAAAGTCGTGATGGAGCCGTTCGAACGTGGTTATGGTCACACGCTGGGTAACGCGCTGCGCCGCGTCCTGCTGTCGTCGATGATCGGCTATGCGCCGACCGAAGTGACGATCGCCGGCGTCGTGCACGAATACTCGTCGCTGGACGGCGTGCAGGAAGACGTGGTCGACCTGCTGCTGAACCTGAAGGGCGTCGTGTTCAAGGTGCACAACCGTGACTCCGTCACGCTGACCCTGAAGAAGGACGGCGAAGGCCCGGTCCTGGCATCGGACATCGACCTGCCGCACGACGTCGAGCTGATCAACCCGGATCACGTGATCGCCCACCTGACAGCCGGCGGCAAGCTGGACATGCAGATCAAGGTCGAAAAAGGCCGCGGCTATGTGCCGGGCAACGTCCGCCGCCTGTCGGAAGACACGAACAAGACCATCGGCCGCATCATCCTGGACGCATCGTTCTCGCCGGTCCGCCGCGTGTCGTACGCCGTGGAATCGGCCCGCGTCGAGCAGCGTACCGACCTGGACAAGCTGATCATCAACATCGAGACCAACGGCGTCATCACCCCGGAAGAGGCGATCCGCCAGTCGGCACGCGTGCTGGTCGACCAGCTAAACGTGTTCGCCGCCCTGGAAGGCACCGAAGCCGCCGCGGAAGCGCCATCGCGCGCACCGCTGGTCGATCCGATCCTGCTGCGTCCGGTGGACGACCTGGAACTGACCGTCCGTTCGGCAAACTGCCTGAAGGCCGAGAACATCTACTACATCGGCGACCTGATCCAGCGTTCGGAAAACGAACTGCTCAAGACGCCGAACCTGGGCCGCAAGTCGCTGAACGAGATCAAGGAAGTCCTGGCTTCCCGTGGTCTGACCCTGGGCATGAAGCTGGAAAATTGGCCGCCAGCCGGCCTCGAGAAGTAATGAGAAGTACCTGCCGCCCGCGCAATTCGGCGTGGGCGGCATTCACCCTGTAGAACCGGTCCGCGTTCCTGTGCACCTGCGCATGAACGATCGAAGAACTGGAATTTAAAACTCTTTAAAGGAATCACCATGCGTCACCGTCACGGCCTTCGTAAGCTGAACCGCACCTCGTCCCACCGTCTCGCCATGCTGCGCAACATGACCGTCTCGCTGCTGCGTCACGAAGCGATCAAGACCACCGTTCCTAAAGCCAAAGAACTGCGCAAAGTCGTCGAGCCGATCATCACCCTGGGCAAGAAAGACACCCTGGCTAACAAGCGTCTGGCATTCGCCCGTCTGCGCGACCGCGAAATCGTCCAGAAGCTGTTCGCCGACATCGGTCCGCGTTTCGCGAACCGTAACGGCGGCTACACCCGCATCCTGAAAATGGGCTTCCGCGTTGGCGACAATGCACCGATGGCCTACGTCGAACTGACCGACCGTCCGGAAGTCGGCGTCGACGAAAACGCACCGACCGCCGAGTAATCGACAGCGTCGTGCACCAGAAAACCAGGCTCCGCGCCTGGTTTTTTTTCGCCTGTTCACGCCGGCGTGCAGCCCGGCAAGGCGCGGTGTACCATTGCCGACGCGCCGAACCAACCGATACCCATCCATGCCCCGATTCCTTTCGACGATTTCCCGTATCTTCACCTTCATCGGCGCATTGCTGCTGGGCTGGGCCGCCATCACGGCGCCGGCCCGCGCCGCCGACGATTTTCTGCCGCCGGAACAGGCTTTCCAGTTCTCCGCCCGCATGCTCGATGCCCACACGGTGGTCGTGAACTACGCGATCGCCGACGGCTATTACATGTACCGCGAGCGCTTCAAGTTCAGCGCCGCCGGCGCCAAGCTCGGCGCGCCGCAGATCCCGCCGGGCAAGATCAAGTTCGACGAGACCTTCAACAAGGACGTCGAGACCTACCACAAGGGCGTCGAGATCCGCATCCCGGTCGAAGGCAGCGGACCGTTCACGCTCAACGCCACCGGCCAGGGCTGCGCCGACAAGGGCTTGTGCTATCCGCCGCAGGATGCCTCCGTCAAATTGACGGCGGGCGAGGGCGGCGCGGCTGCCGGTCCGCAGATCAGCCTGCCGGGCGCGCAGGGCGGGACGCCGCAATTCTCGCTGCCGGGCCAGCCCGCGCCGCAAGCCGACGCCCCCGCCAACCAGTCGGCACCGCCTGCGCAGGCCGCACGCGCGCCGGCGGCGCAAGCGCCTTCCGAGCTGTCGGGCATCGCTGCATTGCTGCAGGGCGGGCGCCTGCTGGCGATCCTGCCGGCCTTCGTCCTGCTCGGCCTCGGCCTGGCGTTCACGCCCTGCGTGCTGCCGATGGTGCCGATCCTGTCCTCGATCATCGTGGGAGAAGGCAACAACGTCAAACGCGGGCGCGGCTTCATCCTGTCGGTGGCCTACTCGCTCGGCATGGCGATCGTCTACACGGCGCTCGGCGTGGCCGCCGGGCTGGTGGGCGAGGGCCTGTCGGCCGCGCTGCAGAACCCGTGGGTGTTGACGGCGTTTGCGCTCTTGATCGCGGCGATGGCGCTGTCGATGTTCGACGTCTACCAGCTGCAGATGCCGGCCAGCCTGCAGACCCGCCTGTCCGGCGCGTCCGGGCGCCAGTCGGGCGGCAAGCTGGCCGGCGTGTTCGTCATGGGTGCGATCTCGGCGCTGATCGTCGGTCCCTGCGTGGCGGCGCCGCTGGCCGGCGCCCTGGTCTACATCAGCCAGACGCGCGACGTCGTCATCGGCGGCGCCGCCCTGTTCGCGATGGCGCTCGGCATGAGCATCCCGCTGCTGCTGGTCGGCCTGTCGGCCGGCTCGCTGCTGCCGCGCGCCGGCATGTGGATGGAAGGCGTGAAACGCTTCTTCGGCGTGCTGATGCTGGCGATGGCCTTGTGGATGGTGACGCCGGTGCTGCCGGCGCTGGCGCAGATGCTGCTGTGGGCCGCGCTGCTGCTTGGCTACGGCGCTTATTTGTTGCGCGCGAAAGGCCACTGGATCGGCACCGCCGTCGGCGTGGCCAGCCTGGTGCTCGGCGCGACGCAGCTGGTGGGCATGGCCAGCGGCGGACGCGACGCGCTGGCGCCGCTGGCGCACCTGACCCGCGGCGGCGCACCGGCCCAGCCGCTGGCATTTACCCGCATCAAGACCGTCGAGCAGCTCGACGCCGCGCTGGCCGGACTGAAAGGCAAGACCGCGATGCTCGACTTTTATGCCGACTGGTGCGTGTCGTGCAAGGAGATGGAAAAGCTGACCTTCGTCGACCCGCAGGTGAAGGCGAAGCTGGCGGACAGCGTGCTGCTGCAGGTGGATGTGACGGCCAACGATGCGGCGGACCGGGCGATGCTGAAGCGTTTCGGGCTGTTCGGGCCGCCGGGGATCATTCTGTTCGGGCGCGATGGGACGGAACTGGCGGATAGCCGGGTGATCGGGTATCAGGACAGCGCGAAGTTTCTGGCGTCCCTGGGCAAGCTGAATTGACCGTCGCTCCTGCGAAGGCAGGGGCCCAAGTTCGCGGCGTATCGACGAACTTGGGCCCCTGCCTGCGCAGGGGCGACGTTTAAACGCAGGTGGCCGCAACCACCTTGCGATATTCAGCTGCGTGCCGTCTCGCCGCCACCCCGATGCTGCCATCCGCCGCGCTTGCCGCCATGCCCCATGCGCGCCGCCTTGTCATCGAAGGTCTTCTTCTGCTCCGGATTCAACACCGCATAAAAGCTGGAAACGGCGCCCAGGCGCTGTTCCATCACCGCGGTGCGCTGTTTCTGGCGCTCGATGTGCTGCGCCAGGCGCTGCGGGGCGCTCAAGCCGGCTTGCGCGGCGCGGTCCGGGCGGGCGCCGCGTTGCGGCCTCATCGACGCCACGAAGGCATTCCACGCGTTTTCCTGGGCCGGCGTGATCTTCAGTTCGTCGTGCAGTTTGGCCGCGCGCCTGGCGGCGAATTCGGCGCGCTTTTCCTGACTGACGGCGTGGCCGTGGCGGCCTTGCTCCGGCGCCTGGCCGGCGGTCTGCGCCTGCGCGCCGAGGGCGGCGGCGCCCAGCGACAGTGCGGCGAAGGCGGTCAGCATGTGTTTGCGAATGGTGTTCATATTATGTGATCCCTGTTCAGGTGAGGGCGGCGGAGAGGGCCGCCGCGGCCTGCCGCGAAAGGTTCGCGGCATGGGACCATCATCGGGCGCAGATGTAAGCGTGGCGTGTCCGCTGTCGCGCTCTTTGTATCAATTTGTTTCGCCTGTGCATCCATATACACGCCGATACAAAGTTGCTGTTCAGGGGGGCACTTAGACGGGATAATGCGGGCATGGACATGCAATCTACCATTCTGATCGTCGATGACGACCGCGATATCCGCTCGCTGCTGGCCGATTACCTGGAAGCGAACGGCTACCGCGCGCTGGCTGCCGCCGATGGTACCGCCATGTGGAAGATGCTCGACGAATCGCGTCCCGACCTGATCGTGCTCGACCTCAACCTGCCCGGCGACGACGGCCTGACCCTGTGCCGCAAGCTGCGCGCGCATTCGACCCTGCCGGTGATCATGCTCACCGCGCGCAACGAGCCGCTCGACCGCATCCTCGGCCTGGAGATGGGGGCCGACGACTACCTGCCGAAACCCTTCGAGCCGCGCGAACTGCTGGCGCGCATCCGCAGCGTGCTGCGCCGCAGCCACGCGATGCCGCCGAATTCCGCCGCCGAGAACGTGCAGCAGATGAAGTTCTCGGGCTGGACCCTGGACCTGACCGCGCGCCACCTGGTCAATCCGCAGGGCGTGATCATCATGCTCTCCGGCGCGGAATTCCGCCTGCTGCGCGTGTTCCTGGAACACCCGAACCGCGTGCTCAACCGCGACCAGCTGCTGAACCTGACCCAGGGCCGCGACGCCGATCCCTTCGACCGCTCGATCGACATCCAGATCAGCCGCCTGCGCCAGAAGCTCGGCGAGGACGCGCGCATGCCCCAGATTATCAAGACCGTGCGCAACGGCGGCTACGTGCTGGCCGGCCAGGTCAGCGTGGAGCCCGCCGCGTGAGAGCTTTCCTCGGCTCGATGACGGGCCGCGTGTTCGGCACCCTGCTGCTGGGGATCCTGATCACCGCCGCGCTGACCCAGTTGCTGGCGGACGCCGAGCGCCAGCGCGTGATCGACGAGTTCCGCGAACTGCACTGGCTCGACCGCGGCGAACAGCTGATCATGGCCACCGAGATCGTGCCGCCGTCGGCGCGCAGCGCCTACCTGGAAGTCGCCAACCGTCCCGGCGTGGCGCTCACCGAAGTCCTGGGCAGCGCGCCGCCGCCGGCGCTGGCGCCGCACCAGAGCGAATTCACGCGCGCGCTGGCAGCGCGCATGGGGCCGGCCTACCAGCTGCGCTCCGTCGCCGCGCGCCCGAGCGCCTGCGACACCGCGCTCGAGCAGCCGGTGGTCTTCGGCCTGATGCGCATGAAGTGGCGCGGCACCTGCGAAAGCGTCAACGTGCGCCTGCGCGACGGCACCGAACTGATTCTGTCGGTGCTGCCGCCGCGCTCGGCCACTTCGCCCGAACGCACCGACTATACCTGGACCATCGTGCTGTTCCTGGCCAGCATCGGCTTCCTGGCCTACCTGGTGGCGCGCATGACCACGCGTCCGCTCAAGCAGCTGGCGCAGGCCGCGAAAGACCTCGGCAACGACATCAACCACCCGCCGCTGGACCTCACCGGCGCCGACGAGATCCGCCAGGCCAGCGCCGCCTTCAACGCGATGCAGGCGCGCATCCGCCAGTACATCTTCCAGCGCACCCAGATGCTGGCCGCGATCACCCACGATTTGCAGACGCCGCTCACGCGCCTGCGCCTGCGCCTGGAAAAAGTGGCGGAGCCGGAGCTGCAGGAACGCCTGATCGGCGACCTGTCCGCGATGCAGGCGATGGTGAAGGAAGGCCTGGACCTGGCGCGCAGCATGGACACCACCGAGACCATGCAGCTGCTCGATCTCGATTCGCTGCTCGATTCGGTGTGCGCCGACGCGGTCGATGCGCGCCAGCGCGTGGACCTGGCCGGCACCGCCGGCATGGCGCTGCTGGGCCGTCCGCTCGACCTGCGCCGCTGCCTGGTGAACCTGATCGACAACGCCGTCAAGTACGGCCAGTCGGCCAGGGTGGCGGTCGACCGCATCAACGGCGCCGCGCGCATCCGCGTGCGCGACGCCGGCCCCGGCATCCCGGCGGCGGAACTGGGGCGGGTGTTCGATCCGTTCTACCGCGTCGAGACCTCGCGCTCGCGCGAATCCGGCGGCACCGGCCTGGGCCTGACGATCGCACGCAACATCGCCGAGCAGCACGGCGGCAGCATCGGCCTGGTGAATCACCCGGAAGGCGGGCTCGAAGTGACCCTCATGCTGCCCGAGTACTACCCGGGAAAATGACACGCTGCCGTCATGACGGTATGCGACAATCGGCGCGCCGCCAGGCATTGACCTCAATATAAAAAGAAGCCGCCGGCATGGGCGGCACAGGGAGTGGAATGAAGAACAGGAATCTCGGCCTCATCGCCGCCGCCGTCATCGCCGCGGGCGCGGGAGCATGGTATGTCAATCACCGCGGCGATGCGCCGCATGCCGAAGCCGGCGCCCAGGGCGGCGCAGGTGGCAAGGGCGGCGCGCAGCCGCCGGCCATCGTCAACGTGGTGGCGCCGCAGCGCAAGGACGTGCCGGTGCTGCAGCTCGCCAACGGCACCGTCACGCCGATCCGCACCGTCGACCTGCACCCGCAGACCACCGCCACCATCCGCACCGTCCACATCAAGGAAGGCCAGTTCGTGAAAGCCGGGGAGCTGATGTTCTCGCTGGACGACCGCGCCGACCGCGCCAACCAGGACAAGGCCCAGGCCCAGGTGGAGCGCGACCGCGCCGCGCTGGCCGACATCGAGCGCCAGTACAAGCGCAGCCAGGACCTGCTGGCGCAGAAGTTCTTCTCGCAAAGCGCGGTCGACACCCTGCGTTCCCAGGTCGACGGCGCCCGCGCCACGCTGCAGGCCGACATCGCCGCGGCGCGCGCCGCCGGCGTCAGCACCAGCTATTCCAGCATCCGCGCACCGATGGCCGGCCGCGTGGGCGGCATCGGCGTGTACCCGGGCAGCCTGGTGCAGCCGACCACCTCGCTCACCACCGTCACCCAGCTCGACCCGATCAACGTCGCCTTCACCCTGCCTGAATCGAGCCTGCCGGCGCTGCTGGCGGCGCAAAAGCGGGGCAAGGTCGAGGTGCAAGCGATGCCCGGCGCTGGCCTGCCGCCTGTAAACGGCATGCTCAGCTTCGTCGACAACACGGTCGATCCGACCGCCGGCACCATCCGGGTAAAAGCGGAATTCGCCAACCGCGAGACCACGCTGTGGCCCGGCCAGTACGTGAACACCAAGGTGACGGTGCAGACCATCAAGGACGCCGTGGTGGTGCCGCAGAGCGCCATCATCACTAGCGCCCAGGGCACCTTCGTGTACGTGCTGGACCAGGATCATTCTGCCCGCCAGGTGCCGGTGCAGCGCGTGTACGGCTTCGGCGTGGACGCCGCCGTCACCGGCCTCACCGGCAGCGAGACCATCATCACCGAGGGCAAGCAGAACGTGCGCCCGGGCGGCAAGGTGCGCCTGGCGTCCGAAGCGGGCAAGGGCAGCAGCGCGGCCGCGGCCAACAAGGGCTGAGCGAGATGAACCTGTCCGAACTGTGTATCCGCCGGCCGATCATGGTCGTGCTGTTGTCGATCAGCCTGATCCTGGTCGGCATCCTGGCCTATTCGCACATCCCGGTGGCGGCGCTGCCCAGCTATAACACGCCGGTCATCAACGTCAACGCCAACCTGTCCGGCGCCAGCCCCGAGACCATGGCCTCGTCGGTGGCGCTGCCGCTCGAGAAGCAGTTCTCGACCATCCCCGGCATCAACCTGATCACCTCCACCAGCACCCAGGGCAATACCTCGCTGACGCTGGAATTCGACACGTCCATCAACATCAACGAAGCCGCGGTCGACGTGCAGGCCGCGCTGCTCGCGGCCCAGCGCCAGCTGCCGCAGGAAATGACGGACCTGCCGTCCTACCGCAAGGTCAATCCGGCCGACGCGCCGGTGCTGTTCATGACCATGACCTCGCCGTCGATGAATCTGTCGGAGCTGAACGACTACGCCGAGAACCTGGTGTCGCCGGCGATTTCGACGCTGCCCGGCGTGGCGCAGGTCCAGGTCAACGGCGGCAAGAAGTTCGCCGTGCGCGTGCGCGCGAAAACGGACCTGATGAACGCCCGTAACATCACGATGGATGAACTGGCGACCTCGCTGCGCTCGGCCAATTCGAACTCCGCGCTCGGCGTGCTGGACGGCCCGCAGCAGACCCTCACCATCCAGGGCCCCGCCCAGATGATGAAGGCGGCCGACTTCGCCGAACTGATCGTCGCCACCCGCGACGGCCAGCCGGTGCGCCTGAAGGACGTGGCGACGGTGGAAGACAGCTACCAGTCGACCAAGGCCTACGGCGCCTACAACGGCGAGCGCGCCATTGTGCTGCTGGTGCAGCGCCAGCCGGACGCCAACACCGTGCAGGTGGTCGACCACGTGCGCCGCCTGCTGCCGCGCTTCCAGTCGCAGCTGCCCAGCTCCATCAAGATCAACCTGGTCAACGACCGCTCGGTCTCGATCCGCGAAGCGCTGCACGACGTGAATCTGACGCTGGCGCTGACGGTCGGCCTGGTGGTGATGGTGATCTTCCTGTTCCTGCACCGCGCCTCGGCCACCTTCATCCCCGCGGTGACGATGCCGATCTCGCTGCTCGGCGCGCTGGCGCTGCTGTACTGGCTGGGCTACAGCCTGGACAACATCTCGCTGCTCGGCATCACCCTGGCCGTCGGCCTGGTGGTCGACGACGCCATCGTGGTGCTGGAAAACATCGTGCGCCACATCGAGATGGGCAAGAAGCCGATGCGCGCCGCGCTCGAAGGCTCGCGCGAGATGGGTTTTACGATCATCTCGATTTCCATTTCCCTGATCGCCGTGTTCATCCCGATCTTCTTCATGCCGGGCGTGATCGGCCTGTTGTTCCACGAATTCGCGGTGATCGTCGGCCTGGCGATCCTGGTGTCGGCGGTGGTGTCGCTGACCCTGGTGCCGATGCTGGCTTCGCGCCTGCTGCCCGAGCACGACGGCCATGGCCACGCCGAAGAAAAAAGTTTCATCGGGCGCCACTTCGAAGCCGGTTTCACCAAGGTGCGCAACGGCTACGAAAAGACCCTCGACATCGCATTGGCCCACCGCTTCATCGTGCTGATGATCGCGCTCGGCACCTTCGTGCTGACCGCGGTGCTGTACACCACCATCCCGAAGGGCTTCTTCCCGGAGGAAGACATCGGCCAGCTGCGCGTGACCACGGAAGCGGCGGAAGACATCTCGTCGTCGGCCATGACGGTGCTGCAGGCCCAGGCCGCGGCCGCGATCAAGGCCGATCCGGCGGTGCAGGACGTGACCGCCTTCTCCGGCGGCGGCAACGGCGGGCGCATGTTCGTGGTGCTGAAGGAGCGCAGCCAGCGCGACAAGATGCCGCAGGTGCTGGAGCGCCTGCGCAAGGCCACGCGCAGGATCGCCGGCATCAACGTCTACATGGCGCCGGTGCAGAACCTGCAGCTGGGCGGACGCCAGAGCAAGAGCCGCTACCAGTACACGCTGCAGAGCGTGTCCGGCGCGGACATCGGCCAGTGGTCGAACGAGTTCATGGAACGCATGCGCAACAACCCGCTGTTCCGCGACGTCACCAGCGACACCCAGGAAAAGGGCTTGCAGGCGACCCTCGACATCGACCGCGACAAGGCCAATTCGCTCGGCGTGCAGCTGGGCGACGTGCGCACGGCGCTGTACGCCTCCTTCGGCGAACGCCAGGTCTCGACCATCTACTCGACCGCGGCCAGCTATTACGTGATCCTGGAAACGGCCAACGAAGACCGCCAGTTCGAGGATGCGCTGTCGCGCCTGTCCGTGCGCAGCAAGGACGGCCACCTGGTGCAGCTGTCCAGCCTGGCCACCGTGAAGCGCACGGTCGGCCCGATCGCCGTCAACCACCAGGGCCAGCTGCAGGCGATCACGCTGTCCTTCAACCTGGCGCCGGACGCACCGCTGGGCCAGGCCACCGACGCCATCGAGCAGATGGGCCGCGACATGAAGCTGCCCGCGTCCATCATCACCAAGTACGGCGGCGACGCGGCGGTGTTCCAGGATTCGCAATCGAGCCAGCTGATCCTGATCATCGCGGCGGTGGGCGTGATCTACGTGCTGCTGGGCGTGCTGTACGAGAGTTTCATCCACCCGCTGACCATCCTGGCCGGCCTGCCGTCGGCGGCGGTGGGCGCGCTGCTGACGCTGCGCCTGTTCAACCTGGACCTGACGATGATCGCCATGATCGGCATCCTGATGCTGATCGGTATCGTCAAGAAGAACGCGATCATGATGATCGACTTCGCGCTCGACGCCCAGCGAAATCAGGGAATGACGCCGGAGAAGGCAATCCGCGAGGCCTGCATCCTGCGCTTCCGCCCGATCATGATGACGACCCTGGCCGCGCTGATGGGCGCGCTGCCGATCGCCCTCGGCCTGGGCGCCGGCGCCGAACTGCGCCAGCCGCTCGGCCTGGCGGTGTGCGGCGGCCTGATCTTCTCGCAGGTGATCACGCTGTACATCACCCCGGTCATCTATCTGTACCTGGACAAATACAGCGGCAAGGGCCCGATGACGGACGATACCGTCATCGAGCCGGAACATCGCGCGGCGCATGCGGTGGTATTAACGAAGGCAGCGTAACGGTAGGGTGGACGGCTCGCCGTCCACGCGTTCAAACATGATCGGCGCCACCCGCTCGCTGATACATTCGGTAACAACCCTCAATTTCATCACCTTGTAAGCTGTTGGCAAAGGTCCAACAAGCGTGCGAAGGAAAGTCAAACAGGTTAGACTGCCGCACTGGACTGCCCATTTGCCGTTTTCCTGGAATTCTGACGATCTTGCGTGACCACCCCCACACCCCCCTGGAAGACAGCGATGTCTGCGCGCATTGCGGCCAGCCCCTGCCCGGGAGCAGCGTGACCGCCTATGGCGAGCGCGAGGGCAACCGTCGCTACGGCCTGATCGTCACCGTCGCGGTGCACTTGCTGCTGGTGGCGGTGTACCTGATCCAGCCGAAGATGGAAAAACACGCGCCGCCGAAGTCCGGCGAAGCCATCGTCTGGCTGCCGCCGCTGCAGAACAAGCCGAAAGCCGCCGCCGCGCCGGCCAGGAAGGCGGCCAAACCGGCGCCCTCGAAACCGACGCCGCCGCGCGTGACGCAAGTGCAGCGCCTGCCGAACACGATCACCTTGCCGAAGGAAAAGCCGGTCGAACAGCCGCCACCGACGCCGACCAAGGAAGTCGCCAAGGCCGAGCCGGAAGTCACCGACATGCAAGCCTACATCGACGCCAAGCGCAAGGCGCGCGGCGCCCCGACCCAGAGCGATTCGACGGCCGAGGAAAGCCAGTCGGCCAAGGGCATGCGCAACGCCCTGGCGAATATCGCCGCCATCAACGGCCGCGGCGGCCAGGATCCGAACGAGACCGGTGGCGTGTTCAGCGTCAACAACAAGACCTTCAACAGCGCGGACGTGAAATTCCGCGGCTGGAACCCGAACTTCAAGCGCCGCTGGCTGACGGCGGTGACGGTGGAGCGCGGCAGCGAGCCGGATATCGAGACGGCGATCGTCAAGAAGATGATCGAGCTGATCCGCAAGGAAAAGACCGGCGACTTCGAGTGGGATTCGCATCGCTTGAACAAGGTGGTGACCTTGTCTGCGCGGCCGCAGGATACGCAAGAGCTGGTGGATTTCTTGTACAAGGAGATGTTCCCCGAGTACAAGCCGCCGCGCAGGGGTGGGTGAGGTAGTGCGCAAAACTTGGGCCCCTGCCTGCGCAGGGGCGACGGTTTTAAGGCGAACAATGACGTCGTACTTTTCGGCCTGCATCCCAGCACGTCGCCCCTGCGAAGGCAGGGGCCCAAGTTCGCCGCATCCCAGCAACGCATAAAAAAACCGCGCCCTCAGCGCGGTTTTTTCATCACCCCCCAGCCTTCAACCGTCTCGCCACATCCATCGCAAAGTAGGTCAGCACCCCAT
>Ga0308164_10004163_pt1 | contig 12443 bp, 15 predicted proteins | sample PhyTR2_FD_201031 | JGI IMG/M metagenome (GOLD analysis project Ga0308164, IMG submission 201031) | Phyllosphere microbial communities from UC Gill Tract Community Farm, Albany, California, United States - DLSLT.R2 | ecosystem: Host-associated > Plants > Phyllosphere > Unclassified | place: USA... | reverse complement strand
ATGGCAAAAGCAAAATTGGATGCAGCGAATGCTGAAATGAAACTTGCTCAGATCCATCTTTCGTTTACGGATATTAAAGCTCCGTTTTCAGGGGTGATCAACAGAATTCCTTTAAAATTAGGAAGTCTTGTAGATGAGGGAGATCTTTTAACTTCTTTATCAGACAATACCGATGTATACAGTTACTTTAATGTTTCTGAACCGGAATATCTAAGCTATCAGACCCATGCTGCAGACCGTGGAAGCAATCAGGTATCCTTAATTATGGCTAACGGTGATATGCTTCCGCAAAAAGGGGAAATCCAGACCATCGAAGGGGAGTTTGACAATGAAACCGGAAATATTGCTTTCAGAGCAAAGTTTCCAAACCCTGATAAACTCCTAAGAAATGGTGAAACAGGAAAAGTACAGATGACATTGCCGCTTCATAACGCACTGATTATTCCTCAGAAAGCAACCTATGAAATTCAGGATCAGAAATATGTATTCATTATAGGCAAGGACGGAAAAGCAAAATCAAGAAATATAAAAGTGGCTTATGAACTTCCGGATCTGTATGTAATTGCTTCAGGACTTTCAGAAGGAGACAATATTTTATTGGAAGGAGTTCAGAAAGTAAAAGACGACCAAAAAGTGAAGACTAAATTCCAGAATCCTGTGAAAGTTCTTCAATCATTGAAATTAAAAGCAGAGTAGTAGCAGTATGTTTAAGAAATTCATTCGCAGACCTGTTCTGTCTATCGTAATCTCATTGATTATCGTCTTTATGGGAGTACTTTCACTGGTAAAGCTACCGGTGACACAGTTCCCTTCCATTTCTCCGCCTAAAGTAAATATTACTGCAGAATATCCGGGAGCCAACAACGAATTGTTAATTAAATCCGTAGTTATTCCTTTGGAAAGAGGTCTTAACGGGGTGCCGGGTATGAAGTATATGACTTCCGATGCCGGAAATGACGGGGAAGCTTCCATACAGATTGTATTTGACCTGGGTACGGATCCCAACGTTGCGGCAGTTAACGTTCAGAACCGTGTTTCTTCTGTAGTTAATAAACTTCCGCCTTTGGTAGTACGCGAAGGGGTGAAAATTACAAGGGAAGAACCCAACATGTTGATGTATATTAACTTATACAGTGATGATCCTAAAGCGGACCAGAAATTCCTTTTCAACTATGCAGATATCAACGTGATGTCTGAATTGAGAAGGGTAAGCGGTGTCGGTTTTGCCGATATCCTGGGAACCCGTGAATATGCGATGCGTATCTGGCTGAAACCGGACCGTTTAACAGCATACAATATTTCTGCAGACGAAGTGATGGAGGCGCTGAACAAACAGAGTTTAGAAGCATCTCCAGGTAAAACCGGGGAAAGTTCCGGGAAGCGTTCGCAGTCATTTGAATATATTTTGAAATACTCAGGGCGTTTCAGTAGTGAAAAAGATTATGGAAACATCATCCTAAAAGCTAAATCAGGTGGAGAATTTGTAAGGCTGAAAGATGTAGCAGATATAGAGTTTGGAAGTTCCATGTATGATATCTATTCTACATTGAATGGAAAGCCTTCTGCCGCAATTACCGTGAAACAATCTTACGGATCCAATGCGAGTGACGTTATTAAAAATGTGAAAACGTTAATGGCAGATCTTCAGAAAAATAACTTCCCTAAAGGAATGCATTACGATATCAGTTATGACGTTTCCAGATTCCTGGATGCCTCTATGGAAAAAGTAATCCATACGTTGTTTGAAGCGTTTATATTGGTAGCGATTGTGGTATTCCTTTTCTTAGGAGACTGGCGTTCAACCTTAATTCCGGCATTGGCCGTTCCTGTTTCATTGGTAGGAACCTTTGCCATCATGTCGGCATTTGGGATCACCCTGAATATGATTTCCCTCTTTGCTTTGGTAATGGCCATTGGGGTCGTCGTCGATGATGCTATTGTGGTAATTGAAGCCGTCCATGCCAAAATGGAAGAGAAAGGATTGTCGCCATTAAAAGCGACCGAAGAAGCAATGCATGAAATCAGTGGGGCAATTATTGCAATTACGCTGGTAATGGCATCGGTATTTATTCCTATTGCATTTATGTCGGGTCCTGTTGGAGTATTCTATCGTCAGTTCTCTATTACAATGGCATCTGCAATTATTCTTTCCGGGGTTGTAGCTTTAACATTAACGCCGGCTTTATGTGCGTTAATTTTGAAAAACCATCACGGGAAAGAAAAAAAGAAAACTCCGATTACGATATTCCTTGATAAATTTAATAATTTATTCACCAAAGGTGCCGGAAGATATGAGAAGATGCTGAACAAAACGGTAACGAAAAAAGCATTTACGTTGCCGCTTTTATTGGCTTTTTGTGTAGGAACATTCTTCCTGACCAATTCATTGCCTTCAGGATTTATTCCAAGTGAAGACCAGGGGATGATCTATGCAATTATTCAGACACCGCCAGGATCTACCCTGGAAAGAACCAACCAGATTGCTAAAGAACTTCTGAGAGAATCAGAAGATATCGATGGTGTACAGTCTGTTTCCTCACTGGCTGGATATGAAATTCTAACTGAAGGTACAGGATCCAATTCCGGAACCTGTCTGATCAACCTTAAAAGCTGGGAAGACCGAAAAGAATCTGCTGCAGAAATTATTGAAAAGCTTGAAGAAAAAGCTAAAAATATTCCGGGAGCTAATATTGAATTCTTCCAGCCGCCTTCCATTCCGGGATACGGTGCTGCTGGTGGTTTCGAACTCCGGTTACTGGATAAAGCCGGAAGTGGTGATTATCAGAAAATGGAACAGGTGAGCAATGAATTTGTAAAAGAACTTAAAAAACGCCCTGAGCTCGGTTCTGCTTTTACATTCTATTCTGCGAGTTTCCCTCAATACATGCTGAAGATTGATAATGATCTGGCAGAGCAAAAAGGAGTAACCATTGAAAGTGCGATGGATAACCTTTCAACCCTTATTGGGTCCAATTATGAAACCAGTTTTATCCGTTTCGACAGACCGTATAAAGTAATTGTCCAGGCAGGTCCGCAATACCGTGCGCTGCCTACGGATATACTTAAATTATATGTTAAAAATGATAAAGACCAGATGGTTCCTTATTCAGATTTTATGAAGCTTGAAAAAGTGTATGGATTATCTGAGATCACAAGACATAATATGTATAATTCTGCTGAAGTAAGTGGAACTCCCGCTCCGGGGTACAGTAGCGGACAGGCGATTAAAGCCATTCAGGAAGTTGCTGATAAAACACTTCCGAGAGGATTTGGTATCGACTGGGCTGGTATTTCCAAAGATGAAGTAAGCAGGGGTAACGAAGCGATATTTATCTTCCTGGTATGTCTTGGATTTGTGTACCTGATTCTTTCTGCACAGTATGAAAGCTTTATTCTTCCGCTGCCGGTAATTTTATCATTGCCAACAGGGATTTTCGGAGCATTTTTATGTCTGAAGCTTTTAGGATTGGAAAACAATATTTATGCGCAGGTGGCCATGGTAATGCTTATCGGACTTTTAGGAAAAAATGCCGTATTGATTGTAGAATTTGCCGTACAGAAGAAAGCAGAAGAAGGAATTTCTGTCGTAAAGGCAGCTATTGAAGGGGCGGCTATCCGTTTCCGTCCGATTTTGATGACTTCATTTGCATTTATTGCCGGATTGATCCCATTGGTCATTGCGACAGGACCTGGTGCTGTTGGAAACCGTACTATTGGTACAGCTGCTGCCGGCGGAATGCTGATAGGTACCATTTTCGGACTGATGATTATTCCTGGATTGTATTACATTTTCGGAACGATTGCAGATAAGTCAAGGCTGGCTAAATATGAAGAAGAAAATCCTTTAACAGAACAAACTGAACCTTATGAACATGATGGAAAATTTGAAGACTAGAAATATCATTACAGCCATTGCTTTATCGCTTGTTCTCGCAAGTTGTAAAGCTCCGATGGCAACCGTTATAAAAGATGAGGTTAAGGAAAATCTGCCTCAGAATTTTAATCAGCAGGAGCAGCAAGATGCTAATAATAATACTGGCATGACTCCCTGGAGACAGTTTTTTACGGATCCAAATCTGGTAAGTCTCATTGAAACTGCACTGAAAAATAATCAGGAACTGCTGATCACCCTTCAGGAAATTGAAATTGCAAAAAGCAGTGTTCTTTACAAAAAAGGGAAGCTAAGTCCCACTGTTGCTGCAAAATTAGGAGCCGGAGTGAGTAAAGCCGGCCGCTATACCAGTGAAGGAGCAGGGGATGCTACAACAGATATAGAGCCTGGAAAAGAAATACCCGATCCGCTTGGGAATTTTGGAGGTGGATTAATGGCCAACTGGGAAATAGACATCTGGAAAAAGCTCAGAACTGAGAAAGAATCAGCAGTCGCCCATTATCTTTCTACGGTAGAAGGGAAAAACTTTGTTCTTTCCAATCTTATTGAAGAAGTTGCTGATAATTATTATGAATTATTAGCTCTTGATAATCAGTTGGATATTATTCAGCAGTATATCAAGCTTCAGGAAAGAGCGTTGGAAATTTCTAAAATCCAAAAGCAGGCTGCGGCGGCCACAGAACTGGCTGTGAAAAAGTTTGAGGCAGAACTGGCAAAATCCAAAGCTTCAGAATATACGATTCGTCAGGAGATCACAGAAAAAGAAAATGAGATCAATGCACTGTTGGGAAGATATCCACAGACGATTGTAAGAACAAAGGAAAGTTTTATGTCAACGATTCCTCAGACTGTTTACACAGGTATTCCGTCACAGTTATTATCCAACCGTCCGGACATCAAACAGGCAGAATTGGAGTTGAAATCTTCAAAACTGGATGTAGAAGCAGCAAGAAAGGAGTTTTATCCTTCACTGGAAATCTCTGCGACATTAGGATTAGAGGCATTTAAACCTTCCTATTTAGTGAAGTTGCCTGAATCGATAGCTTCTAGTTTAGCAGGAGAGCTGGCCGGACCGCTGATCAATAAAAGTGCCATAAAAGCCAATTTCCAAACCGCTGATGCTAAGCAGATTCAGTCTCTGTATGAATATGATAAGACGATATTGAATGCCTATCTTGATGTGGCGAATTTAATGTCGAAGGTTAAAAATATCGACCAATATTATCAGTTAAAATCTCAGGAAACCAAAGCCTTAGACGAATCTATTGATATCGCCAATCAGCTGTTCCGGAATTCCAGAGCAGATTATCTGGAAGTTTTACTGAACCAGAGAGACGCATTAGATGCAAAAATGGAACTGGTTGAGGCAAAACAAAAACAGTTAAGCACCGTAGTAGACATTTATAAAAGTCTGGGTGGCGGCTGGAAATAAGAAAATCATAATTCAGCCAATATAAACATTATGTTTTGGGGTTAATTCTTTTTAGGATTAACCCTTTTTTATTTTAATACGTCACGTTTTGTCGTTGTACAGGAATATATTTGTAATAATAGAAAATTTAAAAATGATATTATATTGTGATAAAATTCATATTAAATCTTTTTAACGTTAATTTAATTATCAATAAAAAATGTTAAACTTGCAAAAAATAATTAATAAAAACTACCATTAACTTTCAAACACATAATTGATGAAAAAACTCTACATGAGTGCGCTTTCGATGTGTACCTTCTTGGGGCTCTCTGCCCAGGAAGTATTGTGGCAAAAAGATATCAAATCCAATACACAGGACTTTCTAAGCCAAGTAACCACGACCATCGATCAACAATATCTTATTACAGGAAGCTCAATTCAGAGCAGTAAACTTCAAGCAGAAGCTCATAAACAAAATAACGGATACGATTTCCATTTAGTAAAACTGAACCAGTAGGGTGACCAGGTGTGGGAAAAATATTTCTCAGGAAATAACCATGACTTTTTATCTGCTTCTATAGCCACTCAAGAAGGAGGATTTCTTCTGGCAGGAACTTCATATTCAAACAAAGGGTTAGATAAAAAAGAAGAATCCAAAGGAGGTTCTGACATTTGGCTGATCCGAATCAACGAATTCGGCGATGAGCTTTATGACGGCTAAATGGAATTCCCGTACTTGGAATTTAGGAGATAATTATTTTCCTAATATTATGGGACTGTCAAAAGAATTTAAGAAAAGTATGGATAAATTGGATAATAAAGGTTTAATTGAAAAATTTGCTTCTTATCTTGCGGATAAGATTGATAATTTCGTAAAACCAACAAAGGAAGATTTTCCTAAAATCATTACAAGTGGGCCAGGAAGAGAATATGATGCAAACACTAGAGATAAATTAAGGAATGGAGATACTACATATGTTATTGATTGGAGCACTTTTGTAACTCCTAGTACTCTCCCAAATGAGACATCAATAATGGGTAAAATGTATGCTTATTCTTGGACCTTAGATAGGCTTGCAGATGTATTTAACTTAAATCATAAGAACAGTATAAAAGATACAATTGTTCCTCTATCAATTCCTCTTAATGGTAAGGATACTATGATAAATGTTAAGATTCCAAAAGCTTCTAAAAATGCAATGTATCATAGTCCTCATAATGGATCTTTTTATAATGAGGATCTAAATCCATATATGATTGAAAAACGTGATAGTATTATAAATTCTAAAAAATAAGATGAGAACATTTATATTAATATTTGTTTGTATTATCTTTTTAAACTCTTGTAAGAAAGATAATTATGTTATAGAGAAGAAAGATGGGGACCTTATGCAAAAAATAATATATGAGCATGGGGAGGTAACTAATTCAAAAACTTATATGAAAGGAGTGTTGAATACGGAATTTATTTATGACAATAAGATAATTGTAAAGATGTATCTATATTATCCTAATAAAGAAGTGTATTCTTATTCTTATTTAATAAAAAAGCCGAATCATTATACAACAATATTTTATCATAAAAATAAAAAGATTGCAAGTGAAGGAGAAGGTGATTATTTTAAAGACAAAAATTTATATCTAAGGAGAGGAACATGGATTTTTTATAATAATGCAGGAGTGCCTTATTCGATATATACATTTGGTCACAATGAAAAAAATGAATATATACAAGATGAAGTTATTTTTGATACGGTTACAAATAAAATTATAAAAGATGTAAAATATAATCCGCCTGTTTTATATGAAAAATAGACAGTAAAAAGTTTAAAACTGGTTAATCCAAAATAAATAAATAGTAAAGCCAACTTTTCGGAGTTGGTTTTATTTTAGATTATAAAAAAAACAGCTAATTTGTGCTGGAACCCCACCCAAACTATCACACCAACCTTTTCGTGTGGCATTTTTAGTAAACTACCTCATTTTATATCTTTATGTAAAATAAAATTATAGATATAGCAATAATATTGATTATTCTGATAGAAAAGGGCTTTTGAATGAAATTGTAACTATTAGAATGTTTATAACCATACGTAAGGATTAGTGCGCTAGCTTGGGAATCCAGATACTTATGATAATTTAGGAATATTAAAAAAAGCTCCTAATGAAATTGTAAGAAATAAAATAATTCAATCAAGAATAAAACATTTGCATCATGAAATTAAGACATTTTACAAGAATATGAATGAGATAATGTATGGAAAATAAAACAGAAATTACAAACAATGATTTAAAAAATATTCTACTTGCTTTAATTAATAAATTAGAGATATTAGGGAATAGTTCTTTTTCACTAGATAAAGATTTATACTGGAATATTCCAGATGAAGAATTATATAATGTATATAAAGATCCTAAAGACATCTCTATTGGAAGTATAAAAGAAGATTGGGATTTTTTACAGAAAATATTAATTGAAAAAAGAGAAGTAATTGGATATGATTTTAATAAAGTATCAAATATTTTAAAGCTAATAGGAAATGATATTGGGTAATGTATGATATAGATAATGTTTTAAAGTTAGTGACGATAATAATTTGGAGTTGTTACCTTCTTTAGTACAAAAGTTTATAATTCTTATATTTTTTTTAATAGAATAAAAATAATTAGGGTGTTGATTTCAATACCCTAATTTTAATTTAAAATAAGTTTCGGAAAAAGTGGAATAGGCGTTCTTGGAATTGCATACACCAATGATTATTATTTTTTCGGGATGAATCCTTTAAATACTGGAAATGCATTTTTTGGAGTAGGCAACTTTAAAAATTATAAGTTTCAGGTAAAGAATCACAAGAAACAAGGTTTTAAGATATGAATGCTCGTTTCCATTTGATTGATAATAATAATAATAATAATAATAATAATAATAATAATAATAATACTTCCGGAGGTATTGGAGAATAAATCACAAAAATACCGGAAGTCTTTATTAAGGACAAGGAAATTCCCGCAATTGGAATTTAGGAGATAATTATTTTCCTAATATTATGGGACTGTCAAAAGAGTTTAAGAAAAGTATGGATAAATTGGATAATAAAGGTTTAATTGAAAAATTTACTTCTTATCTTGCTAATAAGATTGATAATTTCGTAAGACCAACAAAAGAGAATTTTTTTAGCTTTCTAGGCGGAAACAATGATCCGGATCCTCATAGTCTAGATAAGCTTAGACCGGGAGATACAATAGATGAACCTAATGATATGTTTCAAACTATATTTTTATTTTATGGTAGAAATACAAAACTTAGAGGTGGCACTACAGGTTTTCAAGAAGGTCTCGTCCAATTTGGTCTTGATACAGAGACATTAATGGATCTACATAAATCTTCTTTTTCAAAAGAGCTGGATACGTTTAGTTATTATGGTCCTCAAGCAGTAGATCTTAATGTTTATAAAGATAATGGAGGCAGAATAGTCGGTGTTGGAGTCAAAGCTCAGGATGTGTATAAAACTAACATGTCAAGAAGTCAAAAGGATTCAATGATTAATAGAGTGAATGCTGATGGTGTAAAATTTAATAATCAAAAAAATTCTATATTTAGAACAATACAACCAAGATAATATGAAAATTAAAATAATTTGCACATTGATTTTATTCACTATTTTTTCTTGTAAAAAAGATGAGATTAAAGATTACAAAAAAGAATTAACACAATCTATCCAAAAAAAAATTGCACAAGAACTTAAACAAGACGGTTCTACTTTAGAATCCATTCAGCTTGTAAAATTTGATACTTTAAAAGAATGGCAAGAAGCTGACTTTGTATCTAACTATTCTACTCAAAGATTGATAATATTAAATAAACAACAGCAGCAGTTAACAAAAGAACTTGAAAATGTTAAAACAATAAAGGATTTAGAACGAATCAAATCAAAATATGCAAAAGTAGAGGACAGTATGAAACACGAAATAAAAATTATAAAAAGTGTGGAGTATATGAAACCCCAAAATATTAAAACAGGTAATTATCAGGCAATTTTTCTTTTAAATGTTCATGATAAAAAATCCAATACCGTTAAAAACGATTCGTTATTTATGTTTGTAAATGAGAAAAAGGTTATTTCTACTTCTTCACAATTTATTGAGCAATGTATAGCTAAGTTTAAAAAAAACTAATATCCAGATATATAAAATCTGTGGTCTAATAAAAAAGAGACCATTTCACAATTGTGAAAGCGGCCTCTTTTTATGTTTTTTCTCAATTTCATCTATTTGAGGATAGGGAGTGTTCAATATGAATTTTATTATAGAATAAATTCTCAGACTAAATCAAATTGAAAATAATGAAGTACATTTTTTATTTATAACAGATTTATGTTTTTTTCTTGTAAAAAGGACAGGAAAAAATCAGATTATGACCTCGCTACCACGATTGCATCGTGTGGTGAAGTAATAATAACAAAACCACTGCTATTGAGCGGTGGTTTTGTATATGAAAAGCTATATATTTATTTTGAAACAGTAAGTATATTTACCAGTACAGAGATCATTTAGGAAATGTAAGAGTAAGTTTTGCGAAAAACAGTGAAGGTAGTCTTAAAATTACAGATATTAATGATTATTATCCATTTAGATTAAATCAGGTCGGCGGAAACAGAGGATTTGTAGAAAGTTATCAGAATTACAAGTACAATGGTAAAGAACTGCAAGAGACCGGAATGTACGACTACGGAGCAAAGTTTTATATGCCTGGTCTGGGAAGATGGGGTGTGATGGATCCTTTGGCCGAGCAGATGAGAAGACATTCTCCGTATAATTATGCCTTTAATAGTCCTATAAACTTTGTAGATCCGGGTGGAAGGAAGCCGCAGATGTACAATGATGCTGGAGGAGTGATGCATTGGGATTTTGGTCCGGCTACCACTATTGAAGGATCCAGTTGGTTTAAAAATTCCGAGTATGCACCACGTAATGAATTTGCTGGAGCAGCGATGCTCGCTGGAAGTGGTGGTGGAAGTAGCGCTAGCGATCCTACCCCAAAAAGTAACACCGGACCGGGAGTTATACGACAATTTAAAAATTGGCTGTTTGGAAAGAAAAAAGTAGGAAGTCTAGAAGTTGGGCAAGTGGAAAGAGTATCCATGAATTATAGGAAAACAGCATTGTTTGGATTAATTAGAAATGCCAATGTAAACGCCAATGGTGAAAGTCCGTTAGAAGCATACAGAAGTTGGAGAGATGACCCATTTTATCACGAAGGAGAAAATTGGCTGATAAATTTGCCAGAAATGTAAACAGTTCTCATATGGAGATATTGCAAGATGAAGGAAGCGGAGGCGGATTAATGTTTGGAGGGTTTGGAAACGACATAGCTGTGGCTGAAGAGCTCTCCATGACCTCTAAAATTTCGGCATAAGTAAGACTTCAAGGTTTTAAAAGTCTTAATTCGGGAATAGATCCGGCTATAACAGCCAATTATTTGGAACAAATGATGAGTGGAACATTTAATAAACCTATAGGAGTAGCAGGATTTGAATGGGAAGGAAAATTTTATTTAAATGATGGTAACCATAGAATGAATTCTGCTATCCAATATAAAATATTAACTGGCGATTATAAATAGATGGATATACTTATGAACAATGCAAAAAAATGGGATAACGCAAATCCAGTTAATTATGGCAGAGTATATAAATTTCCTGTAAAACCTACAAGATAATGAATAAAATATCTATAATAAACTTAAAAGGATTAGAAGCTTTAGGAAATAAAGATGAATATATTTTTGTGAATTTCGATTATAAAAATGCTTTGAGAATAGGTTATTTTTATGATGAAATCAGGAAAAAAGAGAGAAATAAATTAATAGATCTATTCAAGCAATTAACAGGTGTTGAAATTAGAGTAGATGATACTTTAGGCAAATTAAATATCATTTTACTTAAATTATTAATAGATGGAACTAAAAATAATATTGTTATAAGTAACATTGGTTTCCATATAGTTTCGTTTGAATTTTTGATTGATAATTTGAATAAAATCTTAGAAAATTTGAATGGATTAAAGGATAAAAATATAATTATTGTAGAATGTAATCTTAATGATTTAGAGGACGCTAAATCCCTTGAACAATATTTTGAGGTATAAAAATAGAAATAAGTTTTATAGATTGTCTAATCAGCCCCGCTGCGTAAAGTTTATGACTTTGAGCAGATAATACAAAAACCTCGCAAAATGCGAGGTTTTTTGTGTTTTATAGGGCAACATTTTGTTTTACAAAATCTTTAAACTTTTTCTGATTAATAAAAGTATCAATCCCCCGCTACCGCATAATTACATCATATGATGAAATGATAATATCAAAACCACTGCTATTGAGCGGTGGTTTTGTATATGAAAAGCTACATATTTATTTTGAAACAATAAGTATATTTACCAGTACAGAGATCATTTAGGAAATGCAAGAGTAAGTTTTGCAAAAAACAGTGAAGGGACTCTTTAAATTACAGCTGCTAATGATTACTATCCATTTGGATTAAGCCATGTGGGTGGAAATAAAGGGTTTGTAGGAAGTTATCAGAATTACAAGTACAATGGTAAAGAACTACAAGAGACCGGAATGTACGACTACGGAACAAGGTTATATATGTCTGATCTGGGAAGATGGGGTGTAATGGATCCTTTGGCCGAGCAGATGAGAAGATATTCTCCATATAATTATGCCTTTAATAGTCCTGTAAACTTTGTAGATCCGGATGGAAGAAAGCCACAGATGTACAATGATGCTGGGAATGTGATGCATTGGGATTTTGATCCGGCTACCACCATTGAAGGATCCAGTTGGTTTAAAAATTCTGAGTACGCACCACGTTCAGGTTTTGCCGGAGCAACTATGCTTGCTGGAAGCGGTGGTGGAGATGGTTCAAATACAAAAGGAACACAAGGTAAAATAATGCATGGAGTAGTATTAAAAGTTTCTTTAAAAATCTTTTTGGAGGAAATAAAGGAGCGGGAATTACAAGTTTTGCGTCTGGTGCAGATGTTTCTAAATTATTAATTGTAGGGATTGCAACATTCCAGGGAATACCACCTGAGGATGCTGTTTCAATATATAATTCTGTCTCAAACATACCAAAC
>Ga0308164_10004162_pt1 | contig 12444 bp, 17 predicted proteins | sample PhyTR2_FD_201031 | JGI IMG/M metagenome (GOLD analysis project Ga0308164, IMG submission 201031) | Phyllosphere microbial communities from UC Gill Tract Community Farm, Albany, California, United States - DLSLT.R2 | ecosystem: Host-associated > Plants > Phyllosphere > Unclassified | place: USA... | reverse complement strand
GCCTCAATCTAAGCTCATTCTTCGGAAGCTATCCGACCGCTAACGAACTGAATGGAAAAACAGCTAGCTTTTTCTACGCTGATTACTTCCCGCTTGGGGGAGTGGTTTCGGGCGACGCTCTTATAAGCGTTGAGGGTGCCACGAGCCCAGTACCTGAACCAGCAACGTGGCTTTTTATGGTCGCTGGATTTGGGATGGTCGGGTACGCAATGCGGCGGCGCTCCATCTTGTTTGAACCATCGATCGCCTAGCTTGGCGAGACTGCAATAAAGCAGGCAGGGTCTGCACCATTGTGATCGCCGACCCTGCCAAAGAGCGCTACCTGCCCGGGGACGGGGCGTTGCTGCTTCATTACAGGTTGTTAGCGACTTCGATTGCTGGCTCAACAAGATGAGGAGGCGCCGGTCGGGACCAGCCAAACGCCCGCCTTACCCTAACAATGACGGCATAGGTTAACTTCCCAATCTGGGGTCTTAGCGCGTCCTGTACCGGTCGTTCGAACCAGTGGAACGCGAGTGCGGCCACGGCAAGTGACAGGCAGATTCCGATCGTCACCACGACGCTGCCTGGCAGGCGATCCGAAGCCAAGTATCTGGTTTGAGCAAGAATAGGCCCATGGAAAAGGTAAAGCGAAAAGCTGTACCTGCCGATACGTCGCATAGGTTTGTTCGCAAATATGGCGGACCCGAAGCGGTTTGGAACCGTGCTCGCCATCAAAAATGCGCCGAAGCATACTGCGAGGCCGATGTCGCCGTAGACGACTGCGTTATCGTTCCATCCAATCGACTCGAGAAATGCCTCGTCGGGCCAAACGCGCAGCGAAACCATAAGCAGCGCGGTGATGCAGACGGCCTGAATGAACGCTGCAAGCTTCGCGCTAATCATGCCAGTGACGCCACTGCGAACCATTACAGCCAACGTGACGCCCAAGAAAAAAATGTGAAAGTAAGAGGGGAGCGAGATTCCTGGAAAAATCGGGCGGAAGAGCATTGTGACGCCTGCGAGCAAGACAATCGCTGGCACTGTAAGGCCCACGTAGCCCCGCCGGACGGCATACCAAAAGAAACCAAAAACCACATAGAATTGTACTTCTGGTGGTATGGACCAGAAAATGTGACTACTCCCAGAAAGTGAGAGCAGTCGAAGAAAGTCATTTCCGTCTATATAGTACAGGAATTGAGGACCGAGTGCCGCCGAAGCGATGTAGGCCAAAGTTACAGCTAAAAGGTATATTGGCATAATTCGAGCGACGCGGGCGGCGACGTAATGAGCGACAGAGGGCACATCAAGCGGCTTGTGGAGGTAAAGATACCCCATCAAAAATCCGCTCAACATGAAAAACAGCAAGACACCAAAACCGCCAGTAAGGCTCGGAAAAATTACTGGAAGTCCAATCTGGCCGGTATGAGAACCGACAACGATAAGCGCCGCGAATGCGCGGAGCCCATCAAGCTGTGGCAATATATTCGGCTGCTGGCTATTTGACCCGCTCGTCGTCATTTAATGCCCCCCCCCCATGCCTTCTAAGGGCGGGAACCATTGGCGGCGAACGCTGATAGCATCGATATGAAGCCTGATATGTATCAAAACCGTACGCTGACCCTGCTGGGGTTATGGCACGCGCCCTATTAGAAACGCCCGGCTCTTTCGAACCGGGCGCCTTAATCACTTGCTTGGGTTGTCGAAGTTCCAATAACGCATGTTCGGTCCATTTGTTCGCTAATCAACATGCATTCATCGGCGCCAGCAGCGTTCTAATCCAGACCATCGGTCTGATCTGTGGCTGTGGACGGCATAAGGAGGTCAACGTTGACGCCTACCCGGGGACAGAGGTCGTGCCGTTAATGACCCGGTTTTTTCCGGTGCGGGGAGTGCAGGCCCTTCGAACTTGACGGCATGTCACAGTCTAGGCACCCTATTTCTATGGCGAGAAAGAACGTGGAAAGCACTGAGGATCTAGCCGAACGTCGCCACAGAGAGGGACTTTGGTTTTCTGCATATACTGGTCAGATGGTGCTGTTGTGGCAGCAGGTCACTTACGTTCAGCTAACTGCCATCGGATCTTTCACGGGGTGGTATGTGACCATTGCCAACCGCCCAGCGGTGGCTTGTGGAGCGCTTTATATTGGCATGGTTGTGCAATTCGCTTTAGTCTTTCTGATACGGCGACATGCGCAAATATTAGAAGAATTCAGTATAAAACTTGCCGACAATCACCTGATTTCACAGGACCGCTCTCTCTATCAAATGGCCGGTCTCAGCGCTCACGCTATTGCTAAGCTGGTGGCTGGACTATTTATCATATCTAACAATTTTGTCGTTATATATACCGTATGGACAGCAAGCGAAAGTTTTTACGAAACGGCACGCCCTTTGATAATTAATATACATGTTGTATTTATTATAATAGTTGCGACAGCGTACAAGTGGCTGATAAGTGCGTTTTTTGGACTTTCGAACTATAAGCATGGGCCAATATTGTAAATTAGCGCGCGCTTGTGTGGTTTGGAGTACGGTAGGCGGCTAAAGAATGCGGGTGAACTTGCTACCCCAAGTCGCAGCGAGATCCTTAATGATTTGATTACTGAACCTGACCGAAGAGCGCTACCTGCCCGGGGACGAGGCGCTGCTAGACTATCGAAGGACGCGAAGGCATCCTTCCTCGAAAAGATAGGATGCATAATGACCAGCGACCAAGTTTCCGACCTCGACGATACCGAGACACCCAGAGGCGGGATTATCGCAACGCACCTTGCGCACGTCGGCACCTTTATCGTCTATGCGAGTGAGCGAGAGGTGCCTGAGCGCGACCCTGTTATCCTTTGGGGCGTAGAGGAGCATGGGCGGGCAGTACCCATCACGATGAACGGGCCATGGGACGACATCGCAGATGCGCACAGTTTCGTCCTGCACCCTACCGGCGATTGCAGTAGGTATGAGCGCAACTGGGCCAACCTGGACCAAGCAGTCGCAGACCTGCTTGCAGCCGAGCGTTAACCTTAGCGTGTTGCAATCTTAGCACTTGCTACCGTGGGCACTACACCTAGGCTGTGTCTGATCACCTTTTGAGTCCAGTCTATTTTAGGAGAGTGCGATGTATATCTGGCGCCTACTCGTAAAGGTGTATTTTTGGCCTGAGCGCCGTTTGGCGCGCTCCATGGCTGCAAGCCGTGCCTCCACGCGATCGCTCAAATGCAATTGTGGAAGTGACAAGCCCTCAGGCGAATTGCTGTGTGATGGATGCAGGGCGTGGTGAGTTCAGGGTGACGTCTGAACGTTAGGCCAGTGGCCCGCTAGAAAGAAGCTCGCGCGCTTTATAATAAGGCGCTCACGATGCGGCGAGCGCGGTTCTTTATTGTCACCACGCGGCGTTTGCTGCGCCATGAACCCCAGCACAAGTGCGCGCCGATCGTATCATCATTGATGTGGTTGGATAGACCGGTGAACCGCGAGTCAGGGAAAAACACGCTTTGGCTGCGTATTTCAATATCTCTGTAAGTGCCGAGGTTCGCCAGAAAAAACTTGGATAGACCCTGTGGCCCGCTCGTTGTCATTAGCTCCCAGTCAGAGAGATCAACGAAGGGGGCTTTCTCAAATATTCCATTGATCATAGCGGAGAAGAACGGGTGACCTCTCTGCGCAGCGAAAAACGCGTTTCCGAGCTTCACATCGTCAGATGCTGTAGGCTCCTGTCCAACCGTTTCAAACTCTCCCCTTTCGACGCCAAATATGCAGCTTGCGGCTAGAAATTGGTCATCGAAGCCGGTGAACAGCTTGTAGTCGGTGTCCATGTACACACCGCCAAACGCATGCATATACAGCAGTCGTGCGATGTCGGCCTTCATCACGCCTCGCGATATCTGCTCATACGCTTGAAAATGCTGAGGAAAGTGTTCAGCCATAAGCTGAGAATTTTCGTCGTCATCCCAAAGCCGAAACTGCCATCCAGGCAGGACACGCTTCGCTCGATCAACAAGCTTGCGTTCCTCCCACGTCAGAGCCTTGGACTTTGCCGTTTGATGTAGGATCTTTGGAATCACTGAACTGCCCCACCCGTCGTTCATGACATTTCTGTCATAGGTAGATGGGCGCATCGCAGTGAAGAGCAGACGTAATAGCGGCTGTCCCAAAATGGGGCGCCAGCTAAATGAGCTTAGGTCCATTTCCGATGTAAGCTTAGTTGACGCAATCGATTGAAAATCATCAGCCGGTACCTGTTGATCTAGCAATCCGTAGTCAATTGTTGGCATTCTTGAATGTCGGTGCAAGAGCGGAAGCTCGCTAAGCATATATGCGAAACGCCCGGCTCTTTCGAACCGTGCGCATTAGTCACATCGCGTCGTAATAGCCCGCGTGCAGCTTCGCTAGCGTGGCGTTGAACGTGCCGCCATTGGCGTCAGCATCCTTCGCGCGATCGCGGCCGTACTCGGTCTTACCCTTGGCAGAGAGCTTCTTATAGCGTGCGTTCTCGGTCTTGCTCATGGTGCTTCTTCCTACTGTGATGGTCCAAGTCGACAATGGTATAGAGGCCCGCGAAGCACTCGGCTCCGAGGATCCCTATAAGCCTCCCGATGACCTGATTATCGGGGGATGCGTGAAACGAGAGGGTCGGCTTGCCGCTGCGGCGCCATAGCTTCCGGAATTTTGACAGAAGCGGCGCGAGCAGCTGGGGTTGCTCGACAGATAAGAAGTTGATGTACCAGCCGCTCTCAGCGGCATCCCAAGCGATCTGCGCGACGGGTGTCGACCCCTGCCATGCTATCAAGCAGGGGCCGGACTGGCGAAACTCGGTGTACCCGTCCATGGGCAGCACCTCCTTTCATGCTGGACTATCGGCGACCCGTCAGCCGCTCGACATAGCCCGAGGTCGGCGCCGTGAAGCGCGTGGCCTTGGGCGGGTCGATCTTGAAGATGTACTTCTCCGGCCAGATGCGGCCGCCGCCCCAATAGGTGATGCCCTTGATCACGTCGGCGTTCGCGCGCAGCGCCGCGCGCACCTCAGCGCCGACCGCCGCGCACGATGCCGGTATGCCGTAGTGCGAGCCGAACGCGCTTTCCGTGATGTAACCCTGCAACCCGCGGCGGCGCAGCTGCTCGGCGAACTCGACGAAACCGCTAGTCTTGGCCTCGCATTCTTTGTTCGTGCCCGACGACCCGCGATCGAAATAGCGGTGACCGTTGATGAACGTCAGGCCGAGCGGGTCCTTCAGGCCACCCCCGCGGTCGATTGCGCAGCCGGCGCTTTCGCATGCCTTCTTCGGCCCTTCCTTTTTGTCGAAGCGGAAGGTCGCCGACCATTGCGGATATTCAAGCAGGATCGGGTGGCGGATTCCGTTGGCGCGCAGGCCGGCGATGATTAGGTTGCTATCACGCAGCCACTGCTCCCAGTCGTTCGTCAGCACCGGGTCGTTGAAGCCCTTCGGCTCATTGACCAGATCCAGCATCACCGAGCCGTCGTCAGGGAAGTTGCGAGCGAAGTCGGTCCAGAACCGGATGAACTGCTCGACCGTGTCCCAACGGTACGTGTGATTATCGAGGATCACGGGCACGCCCTTGCTGCGGGCGTACATGACATAAACCTTCAGCTCGGCGACGCGCTGAGGCGTCATCCGGTTATCCTTGAACGGATAGCGGATCAGGCCGAACTGGTGCCGCTCGACATAGCCGCGCCAGTCCTCTTCGGACGGTCGGACCGCATCGCTGTTGCTGGCCTCGGCCCCCGACAGATTGGCCCCGAACAGGACCGAGGCAGGCTTGGCGCACGGCGGCGCGTCGACGGGGGCATAGATCCAGCCCTTGCCCTGCACCAGCTCGACGAACCGGAGCTTGGTCGCGCCGATCGTCTCGAATAGGTTGCCGGCGCCGTTCGATCGAGCGCGGTCATTCCACGCGGGCCAGCCAGAAGCGCGCGACCCATCGGCCAGCAGCTCGCGGCCGATCTGCTTTTTCAGGACCAACGTGTCGCCCGCGCAGACGGTGATCTGCGCGGGCGGGCTGGCACTGGTGACGATGTGCTCGGTCTGGGCCGCTGCTGGCAATGCGAGCAATGCCGAAGCAACAGCGAAAACGAGAGATTTGATCACGGTCGCTCCTTTTAAGTGAGAGGCAGGATGACGGCGCGAAGTTTAGCCGCCATCAATTCGTGAATGAAATCTCGGGGGTGTGTTCCATCAACAGTCGGTTCAACGGCGACGCCGGTGGTGAGCCAATAATGATTGTCACTCGGATCAGTGCCAGCTGACAACGTATCGGCAATGGCTCGCAAGGTGCCATCCGAAACCTTGGTCGCAAACCACGCAATGATCTGATCTCGCGTTTCACCTGGTCCCCAGCCGGTGTTTGGAGTCTGCCCGGCTTTGTCTATCCAGCTGTTTGACGAACCGGTACGCGCGAGGAAATTGGTACGAACAATTGGCAGACCCGCAGAAGCAAGCGACTGCCACAGTGTTGTCAGACTCGCCTGTAACGCTGCTGTTCCGCCACCCATGTCATTCGTGCCAAGCGCGTCGATAGCGTAGCGTGCGTATTTGAGTAGCGGCTTCCAAAGATCCGACTGGACTACCTGCCCGGCCGTAATGCCAACGCGTGCCACCAAGATCGACGCTCGCAAATTGGTTCGCGCGGTGCCGGCATCGTGCATAGACCGCTGCACGAATGCCAAGCCGTATTCCTTGTTGGTATTAATGCCGCTGTCGCCGGTGATCTCAGAAATGCTATCGCCAAATTCGATGAAACTTGGCCCATCAACAAGAGGCGTGCCCATGAACATCGGGCAGTAGCCATTTGAGCGACCGTCCAGAGCAGTTCCGGTAACGGTATAAACACCTGGCGCGTCGGTAGAAGTCGGCGTCGTGGCGCTGGACGCATAGAACCCCACCTGGGATCCGCTATATTGACCAGTCGAACGTTGGCTGCTGGGAACCCTTCCAGCGGGGGGCATGGCGATAATCGCCTTGAACCAGTAGATATCATCGACCGCGTATTTGGTTTGCCCGAACGCGGATGGCAGGATCGCGTCGCTTAGGATGTCGTTAGCGCCGGCGGGCAGAGGCAAGTTGCGCGCGCCGTTGAAGGTGACAGGAACCGTGGTGGTGTCGTTGTTTCGCTGGATCGACGCTTCAAGTATTTCCAGATCGTTAGCATTCGCGGCAGGGACGCCGATGTGAATCCAGTTGGAAAACCAGAAACGTCCGCTGCTCGCGTCTTGTCCAATTACGATCGGCCAGCGCACCGCTACTCGGTCATGCGAGAACCTCGTTTCGCTGCCGGTGTGCATGCGGTTCTGCACGGCAATTGTCCGCAAGGGCATGGCAGTAGAGGTGTCGTCATTAAGGATCGTACCAGTCGCGCTCATGGAAGCACCGGCAATATAGCCGCTCGGGGTCGAAATCAGGACGGTGAACGTCTCGTCTCCCTCAACGACGGTGTCGCCATTGACGCTGATCGAGAACTGACCAGTCGCGACGCCATCCGCCATAGCGACGGAGCCCCCGGCAGGAAGAGTGCCGCCGGTGAAATCACCCGCCGACGTTCCGCCCGCACTAAATGACCACGGGACGCTGACCGCCCCTGACGTTGCCGAGCGAGAGACGGTGTACGTAAACAACGTCGCGCCGCTGTTGCCCTCAGCCCTCGACTGGGCACCAGACAAGGTTACGGTCGGCTGCGAAGGGGCTGCATCGTCATTGCTGATCGTACCCGTCGACGTGACGGTGTTCAGGCCGCTTGCAACAACGGTGAGGGTGAACGTGTCGTCGGGCTCGAATGCGGTATCGCCCGCGACCAGCACCGAAATGGTCTTGCTCGTTTCGCCAGCCGCGAACGTGCCGCTGCCGGCTGGGAACGCACCGCCGAAGTCTGCAGCATCGGCCGGGTTCGCGCCGCTTCCCGCCGTCGACCAGGTGAACGGATAGGCCGCCGTGCTTCCATCGCGGTTGAGCGTGAGGATCCAAGAAAACAGGGTGGTTCCGCTGTTGCCTTCGGCCTTCGTGACCGCGGACGATAGCGATAGCGATAGCGATAGCGATGGGGCGGGAGTTGCCGTGGCCGCCGAGACCGTCACTGCGGTCGACGTCGACGTGATCGTCTCGCCGTTCGGACCGACTGCGGTGTTCTCGCGCGTCAGCGAACCTGCGGCATTCGGCGTGACCGTGGTACCGGTGCCGATTGCGGTCGTGCCGAGCAGCCAGCGACGGGCGGTGATCGTCCCGTTCGTCACGGTGCCATCCGTCGCGGTGAACGTGGTCCCCACCGCGCCACTGGTCGGCGAAATCGAAGGCTTCGAGAGCGTTGGCGACGGGGTTGGCGTAACGCCGGCCTCCAGCTTGACGACTTTCGAGCAGATCTCGACCGTTGGCGTTGCCATCAGCATCGAGTCCGCGCCGTCGGCGGTTTCCGGCGCGCCGAACACACGTCCGCGGAAGTATCGCGCCGAGCCGTCCGGAAAGGTCACCCGGAAGGAATAGAGCTTCTGCGTCTCATCGTCGGATGCGGTCTGCAGGAGGATCTGCCCGGCATCGAGGGCGTCGAGCGCGATCGAAGGCTGCAGCGCGCCGAAGTCCGCCGAGCCTTTGAACTTTTGCTTGGCGCCCTTCAGGCCCTGAAACTCGACCTTGGCGAAGCTGGCGCCGAACGAGCCGAGCTTCTCGACCTGCCCGATTTCGACATAGGTCAGTGCGGCATAGCCAGCTGCATCGTGGGTGGTGGGCAGCATCGCGGAAAGGGCGAGCGATGACCCGGCTGCGGTTTGAGAACCCATGGGCTTACTCCTGGAAGGTGGTCAGAATGACGGTCGTTGAAAGGCGGGGTGTCAGCGGGGCCAGGCGTCGACAGCGAGGCCGCGGCGCACGTCGCAGAGCGCGAGGTCGGCGCGCGCGTCGCGCAGCGAACCCTCGGCGTCCGCGCTGTTGGCACTACCGTCCGGCTGCCGGCGGATCGGCGTTGCCGTGCAAGGCTTCTTCGCCTCGGCTGGCACTGGGGGGATCGCCGGCGAATAGCTCAGCGTCGAGCGCGTCGATGCCGCGCACGCGGTCAGCAGGAAGGCAGGCAGCACGGCCAGCAGCAGTTTGCGCATAGGTCCTCACGGTGTCAGTGGATCGAAGGATGATGGGTTCTCGATTCGCGAGACGGTCGGCGAAGGTCGTGAGCGCCGTGGTCTGCTGGACTGCGAACCGCGTTTCCGCCGCGGTGCGCAGCTGCTCGGCCTTCGCGATCTCGGCGCTCCACGCCGCCCGTTCGGCCTTCAGCGTGGCCGTGCGGTCGGCGAGCGTCTCCCGGGTGAGCAGGAGCCCGGCGAGCAGGCCGATCATCGGCACCGCCCACCAGAAGCGCCGCAGCAAGGCGAAGCCTCCCGCAACCGTCACTTGGGCCACTCCGGCAAATCGACGGTCTGGCCGGCGAGCGCGTGCGTAAAGTCGTCGAGGAACTGGATCCTGCCGTCGGTGACGAATGAATGGCAGATGTCGCACGTAAAGCCGGACGGCTCTTTACCTGCCTCGAGACGCTCGCGGTTGTAGTCACACCAGCACCGTTTGCCCTCTTGGCTGGGGATATGGTGGCCCGATCGAAACAGCACCGACGGCGTGAATGTCGGTGCTGCCGGATTGCCGTTGTACCCCCAAGAGGCAGCGCTTTGGTGGGGCGCGACGCGGATCGGATGGTTGCTGTTGCAACCGGGGCACCAGAACGCGACCATGTCGGCGCCGTAGTCCGCGAGGATCGGTGACAGCAGGCGCGTCATGCTTCGTCGCTCGACAGCTTCAGGCCGGCAGTCGTCGCCATCTGCACCGGACCGCCGATAACCGGCACGCCTGCGGGCCAGCGCGAAGCTGTGAGCCTGCTTTTTGCGATCCGGGTCACCGTGACGGCATTGCTCTGATTGCCGCCAAGGACATGATAAGCGGTCACGTCCTCGCCGACATAGAAGCCGACATGTCCACCGCCTGGGCGATCGAAGACGAGGACCGCGCCGGGCGCGAGCCGCTCGGGCCGCAGTCGGCTACCCCAGGTCGCCCAGCTCTTCGCCCGCGCCGCGATCTTCACCGGTTCCACGCCGACGGCGACGAGGCACGCCGCGACGAAGCCGCCGCACCACGGCATCTCGTCGTCTTTCCAGATCACGCCGTTCCATTTGCGCGCCGAGTTAAGGAACGCGATCAGGACATTGTTATGCGTGCGCCCGACGATTTCGCGGGTACCGAGAAGCGACCGGGCATGGCGAAGCCACGCCGGCGTTGCTGCCGTCGTCATGATTATTTCCTTCAATGTGAAGCTATTGGCGAGTTTGGCTGTTATCGACGGGCCGGGTTTATGACCCTTGCCCGGCCGGCCCGCCACGAACCCCTCCCGGTTGGGCGGGCCGTTACTCCCCCGGCTTGTCGGTATCGATCCCGAACACCGTGCCAGCCTTCTTCAGATAGTTTTCGGCGATCTTGAAAATGCCTTCGCCAAGCACGCCAAGCCCCGCGCCGTAGAGCAGTCCGCCAAGCGGCTCGGGCCGCTGCGAGATGACGATCGCGATCGAGAAGGCGAGAGCGATGCCGGACACCGGGATATCAAGACTCCAGCGGTGTTCTTTGCGGACCGACTGCGCGGCACCGATCCAGAAGCGCGCCGCGCCGCAAGCGAAGACTGCGGCGATCATCCCCGCGACCTCGAATGGATAACCCAAAAAATGCCAGATTACCGGTGACGATGTTGCAATCGTCGGGCCTCTTTGGACCATCGCTGCCGCAGCGACAGGTAGTATAGCCGCCATCGTTGCGCCCCCTTTGTAGATGCCCCCGGTACTGATCATCGCGTTGACACCACCCCGACTGCGGCGAGGAAGGTCCCCAAGCCAAGCCAAAGCATTCGTCGGATCATCGGCCACGCCAGCCACATGTCGATCGCAAAGGGTTCCTTGCGCTGCTGCTCGATCATGCCGGGCTCCGAACAGATGTAGAGCCCGAGGCCCGACAGACCGAAGGTGACCGCGAACGGATCGAACAGCCGCTTTACCGTCGCGTACAAGCCGGACGTTACGGGATCGCGCGCATCATAGCCCCAGAGCGTCAACGCCTCGGCACCACAGCGGATCGTGATGGCGCAGGCAAATAGGATACCGAGCGCACGGTAGATCCAGGCTGGCGACAGCCAGGTATCAAGGTGACGATGCTTCCAGCCGTCTCCGACCAGCTTCATCACCACCATGAGCCCGACAAGCGTTCCGATCGTCATGACGGCGAGATTGATGACGACGAGCCAGCCCATGCCTTCGAAGCTGGGTTGCGCGATCGTGCGGGGGCCATTCGCGACCGCCTGGGCCGCGAAGCTGGTATTGCTCATGATGGAATCCTTCAGGGTTTGGGCGCGCGGCCCAGGAAGGCGGTTTCTACATTGCGTCGGCAGTGGTCCGGAGCCGCACCGAGCAGGACGAAAAGGCGGTCGATGATCGCTTCGAGGACCAGCCCCCAGCGATGCCCCTTGATCGCCGCACGGCCGACGCGGCTGGAGATCGTCTCGTCAGCCGATGGGGTTGGTCCGCCTGCAACGACATAGATCGGCACGGCGATCAGGATGTAGGCGAGCTGGTCAACCGCGACGAGCAGCTGTCGCAACCCGAGCCAGAAGCGCTCAGCCATTGAGGACGGACCAGTCGACCTTGCCGGCAGTAACGATCGCGCCGAGGTTCGTCGCGCGGCCGACCGCGGCCTTGGCGCCCATGCGCAGACCCTCGATCGCGGCGCCGATCGCCACCCACGCGTCCGCGAGCGTGATGATCTCGGCCGCGAGATCGGCGATCGTCATCCCGCGTGCGCCCGCCTCCGCAGAGAGGAACGGTGTGGTGGTGTCATTGTCGAGCGACCATGCGCGCGCCTCGGCTTCCTTGCGCTGGTATGTCATCGCCTGCCCGGCGCCGGGCGTCAGGATGCTCTGCCGGATTACCTCGGCCTGCGCGTCGATGCTGGCGGCCGCGGTATCGCGCAGCACGTCGAGATCGAGCGCGGCGCCGACGATCGCCGCTTGCGGCACGATGACCGCGCCGAGATCGTCCGGCAGCTGCTGCTGCGCGGCCGACCCGACGCTGCCGCTGCCGCGCCAGCGTTCGTCCCCGGTCTCGAGGTCGTAGACTATCCAGTGTTCCATGCTGCTTTCCTCAGACCGCCGCGCGCTTCAGCTCGGCGATTTCGATGGTCGACCCTGCGAGAACGGTAAGAGTGCCGTCCGGCTCGCGGTTGCGGATCGAAAAGACGATGGTGTGTGACCCGGCCGCAATGCCCGTGACGAACGCCGGCAGCGTGAGGGGAATCGCGCCGCGTGAGTTCTGGTTGTCGAGAACGATGTTGACGGCCGCCTGCTGGTAGAGGTCGCCGTCGATGAAGAGATACCCGAACAGCTGAATATCGTCCGGGCTCTGCACGCTCGCATAGGCGAGAATGCGCAGGAGGCTGCTCGCCTCGGTCT
>Ga0308164_10004161_pt1 | contig 12444 bp, 7 predicted proteins | sample PhyTR2_FD_201031 | JGI IMG/M metagenome (GOLD analysis project Ga0308164, IMG submission 201031) | Phyllosphere microbial communities from UC Gill Tract Community Farm, Albany, California, United States - DLSLT.R2 | ecosystem: Host-associated > Plants > Phyllosphere > Unclassified | place: USA... | reverse complement strand
AATCGTATGCGTCGATCGCCGCGCGCCAGCTCGGCGCCGAAGCGCACATCACGTCGCAGAGCGGCATCGGCGTGATGATCAGCTGGTTCCCGTTCACGATGCCGGATTTTTATGACCAGATGAGTGCCGTCGGCGACAACGACAGCCGCTGGGACTTCAAGCGCTGGACGCCTGACGTCGTCGTCATCAACCTGATGCAGAATGACAGCTGGCTGATCGGGCGCGATCACAAGCTGCAGCCGGAACCGAAGGATGCGCAGCGTATCGCGGCTTATCAGGCCTTCGTTGCCCGCGTGCGCGCGCTGTATCCGAAAGCCTACATCGTCTGCGCGCTGGGGAGCATGGATGCGACCCGCGCCGGTTCCGTGTGGCCGGGCTACGTCAAGTCGGCGGTGGCGAACCTGCGCGCATCAGGCGACGCGCGCATCGATACGCTGTTCTTCCCGTTCACCGGCTACGGCCAGCATCCGCGCGTCAAACAGCACCAGGCCAATGCGGACTTGCTGACCGCATTCGTGCGAAAAAAACTGGGTTGGACGGGGACCAAATAACGGTGCAGTGTCTGTCATGCGATGAGCGAGAACGTCGCACTCTCGCCAGCGCGGATCGTCGTTTGCAGATGCGTCGTTCCGGCCATGCGGGCCAGCACATGATCGAGGCAGTGGGTTGCAAGGTGGACGCGGGCCTGGTCCGGCTGGAAATGATCCCATAGCACGCTGAATCTGAAGTCGGTATTGCGTTCGTCGCTGGTGGCAGTCGCCTGTTGCCCGGCCGATGTCGATGCCTGCACCTCGAATGCCGCATGGAGGCGTGGTCTGGCGCGAAGTTCAGCGGCCATGGTGTCGGAGATCGAAAAATCGGTCTGGGTCGATGGCGGCTCGTCAGGGAACAGTTCCTCGAACGTCTTGCCTGCATCGCCCTTCGCGTCACCCTGGTTCAGGTGAATGCGCACGATGTCTCCCGGCTGCAGGGGATGGTCCATCAGCCAGGTCAGATGGCCGCAACTGCCTTCTTCGTAACTGCCGCCCATCGCATCGACGGCCGCTTTCAGTGCCCGGTCGAGCGCGCCATGCACGGATACATCCATGACGCGCATTGATGTCAGGTTGATTGTCGTGATATGCACGTTATTGACGTCAACAGCAATATGGGGCATGGCGCTGGTTAATTGATGAGGTAATCAACTCTAGCACGTTAAACGGGCGTCGATGACACCCGCTAAGCGTTGTTCTAACCAACGTCTTTATCATTAAGGAGATCTTCTGCGCGACTGTGCACCTTCAACAATTCGTCAAGTGGCAGTAACGTGTTCCGGTACGCACGCAACGCCGTATCCATCATGCGGTACGACCGGAAAAACCGGCCTGACCTGACCTGCGGATTGGCGAACGTGATGGTGCCAAGGCAGATTGTTGCAGCGACCGCGAAAACGGGCGCGAGATCACCGGTGACGTTGGTTGCAGCGCTAAGCGCCGAGAACAGAATGCCAAGAATGCCCACTAGCCAATGAATCCGCTCCCACCAGACGCCGTTCCAATGCCAAAGGTCCAGCTTATCTTGTAATTCTTCTGCTGCCGATTTCGCTGCAAGAGGGATAGTGGCCATGAGAAACTCCCGCGCTTGAATTGGATGGCGATCACTGTGAGATCATTTCAGTGACCAACGATTGGCTATCGACTGATTTTTCTGAAGCCAGCCTCGATTAAATCGCCCCTCGCCTGCGCTCCAATTGAGTTTTGTCAAAGTATGTGGCCGGAATAGCTTGATGACAGCTTCATCGAGCACATGCCTACAGATTACTTCGAATAGCCGGAATAGCCGGAATAGCCGGGGTCAGGTCTGACATTTGGACACGAACTCTTCTTTAGTACTTTCGAAATAGCATCCATAAACAGACTTCCCGTTAAGTTCGTGTCCGAATGTCAGACCTGACCCCGCTGGTGCGCTGGTGCTGTTCTTTCCACGCAGACCTCGTCACGGCGTCATCGGCCACAGGATCGGATGGAATAAGACCGCGCATCGCGGTGCAAGCGTGCCGTCGCGGCCAGTACAACATGCTAATATGACCACGTTTAATGGGATGTGGGTAGACATGTGCGTCCCATCCTGTATCTCTTTACATGGTCGTGGAATGGCAAACGTCAAGGCTCTCGAAGCGCAGTATGCAGTGGCTCCAGATGTGACGGGGCAGCCCGAAGGGCGCGTCCGTCCGCCGGTCCGGCTGTAACCGGGTGGACGCCACCGTCACGCAAGAGCGCCTGCTTCAGGTCCTCGACGTCGTATCCACCCTGGCGGGCCTCGACAATGTCGACGATCTGGTGCAGCTGTCGCTGAACCGTCTTCCCGGGATTCTGCCGCTCGACCCATCCGCGCTGTCCTTGATCGTTCACAGGCTGGACCAGCCTGACCAGGACGCGCCATCTGCGCAGCAGATCGAGCAGGCCCTGTGTACCGGCGCTACTACGCACACGCACGCATTCACGCCGCACGAACGCGAACTGCTGCACCACGTTTGCGTCGCCATGGGCGCGGCCCTGGCACGCATAGGCCAGGCGCGCGCTGGCAACGCCTTGCGTGAACAAGTCGCAAAACTTGAACAGCGCTGCACCCCGCGCGCCCTTGCGCCGGACCGTGCCTGGGCCGTGAGCCTTGAGCCGCTGTGCATTATCGATGCCAACGGCTATGTCGAGCTAGCCAATCCGGCGTGGCAAACGGTGCTCGGCTGGACCGAAGCCCAGGTGTGCAGCCAGCCATTCACGGCGTTCGTGCACCGCGATGACCTCGCGGCGACGCAGGCGGCCTGGATCAAGGCAAGTGAGCAGGGACAGGCAGTCGTGCGTTTCGAGAACCGTTACCGCACGAGTGGCGGGGTCTGGCGCTGGCTGTCATGGGTGGCCGTGCCGGAGGACGGCAAGGTGTATTGCGCGGCGCGCGATGTCACCGACGAAAAGCTGCAGCGCGAAGCGTTGATACTTCGCACGCGCGAACGTGACGTGCTTGCAGCAGTATTCCAGGCCACCGATCTGCTGTTGCAGGTGATCGATGCAGACTACCGCTTCCTGGCGATCAACCAGGCCAGCGTCGATGACTACTGGCGCCTGTTCCAGCGCCGCGTCGCAGTAGGCGATCGTCTGACCGACGTTCTGGCCGACCGGCCAGAACAGTTACAGGCAGCCCTGGCGCTGTGGGACCGTGCGCTGGGTGGCGAGGCGTTCTCGCTGCAGCAGACATCCGGCCAGGCCACGCCAGAACAGCGCACCTGTGAAATGCGTTTCGAGATCCTGCGCGACCACGACGGCAAGCAGATCGGTGCGTTCATGACGTCACTGGACGTGACCGAGTGGCATATGCAGCAGCAAGCGCTGGTGGAGACCCAGGAGGCGCTGCGGCAGTCCCAGAAGCTCGAAGCGATCGGTCAACTCACGGGCGGTGTGGCGCACGACTTCAACAACGTCCTGGCGGTGATCAAGTCGAGCATCGAACTGCTGCGCCGGGTACAGCTTGGCGACGAGCGCCGCCAGCGCTTCATGGACTCGATTTCCAGCGCGGTCACGCGCGGCGCCCGCCTGACCGGTCAGCTGCTTGCCTTTGCACGCCGCCAGGCCTTGCAGCCAGCCGTGTTCGACGTCGGGAACAGCACGCGCGCGATCGGGGAAATGATCGGCAGCCTGACCGGCGTCGGGGTCGAGGTGGTGCTCAACTTGCCCGACGAGGCCTGTTTCGTCAATGCGGACCAGAGCCAGTTCGATACTGCGCTGGTCAATCTCGCCGTCAATGCGCGCGACGCGATGCAGTCGCGCGGAACGCTACGGGTCAAGGTCGAATCGGTCGACGGCCTGCCGCAGCATGGCCTGCAGCCGGCAATCAGCGGCACGTTCGTGGCCGTGTCGTTGCACGACACGGGCGCTGGCATCGCGCCGGAAAATCTTGAAAAGATTTTCGAGCCGTTTTTCACGACCAAGGGTGTCGGCCACGGCACCGGCCTGGGGCTGTCACAAGTATTTGGCTTTGCGCGCCAGTCAGGCGGCGATGTGCGGGTCGCGAGTACGCCAGGCGCAGGCACGACCTTCACGCTGTACCTGCCGTGTGCGGCGCAACCGCTTGCTGGCGGCAGCACGCCGAGCGTCCAGCACGCGCTGCCAGGCGGCGGGGGCCTGCGCATCCTGGCGGTCGAGGATAATCCCGAATTGCGCGCGATGGTCGAGAGTTCACTGCATGAACTTGGCTACGCAACGACCATCGTGACCAGTGCGGAGCAGGCGCTGGCATTGCTGCGCGATGATCCCGAACCTTACGCGGCCGTGTTTTCCGATGTTGTTCTGCCGGGCATGACCGGGATCGACCTGGGGCGCGCATTGGCACGCCTGCAGATCGATATTCCCGTCGTGCTCACCAGTGGTTACAGCCACGTACTGGCGCAGGAATCGGACCACGGATTCCTGCTGCTGCCCAAGCCCTACGCCCTGGACGATCTTGCGCGTCTTCTCCATGAGGCCGTGCTCCGGCGCGACCGCGCTGCAAGCGTTGCCAAGGTCAGTACGACGCACGCCATGACCCTCGTCGAAACCGTCTTTGGCCAGCCGGCACGCGCGCCCGACGAAGGGGTCGAGCGCGTACGGCTGGCGGAGCTGGCGGCCCTGCACATCATGGATACCGAAGAAGAAGCGGCCTATGACGAGCTGACGCACCTGGCCAGCACGTTCTGCCAGACGCCGATCGCGCTGGTCTCGCTGATCGACGACAAGCGTCAATGGTTCAAGGCGCGCGTGGGACTGCAGGCCCGTGAAACACCGCGCGAACACGCGTTCTGCGCCTACGCGATCGAGCAGCCGGAGCAGATCATGCAGGTCGTCGACGCGACACTTGATGCACGCTTCGTCGGCAATCCCCTGGTGACGGGCGATCCCGGCATCCGTTTTTATGCCGGCGCGCCGCTGGTGACGTCAACCGGTCAGGCACTGGGCACGCTGTGCGTGATCGATACCGAACCGCGCAAGCTGACCGTCCATCAGCTTGACGCGCTGCGCCTGCTCGCGGCGCGCGTCATCGAGCGTCTCGAGGCCCGGCGCGTGGCGCTGAACCTCGGGGCGCCACGCGACAGCGAGCCCTAACGCTTCGCGTCGAGTTGCAGCAGGTAGACATCGTTCTCGCGCAGAGGTAATGCGGTGGCAAACACGCCATCGCGCCCGACCGTCACCGCCTGCTGCTTCAACGGTTTCCCGGTCGCCGTCGCCTTCAACGCAGCGACCTGCGGACGCGTCAGCTGCTTGGGCGAGCCCATGCCGATATACGCAGTGAACGCATCGTTCTGCTTGTAGCCGACCTGCGAGACCGTCATCGTGTAAGCGCCTGGCTTCAGGCCGCGCATCGCCACCTTGACCTGACCTTTCGATTTCGGTGGCAGGTCCTTGATGAAGTACTGCTGGTTGTTGATCCCCGCCGGCAGCGTGTGCGAGTAATCCCACAGCAGCACCTGGGCGTTGCCCTTGTCGTCGAGCGTCGCCGTCGAATCCTGGTCGGCGTTCTTCAGCTCACGATCGCCCAGCTGGTTGAGGAACTGGTAGGCAAAATAGGCCGGCTTCTTGATCCCCTGTGTATTCATCAAACCGAACCCGCCGTGGAAGGCTTCGAAGCGCGGCCCGGCTTCTTCGAAGATGTCGGTAAACACCCAGTACGACATCGACTGCACGGCGCCAGTGCTCTGCTTGAGTTTTCTCAGGATGTAGGCCGGCTGGTGGTAGCTGTCGTGGGTCGGATCGGACGGCGTATACGACGAGCTCCATTCGGTATAGTGCAGCTCGAGCTTCGGCATGGCCGACGCGTCAATCTCCTTGCGGTTCTTGAGCACGTCGTGGGTCACGGCCATCGGGTCAGGGCTCAGGACCGTGCCGGTGGTGCCGAATTCGTCGAGGAAGCCCTGGTTCACGCCGTACGAGTGGGTCGAGACGAAGTCGAGCGGCACCCTGTTCTTGCTGGCGTAGCCGATCATCTCGGGGATCCAGGCAGCACCCGCAGTGGCCGGGCCGCCCACGCGGTACGACGCGTCGACGCTTTTCACGGCGCGTGCGGCGTGCGCATACAGCTTGAAGTACTCGTCCTGCGAGCCGGCCCAGAAGCCGTCCAGGTTCGGCTCGTTCCAGACTTCGAAGTACCAGCTTGCCACTTCGGCCTTGCCATAGCGCTCGGTCCAGTGCTCGGTCAGTGCCTTGACCAGGCGTTCCCACTGGGCGTAGTCGCGCGGTGGCGTGACATTACCGCGCCACCAGAAGATGGTTTTGGAACCACTGGCCATCGCAGATGGCATGAAGCCCAGTTCCACGAACGGCTTGATGCCGACGCTCTGCAGGTAGTCGAACAGGGCGTCGACGTACTGAAAGTTGTACTGCTCTTTGCCCTGCGGGTCGATGCGGAACACGGCCATGTCGTCGCTCAGCAACCCGTGCATGCGGATGTAGCGAAAGCCGGTGTCCTTGCGCAGTTCGGCCAGCTGCTGCTGCCAGTCGGCGCGCAAGCCTTCGTTGGCGCGGCCGGTGCCGACCGACAGGTTGAACATGCGATCGAGCTGACCCTTGACCTGGGTGACGTCGACGTCGATGACACGTTGCTGCGCATGGGCCACGGCTGGCAGGGCAAGCAGCGTCGCCAGCGTCATGGTGGTAATCGTGTGCTTCATGGGGTCTTTTCTCCGGATGTGGGCGAGGGGCAGATGGGCGTGCGATGCGCTTGCGCCCGAAATGCCTTCGGCGTGCAGCCATAATCGAGTTTGAACAGCTTGTTGAAGTACGAGACGTGGTTGTAGCCGACCGTATAGGCGATGTCGGTGATGCTGGCCGAATCGCGTTCGGCCAGCAGGCGCGCTGCTTCGGTCAGGCGCAACCGGTTCAGGTAACCGGTGAACGTACAACCCAGTTCGGCCTTGAGCACGTCGTTGACCTTGTTGCGGTTTACGCCAGCGCCATGCGCAACCGCGCCCAGCTCGAGCTCCGCATCGGCGAAACGGCTCGCGATGGCGTGCAGGATCGCGGATTTTTCGCGGTCCCGATGCGGGTCAAGCGAGCGCTGCTGGCTGGCCACGGGCGGTCGGTCTTTCAGTCGGTGGTCGTGCAGGTCCGCAATCAGCGCGCGCCGGCCGCAAACTCCCGTGCCGGCAGGCGTACCGTGACCGTCGCTACCGGCGCATCGGCCGCCGTCGACAGGATCACGCGGTAGTCGCCGGCCGCGATCTTCCAGCGGTTGCTGGCGCCATCGAACACCGCCAGCGTGCGCGGGTCGATCGTCACCTCACTGGTGCGATTTGCGCCGGCGTCCAGTGCCAGCTTGTCCCAGCCACCAAGGCGCTTGGGCGCTTCCCAACCGGCGCCTACTTTCGACACGTACACCTGCGGCACCGCCTTGCCGGCGCGCGCGCCGCTGTTGGCCACATTGAAGCGCACGCGGATGCTGCCGTCCGTCGCGTCGGCCTTCAGGTTCGTGTAGGTGAAGCTCGTGTACGACAGGCCGTGACCGAACGCGAACAGCGGCTTATGGCCCTTCAGGTCAAACCACTTGTAGCCGACGGCGGCGCCTTCGATGTCGTAGTCGACGTCAAAGCGCGTGTCCTTCGGCAGGTCGATGCCATCGATCTTGGGGCGTGGCAGCTGGTTCTCGGCCAGCGGGAAGGTCTGTGGCAGGCGGCCCGACGCATCGACTTCGCCGGTCAGCACGCGCGCGATGGCTTCGGCGCCGTTCGTGCCCGGATACCAGGCCTCGACCACGCCGGCCACGTCGTTCACCCACGGCATCGTGACGGGCGTGCCGGTTTGCAGCACGACGACAGTGCGGGCATTGGCCTTGGCCACTGCTGCAATCAGCGCGTCCTGGTTGTTCGGCAGCGCCAGCGTCGGCACGTCGGCCGCTTCGGACGTCCACTGCGTCGCGAACACCAGCACCACGTCGGCGCCCGCTGCGACTTTCGCGGCTGCGGCGGCATCCTTGCCATCGTGCCAGGTGATCTTGGCCTTGGTGCGCGCCGCCAGCGCCTTCATCGGCGAGCCTGGCAGGTAGACCATCGGGCCTGGCCAGGCGGCCGGGCCTTCGTTCGGCACGGCCATGCCGCCGCGCGGGTAGACCTGCGCCGAGCCGCCGCCCGACAGCACGCCCTTGTTGGCGTGCCCGCCGATGATGGCGATGCGCTGCACGTCCTTTGCCAGCGGCAGCACATTGTCCTTGTTCTTGAGCAGGACGATGGCTTCTTCCGCGTCCGCCTGCGAAATCTTGCCATGGGCCGTGTAGTCGATGTCCTTGGCCTGGACCTTGACCGGATGATCCAGCGCGCCGTGCGCGCCCAGCGCCCACAGGATGCGGGCCACCATGTCGTCCAGGCGGGCCTGCGGCACGTGGCCGTTTTCGACGGCTTCCTTCAGCGCGCCATCGAAGTAGGGTGACTTGTCGAACGGGTAGCCCGACTGCTGGTCCAGACCCGCGAGCGCCGCCGGGATCGTCGAGTGGGCCGCGCCCCAGTCGGACATCACGTAGCCTTTATATCCCCAGTCGCCCTTGAGCACCTTGTTCAGCAGATGGTCGTTCTCGCAGCCATACGGCCCGTTGATGCGGTTGTACGAACACATGACCGAGCCCGGGTCGCCCCGTTCGATCGCGATCTGGAATGCCAGCAGGTCGGACATGCGGCCCGCAGCATCGTTGATCTTGACATTCAGGTGGTTGCGGCCCGTCTCCTGGTCGTTGTACGCGTAGTGCTTGAGGGTCGAGACGACGTGGTTGGACTGCACGCCGCGAATTTGTTCGCCGGCCATGATCCCGGCCAGCAGCGGGTCTTCGCCCGTGTACTCGAAGTTGCGGCCATTGCGCGGCTCGCGCGCCAGGTTCACGCTCCCGCCCAGCATCACGTTAAAGCCCGACAGGCGCGCTTCCTTGCCGATCATCGCCGCGCCCTCGAACGCCAGTTGCGGATTCCAGGTGGCGGCCGTCGCAATCCCCGCCGGCAGCGACGTGCGCTCGCGCGCGTCTTTGCCCGGCTGCGAGGCCACGCCGATGCCGGCGTCGGTCAGCCACTGCGGCGTGATGCCCAGGCGCTCGATGCCCTTGATGAAACCGGCCGACTGGGGCAGGGCGCCGGTGGGCGCTTTCTGGCCCTTGAATTCGGTGCCGAAGTAGCCGAACACCATGCCGATCTTTTCATCGAGCGTCATCTGGCTCACCAGTTTGGCGGCGCGCTGTTGGGCCGCATCTGGTGCAGCAGTCGGCGCAGCGGTTGGCGCTGCATGCGCCGCACCAAAGGCGAGGGCGGCGGCGAGGGCGATGGCCGAGCGGCCGAAGGGCAAAGCTGGGTGCATGTGTATGTCTCCTTGAATTTTTATAATGGTGTTAGCAGCGCAGCGACCTTACCACCACGCACTGTAGATCGCGATCAGCGCGATGCAGATAACGGTCGCGCCAAACGCGAACCCCGGCTGCACCTTGAACATCGACGCTTCGACTTCGACGCCCTTGCTCTGTTCGAGACCAGCTTTCGGCCACAGCTTGCTGATGATGACCATGCCGATGACGACGACGACGAACACGATCGCCATCCGGTCCACGAACGGAATCTCGTAGACGCCGGCGCTGTTCGGCACGGCGAAACCGATCGGCGCCAGGAACGACAGGTCCATCAGGCCAGGCAAAAACTTGAGGACGATCGAGCCAAGAAAGCCGCCGACCGTGGCAAACATCGCCGCGCTGGCCGTGGCCGGCCGCCAGAAGAAGCCCATCAGGAACATGGCCAGGATGCCGGGCGAGACAAAGCCCGTGTATTCCTGGATGTACTGGAAGCCGCCTTTCTTGTCGATGCCCATGAAGGGCGCGATGAGCACCGCCAGCAGCATCGCCACGACCACGGTCACGCGCCCGATCCAGACCATGCGCTGTTCGGAGATGCCCTTGTTGAACGCTTTCTTGTGGATGTCGAAGGTGTAGATGGTGGCGATGCTGTTGGCCTTGCCGGCCAGCGAAGCGACCACCGCCGCCGTCAGCGCAGCAAAGGCGATGCCTTTGAGGCCCGTCGGCAGCAGCGTGAGCAGCACCGGGTAGGCGCGGTCCGGGTTGACGTCCGCGCCCACGCCCATCGATGCGCCCAGCACGCCCTGCTGGTGCAGCACGAACGCGGCAATGCCCGGCAGGACCACGATCACCGGCATCAGCAGCTTGAGGCCCGCCGCAAACAGGATGCCCTTGCGCGCCGTGTGCAGGTCCGCGCCCAGTGCGCGCTGGATGATGTACTGGTTGCAGCCCCAGTAGTTCAGGTTCACGATCAGCATGCCGCCGATCAGGATCGACACGCCAGGCAGGTCGAGGTAGTTCGGGTTGTCACGCGTGAGCACCATGTCGAAGTGATCGGGCGCTACGCCCAGCAGGTGGTTGAAGCCGGCCATCACGCCGCCGCCGCCATTGTTCTGCGCGACCAGGTCGAGCGCGAGCCAGGTGGTCACCAGGCCGCCGAGCACCAGGCACAGGACCTGGATCACGTCGGTGTAGCCGATGACCTTCATGCCGCCCAGCGTGATGATGACGGCGAATACGGCCAGGAACACCATGCAGGTCCAGACGTCGATGCCGGCAATGGCGCCGATGGCCAGCGCGCCCAGGTACAGGATCGAGGTCAGGTTGACGATGACGTACAGCGACAGCCAGAACAGCGCCATCACGGTGGCCACGGTGCTGCCGTAACGCTGTTCGAGAAACTGGGGCATCGTGTAGATGCGGTTGCGGCGGTAGATCGGCATGAAGAACACGGCCACCAGGATCAGCGTGAAGGCGCCCATCAGCTCATAGACGGCGATGGCCATGCCCATCTTGAAGCCCGAACCGCTCATGCCGATGAACTGTTCGGCCGAGATGTTCGACGCGATCATCGAGGCGCCGATGGCCCACCAGGTCAGCGAGCCTTCGGCCAAAAAGTAATCGTGCGAGGCGGAGGCGGAGCGCTGCTTGCGCTTGTAGACCCAGAAGCCATAGCCGGCCACGATGATGAAGTAGACAAAAAAGACGAACGTGTCCAGCGACGAGAAAGTCGAGCTTTGCATGGATCGGGTTTCCTGAAAAAGCAAACAGCCCGCTGACCTGCCGCGCGGGGCGGCAGGTCAGCGGGCGTCGGGATTACATCGGCATCGACTTAGAACGTCACGCCCAGACGCACGCTGTAGCGGGGACCGCTGACGAACCACGCACGGCCCTTGTCGCCGATGTGGTGCGTCATGATCTGCTTGTACTTCGCGTCGGTCAGGTTGGTGCCCTGGAAGTCGAGGCGGAAGTTCTCGTTGAACTTGTAGCTGACGCCGCCATCGAGCTGACCGTAGTCGTCGGCCCAGATCGGCAAGCCCCAGGCAATCACGTTCTGATTGAAGGTCGGGCTGTCCGGATTGGTGTCGACGCCGTTGGTGCCGTTGGTGCCGTTGTTGTTGTTACCCAGGAGGCTCTTCGAGCGCCAGCTGTAGGCCAGACGCGCTGACCACGGGCCTTTGTCGTACAGCAGAGCCAGGTTGTACGAGTTGCGCGACAGGTATTCCAGCGGCAGGTCGCCGAAAGTGCGGCCATCGGTGTCGCAGCCGTTCAGGTTCAGGTTCAGGTTGGCTGCGCCGCTGACGTTCGAGCAGTACTGCGAGTACACCGGGCTATACAGATCGCGCTTGCTCTTGACGTGCGTGTAGTTGGCCTGCACGCCAAAGCCCGACATCCAGCCTGGCAGCTTGTCGAAGTACTGCTGGTACGCCATCTCGATACCGCGCGCCGAGCCACGGGCGCCGTTGACCGGGGTCGCCACATTGAAATCGATTACACGGCCGGTCGAATCGGTCAGCTGGTAGGCCGAATTCTGCTTGACGATGATGTCTTTCAGGCGCTTGTCGAACACGGCGAAGGTCAACGAACCGGCCTGGGCGAAGTACCATTCTGCGGTCAGATCCATATTGCGCGAGGTGACCGGGCGCAGCAGTGGATTGCCGACGGATTCGCCGGTATGGGCTACCGACGTCACGTTGGTGACCTGGGCGGCGCCGGTGCCACTGGTCGTGCTCTGGACACTCTGGCCCAGCGTCGTGTACGCCTGCAGCTGGCCGAAGTCAGGGCGCGACATGCCCTTGCCCAGTGCGAAGCGGAACTGCAGCTGGTCGGTCGCTTTCATGCGCAGGTTCAGACTCGGCAGCCAGTTATGGTAGCTGTTCTCGTAATCCTGGCGACCGGCGAACGGCGCGATGGTCGGCACGCCCAGACCGGTGGTGCCGCCTGGCGGAATGATGAAGGTCGAGTTGTACACGGTGTAGCCGAACGACTTGTTGTCGGTCTTCACGTAGCGCACGCCGATGTTACCGTCGATCGGCATCTTCATGTCGTCGAAGGCAAAGCGCAGCTGCGAGTAGATCGCCTTGGTCTTTTCGGACTGCTCGTTGTCGCCCGATGGGTTGGCTTCGC
>Ga0308164_10004158_pt1 | contig 12450 bp, 10 predicted proteins | sample PhyTR2_FD_201031 | JGI IMG/M metagenome (GOLD analysis project Ga0308164, IMG submission 201031) | Phyllosphere microbial communities from UC Gill Tract Community Farm, Albany, California, United States - DLSLT.R2 | ecosystem: Host-associated > Plants > Phyllosphere > Unclassified | place: USA... | reverse complement strand
TGCTTTTCCAGAACTCGTCGCTATCGAGGCCTGGCAGGTCGGGGAAGGTTTCGGCGAAGCAGGCAGCCAGGGCCAGGGTGCGTACGTGCCCAAGGCCCGCCATCGCGATGGCATCGTCGAGTGACGTTACACCACGCGCAGCGCCGAAGCGGGCGCTATTGGCCAGGCGCATCAGTTTGGCGGTGAGGGCGGGGTCGCGCGCAATGATCGCGCTGATTTGAGTGGCCGACGCATCCTCATCATCGAGGGTTTTGATCAATGCGTGGGCTACTTCTGAAATGACGGGCAATTTTACTGCTTGAAAAAAAGACGATAACTCGCTCATGACAATTCTCCAATGGAACATCGCCGCTGCGACAGGTTGACCGTCGCGCGATGGAATGACATTGAAATTTCACGATAGCATAGTTGTTTCTCCTGGGAACTAAATCGGGAAATTATTTCCTGGGCCTGATACAAGGATAGCGGATGCCAGAAAGCCCGCTTGATCTAGTCTATGCGGTAAGGACCTTTGCGGCCAGCGTCGCTTCGATAGCGCGGACGATTTGCCGGGTTTTTTGCAGATCCGGTGTAGTGGGATGCGGCGAGGAAAAATGCCCCGTATCGCTACGAAAATATGGGCCGAAAGCCGCTGCGAATTCTTCTGAACATGTCGTCCGAATATGGTTTGCCGCGCCAGTGTCGATATCGCCGCCAGCCACACCAACGCCTTCTCTGACCGGAATGGACCGAGTCCTGAACGTCAAGTCGCTCCCAACAAAAGGCACTCAACCGTAAATGGACCGGACACGAAGACTCTGACAGCAAGAAACAAAAACGCCCACTTGCATGAGTGGGCGTTGCGTGAGCGATGTTCTTGGTGCCCCGGGGCGGAATCGAACCACCGACACAAGGATTTTCAAAACAAGGCTCTACTGCACGCGCCACCGAAATTGTTGAGGAAGCCGACACGTATCGAGCCCGACCCAAGTGGCGGAGAGCGTCAAGGAAATCCTTAGCCCATGGAATTTTGACTTTCTCGGCGATAGGTAAGCGACGGGGCGGCTTGATGTTTAGCGAAGGCGACGGCAGCATTCTAACATTCGTGACGTGCTAAACCGGGAATAGACAGGCGGAGCTGAGGCTAGCTAATCGGTCGCATCGCGTAGGTAGTTCAGGGAAGCGCGCCAGTCTGAATTACCGATTGAGAGTGCCCTCATCTAAAGACAGGTAGGGGACAGTTAGGCCTGATCTTGGCCCCGAATAGCGTCTGAAAAAATCATTCGGCCTGAAGAGGCACAGTCCAGAGCATAGTGTCCGGTCTGTAGCCCCTGAATTCTCACTTACGCCTTAAAGCGTAGCTGTCACTCGAAAAGCAGACGTTTAACAAAGCATGAGCCGAGCCGCAACGGGTCATACACGATGTGACTTTAGACCATTGAAAAATGCACTCCTAACCGCCCATCGCACAGCATCGTCGGTCCTGACGCTTTTCCAATGATCAGGATGGCGCATCACATCACGTACTTCGAATCGATCATCTTGTGGATAACGCACCTCCAAAAAGCCAATTCGATATAAGAATCGTGCGAGCGCAATGTCTGGCTCGCCATACGAGACGCCCTTTTGAAGCTTGACCTGACCATTGCCAATTAGACCTCGAAGATGCTTGTAAAGATCCGACGCAATCCACTCAAGAGATTTTCCTGTAAAGGACTGCAAGCAAATATCCAAGCCAATGCAAAGCCCACCGAATTCCGTTTTCAGAAACTCAAGCTGGTCAGTTGAGTAACTCCATTCAGCATCTTGGATCGCCGAGTCGGAAACAGGAAGCCCATCAGCTCCATCAAGCGAAAATTTTATCATCGCCCGTAAGCTACGTGGCGTATACATTGATCTACGGACAAAGTAACTAAAAGAGTCACTTTTAGATCTGTTTTTTAACGTCACCTCAGGCGTGAAGAACACGTGCCACATTTCATCAAACGGCACGAAAATCTTCCTCGGTTCAATATCTAGAGCAATTCCAATAGCAAGCCGCAGTCTTTGCTTTGTCCACTCCTTCAGATCGCTGACATCCCAATTAAGATGCACAATGCCACTTACCTTATCTGCATAGTGCCAACCAGGGTTGATGTTGAGCCACAGATCTTGCCGCATGAATAAATGAACTTCAGCGTTCTTATTGTGATGCGTAATTCTGTCTGCCGCCTCGATAGCATCACGAATTAAGCGAATATTTGTCGCGCCGCCATTCTCTTGCATATTGTCGAAGTCATCGACGTATAGTGCAAAGTTCGTTGCTTGTGCAACACGAGCGATCCTCTCGACACTGCCCTTTTCTTGCTCCGCGTTCTCGGCAGTAACCTGCTTGGCCCATGGTACAAGTGTCTTAAGTACATCAACTATGCGCTCGCCAAAATCTCGTTCCGTGATCCCTTTGGTCTTCGCCCAAGCACGTACAGCGATCTCGTCATCATTGGTAAGTAGACGTCCGCTCATCTCGTGAGCGAGCCTTCGACAGATCAGGTCAGCGTAGATCTGCATCCAATCGAATACAGCTCCGTATCCACGCTCTGCTGCTTTAGCCAAGCGTTCAGCGTGAAGCGCCGCGAGTTCGTCGGCCGAAGCTTCCACTATCAGTGTTTTCGAATCTTGCTTGCGACGCTCAATGCTCGTCAGCCGCACCGCTGATTTTCCGGCACCTTTGCGCGCCACGGCGACTGTTACCGTTGTCGATGTTGCATCTGAAAACCAATCCGGTTTTACGAGCAGATTGTCGAACCAGCTGTCCTGAACCGTGTCGCGCTCCGCATCTGGAAATCCCACAAAAGAGGAATCGTTTGTCCATCGCCTGCGAATAGCCTGCACTTGTTCAGACGTCAGCGACCTAACTTGTTCCGAATTCATCTGTTTCCTTTTAGATTACGTGTTTTCGCTATACCGGAGTATTCCAGCCTGGGCTAAGCCTAGAATTACATGCATCTGTTGATTGTACGCCTTCCCGGAGGAGTGGGTTACTAAACTCCAGAGCTGCCGGGGAGCCATTGTCAAATAGCTAGGATGTTGAGCTAGGAGTATTAAGCAATCTTGGGTATGGCGAGCATTTTCGCTGTTTGGTACAATCCCAACAGCGGGTACCCCGCTCACCGCACCGCGAGCACAGAGTGTTAGAAAGGTTGTCCGAGGACAGCCCTTGGATTGCATGGAGACGCTCTTTGGGAATACTTCATATGCGGCACGATCCCAAGCTTCGCGTGCGGAAATCTCCCGCGCGGCACGTAGTTTAGAAACAGCGCGCAGAGCAACATCGGCATAATCTGGCATGATTATTTTCAACTTAGAGGTGAAAGGAATCGAATAGGTCGCAGCGGCAATCGGCGGCGTGCTTGGTCAGTCAAATTCTCGTAATGTTCAACCCAAGATCAAACAGTTTGTCGAGGCTAATCAAGGTGATGCGGCGCTTTTCTTGTGTTCTTGCTTCTAACTCAGCATCTTTTGTGAAGCCTCCAGTGGAAACAAAAAGCCCAACGTCATCGTCACCCAAGACCGCCATGAATGACCGCAACCCGTCGACAGAAACTGCCTGCTGCTGTCGTTTGACCTTAACTTTAATGCGTGGTGGCCGAGTGCCAAGAGGATCTGGCCAAGCAAGAATATCAACGCCACCATCTTTTCCAGGAGGGGAGACCCAGCTCACGTGGTAGGACATCGCCCGTAGCAGATCCGCTACCAAGTCCTGAAATTCGTACGGGTTCATCGCTCTCAAATACGTTGAAATTTCCGACCAAGCCTGCTCCTCGGCTTCGTCAAACGTAACGCTTACTGCCTTAGCCGACGTATCGAGATTCTCGGAGATTTCGTCTGTCGGTTTAAGGGCATTCGGTACGGTATCACTAGCATCCGCATTCGGCTGAGATGCTTTCCATTCCCCGTACAATTTTGCAGCCCGTCGATAGAAGGCTTCCGGTTCCGAGTAGTCCTCTAAGGCTTGCCGACCCTCTTCTGTAACGGACCACGTTCCTTTTTCCTTAATAAGCCACCCTGCCTTAACGCAGTCGACGGTCGCGAACCTAACCACTTTTTCGAAACGTCGGCCCCCTGACTCGAAATCGCCGGCCTCATAAGGGGTAAGCGTCACCTTTGCAGCGAGCTGATGAAGAGCATCGCGCGCAGGGAGTCCCGTGGGATTGGCTAACAGAATTGTGAAGAGCTCTTGCAGTAATTCGCCCGTTCGCTTGCGCGTGATTTCGGCCACTTATTATCCCTCGTTGCTTGTTCCTGAATTCTACATCACTCGACCAATGCCGTATCGGGTGACGCTGTTCGGATTTAGACCTACGGCTTGAGCAAGCAAAGGTTGAATTGCAAAAGGGGAGGGCAATGCTAGGTCAAGCAGTCGCTCTCGCTTGAAATCCTTTAAAATCCTTCCTTGCGGAAAGTATTTACCTGCTGATGAAAAATGATTCTGCGAAATCGAGTACCACTTATTGGATTTTTTATGTCTTAAAGGCAAAAAGCCCATTGCTTGTTGAGTGCATTGGGCTTTGACTGAGGGCAACCGGAAAACTGTATTTACTCGTTCAGCCATGATACGAAAGATAGCAATGAAATCGAATATTCGTCAAAAATGCTGGAATTCGACTCAAAGCTTAATAGTCTTGACTTTAGCCAAAATGCGGACCCTCAAAGCACCAACTGAAGTGCGTTCCAAATAGCAATCCAACATATGTGTCCACGGTATCCCAATACAGTGCACGCGTGGGAAGCGAAAGTCTTCAGCAGATTTCCGTGTCGAAGTCGTGGGTGCCTGCATAACAATATGGCCCAGATATTCAACGTTCTTTGAAGCTGATTGTGGAAAAAGGAAGCCAGATACGGAAATGGAATTTTCGGGAAGACTCATGGCATAGAAAAACTGCTTCCTTACGTCTTCAAGGCCAGGCGGAGAATTTGGAAAATCGACATAGTACTTCGCGTCAAATATAAACACTGTGTCATCAACATGGTGAAGAATATCAGGCCGCTGAGAGAGTGAAATCGATCCATCGTTTCTTTGCAATTCGTACCTAGGATTCGAAAGCAACGGAAATTCTAAAGATGCAGGGGCGAACACGTGCCGGCACATATCTTCCCAAACAAGCTCAAACGCAGTAGTTCCATATAGTTTTATGGAATCCTGCTGTTCACGCCGATATTCATCAATCTTAACGTATGATAGTAGAAGCGACAGTAGATCTTTTTCGTGGTCCTTATTCGTCGAATCAAAGAAATCCTGTAGTTGCGACAGGGAAAGAAGGGGCGTTGATTGGCAATGCTCTAATAACTCGGTTGCTTCAAAAATTAAGTCGGCTGAATTTTTGATTAACAATCGAGTAACTGGGTCGTACTTCCTTAGCAGATTAATTAAAACGTAAGCCTGCATCATGGTGACAGGCGAATTTTTCCGAATTGCGTTTACGCAAACTGGAGACCCATACACAACGCCGGTTCGCGTATGCAGCGGCAAGTCGAATGCGAATGTTTTAGCCCACTGAACCGGCCGATTAAGTCCAGACGATAAGAACTCTACCTCATTGGCGTGAAATCCGTAAGAGGACGTCCATTCAATAAGTGCTGCAAGTATCTCAAGTTCCCTCAGTGGACTAGTCGAGGTATTCGAAGCGGAAAATCTTAATGCAAGATCGTCGTGGCCAGCTATTCGATCTTTTGAACGTACGCTATAAAGCTCCAATGCCTGTAGGATGGTTTCAAATCTGCCAAAGTCAACTTTGCCCGAAATGTATCCATCCGCCGCAACTTTAGGAATGCTAAGCCAGAGCTTACTTATCATGACAAGTGAGCCAACGAAGCGTAGTCGCCACGTCCCGTTGCGTATCCGCTCAAATACCCCCTTATCTACAAGCTGATCGAACTCCTCCGTAGTACATGTTAATTGGTCAGCCCACACTAGGCGGGAGTGAATGGTGCCCTCAATAAGTAGCATATTTATATAAATTCAATATCCTTGAATGGGTTTTCAGTACCAGCTTCCCAGGCTGCAATAACTTCAGTAAGGGTTTTGAACTTAAAAAATTCTCTTGAGCGAGTTTTCAAAACATCATTCCATAAATAACCGAAAAGGTCTTCAGCAAAGCTTGCTTTGTCACCTAATGAGCTTCGCGGTAAGAAGTAAGGGCCAATAAATTTGTCTTCAGGCACAAAGTCCACTAGTTTTGCATTAATTTTAGAGCGCAGCTCATCCCACTCAATACTCTGGCTATTCGGGCATGAAATCACATCTTTTCCGTATTTGCTAGATTGGTTGTAGCTCATGTATTTTTTCTTCCAGCGCCGCAAAAATGCCGTGTCAATTTGCCTCGCGTTTTGGTCAGATCTATTCATGGTGGCCCAAATGTGCAAATTTGGAGGGAAACGCATGCGACAGTCCGAGGCATCTGATATGCCATATCGAAGCAAAAATTCCTGAACCTCGGGTCTTGGGGTAATTGGATAAACGCTATAACCAATCAAATCCCCTTCAGTATGCCGATCTAATAACTGTAGGATATCCCCGAATACCATACTTGCATTTGCTCTGCTGAGTTCTTCGATCACCAGAGCTACTGATTGATCCGGATTCACAAGCGCATAACAATAGGCCTCAAGTAGGGGGCCTGCGACGAAACGATAGGTTACGTACGGTTCGCCATCGCTGAAGTTTTCGCCCGAGGATGTTACGAATTCATCGTCTGTAATTCGGTAAACCGGGAATGGTCGGAAAACTCCCACAAAATCCGAATAAGTAGTTTCTGGATGAAATACCACCGTAATACTCTTTGAAACGGTCCCCGCCCACTCATGAACTTCGAAGCTTTTTCCAGAACCTGGGCACCCATGGACTAAAATCTGTATGGGAAGCTCAGACCTAGATTTTCGTTGCTCAAATGGAATTTCAAACCTTTGGGCAAAGCGACTATCGCTGATGTTTTCGTAAACGCCATCCCCCTGAGGCAACGGCATGTTAGACGAATCGCTCAACTCAAATTCTTCGCTTAGCAATTTAGGAAAATCCACAAGAAACTTTTCTATTACGCCTGCCCCTGCAGCTTCAATAATGCCGCCAATAATCCACTTCCCATCTGTTGACTGTGTGGCAACCCCAACAGCGTCGTACTGAGCTTTGCCGGAGCCGATGAATGCTTTCGCAGCTTTCATGCCGCTTTTTATGGTGACCTCAGTTGCATCTGGTATGACCCCGAGACCAAAGATGTTGTGACGATGTTGCGCTGCTCCTTGCGTCAGTCTAATATTCAAGTTATTAGGACGCTTGCTAGCAAATACATAAACTTGATCTTCGCGAATAGTAATATGCTCTGCAATTATTTTCTTTAATGGATCGAACCGTCCTGTGCCAGTTTTGCTTAATGTGTTGGATTCAACCAAGGCGTGAATTTCGTTATGAAAAGCTTCGGAAAAGTCTGACATTGTTTATGCTAGCTCCAAATCTTGAATGCGGTGGATATAATTTTGAATGGACCTCAGAAAATCCGGCGAGTAGTTGATCTTGTCAGTCAATCGAGCGCGGCTCAAAAAGCCAGCAGATGCTCTGACGGAAAGCGGCTTAAGCGGTTGCGTCAAAAACTCGGATAATATATTTCCGGAACTTAAAAGCGGCCAAACTGTAAGATTAACTGACTTAATTTTCCCGTTTATATTGTGGGCAGCAAGAGGCCACGTTCCAGTCGTAAATTCTTTCTCCTGATCCGGATGATATTTTCCGGGAGACTTTAAACGACGCCCTACCCACTCTGCCATAGGTACGCAAACTGCATTTCCGAGCAGTTTCCAGCGGATACCTTCCGAGCGCGCTCGTTCACTGGCTGGCTCAGTCCATCCAATTGGGAACCCTTGAAGTCTTTCACCATCTTCAATAGTTGGAATCCCGAGTAAATTTGTTGCAGGCATCCAAATAGCTGGAGGGGAGGGAATACCCAAGCCAGATCCGCCTTTAATTGTAGGTACGGCGTCTGTCGTCCAGCCAATTCCAATGCGCCCTTCGGTCCAATAAAAACCGTACGATTTGTTATCGCTCCAGTCAATCGTGTTAGGTCCGAATGTGTCGACTACCAGCGGTGCTTGAAGTCGGTTTGAGACGATTTCTGAGTCTGAAAAATTATCCGCGAAGAGAACATCACGTGGGTCTTCATCTTGCGACGCCACCAAGATGACTCGGAGTCGGCGTTGTGGTACTCCGAATGATCTAGCGTCGACAACCCTATAAGCCCATTTATAGCCCAGCTGTTCAAGCGCCGTTGTCAAAAAGCGCATTGCGTGCCCCTGATTTAACCGAAGCATGTAGCTGACATTCTCAATGACGATCCATTTCGGACGCTTCTTTGCTTTTTCTATAAGCCGAAGCAGATGACCTACAAGCCCTGATTGGCTTCCGGAGATGCCAACTTTACCGCCTGCTTGACTTAGGTCCTGACAGGGAAATCCAGCGGTAACTACAGCAACTTCCGGAAGAGATTCTAATAATGTCACATCTGAAGAAATTTCAACGTCCGAAAACCGTTCACGCAGGACGCGTTGAGCACTCGGATTTATTTCGCATAGAAGTTCTGAGTGGAAACCCGACGCCTGAAGGCCGAGCTCAAGTCCGCCAATCCCAGCAAAAAGACCGGCAACACTAAATTCGTTAGTCATTAAATATCTTTAATTATATTTGTTTTTCAAAATATTATGTTCGGCTTAGCGTAATAATTCTAACGCAACCGCATATGCAAGCTTAGGCGGTACGGCGTTCCCGATCATCTGAGTAAGTCCTTCGCGGTTTGCTCTTCCCCAGTCGAAAAAATCAGGAAGGTATTGCAGACGAGCTGCCTCATGAGGCGTTAGTGTTCGAGGAGCGCTAGGATGAATAAAACGTCCTTGTCCAGGCGAGTTAAAACCACTGGTAATGGTAGGAGCAGGTTCGTCCCACTTAAGCCTCCCATACACCGCCTGATATGAGTGCTTCTTTAGACGATGGCATGCCGGGCGTAGATCGTTTGGAAGATCATATAAATTATTTTCAAACAAGTATTGAATGCGGGCACGATTATCTTTAGATGAGGACGCATGAGAATTTAGTACTCCTGAATCGGTTGAGCTCATAAGATCCCCGCACGCCCACTTAAGTGATCTCTCGCTTTTCGAGGTTGCAAGATTGTCAAAAGAGAATTCGGGTTCACTCGTGCCAACCATAATATAACGGCGCCTCTTTTGAGCCGCCCCTAAATTGGTCGCCATCAATATTGCCTCATGAACTCTATATCCCATTTCTTCGAGAGCACGGCGTCCAATCTCCGTAACTCCTCTTTTATCGTTGCGGACCCCCGGCACGTTTTCTATGATGACGTGACGTGGGCGCAATACTTGCGCAAATCGAATCATTGATTCGAATAGCGCATTCTTTGGGTCTTGTCTACGTGTATGATTGTTCAAGTCAGAATGACCTTGGCAAGGCGGGCCTCCCGCTAAGATATCGATCTCGCTAAACTCTGCGGCAAAATTCTTTTCAACTTCGGACAATGGGGATCCAATAGCACCAACAAGGGACTCGATGGGATCTCCACAATAACGGGCACCTAGAAAATTTCGAGAGTAGGTGTCGAGCGCAAGAGGATTAATATCCGCTGCAAAGACATGCTTCACGCCCAGCTCAAGCGCACGGCATGCTTCCTCAATTCCCAACGATAGTGCGCCGCAGCCAGAAAAAAGATCGACAAGCTTTATCTGCCCGCGCCTACAGCTATGGTCGGGGCGCGTAGAGCTTCGAAGCCACGACAGATCGAAGAGATCGTGAGGCTCTACTGCGAATGGAGCAGCTGTGTTTATGCTAACTTCGGAGGTGGCGGAAGCTCCGTCACGAGTACTAACTCGTCGCACCACCTGCGCACCGTTAGGACTGACTTGATACGTTTCAATAGAGTGGGCGGGAGCTGTCTCGTCTTGAAAGAGCTCACCGCTAAGTCCTGGTTCTTTTTTGCGTAAGGGGAAATGCACGAATAATCCGATCGGTGTAACGAGGTGCTATTGCTTTACTGGCGGAACTAAAGAAATTGGTGCTCGGGATTTGGGGGATAAGGAACCTTCGGTGGTTCTCCCCCCTTGTAATACGTTTAGCATTAATCCGAAAGTGAGAGCATTAATTTCGTCAACAGGTATTGAAAGGTCCTCGGCAACAGTAGTTTTTGTGATGCCTTCCTCTCGTAGTGCAGCGAAGACCTTCTCTAGCACAACCGATTTTTCGTGAGCGCTACCATTCGGTTCTCGTTTACGATAGCCGGCTTCTGCAATTTGAATACACAGTGTTCTGTACGTCCAATCAGATGTCATGCCCAGAGAGTGGAGCCGGTAATTCAGTGCCGCAACAGAAACAGCCCAGTATTTTTTGTGCTGAACGAGTCCAGGAAGCGTCGCAGCTTTAGGGCTATTGCACAAAACGCTTTTTCGTGGCATTAGGAAGGCTGAGGCAAATGCATTTGCCTCTCGCTCTAATTCAGGGCCATGTGACAGACCATGCCGATGCAAAACTATGTGTCCGAGTTCATGTGCTGCGTCGAACCTACAGTGCTCAGCAGATTTATATGTATTTAGGAACATGAATGGTTTTCCATCGTACCACATCGAAAAAGCGTCGACCTCTTTTGCATCAATTGCTAATGAGTACACCCGAATACCTTTTGATTCCAGGAGGGCGATAATGTTTTTAATAGGCAGCTCGCCGAGCCCCCAATAAGAGCGAAGGGCCTCTGCCGCAGCTTCTGGGTCGTTAGCCGAAATTGGTGTCGGAAATGGAATGTCGTCTTCGTAATCTGACCGTTCAGCTAGCATGGTTAATCTGCTAGGTTCCCGACTAAGGTCGGGGAGGTCATGCATCGGCAGATTAAACCTTGCCTCAATCCATTCATTCAGTAAGAGAGCAATCGAACCGGCGCCTAAGGCAACATCCCGTTGACGAGCACTCATCTTTGACATGGATCGAAAGCTTGCTACATCTGGCGTTAGTTCATCAGGATCGGCAGCGGTAAAAAAACCTATCGGAAAATTTAAGGCTTCAGCAATACGTTTGAGGGTTTGGGTTTCCGGCTGCTGTTCGCCTTTTTCGTAAGACGAGATTGAGCGCTCGCTTACTCCGATGTATTGAGCCAATTCCTTTTTTCTCATGCCTCGCCGTTTTCTGGCCAAGGAAAAACACGTTGGATTAAACATCGTTGCTATACTGATTTTCGGCTAATTTTGATATCAATATCGGGGAGCTGAGGCTGGTTAATTATAATTGCTTCGCCATCGAGCGAAATAGCGTCAAACAAAATGCGCTCTGACCATGCCACTATTTTTCCATCCTCATCAATTTCATTCGGCCGCGACAACTCGGCCTGTATCTTGTTTTTTGTTATGTGATGTAGAAGAACCCAAGTATCAATCTGTCGCCGTCCTGATGGCACTGTCGGAAGTAGTTCGGCGAACAGATCTGCTTGGCGATTTAGTTGGACCGCATCAATAGTATGCCGTCCTTTCGGGCTCTTGTTTGATGGAGTGCTTGTCGCAATTCCAGTGTTAACGTCGCCAGACGCCACAGCGATTGCTACAGTCCCAGCTGCGTTGATCGTAAGCTCATAGTTTCCATCATCGAGTTTTTTCCATCCATTGGGGACAAGTAAATCGCGAAGAGCCGCTACAGTTTCACCGTACATAATTTGATAACGGTATAGTTTTGGATGATGGTCAGTAGTTCTGACTCGATAAAGGTTGGCAAGATTAAGCGCCTCTACAAGCACAGATTGTTCAAGGCCCAACTCAGCAAGACGCATATCGACGTCATGAGATCCTTCGACGACCCGAGCTGAAAACATGATTTTGTCCTTTCGAGACTAGTAGACTTCCGCAAATTTTACCTCGATTGTGGCTAAGAAAACGGAAGTTTGGTGCTTAAGCTTAAAATATTTTGAAGCGGGCTGGGGTGCGTAAGCAGGTGAGCTAACGCAGGATATCGAAAGAGAGATGATGGAGAATGCTGCGACGGTGCAAAGCCCGAACATCGACCGGGGACAGACTTTCTGACGTGCAAAAAAAACGCCAACCTGCGTGGGTTGGCGTTTCTTGAACGATGTTCTTGGTGGCCCGGGGCGGAATCGAACCACCGACACAAGGATTTTCAATCCTCTGCTCTACCAACTGAGCTACCAGGCCAAGAGCGCGCAATTATAGCAGCGTTTGTGGCAAGCAGACAATTCTCCCGCGCCGATCCTCAACCCTTGCTGCTGATCCGCTGCGCATGATCGCGCTCGAGCGCCAGGCGCAGGTCGCGGCGCCCCTTGGCTTCCTCGAAGCGGCGCACTTCATCCGGCGTCGCTGGCACCAGCGGCGGAATCGAGGCCGGCTTCTTGTCGTCGCCCACTGCCACCATCGTGAAGAAGCAGCTGTTCACGTGCCGCACGGCCT
>Ga0308164_10004156_pt1 | contig 12452 bp, 18 predicted proteins | sample PhyTR2_FD_201031 | JGI IMG/M metagenome (GOLD analysis project Ga0308164, IMG submission 201031) | Phyllosphere microbial communities from UC Gill Tract Community Farm, Albany, California, United States - DLSLT.R2 | ecosystem: Host-associated > Plants > Phyllosphere > Unclassified | place: USA... | reverse complement strand
AGCAGCGTCTCCTCGTTCCCCGGGCCAAGCGTTTCCCAATGCCGTGCGGCAAAGCGCGCCTTGTTGAAGGTACAGCTGCCCCCATGCTTCTCGACGAGCGGCGATTTCGCTGCATCCGTTTCCTGGCCGACGCACGCGGCAATATCGGCTGCCGGTCCCGTCAATTCGGCAATGATCCTATCAAGCTGGCTTTTAGCGAACACGACCTCGGGGGCCCGCAGGATGTGATAGGTCGCGTGCTTGCTCCAGCGCTCCAGCACAGAGCCGCCGAATGGTCGGCCTGCCTTGCCTGCATAGAGCCCAATGTAGAACAGGCTGCCATCCAGAAACACGCCGTAAATGCCTGGACCGGTCAGCGCATCAGGCTCGCCGCGCCATTCCGGGCGGACAGCCGCGCGCAGGTTCATCCAGGCGGGCTTCCCGGCAACGGGGATCGTCTCACGCAACGTAAACAGATCACTGGCGGTGTAGATCGTCATTCTGAGCCCTCGTCGTAAATGTAGACGAGGGCACTCCGCCATCCATCGCTCGCTGCCTATCCGGCAATTACCCGGATGCCATCGTCGCGGTCAGAGGCGGCTTTGAACGTGATGGCGGACAATACAGTTAGTCGGTTGGCTGCTCCCGGCGTCTGACGACTACGGCTTTTGACACGGCGGATTCCCAGCCGCGAAATCGCTGAATGTGCCAAACCTGCTCAATGTATCGGCAGCAGCCTTAGCGGCATCCCCGCGCCCTTTGTTTGATACCTCCCAGACGTAGGACTTGTTGTTGTCGAACTTGGGGAGGGCGTTCGGAATAGCGGCCGCCTCCTTCGCGCTGATTTCCGGCACCTCGACACGGCGGCTCTTGACCATGCGCGCCGTCACACCGTCGAACGATGAGATCCGCCAATAGGAAATGCCGCCAAGTCGCCGATCCATAGGATCGGATGAGAACGACCAGCGGAAGCCCTTGCCTACCGCTGGCACCTTGATCGTCGTCGCGTAGCAGGTGAACGACGGGTACTCGTTCGCCCAAGGCACATCCTGCGGCTGATCCTTTGGCCGCTTCATCTCGTCAGGCGGCGGAAAGCCGGCGCCGAAGAGATAGTGCGTGTGCCCCTCCGTCGCGTCGCCGTCCCAGTCGACCTTACCCTCACCTTCGACACCGAGCACGAGAAGTCGGTTCGCCTCGTCGAATCGCCAGCTGGTATGTGTCGCTTCGACGACGGGGTATTGCTGTCGCCAATAGGCGACCAGCGCCTTGTCGGCGTCGGCCGGTGCGAGGCCCGCAAGCTGCGCACGCATCCCGAATATTTCGTCGCCGCGCAGCGTAACCTGGATGCGATATTTGCCGGGCTTGTCGAAACCGGCGGACGCATCGACATCAACAGCTTGGATGCGGCTTGGCAAACGCGGCACGATGGGGGCAATCCGCTCAAGCGCAGCACCGCCTGCGCGCAGCGGTAGGCCCCAGCGCGACGGCGGCGGTTCGAGCCCAGTCAGCGATCGGTCGCCGAGCCTCGTGCCGTCGAGCCAGATCGACGCGGCGCCGATCGTCGCGCGCACGACGACGTGATCGAACACCGCAGGCGTGGGAAGCCGCTCGTCGGTGCCATCGCCGCCTTTGCTGGCGACCAGCACAGGTTCGGACGCAATGCCCAGCTCGTGCAGCAGCGCGATCAGCAGCACCGTCTTCGCCTTGCAATCGCCGAACCGGCGCCGCCACGTCTCGTCGACGTTCGCCGGTTGATAATTGCCGCCGTCCAGGCCGACATAGACGTAGCGGATGCGATCCTGGACCAGTTGCAACGCCGCCATCGCGCGTTGCGCCGGATCGTTCGTCGCAGCAGCGATCTTCGCCGCCTCCGCTTTCACGGGGGATGTCGTGCCGAGCGTTCCCGCACGCACGAACGGTGCGCTGAACGTTCGCGAGACTGCCGGCCAATCGCTGTAACCACTGAACTGCATCAGCCTCGCGATCGAATACCGCAGCGGCGCACCGTCCGGTAGCGTCACGGATGCCGGATCCGCCAAGGTGAGCTGGCGCTCGGTTTCCAAGCCCATGTCGCGGACCACCGGCTGGGGAAGGTCGGCTGACGCACGAAAGGCTATACCTGCCCCCGTCGGCGCGATCAGCCGCACACGATACGCGCCGCGAACGCCCGCCACCGGAAACTGCATGAAACCTTGCGGCCGCTCGCCGAGGCTGGTCTGGCGTCGAACCGTAGTAATCGCAAACTCAAGCACGTCACCGACCTGCAAGCCCGCAATCTGCAACGTCGCCGTCAAGTTACCGTCGAGCGCAGACTGTTCGAGATTGTTTTCGCGCTGGATGATCGTGAACTTCTGCGTGGCGAGCACGTCGATGGTCTGGTCATCACGTATGATCGCCAGACGATGGACGATCATTTCCTCATTCGCGGGCGACCATGTCATGGTCAGATTGCCGGCGGCCAGTGCTTCCGGTGTCAAGAGCGCCAGCTTGGTCGCCTGATATTCCTCTTGGCCCCGGTCCGTCACACGAACCTGCTGGTCGGCCGAGATGAGGCGCAGCGGAGCTCCAGGCGGCGTCGGCGCGTCGCTTCCCTTGGGCGCCGCTATCACCCATGCTGGCGCAGGCGCATACCGCACGACACGCACCGGAGCTCGATCCACTGCATGCACAACGGTCGTACCGCACAGCGCGACGATCGGCGCAATTCCGCGCCACATTGAACCCCTGAACAAATCCATCCCCCCGAACGTCGCTGTACCTTACCCAGCGCGCTACTTACCGCAACATCTGACCGACCACGCTGCCAGCCGCAAGCCACCCAGAAGGGCCTAAGTCGCGCTGTTCAAGTTCGGCTTGTCCCAAGCGGGAAACAGCGTCTTCAACCGATCGACGGTGTGCCGCCACTTGGGCGTCTTCGGCGCGCACACGCTGTTCTGATTGCCGAACATGCCGACCTCGTGGACGGCGCGATCGAGCCCGACGGTGGCGATCCATTCGATGGGCACGAAATATTCGCAGCGGTCGAGATCGTCGATGAACTCGCGGTGATAGCTGGCTTTAGTGAGTATGTCCGCCGCAGGCACCGATGCGCCTTCACCGTTGCGGAGTTCGAAGTCACGCATCGCCACCGGCTCGCCGCGGACCACACCGACACCGACGAAGTCGTATCCCGGCGCCTTCACCCAGACGCGGTCGCCTGGATCCAGCAGGCGAAGCGTGCCGCTATACCATGCGCCGCCGCCAGCTGAGATGAAGCCGTAGCGCCGCGCCTCATCCCAATCGCGGCCCAAGCCGTGACCGAACGAGACGTAATACTCGCCGTTCCACGGCTCGCGTTCGCCCTGCCGCGTGTCGACGGTCGCCGCGACCTGCGTCTGGACCGGGTCGATCAGCCAGGCTCGGCTCAGGAGTTGTGTGCGAAACGCACAACCTGCCGCTTTACGGTTACGGCGCGAAGGGTTTCACGCTGTCGATGATCGAAACTGCAGTCGAGCTTTGCGGTGCCGATCTGAAGCCGACGCTGGTCGCTGACATCCTCGCGGCAGGCCGGTCGCTGCTTGCGCACCCGGTCGAACTGTTCGACGGGATCGCGCAGACGCTGGAGGATCTGGCGGATCGCGGTCGGCTTGTCCTCGTCACCAAGGGCGACCTATTGCATCAGGGGGCGAAGCTTGCCGCATCTGGTCTCGGCGATCGGTTTGCCGGTGTCGACATCGTCAGCGACAAGACCGCCGATACCTTTACACGGCTGTTCAAGCGATATGCGGTGCAGTCTGCCGAGGCGGTGATGGCAGGGGACTCGATGCGCTCCGACGTGCGTCCGGCGCTGGAGGCTGGAGGCTGGAGGCTGGAGGCTGGAGGCTGGAGGCTGGAGCTTGGGCGGCCTATGTTCCGCAGGACGGTGCGTGGGCTCATGAACATGCGACGCCCCCTGAGGATTCGGATTGTTTCGCGACGCTGGGAAGCCTCGCTGAACTGCCCGCGCTGATCGATCGTATCAATCGCGGCTGACCGTCGGTTCGGGCAGGCGCCTTGATCAGAGCGCCTTCGGGTCAATCGTCATCTGCTTGCCCTTCATCGTACCACTGCGTTTGCCGCTTCCGACCAGATCCCACACCTGCTTAGGCGAGGGCAGGGCTGTGAACGACGGAAAGACCGACGTCGTGCCTTCGACATCCTCCAGCGACACCGCGTAGGTCCCGCTCTTGTCGATCTGGCCCATCAGCGAGGGATAGACGCTGACGACACGACCGGCGTCGTAGAGCGCCATGATGTAGCCGCCCGTGCTCGCGCTCGACCGATAGACGCCGTATTCGGTGCTTGCGGTGCCGTCACGACACCAGCTCGGATGCGGCACGGGCGGAGTCGGCTTCTCCTCCGTTTCGGCCTTCGCTGCCATGGTGCTGGCCATCAGGGACATCAGCAGGTCGCCACCGTTAGGTTTAGCCTGTTTGGCCTTGGTGAACGTCAGCGGCGTGGCGCAAGTCTTGACCGGCGCGGCCGTGATGGTTGCGCTGGTAGTGGAGGGCGGCCAACGGACGGCCTTGATCACCTGTTGCAGGCTGGCGTCGAGCTGGTCCCCTGTCAGTGTCTTCGCACTCATGCGGATGCTGACGATCCATTCGCCGACCGGCACGACCGCAAGGGCCGTGCTCCGATACGCGCCGCCGGGTGTGGCATAGACCTCGCGCAGGGACGTCGCCGTCTCGCTGTTCGCTGCGGCGAAGGCGATCGGATCGGCGCTCGCCGGGGCGGCATGGCGGAAGATGTCGCGGGTTTCGAGCGCGGTCTGCGACCGATCGAACCACAACGCTACATCGGGGATTGCCGGGTGGAAGAGGTAGATCGTCGCGAACACGCTATTGTCCGCCAAGTCGTATTGTGCAGCCACGTCATGCTCGGTCTCGGTCGCATCGGTGAGCGTGGTGCGCGAAAGACCCGCCAGTTGCGGCATGAGGATCAGGCCGGTTTCGGCATGTTTCCAGCCCTTGTCAGCCGGCACGCCAAGGTCCCGCGCCTCGATAGGCGTTGCGACGACCAGCGCCAATATCAGCACCCACTTGTTCACGCGCGTCCCCCTTTTCGGGGATCATGTGCGAGGTACGCTTCGGCGGCAAGCGTGCTTGAGAAGACGTTCCTTTCAGCCGACCGGTGGACCAAAGACGGACCAGCCGGTGCGCGCGTTGAGCATCTCGAGCGCACGCACGCCGAGCATGGAATTGCCGTGCTGATCCAGATTGGGCGACCACACTGCGATCGAGGCAATGCCGGGCGCGATCGCCAGGATGCCGCCGCCGACGCCGCTCTTGGCGGGAAGCCCGACACGGACGGCGAAGTCGCCCGAACCGTCGTAATGGCCGCACGTCATCATTAGCGCGAGCGTCGTTCGCATGCGCTTGGCGCGATCGTTCGCAGCGTTGGCAGCAATGCGCGTATCTGCCAGGTAGCATCCGGCCTGTGCAAGCCCGACGCAATCCACACTGACCGCGCACTGCCGCGCATAAGTGTCCATGATCGCGTCGACCGGCGAGCAGACATTGTCGTGATGCGCCATGAAATGAAGCATCGCGCGGTTGAGGTCGCCGCCCTCGTTCAATACCTCCGGGTCGAGCATCACCGCAGCTTTCGACGTAGCATCTTTGATCCCGCCCTTCACGAGATCGAGCACGACACCCCGGGCATTATCTCCAAACTGCTCGACCAGAATGTCGACGACGACCAGCGCGCCGGCGTTGACGAACGGGTTGCGCGGAATGCCTTGGGTTCGCTCAAGATCTATCACCGAGTTGAACGGATCGCCCGAGGGCTCGCGCCCCACCCGTTCGAACACTGTATCGCCAAGTTTTTCCAGTGCCAGGCTGAGCGCAAAGACCTTCGAAATGCTCTGGATCGGGAAGGTTTCGGATGATCCTGCCCGGATCAACGAGCCATCGACCATCGCGATCGCCATCCCGAACGGTCCGGGTGTGAGACCCGGCGTCTTTGCGTCCGCCGCGTTCTCGACAGCCTTTGCGTCGGCTTCGATCTCGGCGGCGATTTCGTTGGCGATCTGGTCGAGTTTCATTGCTGCGTGGCTCCCTGTGAGGCTCGACAACGATCCCGCGGCGTTCGGTCTCCCTCATGCTGGGCGGCCGGTCGCCATAGACGTATGATGCGTGCCACGACGATGCGGACCTATACGCGGTCGCGATCGAAAATAAGTCGGCCTTGAGGTGCGGTAGTGTGAAGAAGATTCTGTTCGTGTGCAGCCAGAACCCCCTCCGCAGCCCGACCGCCGAACAGGTCTTCGCGTCGCGCCTTGATCTTCAGGTCGACTCCGCCGGCACGAACGACGACGCAGAGAACCCGCTGACCTCGGAACTGGTCAGGTGGGCCGATGTCATCGTTGTGATGGAGAAAATCCACCGGCGGAAGGTGCAGCAACGGTTTCGATCGTCGCTAAACGGCAAGCGCATGATCTGCCTCGACATACCGGATGATTATGCGTTCATGGACCCGGCATTGATAAAGGTTCTGCATGCCCGGCTGGATCGCCACCTTCCCGTTAGTTGATTAGTCAAACCGCTGAGGCTCGTAGGGGCACTGAAGATTGAGAGGTGAGGGGCGCGATCATTTCCATGATGATGTTACCGATCGGGATCTTTACGCTCCCATCACCGAACACCGGCGCTGCTATACCTGATCGGGAAGAATGGTGGTTGCGCTGGCGCATATATCCATTATTTTTCCGACCAGGATTATATTCAAAAGGTTCGCCACAACGTATGAACTTGGCGCCGCAGTCCGGGCCGCCCACTAGGCGCAAAACCTGCGCCAGGAGGAGCTCGCCGGTGTCGCAGGCGTGGGCACGCGGTTCGTAATCGAGCTCGAAGCGGGCAAGCCGACCATTAAGCTTGGCAAGGTGATGGCGGTCCTTGCCGCACTGGGGTTGATGTTGAGCCTTGATGGTCTTGAGCATTGACCGACAGCGCGTTTGTCGTGTGTTGGGACCAGGCCGTAGTCGGCCTGCTGCCTCAGGATCGTAGTGGCGATCTAAGCTTTGGATATGACCCCGCGTGGGTAAGCGGCGACAACAGCCCGTGGTCGCGCTCTATCCCTCTACGCGATAAGCCCTTCAACCGCGCGGCCTGCCGTCCGTTCTTCGAGGGATCGCTGCCCGAAGCCGACCAGCGGCAAGGCGCCGCGGCGGCACTGGATGTTTCAGTTGCCAATGACTTTGCCTTGCTGGATCGCCTCGTTGGCGATGTTGCAGGCGCGATCATGCTATTGCCGCGGGGGCCTACCGGCGCCGGCGGTGCTGAACCTGATCGACGTGGCGATCTTCAATCTCGTGATCGGCAACGCAGATGCGCACGGCAAGAACTTTTCGTTCGTGCTCGACGACCGTGGACCACGGCTGGCGCCGTTCTACGATCTACTCTCGACGATCCAATGGCCTGCACTGGCGTCATGCTTGGCCATGAGGCTGGGAAGCGCGGGCACGATCGACGAGGTTATTAAGGATACGTGGAGGGCATTCGCTGAGAGGGCGGGGATCACGTACCCGTTGCTTCGCCAAAGGATCGCGCGTGTCGCGACATCCATCATTAATGCTATCGACACGATGCCATCTGATACAGCGGTTGGTGAAGCCTTGGCCAAGATGGTGATGCTCCGCGCAGACCGGGTTCGCTATAGCGTCGCGTGAGGTCGTAGAGTGTCCTTGTGATAACAGCCGACGCGCAGGCACCTCGACTTCGTCACGGTGCAATGGCCAGCCACCGTTTCACGGCGTCAAGCCATAGGCGATTTTGCGATTTGGAGGATTCCCGCTTTGCGTGGATCCCAGCGCGTTGCTCACGTCCAGCCGAGTATGTGCCGACCGCGTCGGCACAAGGCTGCACCTTTGCTTCGCTGCTCGCCTAGCGGTGCATCGGCGTGAGATGGTCGCACCGACGAACAAGCTGTCCCCGACGAGTATGTATTGAGCGGAAGGCTCGTGGATGGACGGTCAAGCGGCAATGGCCTCTAAAGCACACCTAAAAAAAAGATTGTATCAGACTTTTGTCCGAATGAAAATCGCTGGAGAGGAAGTATTCGTCATCTCGCCGGTATTTCTTGGTGATGTAGCGGCTCCAGCCCTCGATGCATGCGATTGGGGCAGGCTGTAACGAGCCCGCGCCGTCAGGGACTTTGATCCAGTGCGCTTGTAACTGTCGGCTAGGCAATCGTCTGAATTTCTCGCAAGCCAGGTTGGACAAGATCGATAGCTAAGTGCAGGTATGGGTAAGACGCGGCATGTTCAATAAAAGCGATCGCCCGAAAACGAACGCATGACGGCAAGCGTTCGACGTGGCGTTTCTTAAATCTATCTTGATCTACACGTCGAAAAAAATTACCGAACATATCTATGGCGTTAGGAGCGCTCAAGTCGAGGTTTGAGTTTAGCGTTAACCAGTGCGTAAATCCCGTGTCTTGATGAAGTGCCTGATGCCGTGACGCATGATTTCGCGTGAGAACGGGTCGGGGCGACCATTTCTGTAAGTGGCAGGAGGGATCGATGCGCGTTTCGAAGGGGTCGGCTGCGCTGCAATCATCGCAGTGCCTCCAGAACTTTTTTCTGGTCTGCTTGCGTAAGGCCCTGACTTCGAAACGTCGGTCGAAGCTGGCGAATGAGAGCGACGACCGGCAACTCATCTGGGCTGAACCAGCGTGATCGTGGATACTTGTCCGCAACACACTCTTTGATGAGATCCAGTAGGTCATCAGCAAGCGCAGACAGCGGTCGTCCCCCGATCGTTTCGGACTGATTCATCAATTTCTCGTGTTTTTCGCCGGCAGCCGGACGGCTGTCAACGAGAGCTTGAAAATCCAGCATGGGCAAGCGTTGTTCGAGAACGGCTAATAGAAATGCGTTTCGGTCGAGTTCGAGTAGATCGCTTAGGTCCCTCCTCCAGGCACGATTTCGAACTGAGCGCGCGAAAGCAGGCGCTGGCGGGTATACGATCAGTCGGGATCTTGCAGCACTGCGAGGTGCGCTGAACTGGGCTTGGAAAAACCAGACGATTGAACACGCTCCGTTTATCGCGGATGTCCCTCCACAGCAAAAGGCGCCGGCGCGGGATCGGGTGCTGACCTTACAGGAGATTGCCGCGATCATGAACGCGTGCTCGGGTCGGCAGGAACGCGAGCACCTAATCGCTTGTATCGTCATTGAGTTGGGCACCGCGGGCCGTCCACAGGCTGTGCTCGAACTGACCGACAAGAACGTCGATCTCGAGAACAACCTCATCAACCTTAACGCCGCCGGCAAGGTTCACTTGCGGAAGCGTCGGCCCGTGCTCCCGATAGCGCGGCATGTTCTCCCTTGGGTATCGGGGATCGTAGGCAAGCTTATCAAGTATCGCGTGCCGATCGCGGAACGCAATCAGACGCCTAGTGGACCGACAGACGCCTAGTGGACCGACGCATTTCGAGCGGGATACGCGATCGGTGAAAACCGTCTGGACCGCCGTATGCGCCGAAGTGGGGGTTGCCGGAGCGACGCCAAAGACACTGCGCCATACGATGCTGACTTGGCTTGCACGGCGCGGTGTGCCCAAAGAGCAGCGCATGGCATTGGCAGGGCATGCCGCTCAGGATACGACCGCACGCAATTACGAACACCTCTCTCCCGACTATCTCGTGGCTGCGATCCGAGAGGTTGATACGTTCTTCGAGGCATTGTCGGAGCACACGTCGGCTCATCTGCGATACGCTAATGATCCGCTAATAAGCGCGTCACTCGCCGCCTAACTAAAAAAGGCTGTATCTCAATAAATTGCGCTGGTGGAGCCGAGGGGAATTGAACCCCTGACCTCTGCAGTGCGATTGCTCCCAGTGCTGCACGTTTCGACTACATACGAGGAGAAGGGGCAGCGATACCGTGAGGCTTGAAGGGCAATAGGGGCGGTTTGCGATACCAGCGCGATACCAAGGCCCCGCTCAGTCGAACGCATCACTTTCACCCGCGCAATCGCGACCTATGTTATCTGTTCAGGCTAGGGAGATAGCAATGGATACGTTTGCGCAGATGCTAGACGAGGCAAAGGCAACTCAACGCGAAGCGATCCGCTCGCTGATTGCGATTGAGTCGGGCGGGACTGTCACGCCGCCTATGACACGCGAGCAAGCGGTCGAAATCTTGATGGCGAATATTCGGTCGACACAAGGGGTAATCGACCGGCTTGAGCCACGGTGACTTGAAACTGAACCTGGGCAAGGGATATCAATGGATTGTACCGGCGGGGGCATCGCGGATAGGCTGCGCGCGTGATCAAATGGAACGACACGCACGACGAGCAGGTGAGGGCGATATCCGATGCGGATCTAATCGCAGCATATCAGCGCATGTCAGGTGAGCCAGGCGTCGCGGCCCCAGATGCGCTAGTTGCAGAAATCAAGCTCAGGAACCTCGACATCTGATGGCTCGGGCGGGTCCAATGGTAGAGCGAGAGGTCTGGATACAGGCTTGTGCGATCATCGCTGCGCATGGCGAGCTTTCATCGGACTACATTATCGATCAGCTGAGCGACGCGCTGGGCAGTGGTGTCGTTGTCGAAGACTGGCGTCGGGTCGCCGCGGCGGTGGATAGGATCACGGCAGCCGAGATGTACGGCAGGAATTGAGAACAGAAACCGCAGCCGACAGACATAGGATCAAGCCAGCGCTTGAGCTCGGCAACTCGCTCGATCGTATGGGCATCGGCCGAACTCCACGACCATAGGCTGATCGCCTCGGCGCCACCCCGACTAGCCGCCGCGCAACCAGCGAGGAAGATGATGATCCGATAGATCGAGACGGGATCCGTCGGGTGATCGAACGCGCGGGTCGCCCAGATCCGCCGCGCCTGCTTGCCCGCCATCATCGGCCCGAGGCACATTGCCGCAGTCATGACGAACAGGTTCCAGGCGAGCAGTCCAGGGCTGCCGGCAAGGGAGGGAGGGGCAAGCGCCGAGGTGGCCCGCATCGCCTCCCCGATGTAGTTGCTCGTGGCTGTCGCGGACATGCGTCGTCCTTTCCTGCGACCACCGAGGTCGCAATGATGATGGGTTCAGAATTGATTCTGGGATGGTGTAGATGTGGACACGCAGTTTTACTGCGGCTAGCATCATCCGATGGAATGGACAGTTCAGAAGAAATCCAACATCCGGCGCCTGCCGAAAGTGTTGTGGCCTGCCGCGGTTTTAGCGCGCAATATTCGTGAACTAGCGGCTCCTCCGAAGCCTTTCGCAGCTGATGGCATGACGACCTTCCACAGCACTGCCTTTCGAGATACCCCCCGTTTTAGCGTTGCCTACAGCCGGGCAGTGCAGGCAGGGGGGTGGGATTACGGCATTCCATTCCGAGTTCATCAAGCGCTTTGGTGCGCCAAGCTCGCCGAACGGGTCGAGGGAGATTTCGTAGAGTTGGGGACGGGCCGCGGGTTCGTCGTTTCGGCTTTGCTGAAGGACGGCATCAAACGGCCGGTACACCTTTTCGACACGTTCAACGTCAACTGGGTGGGCTCTGACGGCTCCCAGACTGAGGAAGACGCCTCGCCATATTACGCCACTTCCCTTGAGGCCGTCCGGGCGAACTTCGCAGAATGGCCGAATGCCATTCTTCATCCTGGCGATGTATACAAGACATTGCCCGCATCCGGCATTCGTCAGGTGGCGTTTCTGCATGTAGACATGAACCACCCCGACCCCGAAGAGTTTGGGGTGCGGTATTTCTGGCCTTTGATGCCGTCTAACGCGGTGCTGTTATTCGATGACTACGCCTTCAAGGACTGCGAACGGCAGCGAGAGCGTATCGACCTTCTCGCAGAAGAGCTTGGCTTTGACGTTCTTACCACGGCGAGTGGCCAGGGTATCGCAATCAAGCCTTAGCCTACCAAGCCTCGAAGCGCTTGCCGGATGTATCGCGCTGCCGTTCTGTTCCCGTCGATCTTGATAAGCAGAGCCTCTCCGTCAGCGATCAACTGCACATCAGCAACGCCTTTCGGCAGCGCCTCGGCGAACCGGTCCAGCATCAGGCCGATAGGATTATCCGCGGGGTAGAGCGCCCGAAGATTGGCGATCGAAGACACATCGGTTCGCGCGGCCTCGCTTACCCTATCAGTCATGCTGAAATCAATCCATGTGCTACGAGGGCGGCGTGAATCGTGACGGTAGTTACCGCAACGCCTGTTTGCCGGGGGCCAAATACTTGGTGGCCATTTATAGAGTGGACCCGGCCTGACCTGCTCCCCAGAATTCATGCCATTGGTAAGTTAGCTCGTCAGATGGAGACGAGTGATGCGGCGAGGCCGATTTACCGAGGATCAGATCATTGGCGTGCTGCGCGAGCATGAGGTCGGCGTGAAGACCGCCGAGCTGTGCCGGAAGCATGGGATCAGTACGCGACGTTCTACAACTGGAAGGCGAAGTACGGCGGGATGACCGTGTCGGAGACGGCGCGGTTGCGGGCGC
>Ga0308164_10004155_pt1 | contig 12456 bp, 10 predicted proteins | sample PhyTR2_FD_201031 | JGI IMG/M metagenome (GOLD analysis project Ga0308164, IMG submission 201031) | Phyllosphere microbial communities from UC Gill Tract Community Farm, Albany, California, United States - DLSLT.R2 | ecosystem: Host-associated > Plants > Phyllosphere > Unclassified | place: USA... | reverse complement strand
CGCCTCGGCCAGTTCGCACGCAGCGTTGACGTCTTCCAGCGTGCTGGCGCCAAACGACGGTGCCAGGGGTTCACCCGTGGCGGCGGCGAGGGCAAAAACCTCTCCGGCCTGGCCCCGCACAGCGCGTTGTCCGATGATCGTTTCACCAAGAATCTGCATTGCTCAACACCTCTCGTGGGCGGCGACCGTCAGTTGGCGCCGCTGTGGCCAGCCCTTGAGGTTACATCATGGCGCTACGATCGCCACCGATCAGGGTGTTGAGCTTATGGCCGAGCTTATTGCTACCGCTTATTGCTGAACGGCGCTGAATCCTTCAAACGCAGTTTGCTGCTGGATCGCGCTGACGATGTTCTTGCGCGTGGCGGGCTGCTGGTTACCGTCCTTGTCCACGAACACCTCGCTCTGCAGCTCGGCCTCCTCGCCTTCACCGACGAACGAGAAACCCAGGAATTCAAAGGCTTCCCGGTCCGCGTTGGCTTTCGAGCGCGGCGTACGCAGGGGCAGGGTGACGCTGGCGCCGTCCTTGCTGATGACGAAAACCTCGGCTTCCTTCTTCGGCCGTGCCGCTTTGCTCTTGCCGCCGCTCGGGTTGCTGACCGCTTGATGCGTCTGGTTGAGCACTTTCAACGCCAGGCTGTAGACCAGCTCCTGGAAACTCGGGTCGTCCTTGTAGCTGGAGAGAATCCGGCTGATCGGAAACTTCGCGCTCAGATCTTCGAGTGCGGCCATGTCGGCGGCTTCGGCGTCCTTGAGCTGTTTAAGCTGACCCATCAGTTCGTAGGCCTGGTCATCATCGAATCGGTCATGGGCGGCGCGTATCGCCAGGCGCAGATCGCGAATCTGGTCGCTTTCCTTGGCGCTCTGGAAGGCGTCTAGCACCATCTCGCTGATGGTTTTGGCCTGTGGCACGTGTTGTGAAAGGTTGATGGCTTCTTCGTAGGCTTGCTTCGACGACACGGCGTTTGCCGCCGGATCGGTATGGGAATCAGACATTGAACATCCACTGCTTCGTTAACTGGGGTTGAGGCGCGAAAAGCTCGGGGCGTTTCGAGGGGCGTAATCTATTGGACGAGGGCGCCGTTGTCACGGATTGCCATCTTCGCCCGGGCCACAGGGCAACATCCAGCCGTCTTGCCGCATGCGCGCTACGCTATGAGTTCATCGAGCCACAGGCGCCGGACCATGCGAAAAATCTGGGTGCGTTACATCGATTTGCTGGAACACGATCTCAGCACGCAAATCTTCGACAACATCAAAAACCTGCTGGTGTGCGCGCTGTTGTTCGCGGCGGGCACCAGTGCGTTGAGGGCGGATTACCACCAGTTCATCGGTGTACTGGTGTCCGGCGCCACCGGGTGGGGGCTGATTGGCGTGTCCGCCGTGCTGATGTTCCTGAACGTCAGCGACGGCATTCGCAGGCTTGGCAAGCTGCGCTATCACGTGGCGATTCAGATTCTGGTGTCGCTGGTTTATCTGCTGATCGCTGCCAGACTGGTGGAAGTGGTCTGGGCGTTTCGGGCTGGTTGAGGGGAGGTTGGCCTTAAGGTGCGCCACGGAGTGGAGCAGGGTTGATGACGTTCCGAGACAAATCTGGTTGAAACCTAAACGCCAAAAACAACAAAGCCCGCACAAGGCGGGCTTTGTTGAGGTACTTGGTGGCTACACAGGGACTTGAACCCCGGACCCCAGCATTATGAATGCTATGCTCTAACCAACTGAGCTATGTAGCCAAGTGGCGCGCATTATTCGCTCAGATCGAATATGTGTCAAGCGTCTCTTTGAAAAAAATTATCCACGCGATCAATCGGTTAGCCTCCCGCGCCGTCAACCATCCTTCATCCTCGCACCTCGGTGACAGTTTCACTGCTCACGATGAGTGCTTTTGCCCCACTTTCGAGCACCCGGCGTGCACTCTGCCGGGTCTCGTGCCCGGTTTGATGGCTTCGTGCTATCGGTCCGTTTTTTGCTTATGCCTGCCGCAGCGCTGCCGATATGGATGTAGGTAGCTGCGGATTTCGACAAGCCCTAACGCGGCCCTGGTGCAAAAGATGGGCGGTTATCGTTTTTAAAACACAGACATGGCATTTTGCCGGTAAAAATGTAAGGCAGCGCAGCGATGATCATGGGTCGTGCAGCGGTTGTCGGTGAGGAGTAGTCGGCTATGCAGAGTCTTTTGTCGCCAGGCATCCGCCTGCTCGGACGTCTCGGGTTCGCACGCAAGTTTCAGGTGCTCTTCTTTCTATTCATTTTGCCGCTCGCAGGCAGCCTCTGGATGATCGGGCAGGATTACCGCAGCAAGCTGGAGGTGATTTCTCAGGAACAAGCCGGCGTGCGCCAACTCATGGCGCTCGATGCGCTGGATGTGCAGCTGACGGCCCAGCGCAACCGCGCTGCGCGCTGGAAGGCCGTCGACATTCTTCGTGATCCGACGCCGGCCGCGAAGGCAGCCATGAACGCGCTGGATGCCGCCAACCCTGACCTGACCCGAACCCTCGCTTCTCTGGGCGATGAACTCAAAGCGCAGAACGCCAGCGCGGACATCATGACGCGGTATCAAGCGGTGCAGGCTTCGGTCAAAGGCATGGATTCGGACTCTCTGCGCACCGTTGGATGGTGGCCGGACGGCTACGACCGTTTTACCTCCGCCCTCACAGCCCTGCAGAGTCTGCGAGAGCAGATCGCCATGGACAGCGGCTTGATTCTCGATCCATGGCTTGAAACCTACTTGCTGATGCAAATCTCTACGCAGCAGGCGCCGGAACTGGTCGAGCGCGTAGGGCGGATGGCGAGTATCGGCCAATCGTCGATCGCGTCCGGGCAGTTCTCGTTGCAGAGCCGTCTTCAAATGCGCGACCTGCGCAGTCGTATCGGTGACGCGCGGGATCAACTGGTCAAAGCCGTGGGTTCGCTCCAATCCAAAGCGTATCCGGGCATGGAAGTCTGGACGCGTCAGTATGAAGACAGTCTTCAGCGCCTTGATAACGAATTGAAAGTGCTCGACGACGGTGTGTTCGGCGGCAGCATCAAGTTAGACCCTGCTGCTTTCGAGCGCAGCGTCGATGGCGTCAGTGAAGGACTGGCTGCCTTGCGCAAGCAATCACTGTCGTCACTGACCAGTCGGCTCGATTATTACCATGAGCAGTCGACTCTGCAGTTCGTTCCGGTGGCCGCAATTTTCAGCATTCTTGCGCTCGCGGCGCTGTATCTATTCATGTGCCTGCAAGCGTCGATCCAGCGCAGCGCCAAGGGCATTACGACCCTGGCCGAGTCGCTGCGTGACGGCAATTTGTGCGTTGAAGTCGCCGTCCAGGGGCGTGACGAACTCGCTGCAATCAGCACCGCCCTCAACGTTGCGGTGGTGCAACTGCGCACCAGTCTGCTGGGCGTCAACCACGAAACCCAGCAACTGGGCTCTGCGGTGCTGACCCTCAATGCGCAGTCCGGCAGCACGCTCAACGAAGTTGAAGATCAACAGCAGCAAATCAGTCAGATCGCTGCTGCCGCCACCGAGCTGGCCGCGACGTCCATTGGTGTGGCCCGCAGCTGTGAAGCCGCATCCGGCAGCGCCCAGGCCACCCGACGCATCGCCGAAGACAGCAGCCGCGACAGTCAACGCACCACGGCGAGCATTCAGCAGCTGAACCAGAAGCTAACCGACACCGCCAACGCGTTGAGCAAAGTCAGTGAGCAGGGGCAGCAGATCCAGTCGGTGGTGGACACCATCCGCGGCATTGCCGAACAGACCAACCTGCTGGCGCTCAATGCTGCTATCGAAGCGGCGCGAGCGGGGGAGCAGGGCCGTGGCTTCGCCGTGGTCGCTGACGAAGTGCGCAGTTTGTCGCAGCGCACCCAGGCGTCGACCGCGCAAATCGCCGGGACCGTGGACAGCCTGCGTTCGACTGTCAGTCAGGCCGTCAGCCTGATGGAGGCGGCATGTGGCCAGGCGGTCAGTGATGCACAGTCGGTGACCGGGTTGGGCGAGCGGCTGGAAGAGATCGCCAGCGCGGTGCAGATCGTCACTGACACGCTGGCGCAGATCGCCACGGCGGTTGAGGAACAGGCCTCGACGGCGGACGAGGTCAGCGGCAACATTCAGCAGGTTGATCAGGCTGCTGGCCGTTTGCTAGAAGGCGCGCGGGCGGTCAATCAGGCCGCAGACACACTGACTAAAGGCAGTCGGGCCTTGAGTGACAACACCGCGAGATTCCATTTAGGGTGAGCCGCGCAGGCGAGGCGTGAGGATGATCGGCGTGCGATTGCGTGCACGCCATCATGCGGCAGCGTACGGCGCGGGTTGAAAGAAGAAAGGAAGGCGACGTATAAGATCCGTCGCTTTCTTTTGGTATTTCGATACCCATCGCCGTAGGGGATTTCTCCATGACCGACAGCAGTGCCGCAGGTGCGGCGGTTTATTCGCCCCTGACGTTAGCGTTGTACGACGCCTGGGTGTTGGGCATCTCCAATCGGTATGCCTGGCGTTGCACGACCGACGAGGTGTTGTTGCCGTTCTTCCGCGCCAATGTTCGCGCGCATCATCTGGATATCGGTGTCGGCACGGGTTATTACCTGGCCAAGGCGAAGCTGCCGGTGGCCACCCAAATAACCCTGATGGACCTCAATCCCAGCAGCCTCGCCGCTGCCAAGCGCAGAATCGGCCGGTCAGACACGCGCACCCTTCAGCACGACGTGATGACGCCGATCCCCGGCAACGAGCGTTTCGATTCGATATCGCTGTTCTACCTGCTGCATTGCCTGCCAGGTCCGCTGGCCGCCAAGGCGGCGATCTTTGCTCACCTCAAGCACAACCTGAACCCTGACGGCGTATTGTTTGGCGCAACGATTCTGGGGGACGAGGCGGGGCACAACGGCTTCGGTCGCAAGCTGATGGCGGTCTACAACAAGAAAGGCATCTTCGGAAACAGCCAGGACACCCAAGCTGGTTTCGAGGCGCATTTGCGGACTCATTTTCGCGAGGTAACCCTCAAGCGCGAAGGCGTAGTTCTGCTGTTTCGCGCAGCGCAGCCGATCGTCTGAGGCGCATTAAAAGCACAAAGCCCGCGGATCACTGAGTGAAGCGCGGGCTTTGGTGTTCAACGAAGTTCGTGGAAGTCCACGAGCGCGTCAGACGTTGAAACGGAAGTGCAGAACGTCGCCGTCCTTGACGATGTAATCCTTGCCTTCCAGGCGCCATTTCCCCGCTTCCTTGGCACCGGCCTCACCCTTGTACTGGATGAAGTCGTTGTAGGCGACGCACTCGGCGCGGATGAAGCCTTTTTCGAAATCGGTGTGGATCACGCCGGCAGCCTGTGGCGCGGTGGCGCCGACACGGACGGTCCAGGCACGCACTTCTTCGACACCGGCAGTGAAGTAGGTCTGCAGGTGCAGCATTTCGTAGCCGGCGCGGATCACGCGGTTCAGACCAGGTTCTTCAAGGCCCAGGGCCTCCAGGAACATGTCCTTTTCTTCGCCGTCATCGAGTTCGGCGATTTCCGCTTCGATCTTGTTGCAGACCGGCACCAGCATTGCGCCTTCTTCTTCGGCGATAGCACGAACCACGTCCAGGTGGGGGTTATTCTCGAAACCGTCTTCCGCGACGTTGGCGATGTACATGACCGGTTTGGTGGTCAGCAGATGGAAGCCCTTGATGACGGCTTTCTCATCGGCGTTCATGCTCTTCATCAGGCTGCGCGCAGGTTTGCCCAGCGTGAAGTGTGCAATGAGTTGTTCCAGCAGGCCTTTCTGGACCACTGCGTCCTTGTCGCCGCCCTTGGCGTTGCGCGTGACTTTCTGCAGTTGCTTCTCGCAGCTGTCGAGGTCAGCGAAAATCAGCTCCAGATCGATGATCTCGATGTCGCGCTTTGGGTCGACGCTGTTGGAGACGTGAATCACGTTCTCGTCTTCGAAGCAGCGCACGACGTGAGCAATGGCGTCGGTTTCGCGGATGTTGGCGAGGAACTTGTTGCCCAGGCCTTCACCTTTGGATGCACCGGCAACCAGACCGGCGATGTCGACGAATTCCATGGTGGTCGGCAGGATGCGCTTCGGGTTGACGATGTCGGCCAGGGCCTGCAGGCGCGGGTCCGGCATTGGCACGATGCCGGTGTTCGGTTCGATGGTGCAGAAGGGAAAGTTCTCCGCCGCGATACCGGACTTGGTCAGGGCGTTGAACAGGGTGGACTTGCCGACGTTGGGCAGGCCGACGATGCCGCAGTTGAATCCCATGGTGTTTCCCCTCGAGTGATGTCAGGCCTTCTGGCTGTGCAGGACGCGCATCGCCTTGGCGAGGTCGCCAGCGAGTACATCCGGCAACACGCCGAGGGCAAAGTCGATGCTGGCGTCCAGTTTTTCCTGTTCGGCGCGTGGCGCACGACCCAGAACGAAGTTGGACACCAGGCTGGCGTCGCCCGGGTGGCCGATGCCAAGCCGCAGGCGGTGGAAGCCGTTCTGGTTGCCGAGCTGCGCAATGATGTCGCGCAACCCGTTATGCCCGCCGTGCCCGCCACCCAGTTTGAGTTTGGCGACGCCCGGAGGCAGGTCGAGTTCGTCGTGGGCCACCAGAATGGCTTGCGGAGGAATCCGGAAGAAACCCGCCAGAGCTGCAACGGACTGGCCGCTGCGGTTCATGTAGGTGGTGGGAATCAGCAGACGAACGTCTTGGCCCTGATGACTGAACTTAGCCGTCAGGCCGAAATATTTGCGGTCAGCGGTCAGATTGACACGCTGTGCGCTGGCAATGCGCTCAACGAAAAGAGCCCCTGCGTTATGCCGGGTCTGTTCGTATTCGGGGCCTGGATTTCCCAGGCCGACGATCAGTTGGATGGCGGTCACGTCAGGGGCTCTTCCTTGGGTCGAGTGTGATGATGGAAGCCATCATCACGGGTTCAACCGGCTAGCGAGTAATAATTACTCTGCTTCGCCTTCTGCGGTGCCTTCTTCTTCGTCCTGGACGATGCGAGGAGCGTGGACGTTAGCGATGTCCAGATCCTTGTCGTGGGCCAGAGCGACGAATTCAACACCTTTAGGTGCCTTGATATCGGACAGGTGAACCTTGTCGCCGATTTCCAGCGCGCCCAGGTCAACTTCGATGAACTCAGGCAGGTCTTTTGGCAGGCAGGTCACTTCCAGCTCAGTGGTGGTGTGCGAGATCTCGCCGCCTTTCTTGACCGGTGCTTCTTCGTTGATGAAGTGCACTGGAACGATAGCGGTCAGTTTCTGGCCAGCCACGACGCGGATGAAGTCGGCGTGCATGATGAACTGCTTGGCAGGGTGACGCTGCATCGCTTTAACGATGACGTTCTGCTTGGCGCCAGCAATGTTCAGCTCGATAACGTGGCTGTAAGCAGCTTCGTTTTCGAACATTTTGGCGAGTTCTTTGGCTTCGATGGTGATCGAAGTCGCTTCCTTGCCACCGCCGTAAACAACGGCTGGGACGGAGGCGGCGAGACGACGCAGGCGGCGGCTCGCACCTTTCCCCAGGTCAGTACGCGCTTGGGCGTTCAGAGTAAATTCGTTCATTTTGCATCTCCAAAATAGCCATGACCGAGCGGCGTTTGCGACCAGCGCCTGACACGGTATGGGCAAAAAAGCCCCGCCCCGGCATTGAGTGTCGGGGCGGGGCGCTTTTCGTCAACGGATGGTTCGGCAGGGCAGGGCCCTTATCGGAACATCGCGCTGATCGATTCTTCATTGCTGATGCGACGCATCGCCTCAGCGACGACCGGTGCGATATCCAGTTGACGGATACGGTCACAGGCCTGTGCTGCAGCGGACAACGGGATGGTGTTCGTCACCACCAATTCGTCCAGCACGGAATTTTCGATGTTCTCGATCGCACGGCCCGACAGAACAGGGTGTGTGCAATACGCGAAGACCTTGGCAGCGCCGTGTTCTTTCAGCGCCTTGGCCGCATGGCACAAGGTGCCGGCGGTATCGACCATGTCGTCGACGAGAATACAGGTACGGCCTTCGACATCACCGATGATGTGCATCACTTCGGAATGGTTGGCCTTCTCGCGGCGCTTGTCGATGATGCCCAGATCGACGCCCAGGGACTTGGCAACAGCACGTGCACGCACGACGCCGCCGATATCCGGAGAGACAATCATCAGGTTTTCGAAGCGTTGGTCTTCAATGTCATCCACCAGGACCGGGGAGCCGTAGATGTTATCTACCGGAATATCGAAGAAGCCTTGAATCTGGTCAGCGTGCAGGTCAACAGTCAGCACACGGTCGATACCGACGACGGTGAGCATTACAGCAGTGATACGAGTAGCCGAGGAGCGACGGAAGGCATCAGCCATCACGACGAGTTCCATCAGGTTATCGTTGGTCGGAGCGCAGGTCGGCTGGATAATGAAGACGTCTTTACCGCGAACGTTTTCATTGATCTCAGCGGTAATCTCACCGTCGGAGAACTTTCCAACAGAGATGTCACCGAGAGGGATATGCAGCTGACGTACGACACGCCGAGCCAGATCGGGGTTGGCGTTCCCCGTAAAGACCATCATCTTGGACACGCGCAGTACCTGGAGGCTTAGGGTATGCCTGGATGACTATAGGAAAATGGCAGGGGCGGCTGGATTCGAACCAACGCATGGCAGGATCAAAACCTGCTGCCTTACCGCTTGGCGACGCCCCTGTATCTGTTGCACGAGTGCCTTGCACTCGGTTCCTTTTAGAGCAGCGCTTGTAACTTCCGGTGCAACATCGAGATGTTTGCGCCTTTTGCTACAAACCCTGTAAGGGTCTCTGTAAGAAGGGCCGAGACTTTATCAGCTTCAGCTTTGCTTGGGAAGGCCCCAAACACACAACTTCCAGTTCCGGTTAATTTTGCTTCGGTAAAATTACCTAACAAATTCAAAGCGTTACCAACTTCTGGATACCGCCTCGTTACAACCGGTAAGCAGTCGTTTCGACTGTTTCCCTTGGGAACGGGGCGCACTTTAATGGGAGGAGTGTCACGTGTCAACAGCGGATCTGAAAAAATTTCTGCTGTACTTACAGATACTTGCGGCACCAGCACCAGATACCAGGGTTCTTCGGGGGTTACAGGGGTCAGGATCTCGCCGATGCCCTCGGCAAAAGCGGCGTGCCCGCGCACGAAAACCGGCACGTCAGCCCCAAGTTTGAGGCCCAGCGCCGCCAGTCGATCTTCATCCCAGCCAAGTTGCCAGAGATGATTCAGGCCGAGCAGTGTAGTTGCCGCATCGGAGCTTCCGCCGCCAATACCGCCACCCATGGGCAGGATTTTTTTCAGCCAGATATCGACACCGAGCGGGCAACCGGATTGATCTTTGAGGGCGCGGGCCGCTCTCACGATCAAATTACTGTCGTGGGGGACGTCGGCAATTTCTGTCTGCAGGCGCACTTCACCGTCGTCGCGAAGCGCGAAACTGAGTTCGTCGCCATAATCGAGAAACTGAAACAGCGTCTGCAGTTCGTGATAACCATCGGCACGGCGTCCAGTGATGTGCAGCATCAGATTCAGTTTGGCAGGGGCGGGCAGTGTCAGTCGTGCTTGCGACATGCTCATTGCCCCAGTTTGCGTGGTTGCCAGTCCTTGATGACCAGCGTGACGTCCAGATCCTGCCCGTGCAGCTTCATGCGTTCAGGCAGCCAGAAACCGTTTTGCTGGGTGTAGCTCAGGTACTCGATCTGCCAGCCATCCTGTTCAAGGCTGGCCAGGCGACTGTCACCGTCAAGGGTCAGGCTGCTTTTGCTGTCCGGGGCGGGCAACCCGCGCACCCACCACACAAGATGCGACACCGGCAGTTTCCAGCCCAACTGATCCTTGAGCAGGGTTTCCGGATCCGGCGCGTCGTAGCGGCCCTGATTGGCGACTTCCAGCGACACCGCGCCAGGGCGACCCGTCAAGCGAGCGGCACCGCGACCCAGCGGGCCGGACAGGCGAATGTCGTAGTAATCCTGACGTTGCAGCCAGAACAGCGTGCCGCTACCGGAGTCCTTGGGCGCGCGGATCCCAACCTTCCCGTTGATCTGCCAGCCGTCGAGGCTGCTGAGTTGTTCTTTGTTCACACGCCATTGATTGGCGTCGCCCTTGCCTTGAACGGCTTCGCGGGAGGACATGCCGGCACAGCCGGCGAGCAGGGCGATCAGGCTGAATACGAGTACGTGGCGCAATTGCATAAATTCAAAGGGTCTCGGCGCCGGTCAGGCGTTTGATGGTGCTGCGCAAGACCGGGCTGTCAGGTTGTTGTTCGAGGGCCTTGGCCCACACTTTGCGGGCTTCACGCTGCTCGCCTTTGGCCCACAGGACTTCGCCCAGGTGCGCGGCGACTTCGTGATCCGGGAACCGCTCCAGCGCCTGGCGCAGCAGACGTTCGGCCTCATCCAGATTGCCCAGGCGGTAATTGACCCAGCCCAGGCTGTCGAGCACTGCCGGGTCTTCCGGATTGAGCTGGTGCGCGCGCTCGATCAAGTCCTTGGCCTCGGCGTAGCGCGTCGTGCGGTCCGAAAGCGTGTAGCCCAGGGCGTTCAGCGCCATGGCGTTGTCCGGCTCGCGTTTAAGAATGGCGCGAAGATCGCTCTCCATCTGTTTCAGATCGTTGCGTTTCTCGGCCAGCATCGAGCGGGTGTAGAGCAGATTCAGGTCGTCCGGGTACTGCTTGAGCGCCTGACTCAACACTTGCCAGGCGCGATCGCTCTGGTTGTTGTTGGCCAGGGTCTCGGCTTCCACCAGATACAGCTGAATGGCGTAGTCGGATTGGTCCGCGCGGGCCTGAGCCAGCCGTTTCGAGGCCTCGGCGGTGTTGCCGTTGCTCATGAGAATATCGGCCTGACGCAGCTGCGCAGGCAGGAAGTCATTGCCGGGGCCCACTTGGGCGTATTCGGCCAGCGCGGTTTGTGGGTCGTTGCGTTCTTCGTAGATGCGGCCAAGGTTTACGTGGGCCGAATCGACGTGACTGCCACGGGCGACGAGGTCTTCGAGGTAACCCTGCGCTTCGTCCCATGCCTTGTTTTCCAGGCACACGAGGGCGAGCGAGTAACGCAGCTCATCATCATCCGGGTACTGCTGAACCAGGCTGGAGAACTGCACTTTGGCGTCTTCCATGCGGTTCTGTTCCACCAGCATGCGCGCATAGGTCAGGCGCAGACGCTTGTCATCCGGGTACTTCTTAATGCTTTTTTCCAGTAGCGGAATCGCTTCCTTGCCGCGGTTCATGCTTTGCAGCAAGCGAGCGCGCAGCAGAATCGGCGCCACTTCGCCTTCACCCGGCGGGTTGTCTTCCAGCAGTTTCAGGGAAGCGGCACTGTCGCCTTCCTGCTGAAGGAGCAGTGCCTTGCCGAAGATCAGCTGGCCGTTTTTCGGGTACTTCGTCAACAGGCGGTCAAAGCTGGTGATCAGCCCTTTGCGCGTAGTGGAGTCGGTTTCCGACGCCGACAGCGCGAGGAAGTCAAAATGCGTGTCGCCCTGGCCCTGAAGCACCTTCTCCATGTAGCGCATGGCGTCGTCGTAGCGACCGGCCCGCGCCAGCTGGATGGCTGCCGCGCGCTGTGCCTCGAGATTGCTCGGGTCGTTTTTGGCCCAGATCATCGATGTGTCGAGGGCAGCCTGATCGGCGCCCAGGTACTCGGCGATGCGGAAGGCGCGCTCGGAAATCCCCGGGTCCTGGGTCTGGATCGCCTGGGTCACGTAGTTATCCAGCGCGATGTCGAAGCGGTTGCGCTGACCGGCAAGCTCGGCAGTCAGCAGGCTGACGACGGTTTCCTGAGTAAAGGAGCCGTACACCTGAGGTTTGGCCTCGGGTGCGGGCGGCGCTTCTTTCGCCGGTGCGGAGGGCTCCGTAGAAACGGAGGCCGTAGACTGGCAGCCACTCAGAGCGACAAGGGCAAGGAACAGCGCGGAGGATTTATTCATATAGAAGAGGGGCGGCTTACCTGCGGTTTGGAAGCATCATGACACAAGGCCGGGAGCAAACCCACAGCCCGCACGAAATCTGGATACGCTCAATCTACAGCCTGCGCGCGGACATTTTGTCGCAGGCCGGAGGCGGTGATACGCAACCTCTATAGGGACAATAGCGTGCTGCGGACGTTCTGAATGTATTGCGGTGGTTGTCCTCCCTCTAGTGAAGTAGGACAATTGCCGGCTTCACGTCACCATCAGCGACCTTGAATGGCCTTTCTTGCTCTGGGTATCAACCATAAGACTGCATCAGTTGATGTCCGCGAGCGCGTGGCATTTACGCCTGAGCAGCTGGTTGAGGCGCTCCAGCAGCTCTGCCGCCTGACCCGTAGCCGGGAAGCGGCCATCCTTTCGACCTGCAATCGCAGCGAACTCTACATCGAGCAGGATCAACTGACCGCCGACGTCGTGTTGCGCTGGCTGGCGGATTACCACCATCTGAATGTCGACGAGCTCCGCGCCAGTGCCTACGTGCATGAGGACGACGCGGCGGTGCGTCACATGATGCGCGTTGCGTCGGGCCTGGATTC
>Ga0308164_10004154_pt1 | contig 12458 bp, 12 predicted proteins | sample PhyTR2_FD_201031 | JGI IMG/M metagenome (GOLD analysis project Ga0308164, IMG submission 201031) | Phyllosphere microbial communities from UC Gill Tract Community Farm, Albany, California, United States - DLSLT.R2 | ecosystem: Host-associated > Plants > Phyllosphere > Unclassified | place: USA... | reverse complement strand
GATGGTCGAGATCACGCACTCCGCGCCCGACGCGCGGGCGAGCGCCTCGGTGCCGTCGGTGCAGCGATCGAGCACGACGATCACGCGCACGGGAGGGGCTTCGTCACCGAGCGCTTCGACCGCGCGGCCGATGGCCGCCAGGCTCGCGGCGATGGTCGACTCCTCGTTGCGGGCGGGCACGACCACACAGACCTGGTCGATGCCGGTTCGTTCGGGGGAGAAATCGTGCGCCGACAGTTCGTCGACGCGCCCGACATCCGGCATGCGCCCCCGCTCGCTCACTCGGCCAACCCTGTCTCTTGCGCGACAGACCGGCCGGGGGCCGAGCGGAACACGTCGAGAACGAAATCGCGTTCGGTGTGTGTCACCAGGAGCTCGAGGGCCGGGTTCAACCGCTCGCGAAAATGCTCGGTCACCGTATCGCCGTCGAGCGGATACTCCTCGACCGAATGCCGCCAGTGGCAGGTCACCACCGTCGCGTCGGCGGCGAGGGAGCCGAGGATGCGATCGATCAGCACGTCGAGTTCGGCGCTCGACAGGTAGTAGCCGACCTCTGAGACGACGATCAGGTCGAAGGAGCCGGGCGGCCAGTCGCCGGGAAGCGTGCGCCGCTCGAAGACGACGTTGTCTCGGCCGGCCAACCGCTCGCGGGCCACCTCGAGCGCCGATTCGGCGATGTCGGTGGCGAGGAGCGCATCGGCCCGGTCGGCCAGCAGCGCCGTCGTCACGCCGATGGAGCTGCCGAGTTCGAGCACGTTCCCGTATCGAGCGGCAGGCAAGGAGGCCAGGGTGATGGCACGTTTGCGCTCCTCGTACCAGCGGGTTTCGAAACCCCACGGGTCGCGTTCGCCCGCGTAGAAGTCGGTGAAGAAGTCGGCGCCGAGGGACGCGTCCGCTCCGTCATCCATCGATGTCACGGCCGGTAGGAAGATCTCGACGTCGCGGCGGAAGTGCTGTTGGAACGACTCCGACAGGATGGCCTCGTCCCCCGGGTGTTCGGACAGCGGAGCGGTCTGCGACGTGTGGCTCGCCATGGCCAGCCGTTTGCGCTCACGGTCGTCCTCGGAGAGGGGCAGCACGAGCGCGTCGTTCCAGGGCATGTCGTCGCCCGCGACATCCGACCAGAGCCAGCCCCAGATCGGATAGGCCGCGGCCCGCAGTCCGTGCCGCTCGGCAACGTGCGCGCTGGCTGCCGCAACCGCCGCGTGGTCGGGGTGGCGGTCGCCGAGCCACGGGCTCAGGATGACGGCGTCGGCAAGGGCGTGAACTCCGGCGTCGGCAGGGGCGCGAGAATCGGCGTCGGCGTCGGCGTCCGCGTCGACCGCGGCGTCAGCGTCGACCGCGGCGTCAGCGTCGACCGCGGCGTCAGCAGCCGCAGCTGAGCCGAGAACGTCGGTCACGACGTCCCCGATGAGCCTCGCGAGGTCGGCAGTCTCGGCGAGCGCACCATCCGGCAACCCGAGGAAATGTCTACGCGAGCCGGGGGCGACGATATCGAGCGCCTGACCGACCTCGTCCCGACGCCAGGCCGCCAGGGCCTCGGGCGTCGTCGTGGGCGAATCCGGATGCGACGCCTCGCCGTCACTGGCGATGACCACGGTGACGGGGATGCCGCGGGCGCTCGCCTGCGCCATGACGCCGCTAGCCCCCAGCGTCTCATCGTCGGGATGAGCCGCGGTCACAAACAGGTGCGTGACACCGTCGAGCGACCACGCCGGCGTGTGCCGCCAGGGCGAGGCGTCGAGCCAGGCGCTTTCGGGCGTGCCGGCGTCGAGATGAGTGAAGGTCACCAGTCAGCCCCTCCTGCGAGCACGGCCCGCCCGATGGCGGCTTCGTCCCGTTCGGCGTGATGTTGGCGCACGTAGAGCGAGAGGTCGGCGACGCGGCGGGCGTGTCGGGCATCGAGGGCGAGAGGCGCGGGCCCCAGGGCACGAGCCACCTCGCTCACCACGAGTTCCACGACATCCGCGATGATCATGCGGGTTCGGCCGGCCAAGAGCTGGGGGTCGGATGCCGCGAGCCCCGCCCGCGCATCGACGAGTTCTGCCGCATCCCGCAGCGCCAGGCGTCCCGTCGTGAGCGCGGATTCGAGCCGACCCACGTGCATGAGGCCGATCTGGTCGGGTTCGCGACGGCGGGCTGCCTCGAGCACGGCCCGGGCCACGCCCACCGCTCCCCCGAACCAGCACGCGGCCACGCCGATGCCGCCCCACGCGAAACCGGGGCGGCGCAGATACCACCCGGCGTCACCGACCGCAGCAGCGGGGACGTCGTCGAAATCGACGGGGCCGGATGCGACATCCGCGAGCCCGACTGCGTGCCACGCGCCACTCTGCACGCTGACCCCGCCGCGCGTCAGGGGGACGGCGAAGAGACCCCGATCACCCGACGGCAACCAGGCCGTGACGAGGGCATGCGAGAGACGATCGGCCAGGGAGCACCACGGCTTCGTGCCGGAGAGACGCCATCCGCCCTTCCCATCGGGTGTCGCCTCGAGTTTCACGCCAGGGCCCTCTGCAGCGAAGACCCCCCAGGTCGCGTCGGCGGGGGCGAATCCTTCCGGCACGTCAATGCCGGCGGCACGCGCCTCGGTGAGAATGCCCAGCGCGTCGATATGCGGTTCGACAACCCGAGCCGTCGTCACATCCGCGGCGGCCAGAGTGGCGAGCGCCTCCCAGAGCGCGAGCGTGCCGCCATCCCCCGGTATCGGCATTTCGTTGCCGACCTCGCGGGCCAGATCGAGCGACGCCGACACATCACCGGCGGCATCACCCGCGGCGCGGGCCAGGTCGTCGAGGGCAGGGGATGCTCCGGAAGCATCCGCCGCAGCGGCAAGGGGGTTGTCGCCCGGACGCCCGAGCGAAACAATCGAGGTAGCGCGTGACGCATGCATCGGTATGGATTCTCGCAATCTTCCTTCCGATCTTCGCATCCCCGACGCACAGCCTGTGACCGTTGACAGAATGCGCACGACCCCCGAAGGAGCCCCATGGACAAGGATGCCGCCGAGAAGCGACACGACCAGCTGACCACTGCGCCGAACGCCGTCGAATCGGATGCCGACCCCCGCATCGATGTGACCGAGCAGCCCGGCAAGCCCACGCGAATCGACATCCGGGATGATGCCGTGGTGCGCCCCGGTGAGAGCGACGAGGGCGACGGCAGCGCGGAACGGTAACTCGCGACATCCGCTCGCGCAACCCGGTGTTGTTCGGCATCGGACGCGCGTAGACAAGAGGCTATGAAAGCTCTCACCTGGCAAGCAAACAAGAAAGTCGCCGTCACCGATGTGGCCGACCCCCGGATCGAAGAGCCCACCGATGTGGTCATCCGCGTCACGTCGGCCGCCATCTGTGGATCGGATCTGCACCTCTACGACGTGCTCGGACCGTTCCTCCATAAGGACGACGTACTCGGCCACGAAACCATGGGTGTCGTCGAAGAGGTGGGTTCCGACGTCTCGAACCTGTCCGTCGGCGACCGCATCGTCGTGCCGTTCGTGATCGCGTGCGGACACTGTTACATGTGTCAGAAGGGTCTCACCACCCAGTGCGAGACGACCCAGAACACCGACACCGAGACGGGCGCCGACCTCTACGGCTACACCGACCTCTACGGTCGCGTCCCCGGCGGCCAGGCCGAGCGCCTGCGCGTGCGTCTCGCCGACTTCAACGCCATCAAGGTGGGCCACGACCTGCCCGATGAGCGCTACCTCTTCTTGAGCGACATCCTCCCGACCGCCTGGCAGGGCGTGAAGTACGCCGACCTGCCCGAGGGCGGTGTGCTCGCGGTGATCGGCCTCGGACCCGTCGGCCAGTTCGCCGCCCGCATCGGTCGACACCTCGGCCACCGCGTCATCGCCGTCGACCCCGTGCCCGAGCGCCGGCTCATGGCCGAGCGTTATGGCGTCGAGACCCTCGATCTCACGGATGACGTGCTCGACAAGCTTCGCGAGCTGACCGATGGCCGCGGACCGGACTCGGTCGTCGACGCCGTCGGCATGGAGGCGCACGGAAACCCCGTCGCCGCCTTCGCCCAGAACGCCGCCGGCATCCTGCCCGACAAGATCGCACAGAAGGTCATGACCACCGCGGGTGTCGACCGTCTGGGCGCCCTCAACCTCGCGCTCGACGCCGTGCGCCGCGGCGGAACGGTCTCGCTCAGTGGTGTCTATGCCGGCGTCGCCGACCCGATGCCGCTCATGAACATGTTCGACAAGCAGATCGCCCTGCGCATGGGTCAGTGCAACGTGCAGGCGTGGATCGACGACCTCCTGCCCCTCGTCGAAGACCCGGCCGACCCGCTGGGTGTCGAGGACCTCGTCACCCACCGCGTGCCGCTCGATCGCGCCGCCGAGATGTACGACATCTTCAAGGAGAAGAAGGATGGCTGCATCAAGGTCGTGCTGAAACCGCAGACCGCCGCGGCCTGATTCGGGTTTTTTCGACGGTTTTCGACCCTTTTCGGCCGTTTTCGACCCGTCGAACGGGCGAGCGCCGGCATCACCCATCATGGGGATGTCGGCGCTTTCTCGTTCCCGGCCCGGCCCGGGTTCGCGTCATGCAACGCAACACACGACCTGCGCGGCGGCCGTTCTGCCAGACTGACCGGCACCTTCCGGGTGTGTGTGCGCGCCCGGCATCACCACGATTCACCGACCGATCGAGGCACCATGGCACCCACATCGAAACTCCTGCAGAAGCTGGCCGACGGCCCCGTCGTCGTCGCAGAGGGATACCTCTTCGAGCTCGAGCGCCGCGGCTATGTGCAGGCGGGCGCCTATGTGCCCGAGGTGGTGCTCGAGCACCCCGAGAAGGTGGCCGAGCTGCACCGCGAATTCGTGCGCGCGGGGTCCGATGTGGTCGAGGCGTTCACCTACTACGGTCACCGCGAGAAGATGCGCGTCATCGGCAAGGAACACCTGCTCGAGCCGCTCAACCGCGACGCCCTGCGCATCGCCACCGCCATCGCCGCCGAGACGGGCACGATCGCGGCCGGCAACATCTGCAACACGAACCTCTATGTCGGCGGCGACGACGCCGAAGATCGCTTCATCCGCGCCATCTTCGACGAGCAGATCGGCTGGGCCGCCGACGCGGGCGTCGACTACATCGTGGCCGAGACCATGGCCTATGCGGGCGAGGCCCTCATCGCCACGAAGGCGATCGTAGATGCCGGGCTCACGGCCGTGGTCACACTCGCGCCCCACCAGACCGATCTCACGCGCGAGGGCTGGTCGTTCGCCGACGCCGCGCGCCGCATCGAAGACGCGGGCGCGAGCGTCATCGGGCTCAACTGCCACCGCGGGCTGTGGACGATCATGCCGCTCATCGAAGAGATCCGTGGCGCCGTGTCGGTGCCCGTCGCGGCGCTGCCCGTGCCCTACCGCACGACCGACGAGCACAAGACGTTCCAGGCCCTCGAAGACCCGCTGGCCGCGGCCGCCGGAAACGGGCGCGCGTTCCCCACCGCGCTCGACCCCTTCACCGTCAACCGCTACGAGGTCGCCGACTGGGGTCGCGCCGCGGTGGCCGCCGGGGTCGACTACGTCGGGCTCTGTTGCGGCGCCGGGCCGCACCACATCCGTGCGCTGGCCGAATCGATCGGTCGCACGCCCGAAGGAAGCGCCATGAGCGCCGATATGACCAAGCACGCCCTATTCGGCGACTACGAGGGAATCAAGGCCGAGAACCAGGCGCACGCGACGCGCATGTAGCGGCGTGAGCGGCGTGCGTCAGCGGCGGCCGGTGCGAAAGAGTGGGGCGAACGGTAGGGCCAGGAGCGCCCCGACAATCGCGCCGGTACCGTTCGCGAGCAGGTCCCGCGGGTCGCTGACCCGCGACGGCACGAACTCCTGGACCCACTCGATGCCCACGCTCAGCGCGAGACCCGCGAGGGCGGCGAGCCAAAAACCGCGCGCACCGAAAAGGAGAACGGCGAAGACCCCGAGCGGCGCGAACATGAGCACGTTGAGCGCGAACTCGGCATCGGCCGTCGTGAAGCCGGCCGGCAGGGGCAGGCTGCCGATGATGTTGAACGCACGCCCTGACAGCTGGCTCACGGCATCCCCGTGCCCCGCTGGCGTGAGCGTGATCAACCCGACCACCGCCAGGTAGATCGCGGCCAAGATGGCGACCACACCGCGGGCGACACGTTTGCCGCGGGAACGGCCGGCTGTTCGCCGAGGACCGCCCGCTGTCGGTCGCGGTTCTGCTGGGGAAGTCGCAATCCGACGCCCGGATGCGCCCTGCGGCACGCCTCGAGCGGGCGTGTGCGACGGCGACGAGTAGGCGAGGGTTCCGGTGTGGGTCATGTTTCTACGCTAAGAAATCCGGCCGGTGAGCGGACCGGTCGCAGGGTCCATCCGGATCGTTCGAGCGGACCATTCGATGTGGCCGCACAGCGGGGGCTCAGGATGTCGGCGATGCCAGACTGGGCGCATGACGATCGAATTGGTGACGTTCCCCGCCGAGGAGCTGCCGGCATGGCTTGAGAACCAGCGTGCGGAGTATCGCGCGCACCGCATCGCGGCGGGAGACGACGAAGAGGCCGCCACTCGCCGCGCGCATGAGTCGCAGGTGACCTACTTCGCCGGCGGCCGGCCTGCCGCGGGCCACGAGGTTTTCTCGGTGCATCAGAACGGTGAACGCGTCGGGGTGCTGTGGGTCGGGCCGCACCCCGACGGTCTCGACGGCGTCGCCTGGGTGTGGGACATCGAGATCGATGCGGCGCAGCGCGGTAAGGGATTCGGTCGCGCCACCATGCGCGCAGCCGAGGAGTGGGCGCGCGACGCCGGTTATGAGTCGTTGGCCCTCAACGTTTTCGGCTTCAACACCGTGGCGCGCTCCCTCTATGAGTCCATGGGGTTCGAGACCACGTCGCTACAGATGCGCAAGGCGCTCTAGAAGCGCTGCAGCTGCGCCGGCTCGGTCCACTCGGTCGCGAAGTCGGCACCCGTGTGCAGCAGCACGACGGATTCGCCACGGTCGACCTTGGCGAGCGCGAACGCCGACACGGAAAGCGACGCCAACAACCGCGCGCGAGCCACGGACGTCGAATCTGCCGCGCGGCCGGCGTGCGCCTGAAGAACCCGAGCGGCAGCGACCTGCGGCCCGCTAGCCTGCACCTCGCGAGCCTGCGCCTCGTCGACCTGGGCCGCGCCAGCCTGGGCCTCACCAGCTTGCACCTCGTCGACCCATGGGCCGCCGGCGCGCTCGAGGGCCGCAGTGAAGGCGCCGACGAGCTCGGAGTGATAGTCGGCAACGACCTGGCGGACCGTCTCGTCTTGGCCCGCTATGCCGGGTGCGGCCGTGACGAGCAGGCAGCCCTGGCGCGGCGAATCGGCCGGCAGGCCGGCCACCGTCTCGGCCAGTGCGGTGAAGTAGCGGATGAGGGCATCGGCGGCGGCGCTCGGCGAATTCGACGGGTCGAGCAGGGGTGCGATGCGCGGGCGGATGATGGTCTCGAGGTAGTTCTCGACGGCCACGTCGAACAGGCCGCGCTTGCTGCCGAAGGCGTTATAGATGCTCGAGCGGTTGAGGCCCGTTGCCCGCTCGAGGTCGGTGAGGGACACGGCCTCGTAGCCGAGCTGCCAGAAGAGATCGCGCGCGGCCTCGACGGCGTGCACCGTGTCGAAGACTTGTTGCCGGCCCATGCCGCCTCATTTCTCGCTCTTGCTTTTTTGTACCGATCGGTTCACTATCGTACTAGCGCTTCACGCCGCACACCACCCCCGTAGCGAAGGAATACCGATGGCTTCACCCCGCACATCCACCCAGATCCAGCTCGTCCGCCGCCCGAGCGGCTGGCCGACGACCGACGATGTGCGCACCGTCACCGTCGAGCTGCCCGACCTCGAAGACGGCCAGGTGCGCGTCGCAAACGAGTTCCTCTCGGTTGACCCCTACATGCGCGGCCGCATGAACGACGTCAAGTCCTACACCCCGCCCTACGCCCTCGGCGAGACCATGACGGGCGGCGCGGTCGGCCGCGTCGTCGAGTCCCGATCGGACGATGTGCCCGTGGGCGCCGTCGTGGTGCACCAGGAGGGCTGGCGCGACCTGACGCAGGGCGATGCCGCCGGCTTCCGCGTCGTCGAAGAGATCCCCGGCGTGCCCAACTCCGCCTACCTGAGCGTGCTCGGCATGACGGCCTTCACGGCATTCGTCGGCCTGAAGGAGATCGCCCAGCTCGCGCAGGGGGACGCCGTCTTCGTGTCGGGCGCTGCCGGCGCCGTGGGTTCCATGGTGGGTCAGATCGCCCGCCTCACGGGCGCGTCGCGCGTTATCGGTTCGGCCGGTTCGGCCGAGAAGGTCGCTCTGCTCACCGAGAAGTACGGCTTCGATGCGGCCTTCAACTACAAAGACGCCCCCGTGGCCGAGCAGCTGTCAGAAGCAGCACCGCAGGGCATCGACGTCTACTTCGACAACGTCGGCGGCGAGCACCTCGAGGCCGCTCTCGGCGCCTTCAATGACGGCGGCCGCGGCGCGCTGTGCGGCGCCATTGCCGACTACAACAGCACCGAGACGCCCGTCGGTCCCAAGAACATGGCCAACATCGTCACGCGCGGCCTCACCCTCAAGGGCTTCACGGTCGGCAACTACACGCGCCACTTCCCCGAGTTCATCTCGCAGATGAGCACCTGGCTGCAGAACGGCGACGTCGTTTTCGACGAGACCGTCGTCGACGGCATCGAGAACACCTTCGACGCCTTCCTGCAGCTGATGCAGGGCGCCAACACGGGCAAGATGGTCGTCCGCGTGGCGGCACCCCAGGCCTAAGCCGAAGAGCCGCCTCAACCACAAGCGATTCCAGACGAGCGGCCCCGGTGCATGAGCACCGGGGCCGTAAATCGTGATCCCACACCGCGGCACCGCGGGCTTCCGCTTGCGGCCCAGCGCTCGGCAGAACCGCGCAACCGCACAACCGCAGAGCCGCAGAGCCGCAGAGCGACGGGCCCGCAGAGCGGCCGGGCGCCGCGAACGCTTAGAGCGCCGCGCGCAGGCCGTCGATCAGCGGCGTCGTCGGGTGGCCGATCAGGCGGCTGAGGTCGCCCGAGGTCTCGCCGAGCAAACCGTCGCGCGTGTTGGCGTCCAGCGCCACGACGAAGCCCGCGGTGCCCTCATCCAACCCGGCATCCTTGAGAACCGCGAGGTGCTCTTCCGACGAAACGGACTTCAGTTCGACCGGCTTGCCGAGGATCTCGGCGAACGTGTCGGCCAGCTGCTGCTGGTTCCAGGCGACATCCCCGCTCAATTCATACACCGCACCGGCGTGACCGTCCTCGGCGACCACGACCGCGGCCGCCTCGGCGTAGTCGGTGCGAGACGCGCTCGAGACCAGACCGTCGCCGGCGCTCGTGAGCAGAACGCCCGTGGCATCCGCCTGCTGCAGCGCGCCGACGTAGTTCTCGGTGTACCAGCCGTTGCGCAGGATCGTCGCCGGGATTCCGGAGGCGCGAATGAGCTCCTCGGTCGCCTTGTGCTCGGGCGCCAGGACGAGATCCGACGTGTCCGCCTTCGGCGCACTGGTGTAGACGAGGTGCGTGACGCCGGCCGCAACGGCCGCGTCGATCGCGTTGCGGTGCTGCTCGACACGCTGACCCACTTCGCTACCCGACACGAGGATGAGCGTGTCGGCGCCCGTGAGCGCCTCGGTCAGGGTGTCGGGGCGCGTGTAGTCGACGACGGCCGTGCGCACACCGGAGTCGGCGAGCGCCTGCAGCTTCTCGGCGCTGCGACCCCCGGCAACGATGTCCGCGGGCGCGACGCCGCGCGCGACGAGGTGTTCGACGATGGATTTTCCGAGGTGGCCGGTTGCTCCGGTAACGACGATGGTCATGATGTCCTTTCCCGGCCCCCGTGCGGAAGCCTCTGAGTGCTACAACCGAGGCTAGGCCAGAAGCTTCCCAACCGCATGTACCCACTTTTTGGTAAGTTCATTTGCATGAGCGAAAACGACGTCCGCGAGCGCATCCGACAAACCGTGTGGCCCGACTCCCCCGTTGGCGGCATGACGGCCGAACAGCAGCTGCTGGGCAACGTCTTCGACGCGCAATGCCCGAGCCGCGCCATCCTCGACCACGTCACCAGCAAGTGGGGCGTGCTCGTGCTCGTCGCCCTCGAAGCCGAATCGCTGCGCTGGGGCGAGCTGCGGCGATCCATCGACGGCATCAGCGAGAAGATGCTCGCGCAGACACTCAAATTGCTCGAGGCCGACGGGTTCGTGCACCGCGCGGCCCAGCCCGTCATCCCCCCGCGCGTCGATTACAGCCTCACGCCGCTCGGCCACGAACTCGCCGCCCACCTCGTGCCCCTGCTGCGTTGGGTGGGCACCAACGTGGGCCGCGTCGTCGAGCACCAGTCGCAGGGCGCGGCATGAGCGGTTTCGACATCCGCCCTGCCACGGTGGCCGACTGGCCCGCCATCTGGCCGATCTTCCGCGACATCGTCGAGGCCGGCGAAACCTACGCCCTGCCCGAGGGCCTGACCTCAGACGAAGCGCGAGAGCTATGGATGATCGAGCAGCCCGGCATCGTGGTCGTCGCGGTCTCCACGCGCCCCAGCGATCGCGACGCCGTCCTCGGCACCGCCAAGGTCCTACCCAACCGGCCCGGACGGGGCGCGCACGTAGCCACCGCCAGTTTCATGGTCGACCCCGCGCAGCACGGCCGCGGTGTGGGCCGCGCGCTCGGCGAATGGGCGATTGCCTGGGCCACGGATGCCGGCTACCGCGCCATGCAGTTCAACGCGGTCGTCGAGAGCAACACGCCGGCCGTCGCACTCTGGCAGAAACTGGGTTTCGAGATCATCGGCACCGTGCCAGCGGCCTACGACCACCGAAGGCTCGGCCCGGTCGGCCTGCACGTCATGCATCGACCCCTCTGAGCGTCGGTGGTTCGCGCTAGTCTCGCCTCAACGATCCGAGTGAGGCCAGCATGAACAATCCCCGACCACCCGCTGATTCGCATGACCTCATCCACGTTCGTGGTGCGCGAGAGAACAACCTGCAGAACGTGTCGCTCGACATCCCGAAGCGTCGCCTCACGGTGTTCACGGGCGTCTCGGGTTCGGGCAAGTCGAGCCTCGTTTTCGGCACCATCGCGGCCGAATCGCAGCGGCTCATCAACGAGACCTACTCGGCCTTTCTGCAATCGTTCATGCCGAGCCTCGGCCGCCCCGATGTCGACGCGCTGCAGAACCTGAGCGCCGCCATCATCGTCGACCAGGAGCGCATGGGGGCCAACTCCCGCTCGACGCTCGGCACGGCGACCGACGTCAACGCCATGCTGCGCATCGTCTTCTCGCGTCTCGGGCAGCCGCACATCGGGCCATCCTTCCGCTTCGGGTTCAACACCCCCGAGGGCATGTGCCTGCGCTGCGAGGGGCTCGGGCACGTCACCGACATCGACCTCGACGAACTCTTCGACAGCACCAAGAGCTTGAACGAGGGCGCCATCACCATTCCGGGCTACAGCGCCGACGGATGGATGGTGCGCACGTTCGCCGAATCGGGCATCGTCCCGGGCGACGTGCCCATCGGCCGCTTCACCGAGCAGCAGCGGCAGGACTTCCTCTACAAGGAGCCCGTCAAGGTCGCGATCAATGGCATGAACCTCACCTACGAGGGGCTCGTTCCGAAGGTGCAGAGAAGCATCCTGTCGAAGGACAAAGACGCGGTCCAGCCCCACGTGCGCGCCTTCATCGACCGCGCCGTCACCTTTCAGACCTGCCCCGACTGCGATGGCACCCGGCTCAGCGAGGCCGCACGGTCATCCCTGATCGAGGGCAAGAGCATCGCCGATTGCTCGCGCATGCAGATCAGCGATCTCGCCGCGTTCGTGCGCACCATCGTCGACGACGAGGTGGCCCCGCTCATCTCCACGCTGCAGCAGACGCTCGACTCCTTGGTCGAGATCGGCCTGGGCTATCTGAGCCTCGATCGCACCGCGGCATCCCTGTCGGGTGGCGAGGCCCAGCGCGTGAAGATGGTCAGGCACCTGGGGTCGAGCCTCACCGACGTCAGCTACATCTTCGACGAGCCCACCGTGGGCCTGCACCCGCACGACATCGAGCGCATGAACGCGCTTCTCCTGCGGCTGCGCGACAAGGGCAACACGGTTCTCGTCGTCGAGCACAAACCCGAGACCATCGCCATCGCCGACCACGTCGTCGACCTGGGGCCGCGCGCCGGCATCAACGGCGGGCGCATCCAGTTCGAGGGCACCGTCGACGAACTGCGGGCGAGCGACACCCTCACCGGGCGGCACCTCGGCGACCGCGTGCAGCTGCGCGAGAAGCCTCGGCAGCGCACCGGCGTTCTCGAGATTCGCGGAGCGACGAGGCACAACCTGAAGAACGTCGACGTCGACATCCCACTCGGCGTGTTGACGGTCGTCACGGGGGTCGCGGGTTCGGGCAAGAGTTCCCTCATCCACGGCTCCATCCCGCGCGGCACCG
>Ga0308164_10004153_pt1 | contig 12462 bp, 8 predicted proteins | sample PhyTR2_FD_201031 | JGI IMG/M metagenome (GOLD analysis project Ga0308164, IMG submission 201031) | Phyllosphere microbial communities from UC Gill Tract Community Farm, Albany, California, United States - DLSLT.R2 | ecosystem: Host-associated > Plants > Phyllosphere > Unclassified | place: USA... | reverse complement strand
GCCGCCTCCCACGGTGCGGGTTTGCTGCGCGACAGCGCTACGTCGAAGGACCCGGTGAGGCCTCCCACAGTCATTCGCCAGCTGCAAGTCTGCGGCCTGTCAGACATGAGGCAATTACTGTTGAAAGTAGCCCTCGCCTGTAACTTCCTACAAAGAGCAGACAAAACATGTAGGACAATTCCCATCTAAACGTATGAACTATCTCTAAACTTCATAAAAAACCCCAGAGTCGTTAGTCGATACCTGCCCGAATGAATTAAAGTATCGCCCCCAGCCTGCTGTCGCCCGACGCGGCTGATTACCCTGCCAGGAACAGTCACCGATGGAACATCGTGAGGCGCTGATTGCGCTGCGAACATTTCTTTCAACGCAAATCCTCGGCCAGGAAAAGCTGATCGAACGCCTGCTAATCGCCCTGCTTGCCGACGGCCACATGCTCGTCGAAGGCGCACCGGGCCTTGCCAAGACCAAGGCCATCAAGGAACTGGCAGAAGGCATCGAAGCACAGTTTCATCGCATTCAATTCACCCCCGACCTGTTGCCTGCCGACATCACCGGCACCGAGATCTATCGTCCGGAAACCGGCAGTTTCGTGTTCCAGCAGGGTCCGATCTTTCACAATCTGGTGCTTGCGGACGAAATCAACCGCGCGCCAGCCAAGGTCCAGTCGGCGCTGCTTGAAGCCATGGCCGAGCGTCAGGTCAGTGTCGGGCGCAGTACCTATGATCTTTCACCGCTGTTTCTGGTCATGGCGACCCAGAACCCCATCGAGCAGGAAGGCACTTATCCCTTGCCCGAAGCACAGCTCGACCGCTTCCTGATGCACGTCAAGATCGGCTTCCCGGATGCTGCCGTCGAACGCAAGATCCTGCAGCAGGCCCGTGGCGAAGCGCTGAATGGCGAAACCAAGCCGGAGCGGCGCGTCAGCCAGCAGGCCATTTTCGCAGCCCGCAAGGAAATCCTCGGTCTGTACATGGCCGACGCGGTTGAGGAATACCTGGTGCAACTGGTCATGGCCACTCGCACACCGGCCAAGTTCGATCAGGAACTGGCCGAATGGATTGCCTACGGCGCCAGCCCGCGTGGCTCGATCTCGCTGGACCGCTGCGCACGGGCCCATGCATGGCTGGCCGGACGCGATTTCGTCAGCCCGGAAGACATTCAGGCGGTGCTGTTCGACGTGCTGCGCCACCGCATCATTCTGTCGTTCGAGGCAGAAGCTGCGGGCATCGATCAGGACCGCGTGATTCAGCGGATCCTCGACGTCGTGGCCGTCGCCTGACCCCATGCAACCCTACCTGATCCCACAACCGGGCATTCGCGTCACGCTCAGCGAGCTGATCGAGATGCGTCATCGCGTGCGGGAAGTGCAGCTTTTTTCGACGCCGAGCCAGCGCAGCCCGCTGATCGGCCTGCACCACTCCAAGCTGCGTGGCCGAGGGGTGGACTTCGATCAGGTCCGGGTCTATCAGGCAGGCGACGATGTGCGCAGCATCGACTGGCGCGTGACCGCACGCACGCAGGAGCCGCACACCAAGCTGTTCCATGAAGAACGCGAGCGGCCGATTTTCATTCTGGTGGAACAGAGCCGTCGCCTGTTCTTCGGTTCCGGACAGATGTTCAAGTCGGTACTGGCTGCACAGGCCGCGGCGCTGATCGGCTGGGCCGCACTGGAACACAATGACCGGGTGGGCGGGCTGGTGTTCGGCGACAACGAGCATTACGAAATCAAACCCCGGCGCAGCAAACAGAGCCTCTTACAGCTGCTCAACCGGCTGGTCCGAGTCAATCAGTCGTTGCACACCGAAATCCCCGCCGACCGTGATGCGTTCGGCACCGCCCTGCGGCGTGCCCGTGAGGTGCTGCGCCCCGGCAGTCTGGTGATCGTGCTCTGTGACGAGCGTGCCCTGTCCGATGCCGCAGAGCAGCAACTCACCCTGCTGGCGCGCCACAGCGACCTGTTGCTGCTGCCGCTGTCCGACCCACTGGACCGCGCGCTGCCTGCAGCCGGGCTCCTGCGATTCGCGGAGCGCGGCGCGCAACTGGAACTCGACACCCTTGATCCCGAACTGCGTCGGGCCTATCGCGTTCAGGGCGAAGAGCGCTCGGCGCGCTGGGAACTGCTTGCGCAGAAACTGCGCGTGCTGCTGATGCCGTTGAGCACCCAGTTCGAACTGGTCGAACAATTGCGTGAATACCTCAACGCCCAGCGTCCGGTGAAGCGCAAATGAATGCACTGGATCAGTTGCAACCCCTGATCGCCCCTGAAGCCATCGGCTTCTGGCCTCCTGCGCCGGGTTGGTGGCTGCTGTTGCTGTTGATTCCCGCGCTGGGCTGGGGCATCTGGCGGCTGCGTACGCTGTTGCCGGTCAAGGTCAGCAAAAGCCGCAGCGAGCAGCCGCTTGATCCCGTGCGGGTCGCGGCGCTGGCGGAACTGGCCAGCCTGCCCAAACCCTATGACGGCGCCCCCGCCGGCGCCTGGCTGCAACAGATCAACGGCCTGCTCAAACGCCTGTGCCGCAACCACTATCCACACAGCCAGAGCCACACCCTCAACGGTCGTAAATGGCTGGCGTTTCTCGATAACCGCTGCCCGGCCGCAGGCCTGACGCGCTGGATGATCCTTGTTGAAGGTGCCTACAAACCCGAATGCAAACTCGATGACAAGGCCATCAGCGGCCTGACCCAGGCTGTCGACATCTGGATTCGCAAACATGTTTGAGTTCGTCTGGCCCTGGGTCTTCGCCCTGCTGCCGCTGCCCTGGCTGATGCGCTTCGTGTTGCCGATGGCCGACAGCGGCGAAGCCGCGCTCAAGGTCAGCTTCCTCAACGAACTCGAAGGTTTGAGCGGTCGGCGCGCCAAGGCCAACCTGCCTGCGTGGCGACAGCGCTCGCCGTTCCTGCTCATCTGGCTGTTTCTGCTGATCGCCGCCGCCCGCCCGCAATGGCTGGGTGAGCCGCTTCCCGTGGCTGCCAGCGGCCGCGACCTGCTGGTGGCCGTGGACGTTTCCGGTTCCATGGATTACCCGGACATGCAATGGCAGAGCGACGAAGTCAGCCGACTGGTGCTGGTTCAGCATCTGCTGGGCGATTTTCTCGAGGGCCGTCAGGGTGATCGAGTCGGCCTGATCCTGTTTGGCAGCCAGGCCTTCGTTCAGGCCCCGCTGACGTTCGACCGCCGCACGGTGCGTATCTGGCTGGACGAGGCGAAAATAGGCATCGCGGGCAAAAACACAGCCATCGGCGACGCCATCGGTCTTGCGCTCAAACGCCTGCGCCTGCGTCCGGCCAATAGCCGCGTTCTGGTGCTGGTCACCGATGGCGCCAACAACGGCGGGCAGATCGACCCGATCACGGCGGCACGGCTGGCAGCAAACGAAGGCGTTCGGATCTACACCATCGGCATCGGCTCCGATCCCGACAAAAGCGGCATCCAGGGACTGCTGGGCCTGAACCCGAGCCTGGACCTGGATGAGCCGACCCTAAAGGACATCGCCAGCCTCAGCGGCGGTCAATACTTCCGCGCCCGCGATGGCGAGCAACTGGAAAAAATCCGCGCCACCCTCGACTCGCTCGAACCGGTCGCCCAGCAACCCACCCAGGCCCGCCCGGCGCAAGTGCTGTATCAGTGGCCCTTGTCATTGGCGCTGCTGCTGAGCGTGTTGCTGGTGATCCGCAGCCTGTGGCCCAACAACGCCATGCAGCGGGCGCTTGTTCGCCTGCGCGCTTTCGGTTGGCGTGAGCGCGTCGAACGTCTGTGGAGGTCGCGATGATCGCCTCCCTCTGGCCGCACTGGTTCCGCCCATGGTGGCTGCTGATCGTGCCCTTGCTGGCGCTGTTGATCTGGCAACTCTGGCATCGGCAGAAACGCGCCGGACGCTGGCAGATCATCCTGCCCGCCGCCTTTCATGCCGTGTTGCTGAACGGCAGTCGCGGCAGCAACAGCAAACTGCCGTGGGTGGTACTGGCGCTGGCCTGGCTGCTGGCGCTGGCCGCGCTGCTTGGTCCCAGCTGGCAACGTGTCGAGCAGATCAGCCAGAAACCGGTCGACCCGCTGGTGGTGGTGCTGGAACTCACCCCGCAGATGCTCGCCACCGACATTGCCCCGACACGTCTGGAACAGGCGCGACGCAAACTGCTCGATCTGTTGCAACTGCGCAGCGACTCACAGACCGCCATCGTGGTCTACGCGGGCAGCGCCCACACGCTGGTGCCGCTGTCCGACGATCTGGTGACCAGCCACAACCTGCTGGAGGCGATCAGGCCGTCGATCATGCCGGTGCCGGGCCAGCGTGCCGATCTGGCGGTCGTCAAGGCGCTGAACCTGCTCAAGCAGGGTGCGCTGGGCCAGGGCAGGATTCTACTGATCGGCTCGTCCTTGAGTGAACAGGAGCGCGACGGCATCCGTCAGGCCCTGCGCGGTCAGTCGCCGCCCTTGTTGATACTGGGTATTGGAACCGCCGAAGGTGCTCCAGTGACTCAGGAAAACGGCAGCCTGCTCAAGGACGATCAGGGCGCGATCATGGTGCCGCGTCTGGACAGCACCAGCCTCAATGAATTTGCCGAGCAGGTCGGCGGCAGCTACCGTCAGGCGCGGGCTGATGAAGAGGACCTGCGCAGCCTTGGCCTGCTCGCCAGCCCGCAACGCCTGCGCAGCGACGGGCAGATCGTGCAGCTCGACACCTGGGCCGATCAGGGCCACTGGTTTCTGCTGCCGCTGCTGTTGATCGCCGCCTGTGCGGGTCGTCGCGGCTGGCTGTTCTGCCTGCCACTGCTGTTCATGTTTCCGCAGAACAGCCAGGCGTTCGAGTTTCAGGACCTGTGGTTGCGCCCGGATCAGCAGGGGCAACGCCTGCTGGAACAGCGTCGCCCGGCAGAGGCCGCACAGCGCTTCGAGGACCCGCAGTGGAAAGGTATCGCCTCCTACGAGGCCGGCGATTACGCCACCGCCGCGCAGCGCTTCGCTGAGGGCAATACGGCCGCCGATCACTACAACCGTGGCAATGCACTGGCCCGCAGTGGCGAACTGGAAGCGGCGCTGGACGCCTACGAACAGGCACTCGAGCGCCAGCCGGACTTCCCGGCGGCCGTGAATAATCGGGCGCTGGTTCAGAGTCTTCTGGATCAGGCCAATGCGGCTCAACCCGAAGAGGACAAACCGGAAAAACCCGAGCAGGATGAAGCAGGCCAGAACGGCACGCAGGATCAGACCAGCAGCCACTCGCCCGCCGAACAGGACACTGCCCGACCGAGCGAGGAAAACAGCAGCGAAAGTCTGCCCCCGGACACGTCCGGTCTGCAGTCTTCCGGCCCGTCGACAGACGATGAACAGACCACTCGCCCGCCCCTGCAGCCTGCCGACCGTCCCGTCACCAGCGAACGACGTCAGGAACTGGAGCAGTGGCTGAGACAGATTCCGGACGATCCGGGCGAACTGCTGCGGCGCAAATTCCGCTACGAACAGCAACATCAGGAAAAGACCCGATGAGTCGCGCGTACCCCTTATTGACCGGCCTGCTGCTGAGCCTGTCTGTCCTGTCGTCACACGCGGCCGAACTGACGGCCAGCGTCGACCGCACACGGCTGAACGCCGGGGAAACCTTCGAGCTGACGCTGGAAACCGACGACGTCACGCAATTCGGCAAGCCCGACCTGACCGCGCTGGACAGCGACTTCGAGGTGCGCGACACCCGCCAGGTCAACCGACTGACGACCCTGGGCACCAACAATCAGGCGACCACGCGCTGGATCGTCACCCTGCTGCCACGGCAAACCGGCAGCGTGACGATTCCTTCCCTGCAAATGGGCGACCTGAAAAGCCAGCCACTGACTCTGCAAGTGATTCAGAACGAAGCCAGGGAACAGGATCGGCAACTGGCGCCGGTGTTCATCGAGGCGACGCTGGATCAGGACAGCGTCTACGTTCAGGCTCAGGTCGTGCTGACCCTGCGCATCTACCACTCCGTGCAGTTGTTCGACGACAGCAGCCTCAGCCCGCTTCAGGTGCCAGACGCCCGCATCGAGAAGCTGGGCGATTCGCGTACCTACGAAAAGCTGATCAACAGCGTGCGTCACGGGGTCATCGAGATGCGCTATGCGCTCTATCCCCAGCACAGCGGAGTCTTGACCATTCCGCCTCAGGTGTTCAGCGCGACGCAGGTGCAGCCTCAGGCCAGCAGTGCAGCGAATCAGGACGCCAATCCGTTTGGCCCGCAACCGGGCAAGGTGATGCGCGTCAGTTCAGCAGAGATCCCGCTGAGCGTCAGAGCAGTGCCTGCGGACTACCCGACTCAGGTGCCTTGGCTTCCGGCCCGCACCGTCAGCCTTGAGGAGAGCTGGAGCCCGGAACCGGGCAAGACTCAGGTCGGCGATTCACTGACACGCACCCTCATTCTCAAGGCCGAAGGTTTGGCCGGTGCGCAATTGCCGCCCTTGCCTGCCACCGAAGTACCCGGCCTGCGCCGTTATCCGGACCAGCCGCAACTGCGCAACCTGCCCAGCGAACGAGGCCTGATCGGCACCCGTGAAGAACGCGAAGCGCTGGTGCCCACCCGTGCCGGCGCAATTGATCTGCCTGCGGTGGAAGTCACCTGGTGGAACACCCGCGAAGACCACCTGGAGCACACAAGCCTGCCCGCCCGCACCTTGCAGATCAGCGGCAACCCCGGACTGGGCGTTGACACACCGGTCAGCAACGACATGAGTGGCCTGACCGTCATCGGCCCACCGGTCTGGCCGTGGCAGATGAGCACGCTGTTCTTTGCCTTCACCACCTTGCTGGCCTGCCTGCTCTGGTGGCGCGCACGCGGCCAGCCGGCAATCGCCAAAACCGTGCAGGCAGGTCCCAGCCCGCGTACTGTGCTGGACGATCTCAAGCGCGCCTGTCTGGCCAACGACCCGCAGGCCACGCGCCAGGCCCTGGATGCCTGGGCGCGCCAGCAACCGGAAACCCTGGCCGACATGGCGGCCCGTTTCGTGCCGCTGTCCGATGCACTGGATGGCCTGAACGGCGCACTCTACAGTGAGACCGGTAAACTCTGGCTGGGCGAGGACCTGTGGCGTGCGATCCGCACCCTGCCCGCCGCCGAACACATTCAGGACCCGGCAGGCGATGCCGGGTTGCCGCCGCTGTATCCCAAGTGAGGGTGCAGCCGGCCACCCTTTTGATGACAAGGTAATTCAATGCGTCTGTTTCACACCTCCGACTGGCATCTGGGTCAGAACCTTCACGGTCAGGAGCGCGATTTCGAACACGCCTGCTTTCTGACCTGGCTGCTGGCCCGTCTGGCCGAGCGCCAGCCTGATGTACTGTTGATCGCGGGCGACATCTTCGACACCGTCAACCCGCCGGTCAAAGCCCAGGAGCGGCTGTACGACTTCATCGTCAATGCCCACGAACAGAACCCGTTGCTGACCATCGTCATGATTGCCGGAAACCACGACTCAGGCTCGCGCATCGAACTGCCCGCGCCGCTGATGCGTCGTCTGCGCACCCACGCGCTCGGCCGTGTGTTATGGCTGGATGAAGGCGTGCTGGACGCCGAGCGGCTGCTATTGCCACTGCCCGATGCGGAAGGTCAGGTCCGAGCGTGGTGCCTGGCGCTGCCGTTCCTGCGCCCCGCCGAAGTCACCGGCCCGACGCTGGGCGACGATTACCTGAAAGGTATCGCCAGAGTTCACGAGCGCCTGATCGAAGCCGCCAACCTCAAACGCCAGCCAGGTCAGGCGCTGATCGCCGTGAGTCATGCGCACATGGCCGGTGGTTCGGTGTCCGAAGACTCCGAGCGCAGCCTGATCATCGGCAACGCCGAAGCCCTGCCCGCCAGCCTGTTCGGGCCGAGCATCACCTACGTCGCCCTCGGCCATCTGCACAAGCCGCAGCGGGTCAACGGCGAAGAGCGCATTCGCTACAGTGGCTCGCCGATCCCATTGTCATTCTCGGAAATCGGCTATCAGCACCAGATTCTGGAAATCAACTGCGACGGTGAAGCCCTGACCAGCGTCGACACCTGCCTGATTCCACGCGCCGTCAACCTGCAACGCCTGGGTCCTGCACCGCTGGCCGAACTGCTGGTGCAGCTAAAGGAATTGCCCAACGTCGACCTGCTGGCCGACCCGGATCGACAGCCGTGGCTGGAGGTGCGCGTGCGCCTCGACGAGCCGCAGCCGGACCTGCGCAACCAGATCGAAACCGCCCTGCAGGGCAAGGCCGTGCGACTGGTGCGCATCGGTGCCGAATACGCAGGCAAGGGCAGCGCCGACGGCAGTGATGACGATGCCGCGCTGATCGAATTGGATCAGCTCAGCCCGCAGGAACTGTTCAGCCGCGCCTGGCAGGACAACTTCGGCAGCGAGGTCGATGAACAGACCCTGACCGACTTCGCCACACTGTTGCGTGAAGTGCAGCAGGAGAGCGAACAGCCATGAAGATTCTTGCCATTCGCCTGAAAAACCTGGCCTCGCTGGCCGGACCGTTCGAACTGGACTTCACCGCAGAACCCTTGGCCAGCGCCGGCCTGTTCGCCATCACCGGCCCGACCGGTGCAGGCAAGAGCACGCTGCTCGATGCGTTGTGCCTGGCGCTGTTCGGGGCCATTCCGCGCCTGAGCAACATTGGCCAGTCGAAGGTCCCCGACATCGACGGCGACATTACCACCAGCGATCCACGCACCCTGCTGCGCCGTGGCACCGGCAGCGGTTACGCCGAAGTGGACTTCATCGGCATCGACCAGCGCCGCTATCGGGCGCGCTGGGAAACCAACCGCGCGCGGGACAACGCCGCGAAGAAACTTCAGGCCAGCCGCCAGACCCTGACCGATCTGGACAGCGAGCAGATTCTCAGCAATCAGAGCAAACGAGAGTTCGAGCAACTGATCGAAAGCCGTCTGGGCCTCAATTTCGAACAGTTCACCCGTGCCGTGATGCTCGCCCAGAGCGAGTTCAGCGCCTTTCTCAAGGCCGACGACAAGGAACGCAGCGAACTGCTGGAGAAGCTGACCAACACGGCGATCTACAGCCAGCTCGGGCGACGTGCCTACAGCAAGAGCAAGGAAGCCGAAGAAGCACTCAAGGCCCTGACCGCCCAGGCCAGTCATATCAGCCCGCTGGAGCCCGAGCAGCTTGCCGAGCTTGAGCAGCGCATGAGCGATGCCCAGCAGCAGCTCAAGCTTCATCAGGCTCAGCAGCGCCAGTTGGAGCTGCAGCAGCAATGGCTGACCGAACTGCATCGGCTGCGCGACGAACAACTCGCCGCTCAGGAAAGCCTGACCGCCGCGCAGCAGGTGTGGGACGACCAGGGCAGCCAGCGTCAGACACTGGGACAGCTTGAACGCCTCGGTCCGCAACGGCACCGCTTCGCACGCCGGATCACCCTGAACGCTCAGCTCGCGCCACTGGCCGAGCAGATTCGCCAGCACCAGGAGCAGCAGATCGCGCTGCAAACCGATCAGCAGCAGTTGCACGATCAACGCAGCCAGGCGCAGCTTCGGTTACAGGACGCCCAGCAGGCGCACAACAAGGCCAAACCACTGTTGCAGCAGGCGTTCGATGCGCAAAGCACGCTGAACCGCCTCGCTCAGGAATTGGCCAAGGCCTCGGAACACCATCAGCAGGCCGAGCACCTCTGTACTCAGGGCCAGACCGGCCTGGACATCCTGCTCGACCAGCAACAACAGGTTGCCCAGCGTCTTGAGCGCATCGCCGTACAACTGGCGGACAGCAGCGATCTGGCTCCGCTGGCCCAGGGATGGATCGCGTGGCGCGATCGCCTGAAAACCCTGACGCTCACCGCCAATCGCCTCAAGCACGGCAATCGTGAGCTGCCTGCGCTGCAACAGCGCGCCAGCGAGGCCGAGCAACAGCTGACAGAGCAGCGCAACGCGCTGGAATTGCTGTACCGCGAGGCCGATTGCGAAGTCGCTGCCGTCACCGAACAGTTACAGATCCTCGGCAGCCTGTTGCAAGACAACCGCAAACAGCAGCGCGCTTTCGAAGAGCTGACGCGTCTGTGGGCCAGCCAGCAGGACATCGAACACCAATTGCAGGCGCTGACCCGGCAGCAGCAGGAAGCCCAGCAGGAACGCGAGTCACTGGTTACCCAGGGCATCAAGGTCAAGGACGAGCTGGCTGTCGCCGAACAGACCCTTAACGTGACCCGCCAGTTGCTGGAGCGCCAGCGTCTGGCCCGCAGCGCCAGCGTTGAAGAACTGCGTACCCAGTTGCAGGATGACCAGCCCTGCCCGGTCTGCGGCAGTGCCGAGCACCCGTGGCATCAGCCCGAAGCCTTGCTGCAAAGCCTGACCCAACACGACGAAGATGAGCAGGCCAGCGCACAAAAGGCCGTCGACACCCTGACCGAGCAGCGCAACCAATTGCGCGAACAGGTCGGCGGTATCATCGCCCGGCAGAAAGAGCTGCTGCGCCAGCACGATCAACTGATGCAACGCCAACAGGCACTGGCCCCGGACCTGGAAGCTCACTCGCTTGGCACCCAGTTGCTGGACCGTGACCCTGCCAAACGCGATGCCTGGCTGAGCCAACAGCTCAGCCACTTGAACGAAATCATTCTGCGCGACGAGCAGCGCCAGCAAGCCCTGCTCAACCTGCAGAAAGATGCCGCACGCCTGCAGCAGTCGGTGCAGACCGCGCAGGAAGCCAGTCAGGCCGCTGCCCATCACGTGACCGAACAGCTCCAGCAACTAAGCACTGATCAACAGCGTCTGGACGAAGAACTGGCCGCACTCGCGCCGCTGGTGTCTTCGCAGACTCTGGATGGGCTGCGCAATGATGCCTCGGCCACCGTGATGCAGCTTGAGCAGCAAGTGGTGCAGCGCCTCGATCAACTGGAGCAGCAAGGCGAAGAGCAGCAGGAACAGCGTGAACGCCAGCAGCGCATCGACAGCGAACAGGTCGAGCAGAAGAACCGCCTGCAGCGCGTTACAGAACAGCAGCAGGCCGTGGCCGCCCTCAGCGAACAGCAGCAGGCAAGCCAGCAACGGTTAAAGGACCTGTTGGGCGATCACACCAGCGCCGAGCAGTGGCAGCAGATGCTGGAACACGCCGTCGAGCAGGCGCGTCAGGCCGAAAGCTCGGCCGCCCAGTCTCTGCAGGATATCCAGAGTCAGCTGATCCAGCTGGCTGCCGAACTCAAGTCCGGTGAGCAACAGCAGCAGGCCTTGCAGCAGGAACTGACGGAGCTGGACGTCACCCTTACAGACTGGCGCAGTCAGCACGCAGAACTGGATGATGCGGCGCTGGACGCCCTCCTCACCTACGATGACGAGCAGGTCGAACAGTTGCGCCAGCAGTCGCAGGCGGCCGAGAAAGCGCTGGAGCAGGCGCGAATCCTGCTCAACGAACGCGAACAGCGCGTGCAGCAGCATCAGGCGCAACATGCCGACCTGACCGACAGCGACGCGTTGAATGTCGCCCTGTTGCAGGCGCAGGAGCAGACGGCCCTGAGCGAACAGCACTGTGCCGAACTGCGCGCGCAACTGAGCGAAGACCAGCGCCGCCGCAACGCCAACAGTGAATTGCAGACGCGCATCAACGACGCCACCGGCGAATACCAACGCTGGGCACGACTGGCCGCGCTGATCGGCTCGGCCGAAGGCGACAAATTCCGCAAGATCGCCCAGGCCTACAACCTCGATCTGTTGGTGCACCACGCCAACGCGCAACTGAAACAACTGGTGCGCCGCTACCGCCTCAAACGCGGCGGCAGCATGCTCGGCCTGCTGGTACTGGACACCGAGATGGGCGACGAAACCCGTTCGGTACATTCGCTGTCGGGCGGGGAAACCTTTCTGGTATCGCTGGCCTTGGCGCTGGGCCTGGCATCGATGGCGTCCAGTACCTTGCGCATCGAATCGTTGTTCATCGACGAGGGCTTCGGCAGCCTCGACCCGGAGTCGCTGCAACTGGCCATGGATGCACTGGACGGCCTGCAGGCGCAGGGCCGCAAGGTGGGCGTCATTTCCCACGTTCAGGAAATGCACGAGCGTATCCCGGTACAGATCAAGGTTCGCCGTCAGGGCAACGGGCTGAGCACCATCGAAGTCGGCAGCTCATGACACCGGTGCTCTACTCCTTCCGCCGCTGCCCGTACGCCATGCGCGCCCGCATGGCGTTGCGTTACGCGGGCTGCCAGGTGGCTATCCATGAAGTCAGCCTCAAGGCCAAGCCGCCGGAGATGCTCGAACGCTCGCCCAAGGGCACAGTACCGGTGCTGATTCTGGAAGACCGTGTTCTGGAACAGAGTCTGGACATCATGCACTGGGCACTGGCGCAGAACGATCCGGATGACTGGCTGCTGGCGCAGGCTCCTGCGGGACAACGGCAGATCGCCGACCTGATCGAAGAGAACGATCAGGTTTTCAAGCTGAATCTGGACCGCTACAAGTACGCCGTACGCTACCCGGAGCATCCACCTGAGCATTACCGAGCGCTGGCGGAAGTCTTTCT
>Ga0308164_10004151_pt1 | contig 12471 bp, 14 predicted proteins | sample PhyTR2_FD_201031 | JGI IMG/M metagenome (GOLD analysis project Ga0308164, IMG submission 201031) | Phyllosphere microbial communities from UC Gill Tract Community Farm, Albany, California, United States - DLSLT.R2 | ecosystem: Host-associated > Plants > Phyllosphere > Unclassified | place: USA... | reverse complement strand
CGCATGGTGTTCGGCGGGCATAACGTGCAGGGGTGGGGCGAAGCATCAACGGAGAAAGCTTGATTACAGGACCATAAGCATTAGGGTAGGCGCTCTTGCCGTCCTTGCCGTCCTTGTCGTGCAGCCTAGCGCGCGAACGGCTGCTATGGGTCGGGAGCAGCCTGTCGTGACACTTCACGAGTTTTTCGCATTGGCAACCTGCTATGCTGGTTCGACCGGCCGCAGTCGGCCAAGAGCGGACGTTCATGTAGAAGCAAGCACTGTCAAACTATGGAAGAAAATCACGTGATGAACATTGCTTACTCAGCTGTAAAATTCCTGATTCTCGCTGGTATAGAGTTCATGTTCATGTTCGCACCGATTAGTGCGGGGGCTAGCAACAAGACTACTTCGGTCGAGGCCACTACCGAAGCGGCCGGAAACGTTAGGAAGATCTGTGCCCGCCCTAAGTACCCTGAACACGAACTTAAACAGAATCATCAAGGGGTAACTGGGCTTCGGTTCCTTATAGGGGCGGACGGCTATGTGAAACAGGCGCTGATCCACAAATCATCAGGTTACCCAGCACTGGATGAGGCTGCGCTCGTAGGACTCTCTAAGTGCCGCTTTAAACCTTTCCTGGCGGATGAAAAAGCTGTCGAAGGGTGGCTTCCGATTCAATACGTCTGGAAACCATAAATAGGGCCAAGTGACCGCTTCGGGTCGAAACCGGCCTGACAGCGACCGGCCGATTTCGGCCAGAAGCGGACGAAGACTACTTTAGGATTCCATGGATTACCAACTCGTTTTGCAGTTCAGGGGCGACGACTGTCTCGACTTCGATGCAATGGTCAGTCTTGAGGACGAGATACAGCAAATCGCTGAGCCAATAGCCGAGGTAGATGGGCACGACGTGGGCAGTGGGGAAATGAACATCTTCATTCTTACTGCTGATCCCGTCGCTATGTTTGAGCGAGCTAAGCCGCTACTTTCCGTTGCATCCTTGCTGGACAAAGTCAGCGTCGCTTATCGCGAACTTCGTTCCGATGACTTCAGGGTCCTCTGGCCTACAAGCTCAACAGGAGCTTTCGTCGTGGCTTAGTCCGCTTCGGTTCGTAAGCGGACGCTTCAACAGGTCTGCTTCCGGCCAAAAGCAGTCGTAGCGAATGACGCGTAATGCCTTGCACCGAGAAGGTCCATACGGGAATGGTCTAGCTGACTGTCCTACACCTAGGTAAGTGCTGCAGAGAGGATTCGATCCATGTCCGGCTCAGCATTTTGGCAATTGGCCAAATGTATTATTGATATACGGGACTGGGGTACCCTAACAATCAGCGTGTTGAATCCCCAAAGACCGCCGTTATGGAACACAACTTCTTGCCCAAACCTTTCCGTGATCTCTAATCCAAATCGGTAGTCAGGCACTGTTCCATCCAAAAAGGGGGACGGTTGCAGCATTGCATGCAGCAGGCTTGAATGGTCGGCCCACTGGCGATGCCATTCGACTTCCCACAGTAGCAGCTGAGCGGTGCTGCCATAAATGCCGCCATCACCAACCGTGTTGGCATTACCCAAATGCTGTCTGTACCCAGAAGAACGCGCCGCGTCACTTTCATAGCTGAACACCCGATGTTCTATGACATCAAAGCGATCGTCATCGTATGTCATTTCCTGGATGCCGAGCGGCTCGAACAGCGTCTTCCTAGCATAGTCCTTGCACGTCATGCCGCTCAATCGCTGGACGAGAGTGGCTAGAAGGATGTAGTTGCTATTGCTGTACCGGTGTTCAGTCTGTGCAGGACACTCCACTGTGTCCATGCGAGAAATCAACTGCAGGATGATGTCGTTATTGAAGTAGTCAGCTTCGTGCCGTCCAAGCTGACACTGTAGGAACTGGAAATAATCTGGAATCCCGCTGCTATGATTTAACAGACTTCGCAACGGAAAGGGTTGCTCGAATTTGGTCAACTCTGGCAAATGTGCGCAAACGTCGTCATCAAGACTTATCGCGCCTTCGTGTACCAAGGACATGACGCAGGCCGCCGTGAATTGCTTCGATTCCGATGCCAGGTAGTATGCCGAGTCGCGCGACAACGGCACTTTGAGTTCCAATGAAGCAAGGCCATGATGGCGCTCAAATAACGTTTCTCCTGCGCACAGGATCGCGGCGCTGAAACCCGGTCCCTGCGACGGCAAGATCGCTTCCAACTCGCTGTAATATTCTAAAAGTTTTTGCATGCGGTCCCGGCCTGTTTTTTGAGATAAAGCCGAAATTGTACGTGCCAAGGCGTCTTTGGTATCGAAAAAACACTTCACCGACGACTGCTTTGGCTGATGCCTGCCCTTCGTGACAGTCTGCGACTTTTCCGCCTTGGTGACCTGCTATGCTCAGCTCAACGGTCGGGTTCGGCCAGAAACAGACTTATCAAATAAGGAAAGTATGCTGCATCACTTGTCTATTGCGGTCTCTGACTTAGACCGGACCTCTGCCTTCTATGACGCGGTGTTAAGGCCATTGGGGTACACCCAGGTCTTCGCTGACGACGAGGCCGTGGGCTACGGGTATGAGGGAGGTGACGATAAGCTGTGCTTGAAACGTGCAAAGCAAGTCATCGTTCCTAGCGAACGCTTTCATCTGGCCTTTACAGCCACTGAACCGAGTCAGGTACACGAATTCCATGCCGCCGCGCTGCGCCACGGTGGACGATGCAATGGCGCCCCAGGACCCCGGCCCGAGTATGGCAAAGGCTACTACGCCGCCTTCGTTTTCGATCCCGAGGGGTATCGGATTGAGGCGGTCATCAATGTGACAGCCTGACAGCTTGACACGAGTGAGCGTCAACCGTCAGCGTCTGCTATGGGTCGGAACCAGCCGGTCGTGACAATCCAAGGAATTTTTCGCCCAGCAAGCTGCTACCGTGCTCCGACAGGCCGGATTCGGCCAGTAGCAGTCGCCGGGCCGTCACAGCTGGAAGGGATGCTCCTTCCTGAACCTCACCAGGTGGATAATGCCTATTCAGCATTCCTAACTGTAAAGAAACGCTCTCGATCTCAGTTGAGCTTACACGCTGTAAGCCCTTGAAATCACTGGGCTAAGGCGAGTGGCTAACTTTGACGATGGCCAGAAGTGCACGTAGTCAAAGTTAAGCTCACATATTATCAAAGTTAGAGCTTAACCATGACGATATGTAAACGTAACTTCGACGATCGACTGGATCGAGGTGTGTACGAATCGAAAGGTTGAGAGGCTGGAAGCGCCCTTCAAAGGCGCGTGGGATAGCGCTGAAGGCGTGCACGGGATCGCCAGCAGCCGCGATCAGCCATGACCCGATGTGAAATTCGTCGAAGCGTCTATAGAACGCTGTAGAGAGTTACAATCCTGAAAACACATAACTGAGCGGCAACACCCAAATTGCGCCGACACTTTTAGAAAGGTTTCCGGATGTTTAACTTCCTGGTGGGTGGTCTGGAGATTACCGAGCCGCGCGGATCGCTAACTCTAGGCCACGACCGCGTTTTCCTTTATACAGACCCAGATTTGAAGCAGCGATTCGCGCCTAACCGCGTGCTCGACGAGGCTGCGTTATTAGGGCTGCCTACAGTGTTTACTAATGAGTCCGGCTGGGATCGTGAACGTCCTGTCTTAGCGCGAGTCGGAAAGGTAACCAAAGTACGACGCGGTGCAACCAACTACATTGTCGAGTACACGCTTGACGCCGACATTCCACCTATTCCAAACTCCCTACTGGAGCGGTTGGCGCCCCAGCTGCATTTCGATTTGAACACGAAGGGAGGATTCGGTGACTTTGGTACTAACCACTGGGCCGTGAAGGACGCGGACTTGTTCCGTGTGCTCTTTACTGAAGGTATAGGCCGTGTGAAGCCCAATGTCTTCACATTACCTAAGGAGCCGGCAAGACACGATTTGGTAAGCGTAATGATGCCATTCGACGCAGGTTTCAAGCGAGTGTACGGGGCTTTGCAGCAGGCGGCTGCTGATGCTGGTATGCATTGCTCTCGTGCTGACGACATCTGGGATCACGACACAATCATCCAAGATGTCGTAAAGCTCATTAGCACGGCGACTGTTGTTATCTGTGATCTATCGGGAAAGAATGCTAACGTCTTCTACGAGGCCGGTATCGTGCACACTCTTGGCAAGGAAGTGATCCTGATCGCACAACACGAATCTGACGTTCCGTTCGACCTGCGGCACATTCGATACATTAGATATCTCCCAAACGATGAGGGACTCGCAACCTTGGTGCCGAAGGTAGCAGACCGCCTGCGTGAACTGGCAAATAGAAGAGTGAGTTGACCTGCCGAGCATTATCAGGTTTCAAATAAGCGAGAATTGTAGAGAAACCCCGGATAACTGCGCATCGTGCGATTTACCCAGCTTGGGCCGGAAGCGGTAGGCATTAGAGCGACCAATTAATAGAACGACGCTCGCGTTCTTTCTTACGAATATTAATAAAAGAAAAGGCTCCCATGAAACGGACTCAAGTATTTACTCCGAATGATCTACCGACTGTCACCCTCGTCGGAGACCACCTGAAGGAGAAACGGAAGACTTTGGAGGAAAATCTTGAGATTGGCGGCAGCGTAATTGTGATTTCAGGCCCATCTAAATCCGGGAAAACCGTCTTCGTGGAATCAGTGTTAGGTCGCGATAACTTGGTCCATGTTAGCGGAGCCAATATTATTACGGCAGAAGAATTATGGAGACGAATTTTCACGGCTATTGGAACCCCAATTCCTTCAACCGTATTAGAATCAAAAATTTCAGAAGTAAGCAGTGTCGCAAGCATTGAAGGGGGTGTTCCGCTTTTGACTAAGGGCGCAGTGAATCTTGGTGGAAAATGGACGAACACTGGCAGCACCACCACTGATGTACGCCCAGATTATCTGGCTCTTCTAGTAGCTGAGTTGAAAGACAGCGGATTGGTCGTGTTTGTGGATGACTTTCATTACATTGGAAAAGAGATTCAAATTCAAGTTGCTGAAGTAATAAAAGAAGCTGTACGTCAAGGCGTCCGATTTATACTAGCAGCAGTTCCATATCACTCCGACGACGTCGTAATCGCAAATGCTGATCTCCGGGGCCGGATGTTGAATCTTGACTTCGACTACTGGAATGCGCCTGAATTGGCAAAAATTGCCTTGCAGGGGTTCAAGGAACTGAACATGAATGTTTCGAATTCTATAATTTCTGCATTTGCAATGGAGGCTGCGGGATCCCCGCAGCTCATGCAGTCACTGTGCCTCAATCTTTGCTTTGAAGTTGAAATTACCGAAACAATGCCTAACGAATTTTTGGTTGAAGGTACACTTCAACTGATTGATAAGATTTGTCGCCGTGCTGCACAAACAAACGACTACCGTTCTGTAATACGAGTGATGAAGGAAGGGCCGAAGGTTCGGGGTACAGATCGAAAACCTTACGTACTAAAAGATCAAACCGCTAGCGACGTCTATCCAATTTTAGTTAGAGCTCTTAAGCTTCCTCCGCCACAACTTACCTTGAGTTATCCAGACTTACTTAAGCGGATCTCCGAAGTATGCCTTCAAGATCATCCTCAAGGATCGAGTGTAACTGGCGCGTGCGCACATATGTCAGCGCTCGCCAACGACGCAGCGAATGCAGCAATTATGGAGTGGGATCCGGATAAAGATGTACTGGATATTCGCGATCCATATTTATTGTTCGCTCTTCGCTGGAGCGAATCCAGCTAGAGGTTTAAGCTTTGTACTTGCAGGCACAAGCAAGGTCCGCTTCTAATCAATCAATAGCTAATTGTTTGCAGAGTAAAAACGTGGGTTTATTGGCATGTCTGGTCAACCACTCGCTTATTTTCTTGAAGATGTGAATAGTTGTTCTGCACCAAGAGTATCACCGCGCGCTCAATATTGGGGATCGTATGAATAACAGCTGACGATAATCTTCATAATAGTTCTTTTGTACGCGGTGCTTAATATATGGCTCTCTATCAAGATTAATATCTTGTCCGGTTTTCAATTCCACGCGAACTCCGCTGCGCCAGTGACTTAACATGCTGGCGTAGCCATTTACCGATACTAACCTGGTGCGCCAGGCGTCTTGCTTACAAGGTCTTAACGACGGGCAACATCTGCTCGGACTATTTATCCATTTTTCTGATTGGTAGAACATTTGTATGTACTGTAGCAGCATGCAGAGTATTGAGTTCTGTGCTCAAAGTCATTATCTTTGATTGCGCTTCAAGAAGGAGGCTAGCTAAATGGTCGCGTTGTTCCTTGAGATCACGCATCTGATCATTTAGTGCCCTTCTACTTTTCTTAGATATTAACGAAGAACAAACCTTTTTATCGCTTGCAATTGCTGCGCTAGAATTAGCCCAACTTTGTATTTCTAGTATTAGCGCCGGGTATCTTGATTTTTTTAGAGCTGATGGATCGCAGCCTGCCTCCCGCGCAATATTATTTTGTGAAAAACGGGAGCCCGCAGGGAGGCGTTCCGTTTTTCCAGATTTTAGTCTATCAAAAGCAGAGCGGAAATTCTTCTCGGCATGTTTATCTTGAGATTTTTCACGAGATGACATTAAGGACTTTCTGCACGGCAGACCGTTGTGCTATAAGCGAGGCGTAATGGGGAGTACCTTCTGTAGCATGGCGTAAGCGCTCTGAGATAACATTGCTGAGCTTGATCACGCGTTGCTTTTTATCTCGGTCATATAGAGCATCAGCACAAGGGCTTTTCCCATCTCCACCGCCACATCTTATTATGTTATCGATTCCTCCGTATTCACAGGGTCCTCGTTTAGTGCAGCCGCCCAGTAGAGTTTCCCTCCAACTTACCCGGCCTTCTTTTGCCGCTGTCGATAATTTATTCGCCGTTATGCCATTGACGGGCCTCAGAATCTCGGCCTTTCTTTGCGCGCCATATGGACTGACAAAACTATCGTTAAATAGCTTGTCAATTTTTTTTCCTTGGACCTCAAACATCGCTTTGAGATATTCGGTCCGCGTACCCTCGTCGAGATTAACATAGGCCGAGCCACGCCCATAATACATAGTCATTGCCCGAGACAAATGTTTTAGTTGATACTGTAATGATGCTTCGGAAACAATACCAGACGCCTGCATATTAACTGTGCCAGTTCGGCGCAATTGATGCCACGCGAGAGGCCAAACACTACCTACTTTGAACAGTTTGGTATCTAAATCAGGATTCAATCTTAACGCGAAATAGAGATCCTCCTCAGTAATCGTTAATTCTTTGGCATCGAACAGACGAGGGTTTTCCTCGACCAATCGGCGATAGCTTGTATAAGCTTGCCGTTTTTCTGACTGAAGAGAAATTCTTCCTACGCTTACCCAGGGCGCCCATACTGGAGGAGCAAGATAGAAGTCATGATGTGATCTCCTTGGTTGAATATTACTAAACGACGGCATGGCAGATTTACGCATTGCTGCGATTGACGCCATAGCGTCTATCGCCACCGATACTTCGGAAGATGTTACCCAAACTGCTCGATTGTCGTCTATAGTTTTAGTCGTTGGAGCTTCAAGCATATAAATTGTACCAAGCGTACTGTCGCTTTCAGTTTTCAGGCAATTTAATTTTAGTCGCCATGCTTCTTCTATCCTCATCAAAGACAGATTAATAATATATGCACATCCGGCCTCTGTAATCATTCTCATATATTGTGAAAGAGCATATATAGGAATGCTACTTTCGCTGATTTTGCGGTATTTGCAAAGCAGATTATCAATTCCAAAGCGAGCTGCAGTATTATGGAAGCTGCCGTGAAATTCTAATAATCTAGTATGTTCTGCGGTATTCGGCGGGTCGCCGAACGGTGCAATATCATAATTTCTGGATGGAGAGTATGCTGAATCGATAGAGCCATAGTTTTTGATATAAGCATCTAGGCAAAACTCGTGGCACTGCTCTATTTTGTCTTTGAATTCGATATATTCTTCTAGAACCTCGCGTAATCGATTAAGCTGGTATTTCCAAATTCTCGGGGGGATATAGGGAGTTTGTCGGCGAGAATCCTCTTTGCGAATTGCAGTCAACCTTTTTATTTCTTCCGGTCCGAGAATATATCCTCCAATTTGTTTGCGTTGCTCATACAATGCTGTGAGCATGCGTATTGTTTCCGGTAGACTTTTTGGCTTTAATTGAATGCAAAGCTCATCAATCAATTTTGGATGTCGGCCAAGTGCCTCGACTCGAATATTCTCTCTTGAACTAATAATAAAAAATGGCCGCAGAAGCTTTATTTTTGATGAAAGTGTTCCTGGGCTGCGTACGCCTCTCGGTCCCCAAAGCATCCAGCCTGCGAATAGTCTGAGTGTATCGGCATTATCGGTCGAGATTGGTGGACATCCTTTTCTTTGAGGGCCATCGCCGAAGTTAATCTTCATGGACTTGCCAGCCCATATTGATAGATCCCAAAAATGGTCGTTAAAACGACTAATTATTTCCCCTTTATGGCCTATCACGACCGGCGTGCTCCTATTCGGAGGCCATTCTGGAGGAGAAAAGTTGAGGGACTCACGGCTAATCAGAGGACTATCGATACAAAGCGAGAGTTTTAAAGATGAATTTCTCATATTATGTCGTCCATTAGTTGGATGAAGCCGTCCCATTTGGGATGGTAATCTTCTTCTAAAACCCTTAACTTGGCTTCATGAACCCATTCGTTACGTACAGGTGACGAGCTTTCAAACCAAGCCACTTTTTCGTCGATTCTCGCAACGATTGATGTAACTGGCTGCTGGGTAAAGTCCGGGGTCGTTGTTTGACCTATAAGCTCAAGTACTTTCAAGTGTCGATATGACAGCAAAGACCATGCATGATCTCTCGTATCAATATCTTGATAGTGTAGGCAAAAAAGACAGCCGGAAGGATTAGAGCAGTCCGGGGCTGGTGCCTCAAGAGAGATATGCAACGAAGGAGAAGGCGTTTGCGTTCTTGAGCCGCAGTTTCCAGGGCCGGGTGGCTCATTAGTCGCGTTTGACACTACGTGAAAATCGGCGATTTCTCTAAGTGCGACTTGATGGTTCGGTTTGTCGTAGTTCCGAATTAAGGTAAGCGGACTATGCTGGTTGGCTTGTGCTACGAAGTCAATGTTCTTCGTTCTGCGCAATAGCCAATTAGTTCTTGTCTGGCGTAACATGCGAGGTCCGACGAAGGTCTCATTCAGTTCGGAAAATCGCTTTTTAAGCGCGGCGAATATTGGAGGGATATCGATTGACCGATTTCGTGTTTTTATAAAGGGGAACAATAATACTTCATTTTCGTCGAAGTTTTCTCTTCTCCAACGAAGGTACTGATCGAAAACTTGTCTATATTCGCTAAAAATCTCAAACTCCACTTCGCCCTTTCGACGCCCTTTATATACACGAAATACCTTGTATCCGCGCGAGTAACTTTGATAAGAGAAATTGCCGATTTTAAGTTGGTGTGCTTGAGCTAAGTTCATCCCAGTTTGAGCAATGAAAATGAGTAACTCGCATTCGATTCTAAGGTTAAGTAGTGGATGTCTAGTTCGGTGCGTTCGATCGTTTTCGTAAGCGGTCCTTTTTCTGAAGATGTTTTGCACTGCCCAAGCGTTTGCTTTTGGATTCGACAGAGTCTTAAGATCGTCTATCGGTTGAAGACCCGACCACTCGTTTAGCATTCTTCCATTCGTTAGATTTACGACAACGGGCAGCTTTCCAAATATTACTTCTGTAGTTAGTGTTTCGCGAATATTAAGAAGGATCGCGCCCATTTTGAAGGTGCTGTCAAGATCTTGTTTGCCTGATTGTGTATAGCCTGGTGCTCGCTGGGGTTTTCTTAGGCGAGTGGATCGTAATATTCCGTCTTCTAACTCTAGTATTGGGTCCAGTATGGTTGCAACGGAATTTGCAAGGTGGTATATAGTAACTTCCTTCAGCTCATTCTTCCTATGCCTTTGAATTAGATATTCTGTCCATCCTGCAAATAGTTCCGGAACAGATGTCAATGTCGGGGATGCACCATTATTGTCAGCCCATGTATAGAAAGCTCGTACTGAACGTATTTTAGAATGCGCAGTGTGTCTACTCCCCCCGCTTGCAATTGCTTCGTCAAGAAAATCATATATTTTCTCGACTAATGGAAGTCTCTCTGTTAAAGGACCGTCCAGCCTATGCAGAGATTCGTCCCGGGCTCTTGAATTTATAGCGGATCCGCCAATATATAATAAGCAAGAAAGATCCCATATGGTTTCATCTCTGCTGTATAAGATATTATGAAATTTTAGATCCTTCGGGCTATTCGGCATTGGCCTCCCTTAGTGAACCTAGAAACGACCGGGTAAATGAATTCGCGATGTCTTGCTTTACTGGGTAAAGTTGCGCGAATTTGATGTAGCGCCATGACGTAGCCTCATCCTTATGCAGTAACGCGTCTTTTACTAAAGCGACTGCAAGATCGGGAGTAGTGGTGGCTAAGGCGATTTGAGCAAGCTCCGTTGCGTACGTGCTGCGAGTCTGATGGAAGTGGAAATTTTCAAATCCGCGGAAGTTGTGCTTCTTGGCTAAGCCGCGTAAATGATGCAGTTCGACATTTATTGCGGCGCTTTTATCCCCGCCGAACCGAGAGTAGCGATTCCCAAATTTCGTTAAAAAGACATTATTTCTGTTTTCGGGAGAGCTTTTAGCTTCACGAATCAAACGCCGTGTGCTGTGTGAGTATTCAGTGAGTGTTTTTAAATGCGTCGCTGTAATCCAAACGCATCCGCTTATTCCAAATTTTGTTGCGACGGGTGGGGTTGCACTGGGGCCTACGCTCAATCGATAAAGTTCTGGGGTGGATGGATCAGGAACAGCGTTTTGAAGGGTTTCGACTTTAAGGTCCGTAAGCGTTCCTATCCGCATTCCCGTAAAAAACCCTAGTGTAAGCAACATAAACAACTCGTATGAAGCGTACTGGGACGAGAATTGGAGCAGCCGGTCTCGATCATTAGGAGAGACAGGGAGGAGTCCTTTTTCTAGGCGCATTCCTGGTGCATGTCGATTAGGAATTGATAGTTCTGTGGTCCTCACGGTTATCGTTCTTTTGAGTCCGAATCCGTCGCTTAGGTGCACCCCTACGCTTTTCTCTTTCCACAACGGGGAGTCGACGGTGAGCAACTCGGATTCCACCAGCCAACGATAGAAGAGAATGACAGCGTTCATACGCTGCTGGGTAGTTGACGGAGCAATGATGCCTGCGCTTCTTTGAGCTATTAAGTGTCCTCGATATCGGACAAGGCATCGTTCTGCCTTTCGTACTGGAAAGTGCCACCACTCGGTGCCCGTTTCCTCCAACCATTGAGCATATGCATGAACTGCGGCTGCATTTGCTTCTACAGTTTTAATCGATACGTTATTGGATGAGCCACGTTCATAGAACCATTGGTTGGCTTCGGTCCACGGCATATTGTTATCCCAGAAAATCTGGGGAAGGCCGCTAATGCTACCGGAATCTAGTTTAACCCAATTGTTTTCGTCCGCCCAACTATGGGAACGAAAATGGATGCACTCTAGCTTTGCCATGAAGTGTCCTAAAGATGAAGACTTCGTAACAGTAAAGCTAGGGTCGGTGGAATGTCAATAAGTCCTTGATTTTCAAGGATATATTTTTATATTATTCTGACGTCAGAATCTTTGGGCGCGTTTTAATTTTGCAGATGAGGGGCACAATTGAGATACTCGTATACTCAATGCAAGCGGCAGGCCACTTAGTGAATTTACTAGAATATTTATAGTAGTATCAACGAGATTTTATAGCTCAGCGCGGCGAAACAACTCGGCGAGAGTACAAGTTAGCGCTTCTGCAATCTTGACGATGTTCAGGATGCCAACATTTCGTTCGCCACGTTCAATCCGTCCTAGGTGGCTGCGATCAATACCACACAAGTCTGCAAGATCTTCTTGTGAGATACCCTGTTCATTACGCAGTGCGCGGATCGCAGTACCTAAGGCTCGCAGGGGATAGTCATCCCTTAGGACGAAAGGCATTCTTTGCATTGCCGTATCGTCTAGGTTTCGTGCAGAATAGGCCACGGCATATGTGGCCCATTTCCCATATTACAAAATTAGTGCGGAATCCATGACTAACTCAAGTAGCTCGTCGAATAAAAAGCAGGTTTTAATACGTGTGCCCGTCGCGATGTATGAGGATCTTTTGAATCTTTCGGCTGCGGCCACGCTTCTCCAGCGCCGTAGTGTGAGTGTTCCAGCTCTTGTTGTTGAGATCGTGGGGGAGGCATTAGCGCATAGGCCTATGGTGTCAGGAAGTCAATCTAAGATTCCTCGTCCATAGATTGAACAAACCCTTGAGAAGTCCATGGGGGAACTAATCCTTAGCCGGACTCCTTGGGCAGGTCGGCCGGTGCGAGGTTGATCGTGATGCGGCGCGGCGGGATATCGAAGCCCGAATTCTGCAGCGCCGCGCGCACACGGTCTTTCGCTTCGCGCACCTCGGTGTCGGGC
>Ga0308164_10004150_pt1 | contig 12473 bp, 10 predicted proteins | sample PhyTR2_FD_201031 | JGI IMG/M metagenome (GOLD analysis project Ga0308164, IMG submission 201031) | Phyllosphere microbial communities from UC Gill Tract Community Farm, Albany, California, United States - DLSLT.R2 | ecosystem: Host-associated > Plants > Phyllosphere > Unclassified | place: USA... | reverse complement strand
CGCACGGCCGCGACATCGCTGGCATGGGTGAGGTTGAAGACGAAGTGCGACGACTGAGAACTGATCAGCGTTTCCATTTGATAATCAGCACCGCGGTGCCCTCCTTCGGACGGCTGTCGATGTCGAACTCGTCGACCAGCCGCTTGGAGCCGCCCAGGCCGAGGCCCAGGCCGCCGCCGGTGGTGAAACCGTCACGCAGTGCGCTCTCGATATTCGGGATGCCCTGGCCGGCGTCGACGAACAACAGCCCGACGCCAAGGCGCGCGCCGTCGTCGAAGGCATCGAGATGCACCTCGCCGCCGCCGCCGTATTTGATGGTATTGCGTGCGAGTTCACTGGCCGCCGTCACCAGCTTGGTCTGGTCGACCAGCGAGAGACCGATCGCCACTGCGCGTTCGCGCACCTGCTTGCGCACGCCCACCACGTCTTCATCCGAGCGCAGGCGCAAGGTCACGCGGCCGGTGCGCTGTGCGCGGCGATGCTCCAGCAGCGGTGTCTCGAACAGCACCGTCTGGGTTTGCGCGTCGACCATTATCGATAGCTCTTTCCGAGCAGGGCCATGCCCTTCTCGACATTGAGCGCCGTCTGAACGCCATGCAGAGTCAATCCGAGTTCGACGAGCGTGATCGCCACTGCCGGCTGCATGCCCACCACCACGGTGCGTGCATCGAGCACGCGCGCCATGGCGGCGGTATTGCTGATCATGCGGCCGATGAAGGAGTCGACCAGGTCGAGCGCCGAGATGTCGATCAGGACGCCCTTGGCGCTGTCGCTGACGATGCGCTGGGTCAGGTCGTCCTGCAGCTGCATCGCCAGGCGGTCATGCATGTCGACCTGGATCGTCACCAGCAACAGGTCGCCCATGCGCAGGATCGGGATACGTTCCATAGCACTCGCCTCAGGCTGCGTTCTTGATCATGATCGACGCGCCGGTGCGCTCGAGCGCGACCAGGAAGGCGTCGGCCAGCGTGGCCTTGGTGATCACGTCTTCCAGGTTCACGCCCAGGTGCACGATGGTTTGCGCGATCTGCGGCCGGATGCCGCTGATGATGCAGTCGGCGCCCATCAGGCGCGCGGCCGCGATGGTCTTCATCAGGTGCTGCGCGACGAGCGTGTCGACGGTCGGCACACCGGTGATGTCGATGATGGCGATGATGGCGCCCGTGTCGACGATCTTTTGCAGGATGTTTTCCATCACCACCTGGGTGCGGGCCGAATCGAGGGTGCCGATCAGCGGCAGCGCCAGGATGCCGTTCCACAGCTTGACCACGGGCGTGGACAGCTCGAGCAGCTCCTGCTGCTGGCGCACGATGATCTGGTCCTTCGTTTTCTGGAACACTTCGATCGTGTACAGGCCCAGCTTGTCGATCAGCGTGTTGACGGTCCAGGAGGCGATGGCCAGGCCATCGGCATCGGTCTCGAACACGTCGCGCAGGCGCGCGAACAGCGGCTGCTTGAGCGAGAACACGAGCGTTGCCGTCTCGGCCGGGGTGGAGCCGGCCTTGGCGCGGGTGGCCGAGATTTCGCTGAGCAGGTCGCGCACTTCGTCCCACGAACGGTGTTCGATATTCTCGAGTTCACCGCTGCGGGTCGCGACAGCGAACGCTTTGAGCAGCTGCTGGCAATGGGCGCGCAACTGCTCGCGCGCGGCGCCGCTGCTGCGCACCGTGATCGACTCCAGCTGGGCGAGCCATTCTGCGCCAATGCCCGATTCTTCTGCAAGAATCGCCTGGCTGATCCGGTCCGCATAATCGTTCATGCTCATCTGTCGTGTCCTCAAATATTAGGTGGCGCCGCACAATGTCCCGCTCAATCCGGGCTGCTGTGGCAGAGTGCTGGTAAATATCCAACTATACCATTTCCCATGTAGACAATCGGCGTTGTTTTGTTGGCTAGAGGATATTTTTACGCGCTCCGCGCAAGCCTGCACGATGGGCCCATTCGTACAGCACGGGCAGCAATAACAGGGTCAGCACGGTCGATGACAACACCCCGCCGATGACCACCGTGGCCAGCGGGCGCTGGACCTCGGCGCCGGTGCCGGTCGCCAGCGCCATCGGCACGAAGCCCAGCGACGCCACCAGCGCCGTCATCAGCACCGGCCGCAGGCGCGCCAGCGCGCCATCGCGCACCGCCTCGGGCAGCAGCATGCCCTCCTCGCGCAGGCTGCGGATGAACGCGATCAGCACCAGGCCGTTGAGCACCGCTACCCCGGACAGCGCGATGAAGCCCACCGCCGCCGACATCGACAGCGGAATGCCGCGCGCCCACAGCGCGGCCACGCCGCCGGCCAGCGCGAACGGAATCCCGGTGAACACCAGCAAGCCGTCGCGCAGGTTGTTGAAGACCAGGTACAGCAGCACGAACACCAGCAGCAGCGAGGCCGGCACGATCAGGCGCAGGCGCTCGGCGGCGGCGGTCAGGTTCTCAAACTGGCCGCCCCAGGCCGTCCAGTAGCCGGGCGCGATGCGAATATCCTGCGCAATGCGTGCCTGCGCCGCGGCGACGAACGAGCCGATGTCGCGCCCGCGCACGTTGGCGGTGATGACCACGCGACGCTTGCCTTCTTCGCGACTGAGCTGATTCGGGCCCGGTGCGACGTCGAAGGTGGCGATTTCGCCCAGCGTGATGAAGCTGTGTCCTCCCTCCTTCGTGCCAGGCAAGGCCACCGGCAGCCGGCGCAGCGCGTCGATGTCGGAGCGCCTGTCTTCCGGCAGGCGCACGACAATGTCGAAGCGGCGGTCGCCCTCGAACAGCGTACCGGCCACGCGCCCGGCGGTGGCAGTCGCGATCATTTCCTGCACGTCGCCGATGTTCAGGCCCATGCGCGCGGCGCGCTCGCGGTCGACCCGGATCTGCAGGATCGGCAGGCCGGACGTGGCCTCGACCTGCACCTCGGCTGCGCCAGGCACCCTGCGCAGACTGGCTGCGATCTGGCCGGCGGTCGCTTCCAGCACCGCCAGGTCGTCGCCGAACAGCTTGACGGCGACGTCGCTGCGCACGCCCGAGATCAGCTCGTTCACGCGCAGCTGGATCGGCTGGCTGAACTCGTAGCTGTTGCCGGGCAGGCGTTCGAGCGCCGTGCGGATCGCCTCTTGCACGGCGGCGCGCGAGCGCTTCGGCCTGGGCCACGCGGACTCGGGCTTGAAGATGATGTAGCTGTCGGCCACGCTCGGCGGCATCGGGTCGGACGCGATTTCGGCCGTGCCGATGCGGGCGAACACGCGCGCGATCTCGGGCACCTCGCGCATCAGCGTCGTCTCGATCTGCTGCTGCATCCTGACCGACTGGCTCAAGCTCGTGCCCGGCACACGGACCGTCAGCACGGCCATGTCGCCCTCGTCGAGATTGGGCGCAAATTCGGTGCCCAGGCGCGTGGCCATCAGCACCGCCAACGCGATGACCAGGCCGGCAAATACCAGCACCACGGCGCGGTTGGCCAGCGCGTAATCGAGCGCCGGCGCGTACCAGCGGCGCGCGGCCAGCATGACGCGGCTGTCCTTTTCGTCCACCTTGCGGCCGATGAACAGCGCCACGGCAGCCGGCACGAACGTCACCGACAGGATCATTGCGCCCAGCAGCGCGAACACCACCGTGAACGCCATCGGGTGGAACATCTTGCCCTCGATGCCGGTGAGCGCAAAGATCGGCAGGTACACGATCATGATGATCAGCTGCCCGTAGATCAGGGGCCGCCTGGCTTCGCGCGCGGCGGCGAAGACTTCGGCAAAGCGCTCTTCGCGGGTGAGCAGGCGCCCGAGCCGGTGCTGGGCGCCGGCCAGCCGGCGCACGCAGTTCTCGACGATGACGACGGCGCCATCGACGATGATGCCAAAGTCCAGCGCGCCCAGGCTGAGCAGGTTGGCACTGACGCCGCCGGCCACCATCCCCGAAAACGTAAACAGCATCGCCAGCGGAATCACCAGCGCGGTCAGCAGCGCCGCGCGCAGGTTCCCCAGGAAGAAAAACAGCACGGCGATGACGAGGATTGCACCTTCGACGAGGTTCTTGCGCACGGTGGCAATCGCCTTTTCGACCAGCACCGTGCGGTCGTAGACGGTGACCGCCTTGACGCCCTTGGGCAGGCTGCGGTTGATCTCGAGCATGCGCGCGTCGACCGCCTGCGCGACCTTGCGGCTGTTCTCGCCGATCAGCATGACGACGGTGCCCAGCACCACCTCGACGCCGTTCTCGGTGGCCGCGCCGGTGCGCAGCTCGCGCCCGATGCCCACTTCGGCGACGTCACGCACGCGCACCGGAATCCCGTTGACGCTGGTGACGACGATATTGCCGATGTCGTCGATCGACGCGGCCTGGCCCGGCGCGCGCACCAGGTACTGCTCGCCCTCGCGTTCGATGTAACCGGCGCCGACATTGCTGTTGTTGCGTTCGAGCGCGTGCACGATGTCGATCAGTTCCAGCCCGTACGACGACAGCGTGGCCGTGTTCGGGGCCACCAGGTATTCCTTGTCGAAGCCGCCGATGGAGTTGATCTCGGTCACCCCCGGCACGGTGCGCAGTTGCGGCTTGATGATCCAGTCCTGGATCTCGCGCAGGTCGGTCGGCGTGTAGGGCGTGCCATCGGGCTTCTTCGCACCGGGCTCGCTCTCGACGGTCCACTGGTAGATTTCACTCAGGCCCGTGGCGATCGGGCCCAGCGCCGGCACCACGCCGGCCGGCAGGTTCTCGCGCGCGTCCTGCAGGCGCTGGCTCACGAGCTGGCGCGCAAAATGGATGTCAGTGCCCTCGTCGAACACCACCGTCACCTGCGACAGGCCGTAGCGCGACAGCGAGCGGTAGGTTTCCAGGTGCGGCAGCCCGGCCAGCACTGCCTCGACCGGGTACGTGATGCGCTGTTCGACTTCGAGCGGCGAGTAGCCTGGTACCGCCGTGTTGATCTGCACCTGGACGTTGGTCACGTCGGGCACGGCGTCGATCGGCAGGCGGCCGTAGTTGTAAATGCCGATGGCGGCCATCGCCAGCACGGCCAGCAGTACCAGCCAGCGCCGTTCGATACTGAGCGCAATGAGGCGGTCGAACCAGGTGGAAGCTTGCAGGTCAGTGTTCATGGCTGGCCTCACCCTTGCCCTGTTCGGCCTTGATCGTGAAGCTGCCGCTGGCGGCGTAGGTGTCGCCCGGATTCAGGCCGGCCGTGATCTCGATGAAGCGGCCGTCCGCACGCCCGGTGCTGACTGGCTGCGCAATGAAGCCTTCCTTGACGCGCTTGTAGACCACCTGCCGGGTATCGACGGTCTGGATCGCTTCGCGCGCGACGGCCACCGGCACGTCGCTCGAACCGGTCACGATGTCGACGTTTACGGCCAGGCCTGGCCGCCAGGCGGCGCCCGGGTTGGCCAGCACCACGCGCGCCTTGGCCGAGCGCGACGCCTCGCCCACCAGCGAACTGACAAAACTCACCTTGCCGGGCGCCGTCGTGTCCGAGGCAATCGACCGGATCACGGCGGTCGTGCCGACGCGCACGATGTCCAGGTCGCGCGCCGGCACCACCACGTCGGCCCACACGGTCGACAGGTCGGTCAGCGTGAACACGCGCGTATCGGCGCCCACCACTTCGCCCAGCGTGATGTGCTTTTCGACGATGATGCCGTCGAACGGGGCGCGGATGGCGAGCAGGTTCGAGCCGCCGCCACCACTACTACCTGCGCCGAGTGCCTGCAATTGCTGGCGCACGGTGTCGCGCGCGACTTCGGCCTCGATCAGTTCCTGCTCGGCTTTCAGCAGATCCTGGCGCGCCGTGATTTTTTCTTCCCACAGCGTGCGCTCGGTCGCCACAATCCTGCGCGCATAGTCCACGCGTTTCTGCGCCGCCGTCAGCGCGCCGCGCTGGCCGGCGATGTCGGCGCTGGCGATGCTGGCCAGTACCTGGTCCTTGCGTACCTGCTGGCCCAGGTCGGCGCTGACGTCGCGCACCGAGCCGGCCGCGCGGGGCGTCACGTGGGCGGTGCGGTCTTCGTTCAGCGCGATCTGGCCCGGCATGCGGATGAAGGTGTCCAGGTGCTTGGGGCCAGCCGTGGCAACCGTGATACCGGCCACGGTGATCTGGTTCGGTGTGAAGTGGATGACGCCGTCGTCGGCGTGCGCGGCTTCTTTGTCTTCGGCGTGTTCGCCCTGTTCGGCGTGTTCGTCATGCTCATCGCCTGCCGGCTGCGCGCGGTCGCGCAGCAGGACAAAGGCGGCCAGCGCCAGCGCGATGGCCAGCATGATGACGATGATGCGGGTTTGCTGTTTGTTCATGGGTTCTCCTGCACGGCTGCTTGTCCCAGCAGGCGTGCGATATCGGCCTGCGCGCGATGGCTCTCGGCGACGGCATTGAGGTATTGGTAGGTGGATTGCGCCAGCACGCGCTGGGCATCGAGCACGTCGATCAGGCCGAACTTGCCAAGCTCGAAGCCGCGGCTGGCGGCGCGCTGCGCGTCCTGCGCGCCCGGCAGGATGTCGGTCGCGATCAGCGCGCATTCGGCCAGCGCTGTAGCAAGGCGCGCATGGGCCTGACCCAGTTCAGCGCGCAGACGCGCAGCTTGCGCCTCCTGTTCGTCCTGCGCCTTGTCGACGCGGCGCAGCGCATCGAGGACGGCGCCGTCGTTGCGATTGAACAGCGGCAGCGGCACCGACAGGCCCAGCACGGTGCGGTTGCGGGCATCCGGCCCTTCGCGCTGGGCGCCGACGATCACGCTCACGTCCGGCGTGCGGCGCGCCTGTTCGAGCCGGGCCAGCGCCTGGCGGTGCTTCAGGTGTGCGCCGGCCTGGCGCATGCCGGGCGCGGCGTCCAGTTGCGCCAGCAGCCGGTCGAGCGGCGGCAGCACGGGCAGCGTGACGGTATCCGGTTCCACGACCACGAGCCCGCGCGCGTCGCCCGCCCATAGCGCTGCGAGCTGGATCCGCGCGGCCTCCAGCGCGCGCGCCGCCTGCAGCGCCTCGATGCGCGCGCCTCCCTGCGCCACACGGGCGCGGGTTTGCTCGACGGGCGACAAGGTGCCGGCATCGACCCGCTTGCCGGCGGCATCCAGAGCGCGGCCCGCGAGATGCACCAGCTCCTGCGCCATGCGTTCGCGCGCCAGCGCGGCCACGACGTCGTGGAACGCAGCAATCACGTCGGCGCGCACGCGCGCCTGCTCGGCGTTCAGCGCCAGCGCCGCCAGCTGGCCTTCCTGGCGCGCCGCATCGATGCGCGCGGCGCGCTTGCCGCCCAGTTCCACGGGGATGGTCAACAGCGCCGTGGTCGTGCGGCTGTCGCCCCGCGTGCCCTCGCGCAGCAGCTCGAGTTCGGGATTGGGGCGCGCCCCGGCCTGGGTCAGTGCGCCCTGTTGCGCGGCGACTTCCTGGCCGGCCGCACGCAGCGTCGGATTCAAACGCAGGGCCAGCGCGATGGCGGCGTCGAGCGTCAAGGGCTGCATGCTGGTTGAGATGGGCGCGGCCTGGGCTGCGGGCGGCAGGCCAATGGAGGCCAGCGCGCACGCCATGGCGAACGCCGCCAGCGGCGGTGTCAAACGGTGTTTCATGATGGTGCTCCGAACGGGTGAATGTCCGGCGAAGGCAATCGGGCGGCCGCGCTTGGCGGGCCGGCGATGGAAGTTCGCCGCGCTAGATGCGCAGCAGGCGGTCGGGTGGCGGAATCAGGTCGGGCACGTGCGAGACGTAACGCCGTGTTTCGCCGCGCAGGTGCGGCGCCCCCTTGGGCAGGGGCAGATTGGGTTGCGACGACAGGACCGCGCTGGCCGACAAGTGGTGGCAGGCGTCGCAGTCGTTGCAGGGGTCGGACGGGCTGGCGTCGTCCTGGCTTGCTGCCGAGGATGAGGACGCGGACGTGGACGACGAGGACGAATGCTTGTGGGTGTGGTGGCCCGGATGCATGGTCTTTTCATTGTGCGTGCAATAGGCAGCACCCGCCGCCCAGGCGGCCTGGAAAGGCATGGCGAACAGCAGCAGGATGAGGAAAAGGCGGCGCATACGATCGGTCGTGGTCGAATGGCGCGCGACCGGATGATCGCGCGCCAGATGTCATTAAATACCCTGTAGCGGCTGGAGGGTCAAGGATTATCGTCGCGCCGCGCCAGACGCGTTGCTGGCAGGCCGCGCCTAATCGACCAGCACGCTCGCATGGGACTGGGGGGCCGCCTGGGCTTCGTGCACGTTACTGCGTGCAGGCACCGGCACATCGAACTGATAATCGGCCGCCGCATGCACTTCCCAGCCGCCGTCGCCTGTCAGCCACAGCACATGGGTATGGTGGCGCAGCACGCCGGCGCGGTGTGCGACGCTCACCAGCGTCGTACCCTTGTCGCGCAGGCGCTTGTACAGCGACGATTCGTTGGCAGAGTCCAGCGCGCTGGTGGCTTCGTCCAGGATCACGATGGCCGGCTCGTGCACCAGCACGCGGCCGAACGCCAGGCGCTGCTGCTCACCGATCGACAACAGCTTTTCCCAGTCGAGCACGGCGTCCAGGCCGCCGACGCGCTCGGCCAGGTATGGCAGATGCACTTGCTCGAGAATCGCGGTCAATTGCTCGTCGCTCAGCGAGGTGCGGGTGCTTGGATAAATCAGCTGGCTGCGCAGCGTGCCCGGTTGCAGATACGGCTGCTGTGGCAGGAAGAAGAAATCCTCGCGCGGCGGATGATGAATCACCCCACTGCCCTTGTGCCAGAGCCCGGCAATAGCGCGCAGCAGCGAGCTCTTGCCACAGCCGCTGTCGCCGTTGATCAGCAGCGCGTCGCCGGGATTTAGCGACAGTGTCAGGTCCTTGATCAGCACGCGGTCGGACTGCGGCGGACACAAGGTCAGTGACTCGAGCGCGAGGCGGTCGCCAGGGGTGCGCGTGATGCGCGCCTGCGTGTCGCATGGATTGCCGGCCGGCGGCTCAGGCATCACGTGCATCGACAAGGTCTGCAGGCGGCCAATGCCGGCGACGAAGCGGCTCAGGCTTTCGAAGTTATCGACGATGACGCCCACCGCTGTCAGCACCGCCGTGAAGGCGCCGGCCGCCTGCACCGCGCGCCCGACTTCGAGTTCGCCCGACAGGACGGCATCGGCCAGGATCACGAACGGCAGCACCAGCGTGAGCTGGCTGAAGGTGCGCTGGAACAGGTTGAGCGCGCGCTGCTTCTTGATCAGGCGCGAAAAGTTATGGATGACCTTGTTGAACTTGCTGTCGATGTGCGCGCGTTCCTGCGCTTCACCGCCATAGAAGGCGATCGACTCGGCATTCTCGCGCAGCCGGATCAGGCTGAAACGAAAGTCGGCTTCGCGCCGCAACTGCCAGAAGTTCAGGTGAATCAGCGGATTGCCGAAGACGAGCAGCGCGATCATCGTGCCCACCACGGCGTAGGCGACCAGGACACCAACGAGCACATGCGAGATCGACCACAGCACGGCGCTGAACGCCACCAGCTGCATCACCGACCCCAAAAAGATCAGCATGAAGTGGACCGAGCGGCCGGTGAACGTGTTGACGTCCTCGCAGATGCGCTGGTCGGGGTTGTCGATCTCCTGGTTCGAGCCCAGCTCGTAGTATTTGCGGCCGCCCACGTACCCATCGAGAAAACGCCGCGTCAGCCAGCGCCGCCACTTGTTGGCGAACAGGTCGCGCATATAGTAGTAGAACGCGTAGATCGGCACGGCGAACGCCAGCACGATCAGGCATGCCTGCACCGCGCCCCAGAAGCGGTTGCGGTCCTTGCCGGCCAGCGCCGAGGTCAGCTCGCCGGCCTGGTCATTGAGCATCACGGCAAGCTTGGTTTCCACCAGCATCAGCACGATCAGCAGCGCAAGGAGCAGCCATGCCCGCTTGCGCTCGTCGCCCAGCCAGTAGGGCTTGGCGACGCTGACGAACTGTTTCCATGCCGCCACCGACAAGGGCGGGCCTCTGCGCTTTTTCTTCGTGTTGCCAGGAATGTCGCGCGGCGTTCCCTCGTCAAGCGTCTGTGTATGGTCCGTCATGATTCTGCAATGCCTGTTCCCGGCGCGTCCGACCACGAAAACGCGTCCGGTGGTACGTTGATTCGTGCAGGCATCGGCAGCGATTGACGCCGATGTCTGCAAACCTGCGAACTGTATTTACCCAGTTCACGTACGCAGCATACGGCCGTGTCAGCAAGTAATCCGTGCGGAAACAGACATAGTCGAGCAAATACAGCCTCTAGATCAGGCCGACGCGAGCGTGAAGCCACCATCGACCATCAGACTCTGTCCGGTCACGAAGCGCGCCTCGTCACCCGACAGCCAGACCGCGACGTCGCCGACATCGGCAGGCTGGCCGGCCCGGCGCAGCGGCGTGATCGCAGCGAAACGCGCTAGCGCCGCGTCGTCGCCAAGCCGCCGGTACATTGGCGTGTCGATCACGCCCGGATAGATATTATTGATCCGGATCTGGTCCGGCCCCACCTCGAGCGCCACGGCCTGCATCAGTGCATCCAGGCCACCCTTGCTGGCCGCATAGGCCGACGTGCCCGCCATCGGCCGTCGCGCCAGCCACGACGACGTGTTGACGATGGCGCCGCCATTGCCGGCCGCACGCATCGCGGCAACCTGGTGCTTGATCGCCAGCCAGGTGCCTTTCAGGTTGATGCTCACGACCCGGTCGACATCGTGCTCGGTCAAGTCGGTGATCGGGCCGAAGGTACCTTCGATACCGGCATTGTTGAACGCGATATCGAGTCGGCCATAGCGCTCGTGGAGTATGGCCATCAACTGCACCAGGTCACCGTCACGCGAAATGTCGGCGCTGCAGCACGAGGCAACTCCGCCACCCGCAGTAATCATGGCGACCGTTTCCCCGATCTCGGCAGCGCGGCGTCCTGCCACCAGGACCGTTGCTCCTTCCCTGGCATAGGCCAGCGCCGCCGCCCGGCCGATGCCCGAACCGCCACCAGTGACGAGGGCGACGCGCCCTGCCAGACGTCCTGCCCTGTTTCCTTGTTCGCTTGGTTGATTCATTGAATGCTCCCTGTTGTGTGAGAGACAGGATAAGCTTGCGCATTCACGGCGATAAGCCATCAATTGCCCATTGGCCTGCTGGCCAGGATTCATCAATCATGCGCTCCAGTGACATTTCAGAACTGATCGCCTTTGCCGCCGTGGCCGAGCAAAAAAGCTTTCGCCGCGCTGCCGACAAGCTTGGCCTGACACCCTCAACGCTCAGCCACGCGCTGCGCGCGCTCGAAGCGCGCCTGGGGCTGCGCCTGCTGAACCGCACCACCAGATCAGTGGCATTGACGGATGCCGGCGCGGCGCTGCTGGCGCAGATCGCGCCGGCCCTGCAGCAGATCGCAGGCGCTGTCGAAGGCCTGCACGCGCTCAGCCCCGAGGCACGTGGCACGGTCAAGGTGAACACGCCGCGCCTGGTGGGCGGCATGGTGTTTGGTCAGCGGCTGGGCGAGTTTGCGCGCGCTTATCCGGGCGTCGTGCTCGATATCGCCGTCAACGACAACTTTGTCGACATCGTCGGTGAGGGCTTCGATGCGGGCATCCGGCTGGGCGAGAGCATCGCGCAGGACATGGTCGCGGTGCGGGTGACGCCCGACTTGCGCGTGATCGTGGTCGGCGCGCCGTCGTACCTTGCCGCCCATCCGGCAGCGATCGAAACACCCGCCGACCTGCGCGCGCACGCCTGCATCGGCTATCGCATGGGCGCCAGCCGCACGCTGTGCGATTGGGATCTCGAGAATGGGTCGGCGAGGTTTTCGCTGGCGCCAAAAGGCGCGCTCGCCGTTGACGGTTACGAGCTGTTGCTCGACGCCGCGCTGGCGGGCGCCGGGCTGGCCTACATCGTCGAATCGTCGGCCCGTGCCGCCATCGCCGACGGGCGCCTGGTGCAGTTGCTGCCGGCATGGTCGGCGCCGTTGCCGGGCTTTTATTTGTACTACCCGAGCGGGCGCCATATGTCGTCGGCCCTGCGCGCAGTGATCGATTTCTTCCGCTACCGACCGGCGTAAAAAAACCGCCAGGCTCACGCGCTGGCGGTTTTTTCACATTGCAGGGTGATTACACCGCTGCGCCTTCGACCGGATCGGCTGCCTTCATCGACAGCTTCAGACGACCGCGCTCGTCGGTCTCGAGGACCTTGACGCGCACTTGCTGGCCTTCTTTCAGGTAGTCGGCCACCGCGTTGACACGCTCGTTGGCGATCTGCGAGATGTGCAGCAGGCCATCCTTGCCTGGCATGACCTGGACGATCGCGCCGAAGTCCAGCAGTTTCAGCACGGTGCCGTCGTAGGTCTTGCCCACTTCGACCGATGCGGTCAATTCTTCGATGCGGCGCTTGGCTTCCTGGCCGGCGGCAGCGTCGACCGACGCGATCGTGACCACGCCTTCGTCGCTGATGTCGATCTGCGTGCCGGTCTCTTCGGTCAGCGCGCGGATGACGGCGCCGCCCTTGCCGATGACGTCACGGATCTTTTCCGGGTTGATGCGGATGGTGATCAGGCGTGGCGCGAAGTCCGACAGTTCGGTCTTCACGG
>Ga0308164_10004148_pt1 | contig 12474 bp, 10 predicted proteins | sample PhyTR2_FD_201031 | JGI IMG/M metagenome (GOLD analysis project Ga0308164, IMG submission 201031) | Phyllosphere microbial communities from UC Gill Tract Community Farm, Albany, California, United States - DLSLT.R2 | ecosystem: Host-associated > Plants > Phyllosphere > Unclassified | place: USA... | reverse complement strand
AGCTGCCCTGTGACCTTGCGCGCTGCTGGAGACGCGAAATAAGCGACTGCGGTGGCAATGTCCTCCGGTTCGTTCTTGCCGAGCGGGATCAGGGCCTCGCGCTTGCGCTTAGCCTCACCATGCTCCGAGTTGAGAGCGCCCGAGCTATGTCTCAGGTTGGTTTCGGTGGCCGTTGGGCCCGGTGCGACGCAATTAACGGTAATGCCGTACTGGCCCAGCTCTAAGGCGGCGCTCTTGATCAGCATCGGAATCGCCGCCTTGCTGGTGCAATAAGCGGTTGCCATTTTGTAAGGCTTCACCGCGGCCGTCGATGCGATGGAAATGAACCGGCCCGGCTTGTCCGCACCGATCCAGGCTTCTGCGGCCTCCTGGATGCAGAACAGGTTTCCGCGAACATTGATGTTCATGAAAACGTCCCATTCCTCCGCGGTGATGTCGCGGATTAAGTTCATCTTCTGTGACCATCCGGCATTGTTCACGAACACGTCGAGCGTCCCGAAACGGTCGATCGTCGCCTCGACTGCCGTTTTCACGGATGCGCGATCCGTGACGTCCATATGGCAGAAGGCGACATCATACCCTGCAGCGGCAAGCTCCGCTGTCGTGCCTTCCACGCGCGGACTGATATCGGCAAGCATGACCGATGCGCCCCGCGCTAGCAGATCCTCCGTGATCGCGCGACCAAGTCCGTAGCTTGCGCCGGTTACCATCGCGATACGCCGTTCCTGTTCTCCCGACATCGTCATTTCCACCCACCACATCGCTAACCAATATAACTTGGCTTTAGCGGGGGGCGGGGCTATACGCAAGCGAGTGTCCTTTCAGCCCGCCCTTTCCCGCTTCGGCAATTATGCAACGCAGGTTGCTTTGGAGAACTGGCGAACCGATTGCCCCAGAACCGGGCCCGAACCTGAATGCGTTGCTGCAATACCGGATCGTGCATCAGGCGCGGCGACACGAATATGTCTTATGAATTCCGTTGATTTGACGACGTCGCTTTGTGCTTGCGATGAGAAGTTGATGGGCAATAGCCTCTGTCTCTCCGTATTGGCGGCGTCGTCAAAGCGGGTCGTGTCCTACCCATATGATAGTGCAAGGTGAATGATGTGACGAACAATGCTTGGAATCGACCTCCACGTGTCTATCCTGAACTGAGCGAACCTCCTGCTCACGTCCCGCCGGAACTCGTGCATGACGTTGACATCTTCAACTTGCCGAACGGCAAGGATGGTCCGCACGCCGCTTGGAAGCGCCTTCAGAAGGAGAAGCCACCGATCTTCTGGACGCCGCGCAACGGCGGCTACTGGATGGCGGTCCGTGGCAAGGATATTCTGGCAATTCAGACCGACTCGGTCACCTATTCGATGCGCGCATCGCTAATCCCGAACAATCCCCGGCCTTACCCTGCCCCGCCGATGGACATGGATCCTCCTGAGCACGCTAAGTGGCGAATCCTGATCTCGCCGGCTTTTTCTCCCAAGGCTGTGAAGGCAGTTGAAGAGACAGTGCGCAAGTTCACCGTCGATCTGATCAAGGGCTTCGCGACGCGCGGCGAATGCGAGTTCGTGTCGGAATTTACCGGGGTGCTCCCGATAGTCGTCTTTCTGACGATGATGGAGCTTCCGCTCGAGGATCGCGAGCGGCTCGCTCCGTTCGCGAGTGCGATCGTCCGGTCGCCCGAGCCGCACAAGATCCATGAGGCCCGCATGGGGCTGAAGAACTATATCGAAGCCGTTGTCGAGGATCGGGCCGCGAACCCGCGCGATGACCTTGTCACTAAGCTTCTTAGCTCTAAGGTCGATGGCGAAACGATCGACCGCGAGATGGCAGTGGGCATGCTGGCGCTGCTGCTGTCTGGGGGGCTCGACACGGTGAAGAACATGATGGGCTTCATGGCGATCGCGCTTGCCACCAATCCCGAGTTGCAGAGCCGAATACGGCAGGAACCCGCGCTGATACCGCATGCGATCGAGGAAATGGCACGCGCCCGGGGCGGATCAGCGACGGCACGTCTGGTGACATGTGATACCGAATTGTCCGGCGTGTCCCTAAAGGAGGGTGATCAGATCCAGCAGTTTAGCTTCCTGTATGGCCTCGATGACGACACTGTCTCGGATCCGATGAAGATCGATTTCGATCGTCCCGCGCCGATCCCACATGCCACGTTCGGAAACGGAATTCATCGTTGCCCAGGCGTCATCCTAGCCAAACGGGAGATTGCGATATGGCTGGAGGAGTGGTTCCAGCGACTGCCGGAATTCGGGATCAAACCGGGCACGCTGCCGAAGCAGGATTCTGGCATGGTCCAGGTGGTCACGGAGTTGTGGCTCTCCTGGACTCCTCGGTCCGCCGGTTGAGCCGGGTCGGCACGGTTGGATTTCCAATCGGAGTCCGGCGTGCCGTCTGAAGGCGGTAGGATGTGAGTGATCGCAACGATAGAGGTATTGCAATGCCTTCGGAACTGAAAATGACTGCCGCGTCTCGTCCGTTGGCTGGTTTCGGCGCGTTCGTAACCGGCGGCAGCAAGGGTATCGGAAAAGCCATCTGCATTGGCCTCGCCGAGGCCGGAGCAGCCGTTGCGCTAACTGGCAGGGGCGCAGCCGACGGACCGGGGACCTCGAACGCAACGGCTGCCGAGATCGTCGGCGCTGGCGGCCGTGCACTGGCGTTGAATTGCGACGTACGCGATGCGGAACAGGTACAAGCCGCTATCGACCGCGCCGCAGAGACCTTAGGCCGACTGGACCTTTTGGTCAACAACGCCGGCCTCTTCTTCCCGGGACACGACGTGATCCACATGGAACTCGCGCAGTGGAACGAGACGATCGCGACGCACGTCACCGGCATGATGCTGTGCGCGCGGTTCGCGGCCGATCACATGATCCGAGGCGGGGGTGGGAGCATTGTCAACATGTCTTCCACCGCAGGAGATCCCCAGCACGATTCCACGGGCAACGTTGTTTATAGCGTCGCCAAGGCCGCGGTTGAACAATTGACCCGCGGGCTCGCCAGGGAGCTCGCTCCGAACAACGTCGCGGTGAATGCGATCCGACCGATGGGTCTGCTCACCGAAGGCAGTCTGATCAATGCGGATTGGTTGGCGCGTTATCGGGGCACGTCCAGCGGCAATATGCCCCACCAAGGGATGTCGGATGCGGAGCGAATGAAGCGGTTCGCCGATCCGTCGGCTATTGTCCCAGCGATCGTTCATCTTGCGCTGTGCCGCACCGGGTTCTCGGGCAATGTGGTGCGAAGGACCGACTTCAATGGAGCGGGATTTCGCGACATCGCCGTTCCGGCGCTCGCCTGATTAATCGCCGCGCAAACGGTTTCAGGAGCATTCCATGCAGGCGGTACTGACAGTTCTCATCAACGCACTCGACGGTCGTGACCGCGAGTTCGACGATTGGTACGGCAACGTCCACATCCGCGACGTGATGCGCTTCGGCGGGTCGATCCGTGTGCAGCGGCTTGTCGCGTCAGCTGTTCAGGTCGAAGCGCCCAGCCACAGATACCTCACCCTGTACGACACGTTCGATCCCGCGCTTCTCTCGCAGGAACATCACGACGCGGTTGGCACCCGGCGGATGGTGGTGGCGCGCGACTATGACAAGCCGAACATCATCAATGGCTACTATTACCCGGTCGCCTCGCGCACCAACGATCCGGTCGCCTTGGCCCCCGAGGACGCGCCATTGATCTTCGAGCAGATCGACGTGCCGGCGGATCGGCGGCAGGCCTTCGAAGCATGGTATGCCGATGTCCGGATGCCCGAGGTGACGAGGCAGCCAGCGCATTTATCCGGCGCGCTAATGCGGTTCGATCCCGCCGGACAGTTGGCCGCGTTCACCCCCGTCTACTCCCATGTGGCGATCTGGCGTGTGAGCGATCTGGCTGGGGTGATCGACAGCTGGCGCGAGGTGCCGAGGGAACCGCTTGAAGGTCTGAGGCGCCGGGTCGGCTGTTTCGAGCCGATAGAGCCATATCTGACCCGCGATCACGTTCTGAATGCGTCCGAAGCAATGAACGAGGCCGAGGAAGCTGCGCGACGGCGTGCCGAAGAGCGAATCCGCGCGCAAAGCGGCATAATGATGTCGAAGTCCAGATCATGGGGAGAAAGACGATGAGAGCAGTTCGGGTGAGTGCATATGGTGGACCCGATGTCCTGCAGGTGCAGGAAATCCCCCAGCCGACCGCCGGGGCAGGGCAGGTCGTGCTGAAGGTGCTAGCGGGGGGGATCAACCCGCTGGACGCCTGGTTCCGATCCGGCCATCTCGCGGCGCGCTTTGCCCGCCCGCTGCCGTACACCCCGGGCACGGATGCGGTCGGCTCCGTGGCCGAGCTCGGCGAAGGGGTTGACACCTTCGAGCTTGGCGACATCGTCATGGGTGTGCTGCCGGTCCTCAGTGACGGTGCCTACGCCGAATATACGGTGATCGATGTGGAACGGCTGATCCATGTGCCCCAAGGCCTCGATCCGATCCTGGCCGCCTCGGCCATGACGCCGGCGCTCACCGGGGTGCAGATGGTAGAACGGGCTCAGACGCTCGGCTCCTGCTACCGCATCTTGATCCTCGGTGCGCTGGGTGGTGTGGGACGGGCGGCCATCGCTGCCGCCCTGGCCGGCGGGATCGATATCACGGCCGCGGTTCTTCCGAGCCAGGAAGACGAGACCCGCGCGCTGGGTGTGCAGCAGGTCGTGACGGCGGACGATGCTGCCCGACCGGAGACCCTAGGCGGTTCGTTCGATGTCGTCCTCGATCTGGTCGGACCGGACGCGGTGTTGCCCTGGGAGCGCGCGATCGGGCCGGACGGCAAGGTGGTAAGCTCGGTTCCCCTGCCTCCCGCGGCGTTCCAGCGGCAGGATGTGAGCACGATCCCCTTTGCCTTCTCCGCGGACGCCCGGACGCTGGCGACTGTCGCGACGATGCTTCGGGACGGCAAGCTGACGGTGTCCCAGATCGAGGTCCTTGCTCTGGATGAAACGGCAAAGGCGCATGCCGTCCTGCCCGGCAATGCCGGGGGGAAGAAGTTCGTGGTCGATCCTGCGCGTTGAAACATGATAGCTGGCGACGCCAAACCAGGAAACGGCCGAGGCAGGGAAACGGATGTCACGCCTTGATCTGAACCTGCTGCGCATCTTCCTCGTTCTCTGAGACGAGCGGAGCGTTAGCAAGGCGGGGGATACGCTCAACATCACGCAGTCGGCGATGAGCCACTCGCTGAAGCAGCTTCGCGCGATGCTGGGGGACGAGCTCTTCACTCGCCGGGGGCGATCGATATCTCCAACCCAGTTCGCGATCAGCCTGGAGCCGTCGCTCCGCCTCGCAATCATGCAGGTCGAGCTTGCTGTTGAGCCACAAGACTTCGATTCTCTTCTTAGTGATTGGCGTTTGTGATTGCGACTGGACAGCCAATTGCGAGGTGGTGATCCCGGCTGTGATCTCGGTCGCCGGCACGACCGCCTCGCGGACAACCATGAAGATCATCGGCCTGGGGCCGGAGGTGCATCAGCAACTCAAATCGAGTGTCGTGGACGTTGCGATCGGCGTCTTCGACACCTGGCCACCGCACATCCGAGGCACAACGCTTTATCGCGAAGACATGGTATGGGTCGCCCGTGAAGGGCATCCGATCGGCGCATCGGCTGACGAAGCCGATCTGCGCACATGGGCAGAGTGGAAGTCAGCAGTGCGCGACTGCCCCGATCTATGCCGATCGCCATATTCTGCAGCCACGTACGGCAATCCGCGCGACGGACGGCGCGATCGCCGTTGAAGTGCCCACGCCCTCGCTCCAACCGGCCAAGGTCATCGTCTATGACAACCGAACAACCAAGGAGGCGATCGCGACGGGCAGACGCGACCGTCAGGGTGAACTTCTAAGGGTAGCGAACGAGGGTAGGGCGTTGACTGCGGCCGGACGCATCCAACGCCTAGCTCTTTGGGTAAAAGCGTGAGCTAGTGCACGCCGCCAGCGGAGGACTGGACTAGGCGCTGCTCGCCAACCTTGGATCGTTTTAGGAAATCAAGCGATCGCTCCATATAACGGCGCCAGAAGGCTGCCGCTTCGTCAGTCTTGCCCTTTTCCAGCAGTTCGCAAAGCGTGACATAACCCGAGACCGTCTTGGTCATGTTGTTGAGCAACGCCTGGCTGTTCGAGGCCGGGTCGGTCGCGATTATCGCCGAGTAGGCATCATCTGAGATCGTTCGGAGCATTCCGATGAGCAGCGCGAGCGTCTTGTTTCCGGAGGCCGAAACGAGCTGCTCGTGAAAGCGGTTCGTTCCGATAACCACCTCGACATATTCGCGTCTGGCCAAGGCATCGTGGATATCCGTGATGCACGCGCGCAACTGGCTTACGACGGCTTCAACCGCGTCGCTTTCCAGCGATCGGACGATCGCCGGTTCGAAGAACATCCGCGCCTCGTGCAGGTCGCGCATCGTGACGCCTTCCGAAACCAAGATCAGACTGGCATATTCCGCGGCCTTCTGCGCGCTCGGCCCCAGCACTGTCGCGCCGGAGCGAACCCCGCGGCCGATGCTGATAAGGCGCTCGGCCTCCAGTATCCGCAACGCCTCGCGCAGCGTCGGTCGCGAAACCTTGAACATCTCCAGCAGTTTGTTCTCCGGCAGCAGCAGGCTACCAGGCTTCAATTTTCCACTGACGATCTGATCGCGCAGTCGCGTTGCCACCAGATGCGACAGCTTGGGTAGGCGAATGTCGCCGCCGCCCGCACCCAGTTGATTGCTATTGCCTGCCATCAATGATCCCGCTGTTGCATTAAGTCGGCGATGATATGAGCTTTTGCGGTGGAAAGAAAGCTACCCAGGTCATGCTCAGCTTCTGACGAGTAACGAGTTCGGCGTGCCTACCTCAGTCCTTGGATTAAATGAGCAGCCGGAGGCGGCAGTACCACCGCTCGCCATCCGGATCGTCGGTCCGCACCCATAGAGTATTCCTGGCCGTACTCAGCGCAAACAACCGTGCGCGTCGCTTCTTAGAGCGGTTTCTGATCAGTCTGCATCGTAGCCAGCGGCAGCGAAGTAGTTCGAGCATTCCTTTGGCGAGTAGAGGTCGACGATACGACCGATGGCGTCCCAGAGGCCGTGGATGGTGCGTTCGGCAGCCTTTCGCAGGTGCGCCTTCAGCTTGGAGAAGGCCATCTCGATCGGGTTGAAATCGGGGCTGTATGGCGGAAGGAACAGGAGGGCGGCACCGGCCCTTTCGATGGCGGCGCGTACGGCTGGGGCTTTGTGGCTCGACAGATTGTCCATGATGACGATGTCGCCGGGTGACAGTTCAGGCACAAGGACGCGGGCGACGTAGGTGGTGAAGGCGTCCCCATTCATCGGCCCGTCGAGCACCCAGGGTGCGACCATGCCGGAGCGACGCAGCCCGGCTGTGAAGGTGGTGGTCTTCCAATGTCCGTGCGGCACGCCGGCGCGCAGCCGCTTGCCGCGTAGAGACCTACCATAGCGACGCGCCATGTTGGTTGAGGCCCAGGTTTCGTCGATAAAGACCAGTCGTTCGGGATCGAGATCGAGCTGGCTGTCGAACCACTCCTCGCGCCGCTTCAGGATGTCGGGGCGGTCCTGCTCGGTCGCGTGCGCCGTCTTTTTTTACGCGTGATCCCGCGGCGCGAGAAGAACCGCCATATCGTGCCGAGCGCAACCTCGGTGCCGTGGTCGGCCAGCAGCGCCTGCAACTCTGCCAGTGTGATGTCGGGTGTCGTCTCGACCGTACCCAGGATCAGGTCCGCATGCGCCTCGATCTTACCCGAACGCCGATCGCCACCCTGCTGCTGAGGCTCCGGCGTCCCGTGCTGCATCACGCGCTGCTGCCAGCGGATCGCGCTTGCCGCGCTGACACCGAACCGATCCGCCGCCTGTCTGCGCGACAGGCCGCCCGCAATCGCCGCCACTACCCTGTTCCGAAGATCCGCTGATAATGCTCGTGCCATCCATGCTGGCCTCCAGCACCAGCAAGGATCGTGAATCAGAAAAGCGCCTCCGTGGGAATCCCCTACGATTCAGCAAGGTGAGAAACCGCTCTAATGCAACAAATCGAGAGGTTTGCATCAAGTCCGGGGCCGGAGCGGTCGTTGTTTTCGCTGGTGGGCACTGGGGAGGATCAGGGAGCAGTGCGATCTGGAGCGTAGGCGAGACGACCGTGCCCCTGGGCGTTAGATGATCTCGCTAAAGCTCCAATAGCGTAACCGGAAACCCATGCCAGGCATGCGTCGTACTCGTGGATCGGCCATGGGCATTCCAAGGGTGTTGCCTCGGCGGATTTTCCTGCCGTCAAGCCCTGCGCATGCGCGAGAGCAATCGAATGAGAAATTTCAGGCATGGGAAATTATTGGACATTCAGCCAATGATTTCAATGAAAGAGTGACCGCCATCGTTCACGTCAGTACGGCCGTCATTGATGCAAAATCGAGAGTTTTGCATCAAAATATAGTGATCTGCTTCCTTTCACGAAAGCTTCGACGCTACAGTCGCCGTCTCGCCCGTTGACCGGCAGTGATAGGACGGTACATAGCGAATGATGGCTATGTTGTTTGGTGGATAGTTCGCCCTGGTGGGAAAAGCCAAGCTGCCCAACGCGATGTCCGTAGATACGCCTTGGGGCGGTCTGAGAGAACGTCGTGGCCCGTACTGTACGGTTGCAGAGTATATTTGTGATTAAATCAGTAGATGATATTTTCTAGTTCCAAAGATTGTATTCTGTTGTATGTTAGATGTTCGAAGGCGGTAGGAGGCGATATTGCCCGCAGCTCATTGCGTATCGTCACTCGAGGGAATCATTTTGCATGCAGATCAAGGCTTCCTTGATCTGCTGAGACGTTCTCCAGAGGAAGTAATAGGGAGATCCTATCGGGATATCACTGACCCTCGGGATCTGAAACGAAGTGCTGATATGCTAGCCGTATTGAAAGACGGTGCCGCCCCTATTCGCTTGCAAAAACGATATTTGCGGCCCGACGGCACCTCCATCGCAGCAAATCTGCTGATCACGCGTTTCTCAGGCCCTGACCGTTTAATAAGCACCCTGTTTTGGCATGAGAACGGCCGCGACCCGCCACCGGCCAGACTATGGGAGGCAGCGCTTCGGATACGTCATGTTCATGATGCTCGCATCAGGCTTTTTGGTGCCGATCTGAGCACTGATCCGATTGGATCGGTGCTCATCGGGATCTATCTAGCCGAAGCCGAGGGTAGGAGTATTGGGCTGGGGAAGATTGCGACATATGCAGGCATAGCAAACTCAACCGCTGCCCGATGGGTCACAGTGTTGCAGCAGCGCGGAATCGTTGAGTGGAAACAGGACGCCGCGATCGACCTTCGATTGACACAGTCCGGATTGGACCGAGTGGAGGCAATGCTTGCCACGGTCTATGAGGCGCCCGATGAAGCCATAATGCTAGCTTGAAGTTCGGGCACAAAACGCATCGGCGATTTTTTACTCGGTTCGGCGAGCCAATTAATGCTTTTGCTGACAAAACTTAGCGCACCAAACTTAACGCCGATCAGCCTTATATTTGTAGCAACGGCTTCCCTTTCCTGATTTAGATTGTGTCCGCTACGCCTCACGTGTGCGCTGGGGTATGCGACAGAATGCTAAGAATGGCTCTTGAACAGCACGCCAAACTCAAAGCGCTTCTGCTGGAAGCGCTGGCAATAGCCGATAAGATAGAAGGGCATGATGTTCTCGCCCTCTACATCGTCCACGCACTAGAGAACCTGACGCCGAGCGATCCGCAGTGAGCGGTTCAACCACAGTTATCGCTGCGATACCAGAAACGAACGCGCTACCTGAGATATTCATCGGCCGTCCAGCTCAATCACCTCAGGCGCTTCTACGTTCAGTCGCCGTGACTACCTGGTTGCGGCCTGCCTTTTTCGCATGGAGCAAAGCCCCATCGGCGGTCTGCAACAGGCTTTGCCACTCGGTATCCGCTGGCGCGCAAGCAAGGCCGACGGAGACGGTGATCGGTCCCAGCTCTCGGCCATCGTGTTGTACGCGAAGCGCCGCGATGCGGATCCTAATCTCTTCAGCTCGGTCCGCTGCGGCAGCTTCGCCGACGCCGGGTAACAGCAAAAGAAACTCCTCGCCTCCGTATCGGAACACCAGATTGCTGTCCCTGACGGCTGCCTGCAGAGCCAAGCCTACCGCCCGCAGCACCGCGTCACCTGCGTCGTGCCCGTTGTCATCGTTGAACCGCTTGAAGTGATCAACATCGATCATCGCGCAGCAGACTGGCGAGCCGGTGCGTTCTGCGTCAATCAGCGTAGTAGAAAGCACGTCATCAAGCTGCCGTCTGTTAGGCAGCGTCGTGAGCGGGTCTGTCATGGCAAGCAGGCGCAATGCCTCTCGTAGGCGCAGGTTGTCCAAAGCAAGACCGACATTCTCCGCAAGGAGCTGAAGGTATGCTTCGTTCAATGATGTAGCAGGATCGACCTTGCGGTTTTCCAGGTACAGCATGCCAAGGGTGCCCTGCTGTCCGATCAGCGGCAAACACAGGCTGTCCGGCGCGTCGTCTCTGTCAATATGACTGCACGGTATGTCGAAGCTGGCACCAGAGGGGCGATGCGGAACTCCCCGCCGCAGACCCCAGCACGCGAGGAGTGAAAACTCGGCAGCAGAGTGAACCGGCTCCAGCCACGAGCATCCCTCGACGAGAACGTTTCGGCTGGGATCGAACAGATAGAGGCGCCCTGCCAGCTGCGGGGCGACCTCAGGTGTGAAGCGCTTCACGATGTCCGTTAACTCCGAGACCGTGTCGCAACCCTGCATCCGCTGTGTCATGCGCGAGAGAATATCTCTTACGGCGCGATCCGCGTCGCGCTCGTGTTCCAATCGCTGGCGTTCGATCCCGTTTTCTCGAAATACGCGCAAAGCCTGTGCCATATCACCGATCTCGTCGATCTGATCGAAGTGTGGCGGTTCGGTCTCGTAATCCTGGGCTGCAAGGCGGCCGATAACATCACTCAATTTCACAACCGGGTGGAGAACACGTCGCCGGAACACGAAATACAGTACGCAGAGAAACAGCAGGCCAGTCACTGCCAGCATCGCTTCAGACGTGGATCGCCAAGCTCGCGAGGTCTTTTCGGCAGTTCGGAGGTCGTCGGCCATACGTTGATCGAGACGATACTGAAATCGTTCTACCGCGGCTCGCGAGCGATCGAGTTCGCGTTCATATTCTGGAGCGAACAGAACGCGCAAAGAGGTATTGGTATCGCCCCGACGACGGGCATCTATCGCTCGCTCCTGTCGGGTCTGGAGGTTGTCTGCCCAACCTAGGGCCTCACGTAGGCTTTTTAGCTCGTCTTCACCGGCACCAGCATCTTTGATCTGCCGCGTCCGTGCTTCGACCGTGCCCAGCTCGGCACGCACCTTCTCGTACGCAAGCAGGTCGGACGCATCGCCGTTGATGACGTACTGGCGGGAAAGCTCGCTAAGAGCGAGTACGTCCTCCTCAATCGTCGCGGTCGCCCGATCAAGGGCATAGCGTTGGCTGACCGAGGTGCGCTCTTGCTGCTGAGCCGAAGACGCGAGCAGCATTGTCGTGCCGGACGCCAGTGTGAGCACCACGGTCGCGCCGTATGCCCAGTTCGTGATGGTGGCCAAACGCATACAGGAACGTACACGTGCATTAGCTAGTATGCCGTTAATGTTGCGGCGAGTTCCGCGTTATCGGCCAACGCTTCCGCCCGGCGGCAATGCGGTTGCATCCACGGTAGAGAGAGCGTCGATTGCACTCGATATCCATGCGCCAACTAACGTTAGATCAAGCTCGTCTGCAAGCTTAAGTGCATGCTCGAGCTTCGTTTTCAAAAGGTTATTCGACTGTTGGCCGCAATTTCTCACAGCTCCTCGATAAGACAACATGTCGGAGCCGCCACGGGTACAAATCTACCCCCTGCCTCTGTTATTTGCATTGCCGCCCGTAACCCTCCGACCGCAACCTGCTTGTCAAAAGCGGTCTCTATCGGGGAATCTCCGGCGGTACGGTGACTTGGCTGATGTGTAAGGAGGTTCTTCCGGAGTATGCAGGCAGGAGAATCTCGTGCCGGACACGTCGCCGGCGTGACGGCTCTCAGTAGCCGTCGCCGACGCCGCCTTGTCGCGGCGTCTGGAGATGATGGGGAGGTACATGGCTATGCGTTCTCTCCGGTGGGCAACTAGATAACGCCCGAGAAGCTGCCGCCGATCGTGAAACCACTGCCAGTATGACGACCCGTCTTGAGGCCACCCTACCGATCAACCTTGCGGCGAGCGCGGCCAAGTTCACGTGAGCAGCCCCCACCGGGTGGTCCGGGTAGATAGTTAGTGCATTGTCGCCTCCGCCGCCATTGCCGGGCGTAGATGGAGCGAAGCGGAACCGGAGGCTGGCAATGGCGGGGTCGCTGCTGCTGGCGCCGGAGGTCGATAGCCCAGGCTGCTGTGTGGTCGGACGGTGTTATA
>Ga0308164_10004147_pt1 | contig 12474 bp, 13 predicted proteins | sample PhyTR2_FD_201031 | JGI IMG/M metagenome (GOLD analysis project Ga0308164, IMG submission 201031) | Phyllosphere microbial communities from UC Gill Tract Community Farm, Albany, California, United States - DLSLT.R2 | ecosystem: Host-associated > Plants > Phyllosphere > Unclassified | place: USA... | reverse complement strand
CGCGCAGGCGTGGTGGTGCCGGGGTTCGGCATCACTTTTTCTCCTTCTTGGCGGGGAGGAAGGCGACCAGGCGGTCGCGGATGATGCCGGGCAGCTCACCGGCCGCGGTCGCGCAGCCGGTGATGAAGCCGGGCGCGGTCTTGAAGGCGACCATCCCGAGCATGAAGCCGAGCGCCTGGAGGACGAAGGGGTGGAACGGGTAGACCGCACCAGCCGCCCGCTGCACGAAATAGCTGACGACGACGCCGACCCAGAGCTGCGTCGCGCGCTGCCCCCAGGTGAGGTCCGGATCGTACAGCATGCTGACGATCGACCCGAGCGCGGGCGGGACGAGCGAGCCGAGAAAGGCGAGCAGCCCTTCGGCCAGGTCATGGAGGAGCTTGTGCATCGTCAGTCCCACAGGTTGACGACATCGGTGCGCACGGGGACGGCCGGCGCGGCGATGGCGGGAAGGTTTACGGACAGCCCCTTGGGCAGGATCGGGCCGCGCGCGGCGATGCCGGGATTGGCGGCGAGCACCGCCGACAGATCGGCGGGGCCGAGCCCGCGCTCGCGCCAGATCAGCGCATCGAGCGTATCGCCGTCGCGTGCGCGAACCGTGTCGAGCGTTGCCATCAGATCAGCTCGACACAGGTGCGCGTGACCGCGAGCATGTCGCGAATGGCGTGCAAAGAATCGCGGCGCAGCTCGGCGACGCTGGGATCGAGATCTTCCGCCTTGCGCTGCCCGGCGCCGGTGAGATCGACGTCGCGGTATCGCTCGACAACTTCGGCCTTGGCGGCGGTGAAGACGGCGCGGCGATAGAGCAGCACCAGCGTGCTGATGCCGTCGATCGTCGAGGCGGTCACGTCGTCCAGGCGGAGGATCCCTGCCGCGCGATGTCCGGCGGCCCAGGCAGCGAGATCGCGTCCGACCGTCAGGATGCCCGCGATCAGCGCTTCGCGCGCCCGCGCGGGCGTGACCGCGTCGCGGATGCGGTGCTGCTCGCGGAACATGACCGGGTCGATGTCGGGGAAGAAGCCATCGTTCCGGATGAGCGCCGGGGCTGGCGTATCCACGTCGGGCAGGACGGTCGCGATGATGGTCATGGGGACGGTCCTTGATTTCACGGGGGTGGGGATCAGGTCGAGCGACGGCCCTTTGGCCCGAAGGCCTCCCGTCTCGCGTGATCCGTCCCCGAGCGCCGGGGGCGAGCTTGGTTCAGCCGGCGGTGTCGCCGGCCTCGGATTTCGTGGCGGCAATCTTCGCCTTTTCGAGACCGCGCAGCATGGCCTTCACGCCGACGCGGTCGTGCAGATCCTGCGCGCGCGTCAGCATCGCCGTGGCGCGGTCGATCGTCGGGATGATGGCGTCACCGGTGGACATGCCCGCCGCGCGAATCAGCTCGGCGCCGATCGCCTTGAACAGCTTGGCGCGCGGCTGGTCATGCATGTCGATGCCGTCGGTCAGCAGCTCGACGGCCTCAAGCACGTCGAGCGGGAAAGGATCGCCGCGAACCTGCATTTTGAGCGCGGCGTCGGCGATCTCCTCGAGCACCAGCGTGGCAGCGTCGCGCTCGTATCGCTTGGGCATGGGGATTGAGAAGCGCAGCACGAAGCGGGCGAGCGCCAGCGCCCGGCTCCAGTCGCCCACGTCCATGCACCAGACCATGATGGTCGGCAGCACGTCGTCGGCGCCGGTCGGCTCCAGCGTGCTGGTGTCGGCACTGCTGCCGGCATCGAGCAGCCCGTCGCACCATGCGCGGTAGTCGGGCAGCATCTCGCGCTTGGCGGCGACCTTGCGGTCGATCGACTTGATCTGTTTCAGCCGCTGCATGTCATGGCGCAGCCGCATGGATATCGTGGCCGCGGCGCGCGCGGCCGGCGTGTTGCCGGCGGGCACGAGCGGTTGGTCCGCCGCGGCCGGTTTGGCGACCGCGGCGGTGCGGGTGTGCCCGCCCCCGGAGGCAGGAGCAGACGCCGCTTTCATGGCTAGGATTTGTTCCTGGCGTCGAGCGAAGCTCATGGCGTGTCCTGTGGGGGCGGGAACGGGGGGAAAGGGTTAGCCGCCAGCCGGCGCGCGCGCGGCGGGCGACTTGCCCATGACGATGTTCTCGATCAGCGCAGCCTTGCCCATGTCCTCGACGACATAGGCATGATTCACGCTCTCGTAGTTTTCGATCTGGTCGCGCTTGGCGTTGTCCTCGATCTTGCGCCGCTCGGTGCCGATCTGTTCGTAGACCGACAGGTTGGCGAGCGTGGTGATGAGGATGGCGTTCTTCGGGAATTTTGGGACGCGCACCGCGCTGAGGCCACCGATTTTCTTGTCGGAGAGCAGCACGTCGCGCGCGAGCTGTTCGGTCGCGCGGTCGCCCGATGCGTTGACGATCGAGAAATACTTGTCGTTGACCAGCTCGCGCCCGACGATCGCGACCAGGTCGGTATCCTCGCGGTAATTCTCGTGCAGCAGCTCGATGCCCGCGAACACCAGCGCGTCGATATTGACGTAGTCGACCTCGGTGCCGACCTCCCCGGCGCCGACATAAATCGCGCCGGCCGCGGTCACGACACCGTCCGCGTCGCGCGTCTCCGCCTTCAGCTCGCCGCCCGCGGCATGCCGCTCGGGCGCATCCTCACGGATATGCTGGAGCCAGCCCTTGTTGACGTCCTGAAGCAGCGGATAGGCGACCGGGTCGGTATCCTTCGCCACGAACAGGCCGTTGAAGCCGATGGTGATGATGTCGACCGCCTTGGCACTGACGATCGCGTCGCGCAGCAGCGTCTGGAAATTGGGCTGATGCGCCCAGGCGTCGAGCGTCTCGTAGCGGATCAGCGTGTCGAAGTCGGTCTTCTCGCAGCGATAGCGCGTCTCGTCGAGGTCGCCCGGATAGCGCGGGCTGCGGTCCTTGGTGCGCGTGTCGGTGCGGCTGGCGATCGTGCCCTTCACGCCGACGCCGACCTTGTCGCCCTCCTGCGCCACCACCGGGATGATGTTGATCTTCGACAGGAAGTCGCTCGATCCCTTCAGCTTGGCACGCAGCGTCTGCGCAATGGCGGGCAGCACCTCGAAGGCGCGGCTGGGGTCGGCGACGTTGTTCAGCTTGCCGATCTGCTGGGTATAGGCGTCGTACTTGGTGCGGGTGGCGTTGAGCATCGGGGCGGTTCCTGTGAAAGCGGTCTGACGGGGCGGTCGGTGTCGGGCGCGGCGGATCAGCAGTCGGTGACGGCGTCGTCCCCCGCCCCCGATGCGGGCGGGCGCGAGAAGCCGGGCTGCTCGGTGGCGGCCAGCTGCGTCTTCAGCGTCGCCAGTTCGCGCTGCAGCGAGGCATGCGCATCCGTGACCGGCTTCAGCGCCGCGGTCAGCGAGCCGCTGAACGCGGTGCGCATGTCGGTGGCGAAGGTCGCCGGGTCGAAATTGTCGTTGGCGGGCGGCGGCGTGACGGGCTCGGCGGGTTTGAATTTGGCGGCGACGGCCGAGAACAGGCGATCGACGATGCTGTCGACCTTCTCCTGTTCGGCCTGCTTCGCCTCGAATTCGATCGCGACGGCGTCGGATCCCGAGGCGAACACCGTGCCGGGCGCGCGGTGCGAGAATTGCAGGCGCTCGGTGCCAATCGACGCGGGCGTATCGGTGAAGGCCAGGCCGATGATGCCGAACTTGCCGCTGCCGGCATAATTGGGGGTAAGTTCGACCGACGGGAATGGCTTCTGATCGGCCCTGGCGAGCGCGACCAGCTGGTCGTTGCCCTCGACGATCGCATACAGCGCGCGGCGCTTCTCGCTCCTGCCGGCGATGACGATGTCGTCGGTCTTGGCTTCGAGCGAGACGACGTCGCCATAGCCGTTGAAGGGCGGCTCCGGGCTGTAGCCGGAAACATGCTCGAGGTTGATCCGCGGGGAATAGGTCGCAGGCGCGAAGGTCGCGACGCACTCGTCGATCATCTCGGGCGTGACCTTGCGGCCATCGCTGATGGTCTCGCCTTCAACGAAGGCGCGGAACGGCTTGCTCTTGGTGCCCATGGCGGCTGATCCTCGGTTCGATTGCGGCGCGCCGGGCGCCGTTTGTTGGATCGAACAGGGACGAAGACAGCCGCAGTCTCAAGCGGCCGATCTTGTAGAATCGTTTTCTACAAGAGACGGGGACGGCGTGAGCCGTCAATCACACGGTGGTTTTGAATCGCAGACAGCACGTTTTGGTGCAAATTTTGATTTCCGCATCAGGACTGTGCTGAATTGGGAGGACAGCAGAACTTAGCTGCTCTTGTTGCCGACCTGCGCTGCTTCAATTTTCCAGCGAGGGTTCTGGCTTGGTGCAGTGCCCTCCACCCCATAGGCATTGCCGACTACTACGATCTTACGACCGTTCAGTTTAAATTGTCCCGAGCCTTCGGTGAGAGCGCCATGAGCGCGGACAAGGATGGCCGTATCTTCTGGGAGCGACCTTGCTGGCGTCAGCGTCACGTAGCAGCGGGGTGTTACGCCGAAAGCGAGGGGAAAACCAAGATGGGTCGGTTCTCTATAGGACGGGTTTTGTGTCGCGATCGTGCATTTTCGGTCTTCGCTGGCTTTGATGGCCCAGAGAATCTGATTTGAGCTAACGACTTCAATGTAGCTCGCCTGCACCTGCGAACCACCCCATTTAAAAGGCCAAATACCGGGAAATTCTGCGTTGAAAAATAGTCTGCCTGCGGTGAATGATGACGTGATTTTATATCTGGGCGGCTGGCAAGCCGGCAGCGTCAACGCCAGGACAAGCGAACAAAAGGCAATCCACCGCGGCATAGGAACATCCATGCGTATGGTATGGCGTCCACCCCCAATGTCCGCAACTGGGCGTAAGGGAAATGGCCGCAGTTGGTGGAGCGCGGACGGTCCGCGTCCCGCAGTAGCGTAGCAGATCCAAGAGCCGCTACTTTAAAGGTATTTCGATTGTCACTAAGGCCTCAGCATGATCGAAGATTCACTCTTTCCTCATTTACGAAAGGCTTGGCCGTTTGGCTGTCTTACGGTCGGAATTTTTGCGTCTGGCATCGGTAGTATTGTACTGGCGGGCAATCTTTTGGGTACATGCGATCCTTCAATAGGTTGTGGAGAAAGGCATGTTTGGGTCAGTCTAGGATGGACGCTATTGATCTCTTCATTATTCGCCGGACCAATATGGCTGGTCTGCGGGATTCTCAGGAGGCTAGTTTACGCTTCGGCTGGCGCATTTATGACCAGCTTCCTTCTGACGTTCGTGGTGGTTATTACAGTGACACTCTGCTTCAGCCCTGCCGTCGACCTTCTATTTAGAATTGATAAATGAGAATCCTGAGGATCCGCAGCAGATGTGGGCGTGCCCCAAATCGGTCAGCGTTGGTCGGCGCTTTGCTTACCTATAGCCATGTGACCTAACATCACGGCTGCTGCCTGCGTATCTGTGTTTTGGCGTAAGCGGAATTGCCAGAATTGCGCGTAAGCAGGATGGCGGCTTTCCGGCTCTAGCCGCGACCTTGCTTCCATGAACGGCATCCTCAATCCGACGCTCTTGTAGAAAGACATTCTACAAGAGAGGTGGGAAGCAGTTGGTCGGAAGGCGTGGCTAGGCTCGCCGACCATGTCGATCCTTGCCGACCCGCTTACCCTGCCCGTCGAAGAACGGGTGCGCCCTGCGCGCAGCCTGTACTGGCGCGGCTGGAGTTTGGCGCAGATCGCCGACGAGCTGGCGGTCAAGTACGACACGGTGAAAAGCTGGGCGCGGCGTCACGGCTGGGATGACGCCCCGTCGATCCGCAAGCTGGAGGACTGCCTTGAAACGCGCCTGATGGTGCTGATCTGCAAGGAGAAGAAGACCGGCGCCGATTATACCGAGCTGGACGCGCTGCGCCGTCAGATCGAGAGCCTGGCGAAGGTGCGCCGCTACGAGGCACCTGGCGGGCATTCTGGCGACCTGAACGACAAAGTCGCCAACCGCAACGCGGGCGAGAAGAAGAAGGCGAAGAAGAACCACTTCACCGCCGACCAGGCGGCCGAGCTGAAGGCGATCTTCCTCGACCAGCTCTATGGCTATCAGGAGGCATGGTTCGCGGCGCTGACGTTCCGCACGCGGATGATCCTCAAATCACGGCAGATCGGCGCGACCTATTATTTCGCTTTCGAGGCGTTGATCGACGCGATTGAGACCGGCCGCAACCAGATCTTCCTGTCGGCGTCGAAGGCGCAGGCACACCAGTTCCGCAGCTACATCGTCAGCTTCGCCAAGCTGGTCGGCGTCAGCCTGACCGGCGATCCGATGCTGATTACCAGCGAACTGCGCCCGGCCGAAGAGGCCGCGGCTGAGCTGCATTTTCTCGGGACCAATTTCCGCACCGCGCAGGGGCGGCACGGCAATTTCTATTTCGACGAGTTCTTCTGGGTTCACAGTTTCGAGGAGCTAAACAAGGTCGCCTCGGGTATGGCGACGCACAGGAAATGGCGCAAAACCTATTTCTCGACGCCGTCGACGATCGCGCATCCGGCCTATCCCTATTGGACTGGCGAGCGGCGCAACAAGCGGCGTCGCAAGGAAAACCGCGTCGAGATCGATGTCAGCCACGCCGCGCTGAAGGACGGCGCGCAAGGGCCCGACCGCGTGTGGCGGCACATCGTCAACATCCGCGACGCCGAGGAAGCCGGCTGCGACCTATTCGATATCGAGGAGCTCGAGGACGAATATGCGCCCGACGAATTCGCCAACCTGTTCCTGTGCGATTTCGTCGACGACAGCCTGTCCGCGTTTCGGTTCAACGACCTGGTCAAATGCGGCGTCGATACCGTCGAGGAATGGACAGACTACAACCCGGACGCCGAGCGCCCGTTCGGCACCGGTATCGTCTGGGCCAGCTACGATCCGCAGAACAGCGTCGACGGCGACAATGCTGCGCTGGTGATCGCCGCGCCGCCCGCCGAGCAAGGCGCGCCGTTCCGGCTGCTGGAGAAGCACCAGCTGCGCGGGCTCGATTTCGAGGAGCAGGCCACCTTCATCAAGGGCGTACTGTCGCGCTACACCTGCACCTTCCTCGCGATCGACGCGACCGGCGTCGGCGCCGGCGTCTATCAGCTCCTCGCCAAACCCGAGGCCGGCCTGCGCGGCGTCACCAAGGTGGAATATTCGCTCGAGGTGAAGGCACAGATGATCATGAAGGCGCAGCACGTCATCGCGCGCGGCCGCATGCTGTTCGATGCCGGCTGGCTCGACGTCGTGTCGTCCTTCGTCTCGATCAAGAAGACGCTGACCACCTCGGGACGCAACGTCACCTTCAAGGCGGGGCGCGGCGGTGACGAGGGTCACGCCGATCTCGCCTGGGCAACGATGCAGCTGCTCAACAACGAACCGCTCGACGGCAAGGAAAAGCCGAAGGCCACCATGGAGATCCTGTAATGGGCAAGGGACGCGCGCGCCGCATGAGCCGCACTGATACAGGCCACGGCGGTGCGATCGCCATGGCGCAGGCGCCGTCGACCGCGGTCGAGGCGTTCACCTTTGGCGATCCCGAACCGGTCAACAGCCGGCGTGAGGTGCTCGACCTGCTCCAGTGCTGGCACAACGGCCGCTGGTACGAACCGCCGATCAGCGTCGAGGGGCTGGCGCGATCGTTCCGCGCGAGCCCGCATCACAGCTCGGCGATCCTGCTGAAACGCAACCTGCTGGTGCGGTCGTTCATGCCGACCGCCTGGCTCTCGCGCGCGACGTTCGAAAAGCTGGTGCAGGATTATCTGATCTTCGGTTTCGGCTTTGTCGAGCAACGCCGCAGCGTGCTGGGCGATCTGCTCCGCCTCGACCATGCGCTCGCCAAGTTCACGCGCCGCGGCGTCGAGGCGGGGCGTTATTTCTTCGCGCCCGGCGGGGCGATCGAGACCGAGTTCCGGCTGAACAGCGTGATCCAGATCATGCAGCCCGACATCAACCAGGAGCTGTACGGCGTACCGGAATATCTCTCGGCGCTGCAATCTGCGCTGTTGAACGAGGCGGCAACGCTGTTCCGCCGCAAATATTATCTCAACGGCAGTCATGCGGGCTTCATCCTGCACGCGACGGGCGAGTTCTCCGACGGCGACGTGCAGGCGATCCGCACCGCGCTGAAGCAGTCGAAGGGGCCGGGCAATTTCAAGAACCTGTTCGTCCACCAGCCGGGCGGCAAGGATGGCGGGATCAAGATCCTGCCGATCGCGCAGGTCGGCGCCAATGACGAGTTCACCGGTATCAAGAACGCGACACGCGACGACGTGCTCGCCGCGCACCGTGTGCCGCCTGCGCTGCTCGGGATCGTACCGGCGCAGGGTTCCAGTCTCGGCAAGCCCAGCGAGGCGGTCGACATGTTCTTCGAGCTGGAGATCGAACCGATCCAAGCGCGGCTGCTCGACATGAACGCGCAGATCGGCGTCGAGGCGGTCGCCTTCGCGCCGCGGCAGGCGCATGCGCCCGCGCCATAGTTCTGCGTCCGGCATAGCCGGGCGGGGGATGCCGGGGTCCAGCCCGGCACACCGACGAGGAGCTTCTCGCCACGACCAACGGCCATCGGCCGTCCCGCACCCGCGCGATCTGCGTGGGCGGGATCTCTACAAGGCGAGGAAATCCAACATGTACACCCTTGATTCCGTCCGGCCCGTCGCACCCGCAGCGGGCTATATCGGCGGGAAGCGCAATCTGGCGTCGCGTCTGGTCGCGATGATCGAGCGCATCGACCATGACGGTTATGCCGAGCCCTTCGTCGGCATGGGCGGCATCTTCCTGCGCCGCCGATCGCGGCCGAAGGTCGAGGTCATCAACGACGTATCGGGCGACGTCGTGACGTTCTTCCGCGTGCTGCAGCGCCACTACCCCTACATGATCGACATGCTGCGTTTCCGCGTCGCGTCGCGCGCCGAGTTTGAACGGCTGAAGGCGACGCCGCCCGAGACGCTGACCGACCTCGAGCGCGCCTGTCGCTTCCTCTACCTCCAGCGCCTGGCGTTCGGTGGACGGGTCAACGGTCGGCATTTCGGCGTCGACAAGACGCAGGGCGCACGGTTCAACGTGACCAAGCTGGAGCCGCTGCTGGCGGACATTCATGAGCGTCTCGCCGGCGTCGTGATCGAGCAGCTCGGCTATGCCGACTTCATCCGCCGCTATGACCGCGCCGGCATGCTGTTCTATCTCGATCCGCCCTATTGGGGGTGCGAGACGGATTACGGCCAGGACGTGTTTGGCCGCGCCGACTTCGACCAGCTCGCTGACCAGCTGGCGGGGATCAAAGGGCGCTTCATCCTGTCGATCAACGACACACCGGGCGCGCGGGCGACGTTTGCGCGGTTTCATGTCGCGACGGCCGAGACGACGTACACCGTCGGGGCGGGCGCCGCGCAGCGCGCGGGCGAGCTGATCGTGTCGAACGTTAGCAGCTAGGCTTATTACTCGTCGGGCGGCAGTTAACCAGATTCGTCCCAGATTGCCGTCTCTTACGACCGGCAATCAGGGACGACTGGCATTGATCCGCACGCAAATGTCTACAGATTGGTTGTTCGAGACTTCGAATATTGCCCCGGTTGGTGGCCGAGATAGCGGTGCTGGACGCCCGAGCGCGCACTGCGCGTGCGAACCCGTTAGGCTCGACGACCCGCACCTAAAACGAACGCATGCTTGTGTACCTATTTAGGAATTTACACCCGAAATTGACCGATCGTTTCTATATTTCACTGGTATGACAGACGATCGGGAGGTTCGGTCGTGCGGCGATTAATTTGGGGATTAGTTTCGGGTTTCAATCCGTTGAACCGGATGCGTAGACAGGTACCGCCAGTACAGCGGTATGATCCGATGCAGCGGTACGATGCCGTCCGAGCACGGTTCGACGCCGAGAGTGGGTGACCTAGCAACCTTGCCTTGTGCCGCACGGGCCGTTCACGCATGCGGCCCGAATGAACTTGCCACAGCGATACCACTCGATGATTCTATGGATTGGAGACGGAACCGGGCTTCCGGACGCGATTCTTCACATTCACGCCGGTCTGACCATCCTGATGGTCGTTAGGCTTATTAGCCGTCGGTCGCTGGGCACCTTTATTCCGTTCGCATTTGTCATCGTGGCCGAGTTGGCCAATGAGACTATGGATTACCTGACTTATGGCGTGCGCTGGGCGGATACGGTTTCTGACCTTGGCAACACGTTCTTCTGGCCATTCGTCATCAGCCTTGCCGTGCGCCTGCGGCCAATGGCCAGCAGCGATCATCGGCAATTGCTCTGACGCGCCGGATCTGTTCTGACGCACCCTTAGCTTTAGAGCAGCTTGGCCGCCAAATCTGACTGCTGCACCCCGAATTCCTGTGAGAACCTTGCCTCGCCTTGCCTCGCCTTGCCTCGCTTGCGGATCTTTTAGATCTCTTTTGGGTGCGGCCCAAATCTCAAACGACCCCTTGAAAATTGCGGTTTTCTCCGCCCTTCTGGTGATCATCCGCTGATCCAAATTGACGCACCTACTTGGCGTTTCGAACGCCGTACCTGACGTCCCGCGTCTTGACCAAAGCTGCCATTCCGCTCCCGCCCATTTGCGGACGATCGATGACCGGTGAGGCGTTCCTGATTGCAGCCGTTCGTTCAGCGAGTCTCTGCTCATCTTCTAGTCGAGAGCACGCATTTGCTGAGAAACCGGTCTTCTGTCATCACGGCCGCCTAAGCGAAAAGGTGGGGCATGCCGGTGATGTTTTTCCAACTAACACTCGCAGGCGCCTTTGCGACAATGGCCGCTCAAGCCACCACGCATCCTCCTCCCCCGTCGCCTCCCGCCTCCTTCGAGGCGTTTGAACCGACTGTGGGAGAGCAGCACCTCTTGGTCAGGTGCGGGGCAGAGAACCTAGATGTGCTATATCGTTGGCTTGACCGCGGTAACGAGGTCGTGTCGTTCAGGTTCTGGCGTAAGTCGCTTTCGGTGGAGGAGCTAGCGCGCTTGAACACTTGGTTGCGCGAGTTGCGCAGCCCGGCTGTCATCATCACGTGGTGCAACCCGTTCGGCGCCGACGTGATTTTCGAGGAAGCCTACACAAGGCTGTCCGGAGATCGAAAGCGCGTCCGAATTAACTTCGCATACGGCCGCCTCTCCCGCGTGAGTGCTTAGTCGTGTAATTCGGCACTACTGATGCGAACCTCATAGCTTTGCATCAAGCCGGCGCGACAGCCGACACTACCGGCGGGCCCTTGGCAGGCAGCGTGACGCCCAATGAGGTAGCGCACCATCGGATTGCTTTCTGGTGTATTTCAGACCAGCCGCCCTGCTCGCGACGAATTCTGCACACAGTCTGAGCGGCGGGAGAAAAGTAGACGACGACTTCACGGCCATTAGCCGCGTGCCGAGCCCTAAACTGCAATTTTGCGCCGGGGCTCGAATTGACTGGATCTTGCGGGCTCCAGGAAATTAGGCCTTCGGCTTCGACCAACTGAGCCGCAAACTCTTCTCGTGACATGTCTGCTGACGCCTCAATCGTCTCCGCTACCATTTTATCGGGGTTCGGCAGGGTCGTATTGAAGGTGGCGATAACGTGCAGCCTCTCGGCAGCGACGGTCAGCATTAGAAAAGCTATTAACATGTTGCAGGTCCCACGACAGGCACGTGGAGATTGTCGTAATTGGGCGCTTTCGGCAACCGCGGGTTGTGACCGAAGCTGGGTGCTCCGAGCGCCGTAAGTTTCTGCTTTTGTGATTCACATCTCACAAATTCGGCATTGTCCAAAGGACGGAAGGAAACTTGGGCATACACCAATGCGGACAGCTGATGCAGTTGGCGGGCGCATTCGGCGGCAGATTTCTCGGAGTGCGGCCCCGAAAGCTGGCAGTCCGCTTTCCACCAATTCCGGTCGTTCCGCTCACGCCCAATTGCAGACGCTCAGAAGCGACTGGCAATTTCCTGATTGCCGCCTTTATACCACGCAGGTGTGCGGCGATACGAAGGCGGTACGCAGCCTAATTAAGCGTGAATCATGGCCACTGTACCAAGCACTCATGTTGGCGGACCATTCGGTCAGCTACCGCTAATTGCACCAAATTTCGGCACGCATTCCACGCTGGGAATATTGGCAGCCCTATCGATATTCGGTGTCGTTTTTTGGGGCGCGAGATGGGCAGGGCTCACAAAGCGCCATGCGTTATGGAACTGTAGAGGTGCCACGTTCGCTCTTGATCTATCGTTAGTATTTGGCGACTGAGAGACCGAGTGCTCCCGTTTCAGTTTGGGAGTCTCTTATGTCGGTTTACTATTTCGAGATAGCTGATACCGAACCAGCCATTCCTTGTGTCGGCGAAGAACTGCCTTCAATCGCTTCCGCTCGCTGCTTTGCGTTAAAATACGCGGGTCGGCTTATATGTGAGCAAGGACCGGCAATTTGGAATGGCGAAGATTGGGTAATGACTATTACGGACGCTAACCGCCTTACGTTGTTTACAATTCTCGTTTGCGTGACGGCTGCACCGTCCACCATGAAATTCGGTTTCGGAGATTCCGAACAGCG